>Ga0160427_10000883_pt1 | contig 18243 bp, 17 predicted proteins | sample SolpanmetagenomL_FD_108194 | JGI IMG/M metagenome (GOLD analysis project Ga0160427, IMG submission 108194) | Solar panel surface microbial communities from Lawrence Berkeley National Laboratory, California, USA - L | ecosystem: Engineered > Built environment > Solar panel > Unclassified ...
AATACAATGCAGAGTCGTTGAAACCCCTAAAACTATCTAATTACTTTATCGATACTATAGGAGTCAAGCAACCAGAAATTTACTACCGTACAGTAGTTCCTATCAAAAGATCAAGCTCTCGTACCCGTTATGCCTATGAACGTTTTGTGGCAATAACGGCCAACGTTCCTCGAAGCGTTATTGCCATATCGTGGAAATTATTGAACTATATTCCAACGATCAGAGGATTCAAGGGCACTGACTAGGTCGCCATAAAGGGGGCGTCAAATAAGTATCGATTGAAATTTTATTTTTTATCGTCCTTGATTTTCATAAGCCTAACACGAAATTCTTGCCGTCATGCGTCTAGAAAGAATCAGCATTGTCATCCTGACAGCTGTCAGTTGTGTTCAAGCACAAGGACTTGATTTCAATGCCATCTTCAAAGCAAAGCCATCTCTTAGGAGTGTAAAACCTATTTCGAAAAGTAAATCTTTCGATCGAGCAGCAACAGCTTCTTCAATCATTTCCCAACTCAGTTTGATCAAACCAAAAATTACCGCTATATCAACAAAAACTACAACAAGTAGTACTAGTAAGCCAAAGGTATTGACAAGTACTAAGTCCACCACGAAATCTACGTCCACGAAGAAAATACCGACGACAAAATCGACGAAAAAGAGTACAACTACCAAACCGAATAATCGAAAGAAAACTATAACACTAAGCAAGAGTCAAGCAATAACGACCGGAAAAAAGAGAATCGGTAAACGACAAATAACCAATTCTACTGCTTGCTCAAATCAAACGATTCTTTACGGTTATGTGCCAACAATAAATACTCCATCTGGATTTCTCCAGGATATTAGCTTAGTAAATCAGAGTGCAAATGCTTTTAGCTCTGCAGGCTATACAAGTATCTTTTCAGGGCTCTCTGCGGCGGTCAGTAATTCTGCATATTTAGGCTATCGAGAATTGTCACAGTACAATGTTACCCAGTGCACAGCTTTGTGTGACGCACTTTCTGCTTGTCAATCTGTCAATCTATTTTTTGAGAGAGCTCCTGTTATTAATCCAGGCGTAGGATGTGAAAACCCGCCTTCAGCGACAATTATTCGATGTTCTCTATGGGGTGTTGCAATCAATTCAACGATGGCTACAAATGTTGGGCAATGGAGAAGTAATTTTATGGTCGTTATTACAGGATCAATAGCATTTCTCAAAAATACTCCACCTCCAAACGCAGCAAACTATGTGACTACTCCATTAGCTGGACTTGTTGATGTTAACACGTTGAATACATTAAGTTATATAAACTCTACCTTCTACCCAGGTGCATGGGCCCCATTACAGTGTACCACTTTATGTACAGCTTTCACAGCTTTTAACCGAAACGCCTCATTAGCTATAGGAAAGGCGACATATGTACCATGTAATTTTGTCAATGCAGCTATTGTCTCTGTTAATGGTGTCGCACAAGGCACATATTGCTCGATGTATACGACAGCAAATGTAACATCATCTGCAACAACAACAACTGCAACATATAACTCAACTCCTTGGACGATAACTTACTCCTATGGTTACAGCTTAGCTACTGTCGATGGCGGTATTACAAGTTATTACCCATGGTCGTCTCCTTTAGGTTATTGGACAGGTACTTCCTGGCTTGTTAATGGAATTGGGAACTTCAATGTTCATCTAAGTGTTGATTTTACAAAATATGCAGTCTTCCCGACAAACTTACTTGGAATTTCTACAAATACTATCGCAAATGGTTCAGCCCCATATGGTCGAGCTTTTCAAACTGCAAATGTGCAAATGGCTGCTAATTATTCTGCATTATTATTATGTCAACCAACTATCGTTAATGGAAACGTTCCTGCTGCACAGATTCAAACCACATATAGTGATATTATGTATGGGAGTGTGAGAACAATCGCTATGGCAAGTAATGTATCAGGAGTTATCAACGCTTTTCTTTTCTATGGCGATGACAATAATGAAAGTGATATTGATATTTACACAAAAAATCAAACACAAGTTGTAGTTGGGAACATTGGTTACCACTCGACTATCACGTCGGGTGTTGCCGCTCCTGCAAATATGTCATCAACATGGCATGAATATCGAATGGATTGGCTACCTGGAAAGAACCTGTTCTACATTGACGGAGTTCTACGTAGTACTTTCACATTAAACGTACCAGGGATTGCAGGTGCTTGGCTATGGTTAAATGCAGCGTAAGTTTTGAAAGTCAATATTTCTGAAAATTATCAAGGATTAACATTATTATAGAACTGGATCAACAGCTATGGGACCGATACCTACATCATTGAGTATCTTACAAATTCAATCGATTGATGCATATTGGAATAGAACGAGTGTTACTCAAGCGATTGGGCCCTGAAAGTTTGGCTTTGAAAGTTTTGAATGTATTCTTTTCTGTATCTATTTCTGTTTTATTATTAAATCTCTGTTTGTTTCTCGCTTTACTGAAGCATCTGCCAGATCCAATAGTGTGAATTGTATATGCTATATACAATGTTAAGTCTTGGCTACATTATAATATCATATTTTAAACAAACGGTAAGACTTTTCATACGTGTACTTAAGGATTTTATTTGATAGTATTTCTGAACTTAGTCCTGTAATTCATATCCCTTAGAATGAAAAGAGTACAACACTCTAGTTTATCTAATGCCTATATATAAGCTCTAAATTACAAACAATTAATCATTACAAAGAATCCAAAAACTATTGACAAACATCAAAAACGAAAATTGGAAATTCCCTAAAACTGGGTGGAAATCTAAAAAAACGTAGATAATAGCAACATCAAAAAAAACCGCCGCAAAAATGAAAGCAGAATTTTTTGTTAAATGTAGTTTTGATATACCGAAAAGAGATTATTAATTTCTTTGTATTACTATATTATCTATTATTACTGTATATCAATTATCAAATAACTATCAAAAAGCTCTTCGCATAGGATCTATCTCACCGCCTTCGAAAACTTAAATATATCGTTCTATGCAACAATAATAACGTCAAATTCAACGAATCATTGATTATTCAATAATCGTCTACCGAACGCGCCCTTACTTAATTCACTCATTTGGTTGTTGTTGCACAAGTCGTCGTTAGTGCTCTATACGCTATACAACAACTTATTGTTACGCTAGGGCTAAATGTACGAGATCTTACAACTTCCTAAAAACCTTTCTATACGACCATGGCGAGAAGGAGACGAGGTAGATCTGATTTACCATGCAAACAACCATAATGTCTATTCCAATTTGACTGACCGCTTCCCACATCCGTACACAGCGGCAGATGCACGATGGTGGATCGAGCACACGAATAATCAATCAGCATTTCTATCTACTATCGCACCTGTGCAGCATAGATCCTCGTTGAAAGCACTGGAAGCACAGGAGTACGAAACTTCGTTATACCCTCGCAATTTCGCAATCTGCTCTCGTAACGCTGTTATTGGCTGTTGCGGACTCGAACATGAAAGTGTCGAACATCGTTACACTGCTGTGCTTGGTTATTGGTTAGGCGAAGAGTATTGGGGTCAGGGTATAGCGACACTAGCAGTCGGATCGTTCGTCAAGTGGGCTTTCGAAACATTTCGTTGGTTGTTACGAATAGAAGCTTCAGCATGGTCATGGAACATTGCTAGCAGCAAAGTTTTGAAGAAAATTGGTCTCGAATTTGAGGGTACGAGTCGAATGAAAGCAGTTCGGGGAACACATGTCGGCGATTTATTCAATTATGGGATTGTTCGGCCAGATACAGAGGCCTGGACACGTGCATACTTGCAGAACCTTACTGAAACAGACTCATAATACGATTTTTGGTGAATAAAACTTAGCCTGATATCTTATAAAATCTGCCGAGGCGAGCATTATGTGCCTTCTGAATCAAATCTCTCATAACCAAGTAATTATAATATGTAGGTTCTTACCGCGTGAAGTGAGATAATTACATTCTATGCAATATCATGGTAGGTAGGGAAGGTGTAAACTGACTCGAGGAGAATAATCCAAGTGTTTCTATGGTTTAGCATATTGCCAAGAACTGTAGGCGAGAAGTCAGGCTAACGTTGCTCGATAATGTTACGCACGCACATGTGAGAGGGCTTCAAGTAAGAGCAACAAATTGACAAGGAGCGACAGCTAGCACGTCAATTCGGCAGTTGAAGAGGTAGAATAGCGATATGATAGGAGGGACTCGTGCTAGAACTACACCATGAATGAAATCAAAGTAGTGGTTGTCAAAACTAGCACATTCCAAAATTTGCTACTAGGTGAGCAGCAGGGCATATTACTTACACTTATGGCTATCTCTCGTCAAACTTGGTTCAACGCGGAGTGTATATCATAGATTTCGAAGCAGCAAGACGATGTCAGCAGCTGTTAGACTTGTACATGCAAAACCATAGCCTTTGCCATATCTACGCTAGAATAACGGGCAGATAGAAGTGGGATACTGGTCATGCTCATAACTGATGAGGTTCAATAGTCAAGTTAGTATGAGCTTCGTGCTACGTAAAGTAACCTCGAAGTTCGCCTTGATAGCTTGCCATCACACTGAAGAGCATGTTCGACGGAATCTAATCTAACTAATACTCTATACCTACGAACTTAGATGGTCAATCTGGTAGTCATGCTTTGGATAGGCTTGACGTAACCTATACTACGTTTCAGCCTAAGCTTGATCTTACCGATCCACGCCTTCTAGCTGAAGCCAAAGGTTATCGTTAAAAAAGGTCATATGGAAAATGTAAATCAATCTTTTAATGATATGGCTATGTCATTCCTGTCGATTGCCTGTCTATAAAAGAACAATACAGTTGTCATAGCTTAGCAAAAGATTTACGAGGGTGCTACTCTAGAGGATAGCACCGCCGTGATTGTATGACAATGCTGCGAAGATTGCGGAAAGCACAATTATTGCTTTTCGTGGCAAGCTTTCTGAGAAATGTAAAACACCTGGCATCTTTGCATAAGCTGAGCAGGAATAGTCTGACAAAGTAGCAACTTACCACGAGAATTGAGATACTAAATTTGAGGACATACATAACTGCATGGGCATCGGTCAGGAGTTGTGCAATCAAGATCAGAAAATAGCCATCAAGCAAGCGGCCATACTGGTTGTGAGGAGCATTTTGTAGACTATCTGCAAAGTTCCTGAAACGATTGAGAACATCTGGCATTACGTTTGGCTATATTTAGCATCAAGGTCCTAGGCATCCATTCTTTCTGAAACTTTTGTTTGCTTTGAGTCAGACGCTAATCACCTTGCTATTTACCAAAGGACTCGAGGAAGCGCAGAGGATTTGTTCAGGTGAAAAAACCAATCCCTCCACCAATAATCTCGTTGGAGTAGTAGTTGAAGAAATTGTAATTAACCCCAGAATTATATTGGAACTTCCCAAAACTTTCACAAAACTAGTAACATACACCAAAATCACACCAAGCGAGGCGATAATAACCATTCTTGTAATTTGTGTCAAAACCTCGTAGATGTCACCTGGTACTAAATCAAAAAAAACGTATAAAAAGTTTTGCTATACAAGATGGTTCAGATATAGAGTTAAAGATACATGCTTTGCAGACTGCGAGAAACAAAATGTTTGATAACGCCGAAAATGTTTTTTTTACAATGCCCATTCTACTCAACATAGGTCTCAGTACTACTAGCGTTCGGACCCTTCTCACTGTCAATTTCTCTTTGTGATGACCCTCCAGTTGCAGTTGCTTTTGTGTTTGTTCTGCTGCGAGATGATGCAAGCGACGACAAGTAACTGCTCAGTTGAACGAACGGACCGACTTCGTCGAAGATTGGCTTCAATAATGGTAAACAAGCACCAGTAATTCCGAGACTTGACTCGATCATAGGCCAATATATGGTAGGTGTGAGATAATCTATCAAAAATTCAGTGAAACTTCAATGGCAAGGTGCTTTACTTATGACTTACACATAAGATCTGGTCCGTTATCATTAATTAGAGTGGTGATCTGGTAAAAATAGATCAATTTAGTAATGCTAATTGCAAGCGTACTAGCAGATATTAGCAAATGCCAGAGATATTGTGTAAGGATGACATACATCGCTCCTAGAAGAAACATGCAAGTAACAGCCAATTTTTGCTTCAATGGCATACGGAGACTCCAAACACATGGAACAGGAATCAAAAGTATCAAGACTGAACAATCGTCAGTATTATGCTACGACGTGAAAGGAATCTTAGTACTCACAATCTGTGATAGTATCGGTCCACGCTTGAACAATGTACATTTGAGTCTCATTAACACAACGGCCATCGGGTGAACCATAACGGACCCAATTATCTGATGGGGATTTGCATTCAAATAGTGACGAGAAGAAAAAAGCGATAGTCCATGCAATCGCGAATGCAATGAGAAACCAAGTTGAAATCTGGAACCATAAGTTACTTGCTGTACCCTGAAAGATCCTATTGCCACATGTTAATTAGTTTCAAACCATAGCATAGATCTAATACAAACCTTCTATATAGAAGAACGACAGAAATCTTAGTAAGTCCGATAGCAAGCGTTGATGTTAAAAGTGATGCGAAACTGACCTAGTGAAAGTCAATGACTGTAATCATAAGAAACCCCATAAGACTCACTTGTAAAAATGTTTGTAAAGTTTTGTTCAAGTATGGAAGACCGGTTTCTGGATCGAAAATGGAATGATTGCCTACACGACCATGTGCGACACCTTCGGACATATTAGAACGAGATGACAATACAGGGTATCGATGATCCTCACCATACCAAAGACCTATTGCTTGTCCTAATGTGAACAACTGTTGTGATATGTTAGTATTGTGGTAGTTCTACAGAAGAGACTCAACATACGAGAGCAGCAATAACAGTCCAGTCATCCCATAAAAGTTTTGCTTTTCTCAATTTCCTTGCATATAAACGACTACCAACAGAGACCAGAGCGATCAACATCATGACCGTAGTTAGAGCAATTTGACCTCCTGGCGTTGTGCCAGCATGGCTCATAGAAACCATCTTAGCTAAAACCTGAACGATTCTTAGAGCGAAATGAGAAGAAAATTTCACTGGAAAAACACAGGACACTAGCGTTGTAGAAAATGAGTCACTGAGGATGAGATCGGAGATGGTTATATGATATAGCGGATTTTGATACTTATACTCACACTCTCGTCATGACAATAGTCAATTTGACGTTAAAGAACGGTCAAAGTTAGTTGTGTATACTGGAACCAACCAAGCGTCGACTTAGTTACATTCAAACGAAAGCCCGTCAAGCAATTTTGACAAGTGAGGTGAACTCTGACATATGTTGGACTTACGATACTAGCAATATATATCGTGTGACCATAAGGATGTGCTCATGAAAAGACATGTTTACAAGTCTCTCAGTAATGGCATGACCCAGAATTGACCAAGGTATGATTGTGAAGTGGCAAGGTGGGGTGGTAAGCTTTCGTTAAGGTAGAAGTTAGAGAAAGTGTTTCTTTCGGCCATATCATGTCTCAACCTCGAGCCATACAAGTTTCTGACATTTGACCGTATGGCAACCGGGCCAACAAAGACCGTTGCGAAGAATTTGAATTGCTAACGGGTTTCATGACCGGACTCAACTATTGAAGGTTTGTTCTTCGACAGGTTATCTCGACTCATGCCAGTAACGTCGGGATGCAGTAATGCTATCTCAAAGTTGTAGTCATGTAAAGCTATGATATCGCGAAATCGAAAATTGTGGTGCGATATTTCAGACCAATCACAAACCAAACTATACACTGTCACTTGTGATTTGTCTGCGCTACATCTTGATATGTACCTTCATTACATTGAGGTGTTCAATTAATGACTTTAGCGGTGCTGGCACTCACAATAATGATAAAAACGCCAATTGAAATACCAATATGAAAATTCTATTTCCTCAAGCTAGCCGGAAAAACGGGGGTCGACAGAATGTCAAAAAGGTTCGAATGAGACGTTTTTCGACTCAATTCGAGATTCTGCTTCGCTAGACTGCACTTCAAGACCCCTGGCGTGATAGACTTTCTCGGAAAACGGTAACGTCGAACGAGTTTGACCTTGATGGTGTTGTAATAACGTGTGGAGCACTTATAACGACTGTTATATAATAATCGAACAATAATAATTAATTAAATTGATTAGCTAACTACCTTTGTGTGGGAATTACGGAAGTAAAAGAGTTTTCACGGTCACGTGCACATCAATAATAATTTTAGCTAAGCATTTTTTAGTTAAAAATAATCACAACAGATGGACTTTTGGTTCTCATCTTCGATCCTTACACTCGCAACGTTGGATGTATTCTAATAAATCACTTTCGCTTCTTGGACAATGGCAAATGGTTCTGACATCACGTGAACAAAGTACGACTTGATAGTTATACGTCTGTGTCAGAGGAAAATGTTCGAGGAGATATTATATAGCCACGTCATATAATTTATGCCAGAACATGCCAGAATAAATATCTCTATGGTGAAAATCAAACTAGCAATCTCCACTTGCGTGTAATCAAAAGAATCATTTATCGTGCTTTCTGGGTAGGCACTTGAGTATAAGCATATGGTCATGTCACAACATCCCCGTGTACTAAAATCATTGTCAAGTAACTAAATAGTAAGTTGCAAAATTTATTGGCCGAAACACCACCGACCGTTTCAATATTCGCAACGTATATGTTGCACTCTGAAAACAATACCATGGCTAAATCTTGTGGTCGACTGCTACAAGATAGATATCTAGATCTAGTCTTTGACTAAATGCAACGATCTCGGTGGAGAGCCTCAAGTCATTTCCTCTCTCGTAACATCGGCAAATCCTGCTACTACTCTGCCAACACATAGGCCTGACTATCATTTCCGAGACAAGTGATGACAGATTCATCGATTAAAAAGTAATTTTTCAAGGTTACGGTATCACCTCATTAAAATAGTGAAATACGCTTTGATACATGTTCATATTGACGATTTAGAGGCTCAAAGTGCAAGACATTTTGACGTACATCCTTTGTCGCGTTCGATACAAGATCTACATATAAAAGTCGAGTTGAATCCTCTTCATAATCTCATTCCCTCTGCATAATCTCCAAGTCGTTCACTCACTAACGCACTCTGTCTCCTGCTTGAACAAGTTATTTTCTTGATATAATTCATCATTACGATTCTTTTCGTCAAAAACTTATACAAGATGCGTTTCACAATTATTGCAGCAAGTTCATTACTCATCCTTTCAACATCAGCAGCACCGATCACCAATAACGTCGAAGCTCGTGATCTTGCTGCAATTCAAGCCGCGAACGGTCCTAATGCAATGTGGGGTCTCCATGGACGTGATGCTGAATCCAAAATAATTGACGAGAGCGTTGGTTGGGGGCTCAAGTTACGCGATGCTGAATCCAAAATAATTGATGAAAGCGTTGGTTGGGGGCTCAAGTTACGCGATGCTAAAGCTAAGCCAGACGCTCTTCACGAACGTAATCTTGAAGACACAATAATCGATGAGAGCCTTGGTGCTGGAACCCCCCATTGGGGTCTCCACGGACGTGATGCAGGAGCCAAGCCAGACGCCGAAATATTGAGTGAATGAGGTCTTCACGGTCATGAAGCAGAAGCAGAACCAAGTAATCAACCTTGGGGACTTGAATTGTAGATATTGTATAATATCAACTTGGAGGATTCTGCTTGATCATGAGGACATCTGTTGTTATTCTGCGCGATACATCAATTACTGTAACATGGTATGGATGTGGTAGTATTTTATTTAGCATTTAATACGACATAATGTCGTTGGCGTATGGGATTCAATTTGGCATTTTTTATCATTACCTTGTTACTATTCATCTTTACCTTTCCTCCACTCATAACATTTTTTTCAACTTCATTTTTTTTTTTCATATTTTCCTTCTTTTCTCCTCCTCCTCGCGAAATATATCCTTACTATATTTGTTACTCTTCTTATTTCATTTCTTCTTGTTCTCGTACGAGTTTAAGCATGTACTATTAGGCGTATTATTAGATTGTACAATACAAATACTGCAAGTCATATTATAAAATTTTTCAATCGTCATTACAAGAGCAACCACTCGTTTATTACAGAAGCAGTCATTCATTATCGCAAGAGCAACCAATCGTTATCACAAGACCAACCACGTTATTACAAGAGCGACTAATCGTGATTACAAGAAACCAATCGTTATCACAACAAGATGAACCAATCGTTATCACAAAACCAACTAATCGTTATTAGAAGAACAACCAATCGTTATTACAAGAGCTTCCAACCGTTATCACAAGAACAAATGGTAGTTATTGATACAAATATTATTTCTCAATCATAAAAACAAACATCGCAGATACAAATTAAGTAGCCGTGACAAAGTTACTCCGTAACCGACACAAATGAATCAGTATTTGAAGCTTGATCAATGTCCTGTCGTGGTTGATCATGAATAAATTCAAATGTATGCCATCCAGTGCGATCTTTTTGGGAAACATCGTCAAGAACAGGATAATGTAAGACAGTCCTTTCTGTTTGTAATACTCCATTCTTGTCAACATATTCTTTATAATCACCAGCACCAGGTTTGAATTTGATACCCACAAACGGACGATGTTCTGACTGAACAATCGGAGGATCTGCTACAGTTTTGACGACTTTATATTGTGATGTAGCACCACCAGGAATCTGATCTTCGGCCACTTCAACCAATGATTTCCCATCTTCTGATAATATAAAATGTCTTGGAGGATTAATGATAGTCTCTTGGATTGGTAGTGTGCGATAGTATACGTCATGTGTATGAAACTCCCTCGTAATCCTCTCTTCAATGATATGATGAACATGTTTATTAATGTTCTCATGAATTACAGCTGAGATTATTGCCACTGTTAGCTGAATCATTGTTAGAACAACGTGATGGATAAACATACCAGGTGCCATAGTCTCTCGAACTTCAGTATGTACAGTACTTCCAAGATGTACGATACTTTCCACCGGATTTGTTTGATTTGATCTCGTAATACCATCTTGCTTTGTATTTTGACTTTCATTGACAAGTGTCTGAGAGATTGGTGGTGACATATTGACTTTTCTGTCTTGTTGTAATAATGAAATTGTATTGACATTTGATGGATGTTGATTAGATTGGTCATTTGTCATATCATTGACAGCATTTGGGCGTTCAATTGGCTTTCTCTGGATTGTTGGTTGACGAGAAGTATTTAACAGGGTGCTGTTTATCGACTTTTCATCCCTTGAGGCATCCATGGGACGATTTGAACTTGACAAGGATGATTTTCTTGATGATCTCGATCCACCATTCTCGTAACCGATAGGATTTGATGTACGTCTTGATGATCCACCTCGATTTAAATGTTGTAAATCTTCATCTATACCGGTACTCTGTGACGAATAGTTTGCGGATGTATGATTCTCTCTTTCAGCATTTCTCATCGATAATGCAGCTGGAATCTGTGGAACTGTTTACAATCATGTTAGTGGTTGATTCGGATTTATGTCAATGGCGATAGAAATACCTGTAGATATAGAATTTCTCCCAGATCTATCGCCAGTCATGGCATCCAACGTAACGACATCTCCTGCCTGATTCAAAGCTTGTACTGATGTAGAACGACTTTTATCACCGCTTGGAATCTCATCAACGGAATCTGCTGGGCGATGATGATGACCTAGATGTAGTAAATCCTTTAATTTACCCATTTTGAATGTTGATGGCAACCAACTGGCAAAAAGAGTAGAGAATTAAAGAAATATGCAAGAGTTTTCTACTGTTTAATTATGAGATAACCAAAAAAAGCAACAGAAGCTGGAATTATGAGTGACGTCAGACTGTAAGAAAAGCTGTTCGTCAGCCACGATTTACAAAAGTGGTCTGTGTTTTGGCTTTCCAACTTTATCACTCGCAAATCGCCATTATAGCCACACCAGAGAAACAATCAGTGCCAGCAGCGGTGGGAATCAAACAGCTTTGCCGTCATCATGACATCATTTTCAGCAATTTGTATGGGAACGCCTCCGTTACTCAGACGATTTAAAGTTTGCAAGCTTCGATGTTGATGACGGTGTGACGTAAACGATCCTTCATAGAATTTCCCTGGCATTTTTAAAGTGGGGAGTGGGAAGGTACTATTTCGAGTGGGAAACTACTAGTATATAACATTTTCCACTTTCTGATTCAATCTTCCTCCTTTAAACATCACAATTAACACAAATTCAAATTTAATTCATCAAAACAAATACCATGTCGTCAAACACAAACTCCGCACTCAACAAGGTTGAGCAGACTGTCAAGCAATTCACGTTAGTATCTTCTTTGTCTTTGTTTTTTCCGACGATCAGAAGTGTTGACCACTGCGTCTGATTCAACATTCTACCCTGAATGATAAATACTAACCAATTTTAATAGAGCAAACCATGGAAGGCAAGAGACAGAGGTCCTTGAGACTATGGCACCAGCTGTCGTTCACGAGACCATCCAAAAAAACCGTGTCGACGACGTTACCACCGTCATTGATAAGGAAATCCATCAAGATCATTATCACACAACAGTCCAACCTATCCAAGATGTTAACATCCTCCCTGAGAAACACGTCCAAGAACTTGCTGCCGTTCAAGAACGTTCTTTTGACGCTGGAAATGATGCAGAAGTCAGAGCCCGTATTGAACAAGAAAGATCCAAGTTCAAAGACATGACAATTGAAGGCGAACAAACACGTACAACACAAATGTCACCAACAGTTGTCGCTGAACATACAACCCATCATCTTCACGAGACGATTCAACCAATCGTTAACCGTGCAACTGTTGATACTACAGTTGTTCACACTACTGTTCCTATCCATGAAATCCACCACTCAGCTGCTGCAGTCCACTCTGCTTCATCGTTGCCACCAATATCAATGGAGCAATTCAAGTCTCAAGGTGGTTCCATCGATGGGCGTCCAGTGGTTAGTGAAAAGTTTGCCGGTGTTCCAACTGGATTCGATACAAACTCTGGTGATAGTGGAGCAGGTCTGGTTGGATCTACAGGAACAAGCTCTGCATTCACTGGTAACAATACTACATCATCAAGAACTGGTGGTCTTTCAGGTACTTCTTCTCCAACATCAGCTGGAGGTTTGACTGGTAACCGTACCACTGGATCTGGATTGATGGGAAGCCGTTCAGAATACGACAACACTACATCCTCTTCCACAACCGGTCTTACTGGTAACTCTTCTTCTTCAACCGGTCTTACTGGTAACTCTTCCTCCACTTCTACTGGCTTGACTGGTAACACAACATCATCTCATACAACTGGTAAAGGTTTTTCATCGTAAGTTATTCTCAATATCGTCACTTACAGCTATTTGTACTAATTACACATTCAATGTTTAGTTCCACCACTGATGATACTACCACAACCCACAAGAAGCCATCTCTCCTTGACCGTCTCAATCCAAAGATTGATGCTGATGGTGATGGAAAGGCAGGATTCATGTCTTAGGATTAGTATAACGAATGAGAGATGAGGAGGTTTATCACCCCTATGATGACGCATTGTTAAATGGTAGTCCTATTATTGTCCAGTCTACCTTCATAGCAGTATACGATAGCTACGAGATGACTGAATGACCATGACTCATTATATCTACATTTTTTAATCCTGTGAAACGTTTTAAATTGACATGACACCTTGGGTTGACAAGGATTGAGTAGAGAATTGCATACTATGAGCAGTAATGTTGTAAAGATTGCCTAGTTGATATGAAATGTTGATGACATGACGTAGTTTTGCGAAGATTTTGTGGCTTGATAATATATAACCGCTTTTTAAATCGTCCAACTGTTCTTCGTTGTATGAATTCTGTTTGTCTTACGATTGATAACATGCCTTGAACATGATTTGAGTAATGACACTCTCCAGTATATATACTATCCAAGAATATATACTAATCAAGAATGATGATCATCATCGAATATTACTAATAACGAACTAGATTTCCTACTGGTCGCTACTGTCATCATCTGCGTTAATAAATGTCAAGAATGACTGTCGTTAATATAATAACATGGTCGTATTTCAAACCAAGCATATCGCAACAGTATTCATCTTTTACCTTTGTTTCAGCCTTGATCAGTAAACGATTCTTTAAACATTTATCCGTATCTAGCCCTGATATACTCCGGAATTGACCGAGAAACGTCAAGGGAGAATATCTCTTTGAGAATCATGTCTCACAGGGTAGAACCTTATAATTGACCTCTATATCTAGATTTATTCCATGTCATCTCCATTCTATTTCATTCATCATCCTACATCTTTCGTCATACACCCACTTTCATTTTAGTTATTCTCTTCCACATTCTTTATAACTTTTATCATCACTCTACTTTACAATGTTTGGTAGACAAACACTTTCGTTACTCTTTCTTACTTCACTAACATATTCAACTGCCGTATCTGCTACGTCAAGTAGAGGATGTGGTTCTACTTTTGTCAATGGACTAACTCGTGGTGGACAAGCTTCAAGTAACGCTTTGAACATTACAACTTCAGCTGGTCTTGTAAGAACATATCTCTTACATATACCTACATCATATAACATCAACACCCCTGCACCACTTGTGTTCAATTTTCATGGTAGATCATCAACAGGAGCTGCTCAAGAAAGTCTATCTGGAATGTCAAATGAAGCTTGGAACCCAAAATATCTCGTGGTATATCCTGATGGAATTCGTCAAGAATGGCAAGGTGACCCAGATGCTGTCGGATTTGATGATGTTTCTTTCGCGCTTCAATTAGTTGATACGCTTTCTAGTCAGTTTTGTATTGACCAATCACGCATCTATGCGTCTGGCTTATCCAACGGTGGGGGATTCAGTGCAAATATTTTAGCATGTCATCCTATAGCATCGACAATCTTTGCTGGATTCGCTGGTGCTTCCAGTGCCGACTACCAAGGAAATACAGATGTAGGTTGTGACGGTTGGACAATATCTACAAATTCTTGTAATCCCGGTAGATGGCCAATTCCGTTGATAACAACTCACGGTACATCAGACGGTACGATCAATTATTATGGTGGAGGTCGTCGTGGAAGATGTTTACCTGCTATCCCAAAGTTCATGACTGATTGGTCAGCAAGAACAAATCTATCGACGACAAATACATCGACCAGTTTATATAATGGCGCTTCAACAAAATATGAATGGGGAAGTGGATCATTACAAGGTGTTCTGACGCATTATATGCTACCAAATTGGGATCACTATTGGCCATCTACTGCTGGAGGTGCTCCATTTGATGGCACACCAACTATACTTTCTTTCTTTGATAAATGGACTCTTGATACTACTCCATACAATTGGAGAAATACTACAACAATTCCAACGACATCAACAACGACCTCTTCTGTAGCAAATGTACTCGCTGCTTCTGTCAACACTCCTGTCGTAACAACATTGACTTGTCCATCAGCTGATGGAGTGACGTTTAATACTACTTTAAATTCTTCGTTCATCATTGAATGTAATGTCGATAGAGCTGGTGGAGATATGGGTATGGTGTCTGCAATTTCTCTGGATGCTTGTATAAATGCATGTGCTGCCCAAACAAATTGTGTCGATGTTTCATTCGTTGGAAGTGCTTGTTATCAGAAAAGCTCGATAAGAAATCCTATTTCTAATGGAGGTGTATGGGGAGCAAGAAAGATAATCACTTCTTCTTTGGTATCATCAACTTTACCTACCGTTGCCTCGTCTTCATTACCAGTCTCTTCTACACCAGTCTCTTTTACATCAGTCTCTTTTACATCAGTCTCTTCTACACCAGTCTCTTTTACATCAGTCTCTTTTACATCAGTCTCTTCTACACCAGTCTCTTTTACATCAGTCTCTTCTACATTAGTTTCTTCTTCATCAGTTTCTTCTTCATCAGTCTCTTCTACATTAGTTTCTTCTGCATCAGTTTCTTCTTCATCAGTCTCTTCTACATTAGTTTCTTCTTCATCAGTTTCTTCTTCATCAGTTTCTTCTTCATCAGTTTCTTCTTCATCAGTTTCTTCTTCATCAGTCTCTTCATTATCAGTCTCTTCATTATCAGTCTCTTCTTTATCAGTCTCTTCTACATCAGTCTCTTCTACATCAGTCTCTATTTCATCGACAACTTTACCAACATCTACACTTCTAACTTCCCCAAATGGTATTCCTCCCTCTGGCACAAGTTCATCTGGGAATAATTACCAATTCTATGCATATTCCGATTCATCTCAAAATTCTTTCAATAGGAGTCAAGCAGCAACAAGTTTTATTGACTGCATGGACGTCTGTGATAAAACATCTACATGTACAGCATTTACCTATGTAGGAGTTGCTTTTGGCGCCGGTCCTGGAATATGTTGGTTGAAATCAGTCATGGGTAATGCCGTTCCTGTACCGGGAAGTAATTTTATTTCTGGTAGAAGGATTGCTTCTGCTTCTGCAACTACTGTCGGTAATGATGGACTAACATCCGTCGCATATCCTCCAACATGCACTGCAATCAATACAAACACTTATGCTGTTACAGACACGAATAATATTGCATATCTCTTCATGTGTGGAGGTGGATCTACAGGAACTGCTTATAGTATTGTATCAGTAGCAAATAGTTGGAGAGATTGTTTCTCACAATGTGACTTTGACGCTTCTTGTAACGGATTTTCATATGTCAATGGTCCAATTAATGGCGAAGGTGGAGGTCAATGTTGGTTGAAGAATGCTAGTCCAATGTCTTTTACAAGTACTTTGAGTTTGATGGCTACAAGGATTGCTGCTTATAGGCGAGATCGTCTAACTACCACCACTACAGTATCTATTGCTGGTACTAGCACAAGAAGTATTAGCAGTAGCTTTACCTCGGCTGCAGCACAAGCTGTATACTCTTTATCTTCTTTTATCGATTCCTCTTCCTCGTCAATAAGCATAGCGTCTCTGTTAACCTCTACATCAAGTCTACCATCTACATCAAGTCTCTCATCTACATCCAGTCTCTTATCTACCACAATCGGATCAACAACCATTGTCTCGATTTCTAGTTCTTCTTCCACTATGCCTTTATTATCAATCTCCACAACCTCAGCAGCGGCGTCAACAACATCATCGTCAGACTCAACATATACATGTCCAGCATCAAATGGAACCACGATTACAGACTCTTCAACTGGGTATAATTATACCATTTCATGCGTCAGAGATACCATAGCGAATACTATCGAATCAGTGACATCTCAAACTACAATAAACGCATGCATAGCAGTGTGTGCAAAAAATACATTATGTTCAGGTATAAGTTGGGATAATACACTTGGATCATGTAGTTTACGGGGATTTGGAGGTTGGATAGCTAATGCAGTCAGGAATTGACAACCAAGTGATATTTGAGCTCTCAACTTGGTGAAGTATTCATATCCAGTACTCTAAGTAGCCATTTATAAATAGTCATTGATGCATGCTCTTCAATATGTCCATGCATCTTACCATTAAAGTCCTATATGCCTGCCGCTGGCCTCAACACCATGATCGGTGGTCAAGAATGTGGGGTAATGAGATCGACCTAACTTTATTAATTCTAAAGTTAATTTCCTCACGTGGTCAAGATCTGTACTGGCGCGCTGGTATCCACATTCCATGGACAGACGTAAAACGTTTATTTCAAAACGGCCCCGTCAACCTGGAAGCAAGCCCTCTTTTCGGCATGTATTGGCTTGCCAAACATTATAGAAATTCTGTTTATTCATGTCGAATTGTATCTACACATGAGCTTCATTCATGATGGACGATTTATTTTGGACTGTGATTGATCAAATAAATACCACATAGTCGCTTCTATAGGGAAACAACACAACCTTTGACGCGCCTCTCATCAATCAACCTTTTCGCATCCTCTTTACACCGTCTCCAAAGAAATATCACAACATTGTAAGAGTAGTCTTATATATTGGTATGCTACAACAACATGGCGGCCAAAGACCGCGACAAGTCTCTCCTCTATCTGTAACAAGTAATGATTCGAGTTTCTCATCGAGATATCAAGGTCAAAGTCCTGATTCTCCATATGATGTGAATAATTTTAATAATAACATGAATAATATGAACAACATGAATAATATGAATAATACAAATAATATGAATAATATGAATAATACAAATAATACAAATAATACAAATAATA
>Ga0160427_10000886_pt1 | contig 18222 bp, 15 predicted proteins | sample SolpanmetagenomL_FD_108194 | JGI IMG/M metagenome (GOLD analysis project Ga0160427, IMG submission 108194) | Solar panel surface microbial communities from Lawrence Berkeley National Laboratory, California, USA - L | ecosystem: Engineered > Built environment > Solar panel > Unclassified ...
GTCTCCGCCTCGCGCGCGGTGTCGGCGACCTCGGCGGCGTGCAGCAGGGCCTTGGTGGGGATGCACCCGCGGTGCAGGCAGGTCCCTCCCAGCAGGTCCTTCTCCACCAGGGCGACCGACAGCCCCAGCTCCGCGGAGCGCAGAGCGGCGGCGTAGCCACCGCTGCCCCCTCCGAGGATGACGACGTCGTACTCCTGCTCGGCGGCACCTGCCACGAATTGCTCCCGGTGTTGGCTGATGGCGACTGGGTCCCGGCGATTCTGTCACCACGGCCCACCCCCGGCGCCAGCGGGGACGGCGGGCGCCGGTGCCCGGACGCGACGACGGCGGCACCACGTGGTCGTGGTGCCGCCGTCGTCCTGCTGCCGGGGGGCGCGTCGGTCGTGCGGTGGCGCGCTGGGTCAGCGCAGCCACTCCTGCGGGGCCGACTCCTTCTTCAGGACGCCCGACTCCTTCTTCAGGGGCGCGGACTCCTTCTTGAGGGGGGCCGACTCCTTCTTGAGGAGGCTGGACTCCTTCTTCAGGGGCGCGGACTCCTTCTTGAGGGGGGCCGACTCCTTCTTGAGGAGGCTGGACTCCTTCTTCAGGGGCGCGGACTCCTTCTTGAGCGGGGTCGACTCCTTCTTGAGCGGGGTCGACTCCTTCTTGAGCAGGAGGCTGAACTCCTTCTTCAGCGGCGTCGCCTCCTTCTTGGCGGGGGCGACGCTCGTCTGCTTGGCGACCGCGAGCGGCTGCGCCGAGGCGATGCCGCTGGTCCCGACCACGGCGCCGGCCGCGAGGGCCGTGCCGACGGCGGCGAGGGTGGCGCGACGGGCGATGTGGGACAGGCGGGACATGGAGCCTCCAGGCGGTGTCTCCGGTCTGAGCCGGACGGTGGGAAAGGGTGGGAGTGGAGCGACGTCCCCCGAGAGTCGTCACCATGAGCATAGCGTCCGTAGCTGTCTGTGCACGACTTCTGAGCGGGCATCTTTGCCCACCGCCTGCACGATCACGGCATTTGGTCACTCTTCGTGATGAATCAAATGCTCAATACCGCTTCATTCACCCGAACGGGTGAACGAATCTCCACCGCGCCCGGGCGACGACCGCAGGGCCGCCGCCCGGGTTCCCGGCCGGCAGGGGCTCAGGAGGCCGCGAGGTCCTCGGCCAGCGCCAGCAGGGTGCGCACCGCCACGCCCGTGCCGCCCTTCGGGGTGTACCCGTGGGCCTCGCCCGTCTGGAACGCGGGGCCCGCGATGTCGAGGTGGGCCCACGGCACCGGCTCGCCGTCGGCGCCCGCACCGACGAACTCCTGCAGGAACAGGCCCGCGACGAGCATCCCGCCCGCCCGGTCGCCGATGTTGGCGAGGTCGGCGACGGGGGAGTCGAGGCTGGCGCGCAGCTCGCGCGGCAGCGGCATGGGCCAAAACTGCTCGCCCGCGCGCCGCGCCGCCGCGAGCACTCCGTCGCGGAAGCCGTCGTGGTTGCCCATGACGGCCGAGACGCGGTTGCCGAGCGCGACGACCTGCGCTCCGGTGAGCGTGGCGACGTCGACGACGTGGTCGGGGTGCTCCGCCGTCGCCGCGACGAGCGCGTCCCCGAGCACGAGGCGGCCCTCGGCGTCGGTGTTGAGCACCTCGACGGTCGTGCCGCCGTGCATGGTCAGCACGTCGGAGGGGCGGATGGCCGTGCCGGAGGGCATGTTCTCCGCCACCGCGAGCCAGCCCGTGACCCGCAGCGGCAGCCCCAGGTCGGACACCGCCTTGACGGCGGCCAGGACGGCCGCCGCCCCGGACATGTCGCTCTTCATGGTCTCCATGCCGGCCGGCGGCTTCAGCGACAGCCCGCCGGAGTCGAACGTGATGCCCTTGCCGACCAGGGCGAGGTGCCCGCGCGCCCCCTTGGGGTGGTGGTCGACCACGACGAGGCGCGGGGGCCGCGAGGACCCCTGCCCGACGCCGAGGATGCCGCCGAAGCCGCCGTCGGCGAGCTCCTGCTCGGCCAGCACGCGCACCTGCAGCGAGGTGCCCTCGGCCAGCCGCACGGCCGCGGCCGCGAGGTCGGCCGGCGCGAGGTCGCCCGGTGCGGTGTTGATGAGGTCGCGCGCGACGGCGACGGCCTCGCCGACGACCTGCGCGCGCCGCAGCGCGGCGACGAGAGCCTTGTCGCGCGGCTTGGCCACCAGCAGGGCGACCTCGGCGACCGGCGCCTTCTCGACGGTGCGGTACAGCGAGAACGCGTACGCGCCCAGCGCCGCGCCCTCGGCCACGGCCCCTGCGGCGACCGCGTCGGGCACCGGCAGGGCCAGCGCGACGCTGCGTCGCCCGGCCAGCGAGCGCACGACGGCCCCCGCGGCGCGGCGCAGCACCTCGTGGTCGTCGGCCCCGGCGAGCGGGCCGACGCCGACCAGCGCGACGAGCGAGGTCGTCAGCCCCGGCACCGACGGCACCAGGGTCACGGACTCGGCGGCGCCGGTCACGCGCAGGTCGCCGACGGCGCTCCTCAGCGCGGACGCGGCGGCGCGCGGCAGCTCCTCGGTGGCCAGCAGGACGGGGCTGCCCCCGTCGTCGGCCACCGCCAGCACCAGCACGTCGGCGGCGGCGCTCTTGACGGACTTCCCGGACAGGCTCAGGTGGACCACGTCCGTCACCTTAACCAGGCCCACCCGGCCGGCCGCGGGCCCGTGCGTCGCGGGTGGCAGGCTCGCCCGGGTGAGCGACGAGCGGACGGGGCGCCCCGCGGGCGCGGGCGGTGGGCCGGACGGTGCGGGCGAGGACGGGTTCGTCCTGCGGACCTGCGGGCCCGGCGACCTCGCCGGCCTGCGCGACGTCTGCCTGCGCACGGGCGACCTGGGCGAGGACGCCACCGCGCTGACCGCGTGGCCGGACCTCGTCGGCGACGTCTACGCGGCCCCCTACGCCGTGCACGACCCGGCGCTCGTGACCGTCGTCGAGCACGGGGGCCGGGTCGTCGGCTACGTGATCGGCTGCCGCGACACCCTGGTCTTCGAGGCGTGGTGCGAGGAGCGCTGGTGGCCGTCGCTGCGCGAGCGCTACCCCCGCCCCGGGCCGTCGACGCGGCCCTTCGACGCGCCGCTGCTGCGCCAGGTCCACGAGCGCCCGGCGGCGGCGCGGCCCCACCTCGCCACCCACCCGGCGCACCTGCACGTGGACCTGCTGCCCGAGGCGCAGGGCCGCGGGCTGGGGCGGACGCTGCTCTCCCACGTCGTCGCGCAGCTGCTCGACGCCGGCGCCCCCGGCGTCCACCTCGGCGTGGGCGCGGCCAACGCGCGCGCGGTCGCGGTCTACCGCCGGCTCGGCTTCGAGCTCCTGGTCGACCCCGAGCCGGGGGCGGGCAGCTACGTGCTGGGGCGCTCCTCCGTCGTGACCCCGTCGGCGACCGCGGCCCCGTCGCCGACCCCGTCCTCCGCGAGCTCCGCGGGCCCCTCCGGCGCCGGGACGCCAGCGGGCTGAGCGGGGTCCGCCGCCGGCTCTCCCGCGAAGGCGGCTTCGACGTCGGGTGCGGGGTCGACCACGGGTGCCGGGTCGACCTCGGGTGCGGGCTCGACGGCGGGCGCCGGCGGGGCGTCCGCCGCGTCGGAGGCGGCGAGGGCCTGGGCCGCCCGCAGCACCGGCACCGCGGCGAGGGCGGCCGTGCCGCCCCCGCGCCCGGCGCCGAGGTCCAGCAGCGGCTCGAGCTTGAGCCGCTCGGCGGCGAGCACCAGGGCCGGTTCGGCGCTGCGCGAGGCCAGCAGCCACCAGCTCTCAGCACCGGGCACGCCCCGCGAGGCGACGAGGGCGGCCGCGACGGAGACCACGCCGTCCAGCAGCACCGGCGTGCGGCGGGCCGCGGCCCGCAGGAGGAACCCGACGGCGGCCGCGGTGTCGGCGCTGCCGACGCTCTGCAGCAGGACGGTCGGGCGGGTCGCGTGCCGGCGGCTGCGGCGCGCGGCGTCGCGGATCGTGGCCGTCTTGCGCATCCAGGTGGCGTCGTCGACGCCGCTGCCGCGCCCGACCACGTCGACCGGGCCCTTGCGCAGGCAGGCGGCGACGAGCACGGCGGCGATGGTCGTGCCGGCGACGCCCAGGTCGCCCAGGACCAGCAGGTCCACGCCCGCGTCGATCTCGGCGTCGGCGACGGCGGCGCCCGCCCGCAGCGCCGTCTCCGCCTCGGCGAGCGTCAGGGCGTCCTCGACGCGCACGTCCCCCGAGCCGCGGCGCACCGCGTGCGCGGTCACGGCCGCGGGCAGGTCCGACAGGTCGTCGTCGACGGCGACGGCGTGCACCGCCACCCCCACCCCGTGCAGCGCGGCGAGGCTCGCGGTGGGCCCGCGACCGCCGACGAGGGCCCGCACGGCCTCCGCCGTCGCCCCGGGCGCCAGCCGCGAGACCCCCGCGCGGGCCACGCCGTGGTCGCCCGCGAACACGACGAGCCGGACGCGGTCCAGCGGTGCGGGCACGTCGCGGTCGGCGGCGGCGGCGAGCCAGCGGCCCAGCGCCTCCAGCCGCGAGGGGGCGAGCAGCGGGGCGTCCACGCGCGGCGGCGTGCTCACCGGGTGCGGCGAGCTGAGCCCCTCGGCGAGCTCGCGCAGGTTCAGCGGCGGCGGGCCGTCGCTCATCGGGTTCCTCCTGGAGCGGGTGGTGCCACGGGTCGGGCCGGACGGGCCGGCGCTCAGATCGTCGCACCCCGGCCGCCACCGCGGGCACGCGCCGCGGCCCGTCCGTCCCAGCCCCGTCCCAGCCGCCCGTCCCAGCCGCCCGTCCCAGCCGCCCGTCCCAGCCGACCCGCCGCGCGCCCCTTGTCGCCCCGGGGGCCGCGACCTACCGTCGGCGGCACGCGGGTCGAGGACGAGCCGCGCAGACGGGGGGGCGCGCGGTGCGCAGGGCGGGCAGCACGGGCGCGGCCGGGGCCGGCGACCTCCTGGCCGCCCGCGAGGACTGGCTCACCGCCAGCGCCACGGGGGACGCGGGCCGGCCGCTGCCGGGCGCCCGGGACCTCGTGTCCTCCTCGTGGTGGCGCAGCCGGGGGACCGGCCTCGACCCGGACCGCGTGCTGGCGCCCCTGCTGCTCGACGCGTCCGGGCTGCGTGAGCGGCGCGCGGCGCACCGCCTCACGCCCGTGCTGGCCACGGCCCGGCGCCTGCTGCTGGCGGAGCCGCTCGGCGTCCCCGTCCTCATGGCCGTCAGCGACGCGGACGGCACGCTGCTCTGGGTCGAGGGGGACCCCGGGCTGCGGCGCGCGGCCGAGCGGATGTCCTTCGCCGAGGGGGCGCGGTGGAGCGAGGACGTCGCGGGCACCAACGCCCCCGGCACGGCGCTCGCGCTGCAGCGGCCGGTGCGCGTCCGCTCCGCGGAGCACTACGCCACGGCCGTCGCCCGCTGGAGCTGCTCGGCGGCGCCCGTGCGCGACCCGGCCACGGGCGACGTCCTCGGCGTGCTGGACCTCACGGGCGGTGACGAGCTGGGCCGCGAGCGGGCGCTGCAGCTCGTGCGCGCCGCGGCCGGGGCCGTCGAGGCCGAGCTGCGCGTCGCCGACCTGCGCCGCCTCGTCGCGGGGGGAGCGGGCGGCGGCGCCCCCGCGCCCGTCGCGATGCTGCGGGTGCTCGGGTCCTCCGACGGCACGCTCGTCGCCGACGGCGTCCAGCGCCCGCTGTCGCTGCGCCACAGCGAGCTGCTGCTCCTGCTGCTGGCCGACGACGAGCGGCGCGGGGCGGGGGCGGCGGCGCTGGCGGCGGCCCTGGACGAGCGCGACCTGGCCCCGGGGTCGGTGCGCGCCGAGGTGCACCGGCTGCGAGCCGTGCTGGCGGACCGAACGGGCGGGGCCGTGGGCGTCAGCGCCTCGCCGCACCGCGTGCTGGGCGCGCTGCGCTGCGACGCGCTCGACGTGCGGGCCGCGCTGCGCGAGGGGCGGGTGGCCGACGCCGTCGCCGCGTGGGGCGGGACCCTGCTGCCGGCGTCCGACGCCCCCGCGGTGCGCGAGCTGCGCGACGAGCTCGAGACGGGGGTGCGCACGGCCGTCCTGGAGGGCGACGACGACGACGCGCTGCTGCGCTGGGCCCGCACGGCGCAGGGCCGCGACGACCCCGAGGTCGCCGCCCGGCTGCTGCGTCGCCTCGCCCCCGGGGACCCGGCGCGGGGCGAGGCGCTGGCCCGCGCCACCCGGCTGCACGTCGGCTGACCCGGGCGCCGCGCGGCCGCGGCGCGTGCAACGGCGGTGCAACGCCCCCCGGCCTACGGTGTCGGCCTGCGCGCGACGAGGGAGTCGCGCAGAGCACCGCGGAGGTTCTTCCATGACCGTGTACGCAGCACCGGGCACCGACGGCAGCGTCATGACGTACGCCGAGCGCTACGACCACTACATCGGCGGGGAGTGGGTGCCCCCGGCGTCGGGGGAGTACTTCGAGAACCCCTCACCCGTGAACGGGAAGACGTTCTGCGAGGTCGCCCGCGGCACCGCGGCCGACGTCGAGCGAGCCCTGGACGCCGCCCACGCCGCGGCCCCCGCGTGGGGGAAGACGTCGGTCGCCGCCCGCTCGGTCGTCCTGAACAAGATCGCCGACCGCATCGAGGCGAACCTCGAGGCCATCGCGGTGGCCGAGACGTGGGACAACGGCAAGCCCGTGCGCGAGTGCCTGGCCGCCGACATCCCCCTCGTCGTGGACCACCTGCGCTACTTCGCGGGCGTCGTGCGCGCGCAGGAGGGCGGGATCTCCGAGATCGACGACGACACCGTGGCCTACCACTTCCACGAGCCCCTCGGCGTGGTCGGGCAGATCATCCCGTGGAACTTCCCGATCCTCATGGCCTTCTGGAAGCTCGCCCCGGCGCTCGCGGCCGGCAACTGCGTGGTCCTGAAGCCCGCGGAGCAGACGCCCGCCTCGATCATGTACCTGTTCGGGATCATCGGGGACCTGCTCCCGCCCGGCGTCGTGAACATCGTCAACGGCTTCGGCGTCGAGGCCGGCAAGCCGCTGGCGTCCAACCCGCGCATCCGCAAGATCGCCTTCACGGGCGAGACGACGACCGGCCGGCTGATCATGCAGTACGCCAGCCAGAACCTCATCCCCGTCACGCTGGAGCTCGGCGGCAAGAGCCCCAACGTCTTCTTCGAGGACGTGGCCAGCGCGCGCGACGACTTCTACGACAAGGCCCTCGAGGGCTTCACGATGTTCGCGCTCAACGGCGGCGAGGTGTGCACCTGCCCCTCGCGCGCGCTCATCCAGAGCTCGATCTACGACTCGTTCCTGGCCGACGGCGTGGCGCGCACCCGGGCCGTCGTGCAGGGCAACCCCCTGGACACCGCCACGATGATCGGGGCGCAGGCGAGCAACGACCAGCTCGAGAAGATCCTGTCCTACATCGACATCGGCCAGCAGGAGGGCGCCCGCCTGGTCACGGGCGGCGAGCGCGCCGACCTCGGCGGGGAGCTCGCGGGCGGCTACTACGTCACCCCGACGATCTTCGAGGGCGACAACAGCATGCGGATCTTCCAGGAGGAGATCTTCGGCCCGGTGCTGGCGGTGACCCGCTTCGACCACGAGGACGACGCGCTGAAGATCGCCAACGACACCCTGTACGGGCTCGGGGCGGGCGTGTGGTCGCGCAACATCCACACCGCCTACCGCATGGGCCGCGGGATCCAGGCCGGGCGCGTGTGGACGAACAACTACCACGCGTACCCGGCGCACGCGGCGTTCGGCGGCTACAAGAGCTCGGGCATCGGCCGCGAGAACCACAAGATGATGCTCGACCACTACCAGCAGACCAAGAACCTGCTGGTGAGCTACTCGACCTCGAAGCTCGGGTTCTTCTGATCCCGGACCCCCGCGGCCGGGCCGGGTGCCCGGCCCGGCCGCGGGGCGGGTCCCGTCCGGCAACAAGGAGGAGGTCAGGCGCGTGGAGCACGTGAGCGAGCAGGAGCAGGCCGTCGAGCGGGTGGCGGTGACCGAGGCGGCCGCGGCGCAGCTGCGGCGGTTGCGGCGGCGCAACGGGCCGCTGATGTTCCACCAGTCCGGGGGCTGCTGCGACGGCAGCTCCCCGATGTGCTTCCCCGACGGGGACTTCATCACCTCCGAGGCCGACGTCCGCCTGGGCGACCTGGCGGTGCCGGCCGCCGGCGACGGGGAGGGGGACGAGGCGTTCACCGTGCCCGTCTGGATGTCGAAGGAGCAGTTCGCGCTCTGGTCGCACACGCACCTGACGATCGACCTGGTGCGCGGGCGCGGGGCGGGGTTCTCCCTCGAGGCCCCCGACGGGGTCCGGTTCCTCATCCGCTCCCGGCTGCTCACCTCCGCGGGGGAGCCCGGGGAGCCGTCGGGGCCCGTCGGCTGCGAGGTGCCCCCGCCCGGGTGAGCCGGCCTGTACCTTCGCGCCCGTGACCACCGCGCCTGGCGACAGCAGCCGTCCCGTCCGCACCGCCGTCGTCGGCTACGGCGGTGGCGGGCGGTTCTTCCACGCCCCCGTCATCGCGGGGGCTGCGGGCTGCGAGCTCGTCGCCGTGGTCACCGGCTCGCCCGAGCGGGCCGCGCAGGCGCGCGCCGAGCACGGCGTCGAGGTCGTCGCCTCCCTCGCGGACCTGCCGGGCCTCGGGGTCGAGGCCGTCACCGTGTCCACGCCCGCCGCGACCCACACCGCGCTCACCGAGGAGGCGCTGCGCCTGGGCCTGGCCACGGTGTGCGACAAGCCCTTCGCGCTCGACGCCGTCGCCGCGCGGGCCACGGCCGCCCTCGCCGCGGAGCTCGGCGTCCCCCTCACCGTCTACCAGAACCGCCGCTTCGACGCGGACTTCCTGACGCTGCAGCGCCTGCTCGCCGAGGGCGCGCTGGGGAACGTCCAGCGCGTGGAGTCCTCCTTCGAGCGCTGGGCCGCGGGCGACCCGCCGCCCGCCGGGGCGGGGCTGCTGCGCGACTTCGGCAGCCACCTCGTCGACCAGGCGCTCGTGCTGTCCGGGCCCGTCGTGGCCGTGAGCGCGCAGACCCTCGGGCCCGACGGGGCCGAGCACGACGTCCGCCTGCAGCTGCAGCACGCGAGCGGCGTGCGCAGCGAGATCTCCGGCTCCTGGAAGCAGGCCGCGCCGGGTCCGCGCTTCCGCGTGAGCGGGACGGCGGGCACCTTCGTCCTGGACGCCCCGATGGAGGGGCAGGAGGAGGCCCTGCTGGCCGGTCGCACCCCGGCCGCCGAGGGTGACGCCTGGGGGGCCGAGCCCGCGCACCGCTGGGGGCGGCTGCACGTCGCGGGCGGGCCGGTGCTGCCGGTGCGCAGCGAGAACGGGCGCTGGCCGGCCTTCTACGAGCGGTTCGCAGCGGCCGTGCGGGGGCACGGGGCGGTGCCCGTCGACCCCGCCGAGGCCGTCGCCAGCAGCCTCGTCATCGACGCCGCGCGCACCAGCGCCGCCGAGCACCGCAGCGTCTCCCTGGCCTGAGCGGCCGGGGTCGCCGCCCGGGCGGCGCGCGAGCTCGGGGCGCGGAGCCCGGCTGTGGATGCCCTAAGCTCCTCGCCGCACCTCCCGGGTGGCTGGAGACCCCGGTGGCCGGCGGGTGCCCGCCCACGACCTGGCCGCCCGAGCAGGACGATCCCTGCGCACCCCGCGCGGCCGCCCCGTCCAGCAGAGGTCTCCTCCCATGGGTCACCCCGACCTGACACCCACCGCCACCGCGACGGCCCCCGCCCCCGCGAACCCGATGCGCCGGGTCGCGGCCGCGAGCCTCGTCGGCACGACGATCGAGTTCTACGACTTCTACGTCTACGCGACCGCGGCCGTGCTCGTCTTCGGGCCGCTGTTCTTCCCCTCCGACAACGACACCGCCGAGACGCTCGCCTCGCTGGCGACGTTCGGGGTGGCGTTCGTCGCGCGGCCCTTCGGCTCGATCGTGTTCGGCCACTTCGGCGACCGCGTCGGCCGCAAGACCACCCTGATCGCCTCGCTGCTGGTCATGGGGATCTGCACCGTCCTCATCGGCGTCCTGCCGACGCACGCCACGGCCGGCAACCTCGCCCCGTTCCTGCTCTGCGTCCTGCGCTTCGGGCAGGGCTTCGGCCTCGGCGGGGAGTGGGGCGGCGCCGCGCTGCTCGCCACCGAGAACGCTCCCGCGAACCGCCGCGCGCTCTACGGCATGCTGCCGCAGCTCGGCGCGCCGCTCGGGTTCGTCATCGCCAACACCCTGTTCATCGCGCTGTCCGCGGGGATGAGCGACGAGGCGTTCGCGGCCTGGGGCTGGCGCGTGCCGTTCCTGCTGAGCGCGGTCCTCGTGGGTCTCGGGCTCTACGTCCGCCTCAGCCTCAGCGAGACCCCCGTCTTCGCGGAGGCGCTGCGGGAGAAGCGGCCCGTGCGCGTGCCCGTCGCGGTCCTGTTCCGCTCCAGCTGGCGGACCGTCGTGCTCGGGGCGGCGTCCGTCATCGTCACCTACACCCTCTTCTACCTGACGACGGCGTGGTCGCTGAGCTTCGGCACGTCGCCCGCGGGCCTCGCCTTCCCGCGCCAGGAGTTCCTCCTGATGCTGTGCTTCGCGGTCCTGTTCATGGCCGCCGCGACGCCGCTGTCGGGCCTCGCCTCCGACCGCTTCGGGCGTCGTCCCGTGCTGGCCGTCGCGATGGTCGGGGCCGCGGTCGTCGGGCTCCTGACGCAGCCGCTGCTGGGCTCGGGCGAGCGCGGCCTCGTGCTGCTCTGGCTGTGCGCGGGCCTGTTCTTCATGGGCCTGGTGTTCGGCCCGATCGGCGCCTACCTGCCCGAGCTGTTCCCGACCACCGTGCGCTACACGGGCGCCTCGCTCGCCTTCAACCTGGGCAGCATCCTCGGCGCCTCGCTCGCGCCGTACACGGCCGTGCGGCTGGCGCAGGCCGGTGGCCTGAGCTGGGTCGGCTACTACCTCGCGGGCACGGCCGTCGTGAGCCTCGTGGCGCTGGCCCTGCTGCGCGAGACGCGCACGGAGTCGCTCACCTCCTGACGCGCCACGCGGCGGGACCTCCTCCACGCCCGCGCACCGCCCCCGGACCCCGCGGTCCGGGGGCGGTCTGCTGTCGGCGGCCCGTCCGGGTCGATTAGGGTCCGCAGGGGCCGACCGGCCGCACGCAGGGGGCCGCAGCGCGCAGGGGGATGAGCAGGACATGGTGTACCGGGCGCTCTACCGGACCGTCTTCACGCGGATCGACCCGGAGCGGGCGCACCACTGGGCGTTCGTCGCGATGCGCGGCGCCGCGCGCGTGGCGCCCGTGGCGGACCTCACCCGGCACCTGTTCGTGGCCCCGGACCCCCGGCTGCGCACGCGCGTCCTGGGCATGGACCTGCCCGGGCCGCTCGGCCTCGCCGCCGGCTTCGACAAGGACGGCCTCGGCGTCGAGGCGCTGGGCAACCTGGGCTTCTGCTTCGTCGAGGTGGGCACCGTCACGGCCCTGGCGCAGCCCGGCAACCCGCGCCCGCGGCTGGCCCGGCTGACGCAGGACCGCGCGATCGTCAACCGGATGGGCTTCAACAACTCCGGCGCCGAGGCCGTCGCCCGCCGGCTGCGGCAGCTGCGCGCGGTCCCGCCCCGCCACCCCGTGGCCATCGGCGTGAACATCGGCAAGAGCAGGGTCGTCGACGAGGCCGACGCCGCCGCGGACTACGCGACCTCGGCCCGCCTGCTCGCCCCCTACGCCGACTACCTCGTCGTCAACGTCAGCTCGCCCAACACCCCGGGGCTGCGCGACCTGCAGGCGGTGGGGAAGCTGCGCCCCGTGCTGGAGGCCGTGCGCGCGGCCGCGGACGCCGCCGCCCACCGCCACGTGCCGCTGCTGGTCAAGATCGCGCCCGACCTCAGCGACGAGGACGTCGACGCCGTGGCCGACCTGGCCCTGGAGACCGGCCTCGACGGGATCGTGGCCACCAACACGACGATCGCCCGCGAGGGGCTGCGCACGCCGCCCGCCGAGGTCGAGGCCGCCGGGGGCGGCGGGCTGTCCGGCGCGCCGCTGAAGGAGCGCTCGCTGGAGGTCCTGCGCCGGCTGTCCCGGCGCACCACCGACCGGCTCGTCCTGGTCTCCGTGGGCGGCATCGAGACCTCCGCGGACGTCGCCGCGCGCCTGGAGGCGGGCGCCTCCCTCGTGCAGGCGTACACGGCCTTCGTCTACGAGGGCCCCGCGTGGCCGCGCCGCGTCCTGGAGGGCCTGGCGGCCTCCCGCAGCCGCCGGGAGTCCGACACCGCCGCCACCTGAGCCACCGGCTCCCGCCCGGGCCGCGTGCGCGCCCCGCTCGCCGACGCGCGGCCCGCTGCGTCTCGACTTGTGACGCGACGCGATCCGGGTGACCGTTCGACGGGCGCGACCGCGCCCGCACCACCGCGGTCCGCCCGCACCCCCGCACCATCCCGAGGAGACCTCCATGCCCGACGCCCCTGCGCAGCGGGGCGGCACCGCAGCGCCCGACCCGAACCGGTGGCGCGCCCTCGCCGTCTGCCTCGCCGCCGGGTTCATGACGCTGCTGGACGTCTCCATCGTCAACGTCGCGCTGCCCTCCATCGAGGGGTCGCTCGGCGCGGGCCCGAGCCAGGTCCAGTGGATCGTGGCGGGCTACGCCCTTGCGTTCGGGCTGGTCCTCGTGCCCGCCGGCCGCTTCGGCGACCTGTTCAGCCGCCGCACCGTCTTCCTCGTGGGCCTCGTCGCGTTCACGGTGACCAGCGCGGGTGCGGGCCTCGTGCAGTCCGCGACGGCCCTCGCCGTGGTGCGCCTCGTGCAGGGCATCTCCGCCGGCATCCTCAACCCGCAGGTCATCGGCCTGCTGCAGGAGCTGTTCTCCGGCCCCGAGCGCGGCAAGGCCTTCGGCCTCTTCGGCACCACCGTCGGCGTCTCGACCGCGGTGGGGCCGCTGCTGGGCGGCCTGCTCATCCAGGTCTTCGGCTCCGACGCCGGCTGGCGGGCCGTCTTCCTCGTCAACGTCCCGATCGGCCTCGTCCTGCTGCCCTTCGCCGTGAAGGTCCTCCCGCGCGGCGAGCGCACGAAGGGCCGCAAGCTCAGCCTGGACCTCGGCGGGCTCGCGCTGCTGGCCGTCGGGGTGGTCTTCCTGATGCTGCCCTTCGTGCTCACGACGGGTCAGGGCGACGAGCCGCTGCGGTGGCTCTCGCTCGTCCCCGGCGTCGGCCTGCTGCTCGGCTTCGTGCTGTGGGAGCGCGCCTACGAGCGCCGCGGCAAGGAGGCCGTGGTGCCCTCCGCGCTGGTGCGCACCGCGTCCTTCACGGGCGGGGCCCTCGTCGGCATCGCGTTCTTCGCCGGCTTCACCGGCATCTTCCTGGTCGTCACGCTGTACCTGCAGTCCGGGCTGGGCTTCACGGCCCTGCAGGCCGGGCTGGTGCAGACCCCGTTCGCGCTGGCGTCCGCGACGTTCTCGGGCCTGGGCGGGCGCTTCGTCAACCGCTACGGCCGCCAGACCGTGGTCGTGGGCCTCGCCGTCATGGCGGCGGGGCTCGTCGCGGCCGACCTGGTCTCGGCCGCCGTGCAGGGGGTGCCCGGGGCGATCGCGCTGTCCGCGTGCCTGCTGGTCGCGGGGGCGGGGACCGGCCTGGTGATCTCGCCCAACCAGACGCTGACCCTCGCCGAGGTCCCGACCGAGGTGGCCGGCGTGGCCGGGGGCGTCCTGCAGACCGGGCAGCGCGTCGGCTCGGCCATGGGCGTCGCGCTCGTGTCCGCCATCTTCTTCTCCGGCATCGCCTCGGCCGGTGGCGGCCGCCCCGGCGGCGCCGGCGGGACGCCGCCCGCGGCCGTGCAGTCGGTGTTCGGCGAGGCCCTGTCCTCGGGGCTGCGCGTCTCGCTCGGCCTCGTGCTGGTGGCGCTCGTCCTGGCCCTGCTGGACCTGCGCCGCCGCCGCCACTCCTCCGCCGGCGACGCCTCCCGCGGCGGGTCTGGGGGCGGCGAGGGCTCCGGCGGCCACGACGCTCACCCCGGCGGGGGTCGGCACGCCGGGCCGCCCCACCCGCGCAGCGCGCCCCGCGGGCCGCGCCACCGCAAGGGCGCGCCGACCGCCTGAGCGCGTCGGCGGCGCCCGTGTCGGCGCCCGCGGCTAGCGTGCCGCGGGTGGACGTGGAGGCCGTGCAGGCCGCAGCAGCAGTGGGGGAGGGGGACCGGTGAGCCGGATCGCGCAGTGGACCTGGCGCCTGGAGGACGTGGACGGACGCCCCGTCGAGGGGGGCGGGGAGGTCTTCCCGACGCAGTCCGACGCCGAGACGTGGATCGGGGAGACGTGGCGCGAGCTGCGCGCGCGCGGCGTCGAGGCCGCGCACCTCTTCGCCGACGGCGAGCGGGTCTACGGGCCGCTGAGCCTGCGCGCCCCCGAGTAGTCCCACCACGACGACGACGGCGCCGGTCGCGGGGAGTCCCCGCGGCCGGCGCCGTCCTCGTGGTGGCCCCGCGCTCAGGGGCTCGTGCGGTCCGGGGTCGCCCGGCTCAGGTCAGGCGCTCCGACGGCGAGCGCTGGGCGGTCTTCGCGCTGTCGCGCTCGACGGCGTCGCCCAGGGCCTCGTCGATGCGCTGTAGCAGCTCCGGCGGGATCACGACGCCCGACGCCTGCGCGTTGGAGGTGACCTGCTCGGGCCGCGAGGCACCGATGATGGCGGCCGAGACGTTGTCGTTCTGCAGGACCCAGGCGATCGCGAGCTGCGCCAGGGTGAGCCCCAGCTCGTCGGCCACGGGCTTCAGGGCCTGCACGCGGGTGAGGACGTCGTCCTGCAGCCAGCGGCTGATCATGTCGGCGCCGCCCTTGGCGTCGGTGGCCCGCGACCCTGCGGGCAGCTCCGCACCCGGCAGGTACTTGCCGGTCAGGACGCCCTGGGCGATGGGGGAGAAGACGACCTGGCCGATGCCGAGCTCCTTCGAGGCCGGGACGACGTCGGTCTCGATGACGCGCCACAGCGCCGAGTACTCGGGCTGGTTGGACACGAGGCGGAACCCGAGCTGGCGGGCGAGGTCCTGGCCCTCGCGCAGCTGCTCCACGGTCCACTCGCTGACCCCGACGTACAGCGCCTTGCCCTGGCGCACGACGTCGGCGAAGGCCTGCATCGTCTCCTCGAGCGGCGTCGCGTGGTCGTAGCGGTGGGCCTGGTAGACGTCGACGTGGTCGGTGCCCAGGCGCTGCAGCGAGCCGTCGATGGACTCGAGGACGTGCTTGCGCGACAGGCCCGTGTCGTTGGGGCCCTGGGGGCCCGTCGGGAAGTAGACCTTGGTCATGATCTCGAGGGACTCGCGGCGCTGTCCCTTCAGCGCGTCCCCGAGGACGGTCTCCGCCTTGGTGTTGGCGTAGACGTCGGCGGTGTCGAAGGTCGTGATGCCGGCGTCGAGCGCCGCGTGCACGCACGCGACCGCCGCGTCGTTCTCGACCTGGGACCCGTGGGTGAGCCAGTTGCCGTAGGTGATCTCAGAGATCTTCAGACCGCTGCTGCCGAGGTGTCGGAACTCCATGGGCGCACGCTAGGGCGCGCACGCCCCGGGCGCAGCAGGCGGGTGGCCCCGGACGTGCCTGGGGCGCGGGCCTCAGCGGGGAGCGGCGCCCCGGGCGACCATGGGGATCGGCCGGCGCAGGCGGCGGATCTGCAGCGCGCGGGTGACGCCGTAGCCGGTGAGGCCGGGCTCCAGGTCGGTGCCGAAGCGCTCGGCGAGCGCGCGCTTGAGGCGGCGGCCCAGGACGAAGCAGTCGACGACCGCGATCGCGAGCATCCCGTAGATGAGCAGGGTCGTGGCGACCAGCAGGCTCTGCGACCCGAGCGAGGAGGACAGCAGGGAGATCAGCAGGGACGCGCCGGCGATGATGAGGAAGTACTCGCCCACGTTGCGGCGCGCGTCGACGACGTCGCGCACGAAGCGCTTCTGGGGCCCGCGGTCGCGGTGCGGCAGGTGCTTCTCGTCACCCGTGGTGAGGGCGACCTGCATGCGGGCGCGCTCCTCGCGGGCGGCCTCGCGCGACTCCTTCGTCGCGGCCTTGCGGTCGGTCGGGACCAGGGGCCGCCTGTTGCGCGCCTGCGCGTCGCTGCGCTTGGGCGTCGGGCGCCCCTTGCCGCCCTCCTTGGTGAGGTCCACCGCCGGTGGGGCCGCGGGGGCCTTGCGGGAGGCCCGCACCAGGCGCCGGCCCGGGCGGACGGGCGCGTCGCTGCGCGCCGCGCGCGTGGAGCCGCCCTCCGCGCCCGGGCGCACCGACGTGGTGGCCGCGGGGGCCTGGTTCTCCTTCGAGCGTCCGAACACGGGCGCCAGGGTACGGCACCGCCCGCGCCCGGCCCGGTGGCTCGCGCGGCCCCGGCGGGTCTCGCCCGCGCCCCCGGGGCGCCCGGCGGTAGCGTCCGCACCGTGAGCGACGGCACCCCTGCGACCAGTGACCCGACGACGGCCGGAGGGGCGGGCGCGGGCACGCTGCCCCCGCCCGGCCCCGAGCGCACCGCGGCCCTGCGGGCGGCGTCCGCGGCCCAGCGGGAGGCCACCCGGGCCGACCTCGAGCGGCTCGTGCGCATCCCCAGCGTGTCGGCGGCGGCCTTCGACCAGGCGCACGTGGCCGCCAGCGCCGAGGCCGTCGCGGGCCTGCTGCGCGACGCCGGCCTGCCCGAGGTGCGCGTGGTCACCGCCGGCGCCGGCGACGCCCCCGCGGTGATCGCGCGGCGGCCCGCCCCCGCGGGCCGGCCCACCGCGCTCCTCTACGCCCACCACGACGTGCAGCCCCCCGGGCGCGAGTCCGACTGGTCCAGCCCCGCCTTCGAGCCCACCGAGCGCGACGGGCGGCTGTTCGGGCGCGGCGCCGCGGACGACAAGGCCGGCGTCATGGTGCACGTCAGCGCCCTGCGCACCGTCCTGCCCCTGTGGGGGCCGGAGGACGGCGTCGGCGTGACCGTCTTCGTGGAGGGCGAGGAGGAGGTCGGCTCGCCGACGTTCGCGGCCTTCCTGGCCGAGTTCCGCGCGGACCTCGCGGCCGACGCGATCGTCGTCGCCGACTCCGCCAACTGGCGCACGGGCGTGCCCGCGATCACGACGACGCTGCGCGGCCTGGTCGACTGCGACGTGCGCGTGGACGTGCTGTCGCACGCCGTGCACTCCGGCGTCAACGGCGGACCGGTCGTCGACGCCCTCACGTCGCTGTGCCGGCTGGTCGCGACGCTGCACGACGAGAACGGCGACGTCGCCGTCCGCGGCCTGCACACCGGGGTCGCGGCGGACCTGCCGGAGGGCACCGAGCTCACCGAGGCGCAGTTCCGCGCCGACGCGGGCGTGCTGCCCGGGGTGCGCCTGGCCGGCACGGGCCCCCTGACGAGCCGGCTGTGGACCCGCCCGGCGCTGTCGGTCATCGGCCTCGACGCCACCGACGTGGACCACGCCAGCAACACCCTCGTCCCCTCCGCCCGGGCCAAGCTGAGCCTGCGGATCGCCCCCGGCCAGGACCCGGCCGCCGCGGCGACCGCGCTGCGCCGCCACCTGGAGGCCCACGCGCCCTTCGGCGCGCGCGTCACGGTCACGGCGGGGGAGTCGGGCCAGGCCTTCGCGGCCGACACGTCCTCCCCGGCCCACGACGTCGCCCGGGCGGCCTTCGCCGAGGCCTTCGGCGCCGAGGTCGTCGAGATCGGCATGGGCGGGTCCATCCCCTTCGTGGCCGACCTCGCGGCCGTCTACCCCGGCGCCGCGATCCTCGTGACCGGCGTGGAGGACCCCGACTCCCGCGCCCACGGCGCCGACGAGTCCCTCGAGCTCGCCGACTTCGCCTCCGCGTGCCTGGGCGAGGTGCTCCTGCTGGACGGTCTGGCGGCCACCGCGCCGACGACGACCGCCGCGCCCGTGCCGTCCGGGCCCGCGGCGTCGTAGTCTGGGGCCCAGCAGGCGGGCGTGCGGGCGCCGGGAACACCCGCGGCGGCTCACCGGTTGTCGACAGGCAGCAGGCGAGAAGTCGAGACGACCGCCGACGAGCGAACCGGAGACGATGTCCATGACCACGTCCACCACCGTCCAGACGGAGCAGACCCCCGCGGAGTCCCACGGCGTGGAGCTCACCCAGGTGGCCGCGACCAAGGTCCGCACCCTGCTGGAGTCCGAGGGCCGCGACGACCTGCGCCTGCGCATCGCCGTGCAGCCCGGCGGCTGCTCCGGCCTGATCTACCAGCTCTACTTCGACGAGCGCACCCTCGACGGGGACGCCGTGCGCGACTTCTCCGGCGTCGGCGTCGTCGTGGACAAGATGAGCGCCCCGTACCTCTCGGGCGCGACCATCGACTTCGCGGACACCATCGAGAAGCAGGGCTTCACCATCGACAAC
>Ga0160427_10000887_pt1 | contig 18221 bp, 13 predicted proteins | sample SolpanmetagenomL_FD_108194 | JGI IMG/M metagenome (GOLD analysis project Ga0160427, IMG submission 108194) | Solar panel surface microbial communities from Lawrence Berkeley National Laboratory, California, USA - L | ecosystem: Engineered > Built environment > Solar panel > Unclassified ...
ATGCACAAAGGCATGCGCAAAGACAGCACCATGCGCTCCTCGTCGAGCATGTAGTAAAATAAGCCGGGCCTAGCCCGCGCACAAAAAAGCCGGACTCCTACGAGCCCGGCTTTTTTGTGCGCGGGCTCGCCGTTAGTGAGGTAATGACAGTGTGAATCTTTGATTAATAAATAGGATAAAGCCTTGGCTAAGCTAGTTCGCACCCGACTTTTGTCATTCCGCTCGCCGTTTTGCTTATTCCTCATTGATGAAAAAAATCCTACGCTTGCTTTTGTTAGCGCTGAGCTTGGCCCCAGTGGTAGGCCGCGCCCAAACCATTCCGGCCGAGCCGGCGGCGGCCCCGGCTAGCCTAAGTGGCACGGCGCTGCGCGATTGGCTGCGCCAGAACTGGTACGACCCCTACCGCCGCGAGCTGAGCTACTCCGAAGCCCGCGGCCGCATGTATAACTACGCTGATAACTACAGCAATACGGTAGTGTGCGTGTACTCGGGCTATTCCGAAATGGTGCCCTATAACTACAGCAACGTCAGTACGGGCGTAGTAAGCAATATCAATTGCGAGCACACTATTCCGCAGTCGTGGTTCAACGAAACGGTGCGCATGCGCTCCGACATGCACCACCTGTATCCCACTTATATTCAGTGGAATAGCAACCGCGGCTCGGACCCATTTGCCGAGATTCCGGACACCCAGACTCGCCTGTGGATGCGCCTAACCCAGAGCCAAACGGGTATCCCAGCCACCAACATCGACGAATATAGCGAGGACACCAACTCGCAGTTTGAGCCCCGCGAAGACCACAAGGGCAACCTGGCCCGCACGGCCTTTTACTTCTACACGATGCACGCCGGCCAGCCCGATTTGGTGGCCACCGGCCACGGCGATATCAGTAGCCTGGCCGACCTCGCTACGCTGTACCAGTGGCACATGGCCGACCCCGTGGATGAGCACGAGCGCGAGCGCAACCGCCGCGTGGCGGCCAGCCAGGGCAACTATAACCCTTACATCACCGACCCTTCGCTGGTAGCGCGGGCCTGGGGTTTTGCGGCTAGCGGGCCAGTGGTGTCATTTGCAGTGGCCACGGGTAGCCAGGCGGAAGGCAACAGCGGCCCCACTACGTATACCGCCACGCTAAACGTGCGCCCGGCCCCCACCGCCGCCCTCACGGTGCAGGTAGCCTTGGATGCGGCCGGCTCGACGGCCACTAGCGGTACGGATTTCAGTTATACCTCGCCTACCACGGTCACCTTTGCCGCCGGCCAAACCAGCCAGACCGTAGCCTTAACCATAACGGGCGACACCCAGCCCGAGGCCGACGAAACGGTGGTGCTCGCTCTGCAAAACGTAGGCACTGGAGCCAGCATCGGCGGCCCAGCCACCCACACGCTCACCATCACCAACGACGACGGTGCGGTGCCCACCGTGCGCTTCAGCGCCGCTACGGGCAGCCAGGCCGAGGGCAACAGCGGCACCAGCACCTACACTACCACCATTACGCTGAGCGACCCGGGCAGCCTCACCTTCCCGCTCACGGTGCCCGTGACGGTGGAAGCGGCCAGCACCGCCACCAGCCCCGGCGATTATACCTTGGCTACCGCGCAGGTAACCTTTGCCAGCGCCACCACCCTTAGCCAGCCAGTGAGCCTGACAATAGTGGGCGACTTGCTGCCCGAGCCCAGCGAAACCGTGCTGTTGCGCCTGGGAACGCCCAGCAACGCGGCCGTAGTGCTCGGCACGCCTAGCCGCCACACGCTCACCATCATCAACGACGACGCAGCTCTGGTGGGCGGCAGCTGCACCGACGCCTTCTTCACGAAGTACTTCGAGTCGAGCACTGGCAATACCAAGGCGGTAGAAATTTTCAACCCCACTAGCGCGGCCCTCGACCTTTCCACGCTCCGGGTATCGCTGTATGCGGCGGGTGCCACCACGCCCACGGCCACCCAGAACCTCACCGGCTCGCTAGCCCCTGGCAAAGTCTTCGTGGTGGCCAACACTGGCGTAACCGACGCCGCGGTGCGCGCCGCCGCCAACGTGCAATCAAGCGTCGGCTTTTTCAGCGGCCCGCAAACCCTGGTGCTGTTCGATGGTACTGATACCCTGGATATTATCGGTGTGGTAGGCCGCACGCCGGCCGGCGGCGCCACTGGCTGGGCCGTGGCCAGCGGCGGCACCACCCGCGACAACTCGCTAGTGCGCTTACCCACCACCGGGCGCGGCAACAGCCGTTGGTTTGGCGCGGGCGGGGCCGCTACCACCTGGCAGGCACAGGGCACCGACAATTTCGCCGGCATTGGCAGCTACACCTCCACGGCCTGCGCCACGGTGCTGGCTACGCGCGGTACCAGCGCCCGCACCGGCCTAGAGCTGTATCCTAATCCCGCCACCGGCCGCGTGAGCTTGCGGCTGCCAAGCGGCCAGGCGGCCCGGCCGGCTACCATTGAGCTACTCGATGCGCTGGGCCGCCCGGTACGCCGCTTTGCTGCCCTCGTGGGCGACGCTGCTACTGCTTCGCTGGAGCTGGCGGGCCTACCGGCCGGCATCTACGCCGTGCGCGTGGGCACTGCCGGAGGCCAGTTTGTGGGCCGCTTGGTAGTAGAATAGCCGACCGATAACCACTTCCTCACTAAAAAAGGCCGGCTACTCACGCGAGTAGCCGGCCTTTTTTAGGATGGTTAAATCTTCTGAAAGAGGCAGGTGGGGCTAGCCCTGCTTGTCTGGCGAAGCGTTACTTGCCTACTCGCGCACTACGCGCTGCATCAGGCTGGTGCCCAAAATGCGCACCACATACAGGCCGGGGGCGAGGCTGGTCAGGCTTAGCTCGCCGCCGCCAGCTGCCAGGCGGGCCGTGGCTACGGGGCGACCCAGCGCATCGAGCACCTGCGCCGTGGCCGGGCCCAGGTTGGCGGGTAGCGCAATGCGCACCCGGCCGGCAGTGGGGTTGGGGTAGAGCTGCCAGCTGGTGCCCGCCGCTGTGGGCCGGGCGGCCAGCGCCTGCTGGTAGCCTGCTGCCGCGGCCTGAGCAGCGGCCTGCAACTCGGGCAGCGTGGGAGCCACCAGCACGGCAAACGCCACGGTGGCCGAGTCGCCGGGGGCCAGGCGTGGCACCAGGGTGCTCACTACCTGCGCCACGTCGGTACCTTGGGCGAGGGTGCCGGCCTCGCGGTGCGTGCGGGTGAAGCCGCCGCTAAGGGCCAGAAACTTCTCGGCCGGGCTGAAGCCGTCGCCGAGGTAAATGGGCGTGCCGGCCGGGGCGGCATTATCGATGGCGTACACGCCGGCCGGGCGCGGCCCCAGCGCTTGAATGCCCGCGTAATAGCGCGGGGCTACGGGGTCATAAGTGTAGCTCACGCGGTTCACCGAGTCCCAACGGGCCACGTTGCGGCCGGTTTCGCCGGGTAGGTCCCAGTCGGTGAATACGCCGGCGTAGAGTGGTTGTAGCGTGTCGGCCGTGAGGTTGCGTAGCGAGTAATCGAGCAGAATAACGTTGCGCCGGGCAGCGGGCGCGGCCCAGCTTTGGCCCCGCTGCTGCACCCGCACGCCCACCGAGCGCGGCGCCGTGGCCGTGGGCAGCGAGTCGCGAAACGCGCCGCGCGCCTCCTGGTCGGCGCGCGGGCCGGGGGCTAGCCGCTGCACCTGGGTGAGGGTGAAAAACGATTGCCGCACCGCGCCGGGGCTAGCCCGTAGGTGGTCCGAAACCCGTGTGGCGGAGGTAGCTAGCAGCAGGCCGCCCTCGCTGAGTAGCGGCGCGCTGCCGCGGTAGCTAAGGCCCCGGCCCCCGGCCCCCGTGATGTTGTCATAAGCAAAATTGCCCCGGCTGGTAAGGCTCATGCTGATGTCGCCAGCGTCGAGCTGCACAAAGTCGGGGTTGAGCAGCACATCTACGTACTGGTCTGATTCATAGCCGTTATTACCCGTAAAATGGTAGTTGAGCGTAGCCGTAGTATTGAGCGGCACCTCGCCGGCCACCGCCAGCCGGAAGGGCGCGGCGGCGTTGCTGGCCTGGCTCAGCGTGTTCATATTGCCCAGCGCAAAGGTGCCCTGGCGCACCAGCAGGTACGGCGACAGCGAGCGCACCGTGAGCGTGAGGCCCGCCACGGGCAGCAGCAGGTTGCGCACTGTGGCCGCCAGCCGCAGGGTGTCGCCGGGGGCATAGCCCGCCGGCTGGCTTGGGTTGAAGGTGCTGCTGACAACCCGGGCCTCGCGCTGGGCCAGCGCGGCCACGGCCCGCGCAATATTGAGGCGGCCCGTGCCCAGGTAGCCCTGGTAGGCTATGTTAGCCGGCAGCGCATAGAGACTGGCATCAGTGGTGCGGCGCAGCTGGGCCTGCACTTGCTCGGCATTGAGTTGCGGAAAGCGTACCCGCACCAGCGCCGCCGCGCCTGCCACCTGCGGCGCGGCAAACGAGGTGCCGTTGCCAGTCCAGTAGTCTACGTCGGGCTCGCCGGCGGCCGTGGCCGTCGGTCGGCCGTAGGCAATGGCAATATTGACGCCCGGCGCCACCAGGTCCACCCGGCGGTTGTAGGTGGCAAAATCGGCCTTGCCGTCGGCCGAGTTAGTGGCCGATACCGACAGTACGTGGTCGTAGGAGGCAGGGTAAAACAGCACGTTGATGGGCGTGTTGCCGGCCGCAGCCACCAGCACCGCATCGCGGTTCACGGCCGCGTAAGTACACACATCCTGCTCGAAGCGTGAGTAGCCGCCGGCCCCGCCCCACGACATATTGATAACCCGGCAGCCGTGGTCGGCGGCATACACAATGGCCTCAAAACCCGCGAAAGAGCCGGTAGTGGTACCCGGAAATATCTGCAGCGGCAAAAACTTGCACCGAAAGCCCACCCCGGCTAGCCCCTTGCCATTATCAGCCTGCGCCGATACGATACTCGCCACCTGGGTGGCGTGGCCGGTAAAGGCCTCGTACATGGGGTCGTTGGTGTTATTCGAGAAATCCCAGCCCCGAAAATTATCCACGTAGCCATCACGGTCATCGTCCACGCCGTTGATGGGGTCGGCATAATTGTATTTTATCTGTTGTCGCAAATCCTCGTGGGTGTAGCGGATGCCGGTGTCCGTGAGCCCGATTACGAGGCTAGTGTCACCCTTCGTGAAGTCCCAGGCGCGGTAGGCCTGCGTGAGGCTCAAATGGTACTGTTTGTTGGCAGCTGTCGAGTCGGCCAGCGGGTCGTTGGGCTGGTACTGCGGCTCCCGGATGTAGAGCGGCTCCACGTACTCAACTACCCCGGTGGCCAGCAGCTGCGCCCGGGCTTTGGCCAGTGCCAGGCCGGCCGGCACTTGCAGCTCGTACACCAGGCGCAGGTTCACGCTGCCCGGCACTTCGTAGCTAGGCAGCTGGCTAAGAGGGAATTTTTGCGTAATGGCCGAAGCGTGCAGCGCCGCCAGCGCTGGCCCTAGCGCGCGCAGGCTAGCAGCGGCTGGGGGCGCATCGGCGCGCAGCTTCAGCACCAGCCGGCCGACGATAGTGGGGGGCGCCGCAAAGGCCGGGCTAGCCAGCAGCCAGGCGCCCAGCCATAATAGAGTACGTAATAATCTCACGGGCAGAGTAGCTATAAAGTAGGATTTTGGGTAAAGATAAGCCCACCGAATTTCCTATTTACGAAAAATTGCCTGGCTTGGTAAGCACGCAGGTATTCCTGGGAAAAAGAGCAAAGGCTATCAAGCCAATTAGGTCTGAATCAGCAATAGTTTATTAAATTTTTTCAAGTTATTAAGGGTATAGTCTAATGGCTGGCGCGGCCAGCTAGCGGGCGGGCGTATCTTGCCCCAAGACTACGCTCGCTTATGCTGCTCCGAACTATCATATGCTGCCTGTGGGCCGCGCCCGCTCTTTGTCTTGCCCAGACCCCCGCCGCCGTGCTGCTGCGCCCCGCCGCCGTGTTTGATGGCCAGGAGCTGCACCCCGGTTGGGCCGTGCTGGTGGAAGGCCAGCAGGTGGTGGCCGCCGGCCCCGCCGCTAGCCTGCCGGCGCCGGCCGGGGCGCGCACCCTAGAGCTACCCGGCCTCACGCTACTGCCCGGCCTTATTGAGGGCCATTCGCACCTGCTGCTGCACCCCTACAACGAAACTGCCTGGAACGACCAGGTGCTGCAAGAGCCGCTGGCCCTGCGCGTGGCCCGCGCCACGGTACACGCTCAAAAAACGCTGCTGGCTGGCTTCACCACCGCCCGCGACCTTGGCACTGAAGGTGCCGGCTACGCCGACGTGGGTTTGAAACAGGCTATCAATGAAGGGATTATCCCCGGGCCCCGCCTGTTGGTGGCCACCCGCGCCCTGGTGGCCACCGGCAGCTACGGCCCCCACCTGGCCGCCGTGGACGACCTGCCGCAGGGCGCCCAGGAGGCCGATGGCGTGGATAACCTGGTGCGGGCCGTGCGGGAGCAAATCGGCCGCGGGGCCGATATTATCAAGGTGTACGCTGACTACCGCTGGGGCCTGGGCGGCGCGGCCGAGCCCACGTATTCGGTCGAGGAGCTGACCCTGATTGTGCAAACGGCGCGGGCGGCCGGCCGGGGTGTGGTGGCCCACGCCAGCACCGCCGAAGGCATGCGCCGCGCCACGCTGGCCGGCGTCGAAACCATCGAGCACGGCGACGGGGGCACGCCCGAAGTCTTTAAGCTGATGAAAGCGCGGGGCGTGGCCTACTGCCCCACGGTGGCCGCCTCCGACGCCATTTCGCGCTACAAAGGCTGGAAAAAAGGCCAAGGGCCCGACCCGCAACGCATTCTCGACAAGCACCGCGCCGTGCAGGCGGCCCGCCAGGCCGGCGTGACCCTAGCCATGGGCGGCGACGTGGGCGTGTTTGCGCACGGCGATAATGCCCTCGAAATGGAACTGCTGGTGCAGGACTACGGCTTCACGCCGCTTGAGGTGCTGCGCCAAGCCACCAGTGGCAACGCCCGCATTTTTCACCTGCCCGACCGGGGCCGCATTGCCCCTGGCCTGCTCGCCGACCTCGTGGCCGTGGCCGGCGACCCTAGCCAGCAGGTGCAGGCCCTGCGCCAGGTGCGCTTTGTGATGAAGGGCGGCGTGGTGTACCGGCAACCCTAGCAATGGGCGGTAAGCTGCCGCTTGCCCGGCGCGGCAGTCGTATTTTCACGGCAAGCTAAAGCTTACCCCACACGGAATGAAAAAACTTGTTGAAAAGCACCCGCTGGCCATTCGCTGGTTTCACTGGGTAAATTTTCCGGTGCTCATGCTCATGATTTGGAGCGGACTCTGGATATACTGGGCCAACGATATTTACCGCCTGGGTTGGGGCAACACCACGCTTTACAAGTTTTTTCCGCAGTCGTTTTACGACGCCGTACACCTCGACCACAAGCTGGCGCAGGGCATGGCCTGGCACTTTCTGCTGATGTGGGTGTTTTTCATAAATGGCTTGCTGTATGTGGGTTACACGCTGGTTTCGGGCGAGTGGCGCTACCTGCTGCCCAACCGCCACTCGCTGCGCGAGGCTGGGCAGGTGATTCTGCACGACCTGGGCCTGCGCAAAGCCGCGCCGCTGGTGCAGAAATACAACGGTGCCCAGCGCATTGCCTACACGGCCGTGGTGCTCATGGGGCTAGGGTCGCTGCTCACGGGGCTGGCCATTTATAAGCCCGTGCAGTTTGGCTGGCTTACGCAGGCGCTCGGCGGCTACGAGGCGGCGCGGGTGCAGCACTTTGTGCTGACCATCGGCTACGTGCTGTTTTTTGTGGTGCACGTGGCGCAGGTGGGTCGCGCGGGCTGGAATAATTTCCGCTCGATGGTGGCCGGTTTCGAGATTGCCGACGTGCCCGCCGGGGCGGCCACCCCCCGGCTAGCCCCGCGCGAACCCGAACCCCGCGCCTGATTGTTCTCCCGCTAGCTTACCCGCACTTATGGCTTTGGAACCCACTTCCGCCCCCGAAAAAATTATTCCGCCCCACGTTTCGCCCGATGGCGAAAACCTGACGCTACCGCCCGGCTCGGCCCTCGACCAGGCGGCCACGCGCCGCACCCGGCGCTCGTTTATCGGGCTAGGGCTGGCGGGCGTGGCCGGCGTGCTGGGCTGGCGCTACCTGCTGGGCGCCCCCGATGCCGCTGGCACGCCCGCGCCCTTCCGCCGCGTGCTCGATGCCAACGGCCGCCTCTCGGCCGCCTACTTCCGCGAAACCCGGCTAGCCCCCGAGTTTGCCAAAAGCCAGGGCGCGCGCCAGGTGCGCACCAACGGCAGCGCCGGCTTGCAGTCGGATATCGACCTTGCCGCCTGGCGCCTGGCGGTGCAGCCCTACGGCGGCGGCCCGGCCCAGCAGTTTACCCTGGCCGATATTAAAGCGCTGCCGCGCGTCGAGATGACGACCGAGCTCAAGTGCATTGAAGGCTGGAGCATAAAAGTGAACTGGGCCGGCGCCCGCTTTGCCGACTTCCTGGCCAAGTACCCCCTAGCCAGCCGCAGCGGCCAGCTCATCAAGGATATCGCTAGCCCGCCGGCCGACCTGGCGCCCTACGTCAGCCTCGTGACGCCCGACGAGGAGTACTACGTGGGCCTCGACATGCACAGCGCCATTCATCCCCAAACCTTGCTCTGCTACGAGATAAACAACCAGCCGCTGACGCTGGCGCACGGCGCGCCGCTACGCCTCGTTACGCCCCTCAAGTACGGTATCAAGCACCTCAAGCGCATTGGTACCATCGCCTTCGTTGATGCCCGCCCCGCCGACTACTGGGCGGAGCAGGGCTACGATTGGGACGCGGGACATTAGCAAAAGGTAGCTAGCAACGGGCCGGCGCTGCAAGTTGACTGATTCAGTCAACTTGCAGCGCCGGCCCGTTGCTAATGAACTCGCCGCTACATCACTACGCGCACTTCGTAGTGCTCGGTGCCCGAGCCGTCGGGGTTGGGCACGCTCCAGGCGCCCACGCGGCTAGGGCCGTAGCCCAGGTTCACCTTCACCCATTCGTTGCGGGTGGGCAGCAGGCCGATAATGTCCTGGCTGAAGCGGTCGATGGCTTCCTGCGCATCCTGGTGTTGCAGGGCCAGCTCGTCGGCGTGCTGGTCGAACGAGCCGGTGGGTGGGCGCTGCTCAAAGGCTTCGGCCGAGGCCGCCACGTTGGCATCGTGCAGGGGCTCGTTGCGCTCGGCAATAGTGAGCTTGCGAAAATCCTCTTTGGCGGCGAGGTAGGCTTCTACTTTCTCCACGAGGGGCTGGAGGTCGGGGCTGAGATAGTCGAGGTTGGAGGCCATTGGGGCAGTTGCTAAAGGAGTTAGGTGGTAGGCGCTGGCTTATTGCGCTGGCATCTTTCGCTGCAATACTTCACTTCTGCCCAGTTGTTGCGCCATTTTTTGCGGTACTCGAAAGGCAGGCCGCAGGTAACGCAGATTTTGGTGGGAAGCTGGCCTTTTTTGAGCTGGGCAGCCATAGGAAAACTAAAAAAGCGAAAAGCTGCCGGACCTTTACCGGCCGGCTAGGGGGCGTTTACGTTTAAAGCGGCCCCGCCGGCCATCCTTTTTTGCGTTCCTTCCTTATGTCCCACCACGCCCCCGACCTCATCGGCCAGGCCCTGCTCGACTACCAGCACGGCCACGCTCACGCCGCGCTCACCGTGCAATGCAGCGCTGCCGATGACGAGCAACTTCCTGCCGCTTACTTCTTCCGTACCCTGCTCGCTATGCCCGAACTGGAGCGCCAGGCCCTTGACGAGTGCCGAGGCCGCGTGCTCGACCTGGGCGCTGGCGCCGGCTGCCACGCCCTGGAGCTGCAAAACCGCGGCTTTGCCGACGTGCGCGCCATCGACCACTCGGCCGGCGCCGTGCAGGTGATGCAGGCCCGCGGGGTGCAGCAAGTGGCTCAGCACGATATAATGGCCCCGCGCGGCAAAGAGCAGCGCCCCTACGATACCATCCTGATGCTGATGAACGGCCTGGGGCTAGCCGGCACGCTCGAAGGCCTCGACCAGTTCTTGGCCCACGCCCGCACGCTGCTCGCGCCCGACGGCCAGATTCTGGCCACGTCCTCCGACATCAGCTACCTCTACGAGGATGAGGATGGGGCGCTGGTTTTCAACCTCAACGGACCTTATTATGGCGAGGTAACTTACACGTTTCAGTACCAGGACCAGGTGGGCGAGCCTTTCCCGTGGGTGTTCATCGATGCTACTTTGCTCGAGGATGCCGCCCGCGCCGCCGGCTACGAAACCGAGTTTATAGGGGAGGACGAGGGTGGCCAGTACTTGGTGCGCCTCACCCTGGCCGGCGGCTTTCAAGCGTAAAATTTAGTTGTTCGTTTTTAGTTGTGCGTTGTGCGTGAAACAGGGAAAGAGACAGCAAAAAACGAGCAGTGGGTAACGAACAATACACAACGGATAACAAGAATATGCCTCATAGTCAGGACTATACCGTGCGCTGGGCCGAGCTGGACCCCAACGGTCACATGCGCCACTCGGCCTACGCCGACTTTGCCGCCGACCAGCGCGTGCACTGGCTGGCCAGCGCGGGCTTCGATGTAAAGAAATTTGCCGAGCTGCGGCTAGGCCCCATTCTCTTCCGCGAAGAAACCAAGTACCTCAAGGAAATTCACGGCGGCGAGGCCATCCGGGTGGAAGGCCGCGTCACGGCCGGCACGCCCGACGGCGCCCGCTGGACCATCGAGCATGCCATCTATAAAGCCGATGGCCGCCTGGCCGCCACCGTCACGGTCGATGGCGCCTGGCTTGACCTCGACCGCCGCAAGCTCACCACGCCGCCCGCCGCGCTGGCTAGCCTGATGGCGGTGGAGGGGTGAGAAGGTTATGAGGTGAGAAGGTGATGGGGGTTATGAGGTGTTAGTATAATGACTGCTATTAAAATTATCATCTCATTACCTCCTCACCCCACAACCTCATTACCCCAGCACTTCATAACCAACTACTTCAGCACCTTGCTGATGCGATTGAGCTGCTGCTGGTGGTGCAGCGTGTGGTCGAGCACCGAGGCCACCGTTTGGCCAATGGTGAGCCAGCCGGCGCGCGGGTGCTTGAAAACCGTGTGCCGCAGCTTGGTGCCCGGAAACTCGTGCAGCACCTGCTCTAAGTCGCGGCGCACCGCCAGCCACTGGGCGCGCAGCTCGGGCAGCGGCGGCAGCGTGGTGGGGTCGGGCGGGGGCGGCAGCGTGGGCGGCACCCTAAACCGGAGGCCGGGCACGCGCAGGGCCAGCCGTAGCAAGAGGCCGCGCAGCTTGTGTTTGAGGGTGGCCAGCCGCCACTTGCCATGGTCGGCGGCCAGGGTGCGGCGCAGGGCCGTGGCAATGCTCTTCTCGGCCGTCAGCAGGTGGTGAATAACCTGGGCGGCGGCCCACTGGCCCGGCACTGGGTGGGTATGGGCACGCGGCCCCAGGGCCTCGGCCGAGGCTAGGGCCCGCTCGGTGGCCCGGTCGAGCTGCTCCATCAGAAGGTGTAGGCGATTGGTCATGCTAGTAGTGGTGGGTGGGAGGGGAAGAAGTAGGGCGTAGATTTGGTGAAAAGGTAAGCGCAGTGCCGGCAGGCAGAGGCCCCTTTTCTTTGCGTAAGGCGAAGGCCGGAGCCAGCCTCCGCAAACTTCGTGCAACTACCTGGCCGGCTGGTCGGCGGTGCGCTTTAAGCTCTTTGTTTCGTGCTATTCAAAAATACGATTTCCAATCTTGCGCGGATTCGCCAGGTGGCCGAAGTACTATTGCGCTACGGCTTCGAAGACGTGGTGACGACCACGCCCCTGCGCCGCCTCGTGAGCCAGAGCCGCCGCTTGCGCTGGCTGGAGGCCGACGAGCGCCCCGTGTTCGAAACCACGCGCTGGGAGCGTATTCGCCTTATCATTGAAGAGCTGGGCCCCACCTTCATCAAGCTGGCCCAGGCCCTGAGCAACCGCGCCGACCTGCTGCCCCAGGCCCTCATCGACGAGTTTGAGAAGCTGCAAAGCAACGTGCCGCCCTTCCCGGTGGAGGAGGCGCGCCTCATTATTGAGGCCGAGCTGGGCCGCCCGCTGGGCGAGGTCTTCAGCGAGTTCGACGATGTGCCGCTCGGGTCGGCCAGCATCGGGCAGGTGCACTGGGCGCGGCTGCCCACGGGCGAGGAAGTAGTGGTGAAGATTCAGCGCCCCGGCGTGCGCGAAAAAGTGGAGGGCGACCTGCGCCTGCTGCACGAGCTGGTGCGCCTCACGGGGGCCTTTTTGCGCAACCAGGGCCTAGCCAACCCGCAGGACGTGGTCGATGCCTTCGAGCGCAGCATGACCAAGGAGCTCGATTACACCTCCGAGGCCCGCGCCATGGAGCAGATGCGCAAGCTCTACGAGCACTACACGAGCTTCTACATTCCGCAGCCCTACCGCGAGCTGAGTACCGATAAAATCCTGGTTATTGAGTTTGTAAATGGCTGTAAAATAACTGATAAACCGCAGCTGCTGGCCTGGGGCCTGAGCCCCGAAACGGTGGCCGAAACGGGCATGGACATCTACCTGACTCAGATATTTGAGTTTGGGTTTTTTCACGCCGACCCGCACCCCGGCAACGTGCTGGTGCGCCCCGATGGCACGCTGGTACTCATCGACTTTGGCATGGTGGGCAAGCTCACCCGGCAGCAGAAATACGCCTTTGCGGGCGTGTTTATCGGCATGGCTAGGCAGGATGCGCGCAGCATGGCCCTCAACTTCCGGCGGCTGTCGCTGAGCAGCGATATTCCGGATATGCGCGCCTTCGAGGCCGACTTAAGTATACTCATCGAGGACTTCGCCGTGCTGGATGTTAAGGATATGAGCATGAGCGATTTGGCCGATTCGCTACAGGGCATCATCTATCACTACAAATTGCAGGTGCCGGGCGCGGTGTTTCTCATCCTGCGGGCGCTGGTTATTCTCGAAGGCATTGGCAAGGTGCTGCACCCGCGCTTCAACACCTTCGAGTTTGTGCGTCCCTACGGCGCCCGCATTCTGAAAGAGCAGTACTCGCCCGAGAATATCTTGAGCGAAGCCGAGTACACCGGCACCCAGCTGCTAGCCCTGCTGCAAACGCTGCCCATCGACCTGCGCCAGATAATGCGCAAAATCAGCAAGGGCGACCTGCGCGTGAAGGTGGAGCTGAGCGGCTACACCAGCCTGCTGCGCAAGGCCGACCAGCTGGTGGGCCGCACCATTCTGGCCTTGCTGCTACTGGCCAGCATTTTATTTGCGGGCCTGAGTTTGCTCGGGCACTACCCGGCCGAGATGCCGTATTTCCGGGGGCTGCCCGTTATTACGTGGTATAGCCTGGGCGCCAGCCTGTTTCTGCTGCTGCTGCTCACCATGCCGCAGCGGGCGCGGCGTGAGTAAGCCACCCCGGCGTTTTCTGCGTAAATTTCCGGTATGATGACCTCGGCCGCCCCCGTTATTACCGATATCTCGCAGCTCGACCCTAGCCAAACGTACTCCTACGCGGATTATCTGACTTGGAAATTCACCGAGTTTGTCGAGCTGATACGGGGCCGCGTGCTGCGCAAGATGTCGGCCCCAACTTCGGCGCATCAGCAGACTGTGACCAATCTTATGGTTGAGATAGGGCAATTTCTGAAGCGTAAACCTTGCCGCGTCTTTGCCGCACCGTTTGATGTGCGCCTGTTGCGCAGCACCGGAAATGGCGACGCCCAGGTGCAAACCGTGGTGCAGCCCGACCTGTGCGTAATTTGCGACCCTAGCAAAGTAGACAAGCGCGGCTGCCTGGGCGCCCCCGACTGGATTATCGAGATTGTGTCGCCCGGCACGGCCACGCACGACACCAAAACGAAGTTTGACCTCTACGCCGAGAACGGCGTGGGCGAGTACTGGATAGTGTTTCCGGGCGAGCAAACTATTGCCGTTTACGTGCTGGAAGGGGAGGAGTATCAGCCAAGAGGCGACTACTACGAGCCCGGCCGGGTGCCCACCCACACCCTGCCCGAGCTGCAGCTGGAGTGGGCCGATGTGTTCGAGCACGTGGCGTAGGGCCCGGGCCGCTGGGTTGGGAGGAGTTTCGTAGCTTGCCGGCTCGCTGACTTCCCACCTCGCCCTGACCTAGCCCAATGAAAAAACTACTGCCCCTGCTCCTGAGTGCCCCGCTGCTGCTAGCCGCTACGTTGCCGCCCAAGCCGCCCACCGGCTGGACGCCCCTGCTCGATAAAACGCTGAGCCACTGGCGCATTTATCAGAGCTACCGGCATCAGCCCGGCTACAAGGGCCAGGTGCCCACCGATGCCCAGGGCAAAACCATAGCGCCCATCGGCTACGATAAAAACGAGGCCAACGTCTTTTCAGTGGTAATGCAGGAAGGCGTGCCAGTGCTGCGCATCAGCGGCGAGGTCTACGGCTGTGTATTTACCAAGCAAGACTACGCCAACTACGACCTCAAATTGAAAGTGAAGTGGGGCGCCAAAAAGTGGAACCCCCGTCTGCAGGAGCCCCGCGATAGCGGCGTGCTCTACAACAGCCAGGGCGAGGCGGGTGTCGATTATTGGCACAGCTGGATGCTGGCCCAGGAGTTTCAGGTGTCGGAGCAGCAGCGCGGCAATGCAATGGGCGACTACTGGTGCATAGCCAGCTCGGTGGCTGACATTCGGGCCGTGCGCCAGCAGGATACGCTCAAATTCAGCCCTAGCGCTACCCCCGTGCACCTGGGCAATGGCGGCCCCTACTGGTGCCAGGCTAGCGGCAGCCAGGAAACGCCCGGCAACGGCTGGACCGAGCTGGAGCTAATCAACGTGAATGGCCAGAGCCTGCACATCGTCAACGGCAAAGTGGTGCTGGCCGTGGCCAACTCGGGCTACATGGCTAATGGCCAGCGCCAGCCCCTCACGCACGGCAAAATTCAGCTGCAAAGCGAGGCCGCCGAGGTGTTTTACAAAGACATCATGATTCGGCCGCTGGCGGCCCTGCCGGCGCAGTACGCCCACTATTTTAAGTAGGCCGGGCTAGCAAAAGATAACGTAAGGGTAATGCTAAGCCGAGGCTGGTAGCCAGGCTATTGCCAAGCGCGGCGATATTTTTCGGCTAAGCACGCAAGTTTAGGGCCCGCCGGTAGGTGGGCTGCGGCAGCCCATGCCGTTATTTTGCTGCCAGGAGTAGAATTCACGAATTTGCCGCCTCCTTACTCCGCGAAATCCGTTTAAATCCGATAAAGCCGTGACTCATGAAGCTATTTAAATCCGCCGACCTTATCCGCAAAAGCAAGTATATCAGCCGCGACCTTAGCTGGTTGCGCTTTAATTACCGGGTGCTCGACCAAGCCAAGGACCCTAGCCGGTCGCTGTTTGATAAGCTGCGGTTTTTGAGCATTACCAGCTCCAACCTCGACGAGTTTTTTATGATTCGGGTGGGCTCGCTGTACAATTATTTAGATTATGGCAAGGAGCGCGTCGATTATTCGGGGCTGCGTGAACTGCCGTTTCGTCGCAAGCTGCTCGACTTTGCCCATCGCTTCGTGAACGACCAGTCGCTCACGTACCTGAACGAGCTGAAGCCGCAGTTTGAGAAAAACGGCTTCAGCATCCGGCGCATGACGGAGCTGACCGAGGTGGAGTTGAAAAAGGTGGAGGGCTACTTCAAGAATACGGTTTTTCCGCTGCTCACGCCGATGGTGTACGACTCGTACCACGGCTTTCCGCTCATTATCAACCAGGTGCTGACTTTCGGCGTGGTGACGCGCGAAATCGGGGCTAGTGAAGGCACCGCGCCCGTGTCGCTGGTGCCCGACGTGGAGAAAGGCCAGGAGCGCCTCACGTTCGTGCAGCTACCCCAAAATCTGACGCGCTTTTTTGAAATCACGCGCAAAGACCGGGTGGTGTTTGTGCCGATTGAGGAAATTGTGCGCGCCAACCTGCCCAAGCTCTTTCGCAACGTCGAAATCGTGTCGGCCGACCTACTGCGCATCACCCGCAACGGCGATTTTACGCTGGAAGAATCGGAGGACATCGACAGCGACTTTATCAAGGAAATCCAAACTGGCCTCAAAACCCGCAAGCGCGGCCGGGTAGTGCGCGTGGAGGTCGAGCCCGACGCCTCGCCCTACCTCATGAACGTGCTGCGCGAGCGCTGGAACATCGACAATGGCAATATTTTCGTCATTCCGGTGTTGCTGGATATGAAGGGGTTGAATCAGATTTTGCGCTACCCCAGCTTTAAGGGGAAAGGCGCCAAGCTGCCGTCGCCGGTGCTGCCGCTGAGCCTACCCGAAGGCGCCGAGGACAACATGTTTGAGTACCTTAAGCACCACGATGTGCTGCTGCACCACCCGTATAATTCAATCGAGACGGTGGTGCGCCTGCTGGAGCGAGCCGCCGAAGACCCGCACGTGCTGGGCATCAAGCAAACGATTTACCGGCTAGCCGAGGATTCGCGCGTGACCGCCGCGCTGCTCAAAGCCGCCGAGAATGGCAAGCACGTATCGGTGCTGTTTGAGGTGAAGGCGCGCTTCGACGAGGAGCGTAACATCCGGGAAGGCGCGCGGCTCGAAAAAGCGGGTTGCTTCGTCATCTACGGCGTGGGTAAGTACAAGACCCACACCAAGATGCTGATGATTATCAGGAAGGAAGGCGAGAAGGTAACGCGCTACGTGCACATCGGCTCGGGCAACTACAACGAGCAAACCTCGCGCCTCTACACCGACCTGAGCATGCTGACGACCAACGATACGTATGGCCACGACGTGTCGGAATTCTTCAACGTAATCACGGGTCACTCGCAGCCCGACGACTACGAATACCTCATCACGGCTCCGCGCGATATGCGCCAGCAGCTTATTCATCTGGTGCGCGAGGAGGCTAAAAATGCTAAAAAAGGCTTGCCCAGCGGCATCGTAATGAAGATGAACTCGCTGGAAGACCGTGAGCTGATTGACGAGTTTTACAAGGCCAGCAAGGCCGGCGTGCCCATTCGCTTCATCGTGCGCGGCATTTGCTGCCTGCGGCCGGGCCGCACCGGGCTGAGCGAAAACATTGAGGTAAAGAGCATTGTGGGTGAGTACCTGGAGCACGCGCGCTTGTTTTACTTTCACCACAACGGGGAGGCGCGCCTCTACGCCGGTTCGGCCGATGCGATGGTGCGCTCGTTTGACCGCCGCATCGAGGCGCTGTTTCTCATTGCCAACCCGCAGCTGCGCCGCGAGGCTATCCACATCCTACAGCTCAACCTGCTCGATACCCAGAACAGCTACCTCATGCGCGAGGATGGCGCCTACATCTGCCAGCGCCCCGCGGCCGGCGACCCGGCCGTCAATATTCACCGCGATTTCTACCGCCGCCCCGACGAGGCCCAGCTAGCCCAGGCCACGCCCGAGGGCCTGCTAGCCCTGCTGCACGACCAAACGGCCAAGCGCCGCCAGCTGGCCGCCGCTGAGGTCGAAGCGGCGGCGGCCGTTGCGCCGGCCCTAGCCGTGGAAGAAGGCGCCGACGACTTTGGCCAGGGCGAAGCCCTGATGGAAATCGAAGTAGAGCAGGAAGCCGACATTGCCGCAGAGCTAACGGATTAAACGGATTGGGCGGGTACGCCCGCTAGCGCGGGCTGACTAGGCTAACTACTCAATCCAATATTCACCAAAAAAGACTACCCTTGCAGGTAGTCTTTTTTGGCTTTAGGAATTCGCTAGCCTAGTCAGCCCGCCGCAGGCGGGCGTATCCGCGCAATCCGTTTAATCCGTTAACTCTGCGGTCTATACCAGCGGCCCGTTTTCTACGTCGGCTACGGGTAAGATACTGGGGTGCACGTTGGGGCTGATTTCATCGAAATACTGCTCGAACAGCGCCTGCAACATACCGTCTTTCAGGCCGATATCGGGCACTATCATGCTGCTGACGCCCGCCCAGTCCATGGCCGAAAGGTAAATGTGGCCGGCGGGCACAATCACGTCGGCGCGGTCGGGGTTGAGCATGGCCACGTTCACGCGCTCGCTCATGCTGAGGCCGCTGAGGCGGTCGAGAATGGCCTGCACGCTACGCTTGGTGACAGGCTTGTTGGGCGCGGCCGGCGACATGCTGTAAATCTTGTTGATGTTGCCGCCCGTGCCGATGGCGCGCGTGACGTGGTAGCGCCGGGCGTTTTCGCGCACCCAGGCTTCCATGCGCTGCCAGAGGCCGTTCATTTCTTCCACCGTGCGGCCACTTTCCTCCTGCTGCATCCGGCGGATGGAGCCGATTTCAAACGACTGCGCGGCCACCTTGCGGCGGTCGTGGTAGATGTTGAACTCGGTGCTGCCGCCGCCCACGTCGATGTGCAGGTAGTGGCGGTTGTCTTCGA
>Ga0160427_10000889_pt1 | contig 18209 bp, 14 predicted proteins | sample SolpanmetagenomL_FD_108194 | JGI IMG/M metagenome (GOLD analysis project Ga0160427, IMG submission 108194) | Solar panel surface microbial communities from Lawrence Berkeley National Laboratory, California, USA - L | ecosystem: Engineered > Built environment > Solar panel > Unclassified ...
CTAAACCAGATTCAGCGCAGTTGGGACTTTTTGCAGACCTCGCTGCGGGACATCTCCGAGCGCCACCGCTCGTTGCGAGCGGTCTTCGAGTATTCCTGGCAGATGCTGCCGCCGGAACTGCGGGCCGCTTACACCCATCTGGCGGTCTTCCGCTCTCCGTTTAACGCTGCCGCTGCCGCTTCGCTGAACGTCAGTGAGGCAGATTTGCATCTGCTCGAACAGCGCTCGCTGATCAACGTAGCCAGCAGCGGACTGTGGAGTTGGCACGAGAATCTGCGGGCCTACGCGCTGGAGCAGCTCGGCGATCAACTCGCCGCGCAGCTCGATCTACACCTAACGTATTTTCTGACGCTGGCCGAGGCGGCGGCCCCGCAGCTCAAAGGCCGCGAGCAGGCCCGCGTGCTCGGCGAACTGGCCGCCGTCTATCCCGACCTTCGTGGCGCACTGGCTTACGCTGTGCGGGCCGGGCAGATCGAGCGTGGCCTGCGACTGGCCGGGGCACTGCATTGGTTCTGGTACGTGCGCGGTTTTCTGGAAGAGGGCCTGAGCTGGCTCAATCTGTTTCTCGAAAAGGCTGAGCACCAGCCGCAGCTAAACAGTACAGTCGCCTATGCTCTGGCCCTACGCTGTGCAGGCGGACTTTCCAGGGACCGGAGTCTGTTCGAGACTGCGGCACAGCGTTTTGCTGGGGCCATGCAGCTTTACTACGCCCTGAACGATGTCTCGGGGCAGGCCCATACTGCCCACATGCAGGGAGTAATGGAGCGTGATCTGGGACACTATGCGGAGTCCCGAGAGATATTCGGTATGGCCAGGGCGCTTTGGGAGCAACTCGGTGATCAGCAGGGGTTAGCGACCACTCTCAATGACCTGGGCATTCTCAGCGCCTATCAAGAAGACCTTGATACAGCTCGTGTGTTCTTTGAACAGAGCTTGGCTCTTAAGCGTGAGGTTGGCGATATCCAAGGAGTTTCTTACGCCCTTAATAATATCTCGAGCGTGATCGACGATCTGGATGAAATCTTGGCACTGCAGTCCGAGAGTCTGCGACTCAAACAGGAACTGGGTGACGTACAGGGCAGTGCGGTGAGTTTCGTCAATTACGGCTACACTTTCTTGCAACTCAAGCGTCCGGATGAGGCGGTGACGCAATACATTCAGGCCCTACGGCTGTTTCGTCAGATTGGTAGCTTTGGTGCTGCTGCCGAAGTGCTCGGTTCGGTGGCTCAGGTGGCGTTGGAATACCATCAATTCGCACCAGCATTGGAATTCGCCGATACGGTCCTGCAGCTGGACTTGGTGACCGGAGTGAAAACGCCGCGTCGTGTTTATGAAAACGCTCAACAGAGTCGTCAGCGGGCTTTGGAACACGTGGCTGAGCGTCCCCTTCCCGACTGGTCTGCTGATCCGGCCCACGCGCTGGAAGCGGCCTTGCGGTTTCTGGAAGAAGACCTGACGACCAAGTCTGCGTTCTTAGATCAACCCTCCGGTCTGGCGGAACTCAGCCCTTAACGATCTGCCACAGCTTGCCGGATTTCGAGGAAGCCGTTCAAGGTGGATTGTTCGGTGCCGGTGTATTGGTGGCCATCAATCAGTTGGGCACCTGGGTCATGCGGCGGTTCCGAGAACGCATCTCGCCAGAGCAGCCGATTGGGTTTCAACAGATCAGTTGAGGGTTGTTCGCTGGAATCTGGTTGGAGCCATGGTGGGGCACGGGCCTGACATGGTGACATGGTGCTCGCGCACCGCAAGGACAACACCGCCGTATGCCGCGTCCTGCGACTGGGCGGCGTGCTGGAAGGCACCTTGCCGGACGCCTACGGGTACGTCAGTTGCATCTTTCCAGAGGAGGTTGCTCAGCTGATCGGCCCGGTTGTCGGCATCGTCAGTTCCTTGTTTTGAGGGACAACACGCCACACCACCGGGTCAACCCCCAGCAGCGTCCGGATTGTGTAATTTCGCTTCTCATAAAATGATGGTATCTCGATTTGTTCAGGGGCGAATCTCCTGAGCGCTGCTTCCCGACAAGGCAGGTCCACATGTTCCTTCCGCTGCACGGCCCTCAATCCGGCTATAGAGTCCCTCGCTCCCGCGCACATCTGCGCCGTTGGTTGTGGCTGCGGGCCCTTCCCCTCCTGCTGCTCCACAGGCGGTCGTCATGAGTCTGGATACCGATTTCAAACGTCAGCACGACCGGCAGCGTGCCCACCGATGGCTGAGCATCTGCGGCCATCGGGAACGCGCCCTGCGACTTATCTTCCATCTCCAGCAGGGCGCGCCCCTGATCTTGAATCAAACCGGGCACACCAAACACCTCAAGTCCCTCAGTGGGCCTGGCCATTTGAAGTTCCTCAATCAAGGCCTCGCCAGCCTCCTGGTCGGCGAAGGATGGATCAAACCCATCCCTGTTCCCGGGCAGAAACCGGGCCGGTATGACAAGAACGGCGTGATGCTTCACGGAAGTGTTAAAAGCACGCACATCTCCAGGAAATTCCTGGCTGCCGCTGCACCCGTTCAAGCTGCGGGCACTGACCCGGCGGAAGCTGGACCGTGAAGTTGCTGATCGTCGAGTCGCCGGCCAAAGCCAGGAAGATCCAGAGCTACCTCGGCGCAGGCTGGCAGGTCCGTGCCTGCCTCGGGCATGTCCGCGACCTGCCCACCAAAGGCGACACCCTCCCCGACAAGTACAAAGACGCGTCCTTTGGCCAGCTTGGCGTGGACGTGAACAACAACTACACGCCGATTTATGTGGCCCGCAAGGACAAAGCCCAAACCATCAAGGATCTGAAGGCCCTTGCCAAATCCGCTGAGGCGGTGTATCTCGCCGCCGACCCGGACCGGGAAGGGGAGAGCATCGCCTGGCACCTCAGTGTCCTGCTTGGCCTCGGCAAAGACGCCCGGCGCGTCACCTACCAGGAAATCACCGAGCGGGCCATCCGGCAGGCTGTCGCCAACCCCAGAACCATCGACTTCCATCTGGTGGCCGCACAGGAGACCCGGCACGTCCTTGACCGTCTGGCCGGATACGGCGTCAGTCCTCTGCTGTGGAAGGCCGTGGGCGGCCCACAGTCCGCAGGCCGGGTGCAGTCCGCCGCACTGATGCTGCTCGCGCAGCGTGAACAGTCCCGACTGCGGTTCGTGCCCTCGGTGTTCTGGCGGGTGGGGGTCACGGTGAAAAGTCAACCCCCCTTCAGCGCGGTGGTCAGTGCCCTCAAAAACATCCCGCTCGCGACCGCCGCGAGCTTCACGGCAACAGGCGCACTCAAGCCTGAGCTGAACGTCGCGCAGCTCGATGCAGAGAAGGCCAAGCAACTGGTGGCCTACCTTGACCGGCAGCAGGCGGTCGTGCGTGACGTGACGGTGAGCCCGGTGGTGCGTCGCCCACCCCCACCGCTGACCACCTCGGGATTACAGCAAGCGGCCAATGCCAAGTTGAAACTCGGCGCGGCTCAGGTCACCAAGCTGGCCCAGGCGCTCTACGAAGCGGGATTGATCACCTATATCCGTACCGATAGCCCCCACCTGAGTGACGAGGCCATCAGCCTGGCGCGTGAAGCGGTGGCCACCCGGTTCGGCCCCGCAGCCCTGCCGAGAGAAGGACGGCAGTACGCGACCCGGAGCAAGGACGCGCAGGAAGCGCACGAGGCGATTCGTCCGGCAGGGAAGTTTGTCGCTCCAGAGCAGTCTGGGTTGAGTGGGGACGAACTCGCCCTCTACCGGCTGGTGTATGACCGCACCCTGGCCTCGCAGATGCGCGACGCGGTGGGGTCAAAGACGGCAGTCACGCTCCAGGCGGGGCAGGTCACCCTGAGCGCTTCCGGCGTCGTGCTAACCGAGAAGGGCTTCACGGCCCTGTACGACGATCAGGACAAGAACGATGAGGAACAACGCCTGCCCGCCCTGAAGATCGGGGACCGCTTCGCTCTCAAGGATGCTCGGGCCGAAGAGAAGAAGAGCAGTCCCCCAGGACGCTTCACCGAAGGCAAATTCGTCCAGGTCATGGAGAAAGCTGGAATCGGGCGGCCCAGTACCTACGGCGCGACCCTGGAGACACTCCAAAAGCGCCAGTACGTCGCCTTGAAGAACCGTCAGTTGCACGTCACCCCACTGGGACTCCTGATTGCCAGTTACCTGATGAAGCAAGTTCCGCAACTGGTCAATGCGGAATTCACGGCGCAGATGGAGAGTGACCTCGATTTGATTGCCAGTGGGAAGCTCGGGCGGGTGGCGTATCTGGACCGGATCTGGAAAGGCACGCTCGATCCGGCCATTCATGCCGCGCAACTCACGGCTCCACGTTTCGACTTGCCGCACGTGGGCGCGGTCCTGGAAGTGCGGGGCGGCGTGGCGGGCCTGGTGAAAGGTGGGAAGGGCCTGGCGCTGCCGGAGGGGCTGCTGCCGGAAGACCTGACCGAGCAGCTGGTGACGGCCTTGCTCAGCGGCACGTTCAAGGGGCCAGCGGCACAGAAATCCCGCGTTGCCAAACGTCCGGCGAAAGCCAAAGCTGCGAAGGAACCCAAAACGAAGCCTGCGCCTCACCGCAAGCGCAAAGAGGCGGGCGCATGACCCTCGCTGAAACGAATGGGCTGATGACGCGGCCTCAGACGCTGTCAGCATGGCCACCGGACGTTCCGGCCTGGCAGCAGACGATCTGTCGTCTGCTCCTGCGCCGACTGTCGCTCAGCGAAACCACCCAACCGGAGGGCGACATGCGGTTCGGTGAGGACGAACAGGCCGCGTTTAAGCTCTTTTTGCTGCGCGCGCCCCTGGGCATACGCCGCGAACTGGAGGCCGGGCTGATCGTCCTCGCCACCGCCCTGCTGCACCACCACGAACCGACGACGGTCACGGCACCCTTGCCACTGTCGGTGGTAAGCAACCCCAGCCTAAAGGCCTCATCGTTACCCACAAATTAGGGTTGTGTTGCCTTAACTGGCGTCACGGCAGCCTGAGGGCAGGGGTGGTCTGAGATTCAGACCGCCCCTGCCGCGACGATTGACCACGTGTGGAACGCTTTCTTCTGGTTACTTCTTCGGGTCGTAGCGGAAACACTGGTGCGGGAATGATGGTGAAGGTTGGTGATTCTGGTGTGGAGGTTCAGGAACTCTTTAGCGCGTTTCCGCCGCTTGAACCCCTGTTGACTTCGCTCTTGTCGCCGTGTGGATCGATGTTCCTGTTCAACGATGTTGTTACAGCGGGCCGTGGAGATCACTTCCTGGTGGTCGACCTCTGCCAGGCTCGGGATCTCCCGGATCGCGGCCCCGTAGCTGCGAAGCTGGTCGGTATGGATGAGCTCTGGGACATCGTATTCCACCAATGAGGGCAGGGTGCCTGCGACTTCAGTCGCGGGGTGAATGCCCTCTCGCCCAACGGGCGATGAAAGCTGAAGCTCTTTCAAATGTCCACTACTAATGCTAACCTCTCTATGTGGAAATCACGTTGACTGCGAAACTGAAGTTGCAGCACACTCCAGAGCAGAAAACTGCTCTGGACGCCGTGACGTTGGCCTACCGGGATGCGCTGAACTACACGTCTCAGATAGCCTTCGACATGGGGAAGTCCTCGAATGCGGCCAAGATTCAGAAAGAGGTGTACAGCCATCTGCGCGAACACTTTGGCCTCAAGGCGCAATCAGCTTGCTCGGTCCCTCGCCGCGTAGGAGCCACGTATAAGACCCAGTGGTCCAAACTCAAGGAGCACCAGAAAAAGCAGGCGTTCCGAGTGGAGGCAGACAAGAAGCCCCGCCGCTTCAAGGGACTTGACGCTGCCCCGAAGTTCATTTCGCGCTCCCTGACGATGTTCTACAAGAAGGACTACTCCTTCAAGAAGAACCAGCAGGTCAGCGTAGACACGCTTGGGAAGCGCATCGTCATCCCTTACGAGGGCTATGCCAAGCACCTGGGATACATCACCGAGGGAGCCGAGATCGGCTCTGGAACGCTCTGGTACAACAAGCAGAAGAAGCAATATTACCTGCTCGTCGCGCTGACCGTCACCGTCCCCGATCCGCAGCCCTCGGACCACAAGCGGGTTGTCGGCGTTGACGTTGGGCAGCGGTATCATGCCGTCGTCTCGGACACCCGGCAGAACAGCTTCTTCCAGTCGGGAAAGCAGGCCCGCCAGAAGAAAGACCATTACGCCCGCCTGCGTTATCATCTTCAGCGAAAAGGCACCCGCTCGGCCACCAAGAAATTGGTGGAACTCTCGGGCCGGGAAAGACGGTTTATCGCTGACTGGAACCACAAGTTGAGCCTTCGTATTCTTCGTCGTTTCCCCAACGCCCTCATCGGGTTGGAGGACTTGACGAATATCCGTGAGCGAACCGAGGGGAGAAGTCATCCCAAGGCCAGCAAGAGGTTTTGCGCCAATAAGCGCCGCCGAAGCCAGTGGAGCTTTGCTGAATTGCAAACCTTCCTCGCTTACAAGGCCCCCTTGAACGGGTCAATGACCATCAAGGTGGACGCCCATTACACGTCTCAAATGTGTACGAGCTGCGGTCATACCAGCAAGGCCAATCGGCCCAACGGCGGATTGATGTTCAGGTGTGAGAACTGCGGATACGAAGTGCATTCTGATCTCTTGGGTTCCAGAAACATCACGATGAGAGCGTTAGTTTCCCGGCAGGACTGGGAAACTACGGGGTGCCTATCAATCCCCCCTGATGTCTCGGACAATGAAGCCAAAGCGGTACGCCTTTCGAGGTACGCCGGACTGCGGTGGAGTCCAGAGACAAACCCGTGACTTCAGTCATGGGTCATTGATCAATAGTCGGGTCAAGAAGACCTTCGCCGCCTCGGTATCGCGATGCCGCTGGAGGAGAATATCGAGCACGAAGCCGTGCTCGTCCACGGCTCGCCATAACCAATGCCGTACACCATCGACGCTCGTACACATCTCGTCGAGATGCCACCGGGAACCCCGTTGGGGTTCCCGGTGACGCAAGTCTTCGGCGAAGAGGGGGCCAAACTTGATGCACCATTCGCGCAAGGTTTCATGACTGACCTCAATGCCACGCTGGTGGAGCACTTCCTGAACGTCCCTGTAACTCAGGGGAAAGCGGTGGTAGAGCCAAATAGCATGCTGGATGATGGTCATGGGGAACCGGTGGCGGTGTGGCTTGGCGTCAATCACGGCGGATCAGCCTACCCCAGCCCGGTTAAGGCAACACAACCGTCTTGAATCACTTCAGGTCTTCCATCTCCCTAGCGGCACAGAGGAGGTGCTCCACGCCGAGACACCCATAAAAGAAAAATGTGACCCAGCTTCTTATATTTTGAGGAGTGATCAAGGCGATTTCCAGGGAGGAAACGATGAACCCTCAATTTACGTCCTTGACCGACCTTCAACTCCTGGGTCAGGCACTGGAAGCCTGCGTCATCGGGGTCGTGATCGTCGATGCCCGTCAGGACGATTCTCCGATCGTCTACGTCAACCCGGCCTTCGAAGCGCTCAGCGGCTACGTGGCTGATGAGGTCCTCGGGCACAACTGCCGCATCCTGCAGGGCCAGGACCGAGGTCAGACTGGAGCTCAGGAGATCCGGCAGGCGATAACCGAGCAGCGCAGTACGACCGTCATCCTGCGCAACTACCGCAAGGACGGCACGCTGTTCTACAACGAACTCAGCCTCAGTCCGGTTCACGACGCGTCCGGCACCCTGACGCACTACCTGGGCTTCCAGAACGACGTCACCGCGCGCGAGGAGGCCCAGGCAGAACAGCGGGCGAGCGAGGAGCGCTTCGCCAGGATCTTTGAGGCTTCTCCAGTCAGCATCGTCGTCTCCCAGCTCAGCAGTAACCAGTACATCGACGTCAACCCCGAGTTCCTGCGTCAAAGCGGCTACATCCGCGAGGAGGTGATCGGACGCACCGCGCTCGATCTGGACTTCTGGGTCGACCCGCTGGAACTTGAAGAGGGCAGGCGAGCGCTTCAGGAGCAGGGGAAGATCCTCAACCGCGAGGTGCAGTTCCGCCTGAAGTCCGGCGCGGTCGCCGATACGGTCGTGTCCGCCGTCCCGGTGAGGATCAGAGGAGAAGTCTGTCTCACGACGCTGATCCGTGACATCACCCAGGAGAAGCAGGCTCAGCGGGTCCTGGCGGAGAGCGAGGCGCGCTACCGCCAGATCGCGACCCAACTGCAACGCACGCTGGACTTGTCCCTCGATCTGATCAACTCGATCGACGCCGAGGGGAGATTCGTCACGATGAGCGCGGCCTGCCAGCAGATCCTCGGCTACAGCCCTGAAGAACTGATCGGCCGCACGTACCTCGACTTCGTCCATCCGGATGACCGGATCATCACCTCGCAGGAAGACGCTAGCATCACCGCGGGGCAGGCGACGACCAGCTTCCAGAACCGCTACCTCCACAAGAATGGGAGCGTGGTGTGGTTGGAGTGGGCGGCCGTAAGCCTGCCCAGCGACCCGGTGATGTACTGTGTGGCGCGCGACGTCACCCAGCGCCGGGTGGCTGAAGAAGATCAGGCGTTCCTAGCGGCCATCATCGAGGCCAGTCATGACGCCGTCCTGGGGGTGACGCTAGACAGCACCATCCGGTCATGGAACGCTGGTGCTGAAGAGCTCTACGGCTACACGGCTGCCGAGGCCATCGGCCAGCCGACGACCCTGATCGTCCCGCCGGAACTCTACGCAGAGGAAGCCCAGCTGCTCAGCCGGGCCGGGCAGGGGAAGCGCATCCAACCCTTCGAGTCGGTCCGGATCGCCAAGGACGGTCGCCGGGTCCCCGTGCGCATCACGGTGTCCCCGATCCTTGATGTGACTGGCCGGGTGATGGGGATCTCCAAGATCGCGCAGGACATCACCGCGCGTCAGGCGGCGGAGCGGGAGATCCAGGATCTCAACATGGACCTCAAGCAGCAGGTCGACTACGTCACCAGCCTGCGCACGATCGACCAGTCCATCGCGTCGAGTGTCGATCCAGGGGTCACCCTGGGGCTGATCCTCGACAACATCCGTCAGCAACTCGGCGTCGACGCGGTCACGGCACTCGTGCTCAACGCTGACACCCTGAACCTGGAGCACGCCGCCTCGCGGGGGTTCAGTGCCACCGTCTTGCAGGGCGCGACCGTGAAGCTCGGTGCGGGACTGGCCGGTCAGGTGGCGCTGAGTCGCCAACCGCTCAGCGTGCCGGATCTCGGCAGTGCCTCAATCTTGCCCACCTGGCGCGCCGTGGTTCGTCAGGAGGGTTTCAAGGCGTACCACGCCGCGCCGCTGATCGCCAAGGGGAAGGTGATGGGCGTGATCGAGGTGCTGCACCGCGAACCGTTCCATCCCTCGGCAGCGTGGCTGGAGACCTTCGAGATGCTGACCGCTCAGGCCGCCATCGCGGTGGACAACGCTCAGCTCTTTGCTGAACTCGACCACAAGAACCTGGAACTGAGGCTGGCGTACGACGAGACCATCGAGGGTTGGTCGCAGGCCCTGGACCTGCGGGATAAGGAGACCGAGGGGCACTCTAGGCGGGTGACGGAGATGGCGGTGGCGCTGTGTCGGCAGTTGGGGGTCCCGTCGGAGCAGCTTGTGCATGTAAGGCGGGGCGCGTTGCTGCACGACATCGGCAAGATGGGGATCCCGGATGCCGTGCTGCTCAAACCGGGGCCACTCACCGAAGAGGAGTGGGGGGAGATGCGAAAGCATCCGGTTCATGCCGTGAACCTGCTCTCCCCGATCAAGTTCCTGCGCCCGGCGCTGGACATCCCGCAGTACCACCACGAGAAGTGGGACGGCAGCGGCTATCCGCTGGGGCTGAAGGGCAAGGCGATCCCCAGGGTAGCCAGAGCGTTCGCGGTGGTGGACGTGTACGACGCCCTGACCAGCGACCGGCCGTACCGGGCGGCCTGGAGCTGGGAGCGAGCGCTGGAGCACATCCAGAGCAGCGCCGGCACCCACTTCGATCCGGCGGTGGTGGCGGCCTTCGTTCGTCTGCTTCGACAGGACGCACCGTGAGGGCCCGGCGGTTCCCGGAAAAGGCCGGCTTCAGCACGGTTCAGCAGCTGGCGCGAACAAGAGCGCGACTTCAGGTGACCCTGCGCCGCGCGACTGCCGCAGAGGGACGCGCCGATGACGCGGAGTATCTGGCTGACCTCACCCGCGAGCTTGACGCGACCGGCGATCCGCGCGTCATCAGTGGGCATGTGGCTGGCCGCCTTCAGCACCTGACACACGCCGACCAGCTCTGCATCAGTTTCGGCACGGTCCTCCGGGGCGTTCAGGTGGTGGTCCTGCACGGCGAGGGGCCACCCCAATTCGAGGTGTTCCTCCACCAGCGCTTTGAACGTACCGAGGGCGGGATCTTCTGGGAACGCATCGAGTCGGGCCAGCCGCTGTTCGTCGATGACTATCCCCACAGCTCGGTCACGTCGCCGTTCATGCTTCAGGCGGGCCTGAGCGCCGTGGCGCATCTGCCGTTCGGTCAGCTGGCCGGAGAGGTCGGGGTGCTGACCGCCTTCCGCTTTGGTACCTCAAGGCCCTGGACCGCCCGGGAACGCACCTTGCTGGAAGTCACCGCCAGAACGCTGGGCCATGCCGTCCAGCGCGCACAGCACCTGCTCGAACTCGACCAGGCCGTACAGTTCTCAACGGCCCTCGTCCAGGTCGTACGGCTCACCGAAACCCCGCTGAGTCTGTATGACACCGCCCGGCAGGCCGCCGAGATCATCGCGGGGCCGGCCCGACTCGACCTTGCGGCCTTGGCCCAGATTGATGGGGAGTCGGTGATCCACCAGGTGCAGTTCAAGAGCCCTGCGGTGTCCACAGAGCTCGTCCGCTTGATCGAGCAGGGGCTCCCCAGGTCGCGCAGCCTGGCCTGGCAGAGTCTTCAGCACAACGAGGCGCTGTTCATCGACCAGTATCAGAACAGCGGTGTGCGGATCGAGGCCTTGGTGGACGAGGATGTCCGGGTGTTGGGGTTCGTTCCGCTGACGCCTGGAGATCCCGCCAGAGGCTTGGCACTGATCGTCGCCCGGGTTGGCAATATGACGCCCTGGTCCGCCAATGACCGAGAACTGCTGCTGACCGCAGCCCACAGCGTCCGGTTGTCGCACGAACGCCAGCATGACATGCAGCGTCTCCATGAAGCAGCCCTAACGGATCCGCTGACCCGGCTCGGCAACCGCCGCGCCTTTGAAGACACCCTGAAGCTTGGCCTGACACAAGCGCGTGAGACAGGCTCTGGGCTCAGTTTGATCTCACTGGACCTCGATGGACTCAAGGCAGTGAACGACCGCGAGGGACATGACCGAGGTGACGCGCTGCTGGTTGGCTTTGCCACCTCGCTGCGACTGGCCTTCCGTGGCGAGGACGCCCTGTTCCGGGTCGGGGGTGACGAGTTCATGGTGCTTGTGAACCATCCGGCTCCAGCAGGCCCGGCAGTGGGCGGTTCGCTGGCGCGGGTCCGGGCCGCGTTGGGCAAGCTCAGGAACAACGGGTTCGATCAGGCCGATGTCAGTGCTGGGATCGCGACCTTCCCGGAGGACGGTGATGACCCTGAGGGCTTGCTGCGCCTGAGCGACCAGCGGATGTATCTGGAGAAGCAGGCACATCGGGTCTGCTCCCAGCGCTAGCGCCAGGTGATCGGCGCGTGAGCGCGGCCAACGTCCTTCCGAAGCGACGGGCTGCACTGCCGACCAGACTTGAGACGCTGCCGGATCAGGTCTGAACATGGCTCCAACAGCTGGCGCTTTGCAGCGCTTAGACTGCCGATCAGCCATGACCGATCTCAGGACGCCGGGTCCCTCCCATGCCGATGCTGGCCATGCGGCGCAGCTGATCACCCACCTTCAGGGCGTGACGCAGGCGCTGGCCGCCGTCCGCCGACAGGACGAGGTGTTCGGCATCGTCCTGAATGACGCTCTTGAAGCGCTGGGAGGCGTCAGCGGGGCAGTCTCGCTGGTACAGGGCGAACGGCTGCACATCGCGGCCCGGCAGGGGCATGATGAGGCCAGCGTCTGGCAGGACCGAGCCCTGAGCGACGCGGCCCCCAGTCCAGATGCCTTGCGTGCCAACAGCCCACTCTTCTTCAGCCACGGCGGCGACCTGGTCCGGGCCTATCCCCAGCTCGAGGCCCAGACCGGCGGCATGGCAGCAGTGGCGAGTGCGGTGTTGCCGATGGTCAAGAACGGCGAGCCGATCGGCGTGATCGTGCTGGACTTCCAGGCACCGCACGACTTCACGCCCGACGAGGAACACTTCCTGCTCACGCTGGCCGGGCAGTGCGCCCTAGCGCTCGACCGGGTGCGGCTCACCGACAACCTGGAACTCCAGGTTCAGGACCGCACCATCGAACTTGAAGCCTTCGTGTACTTCACCGAACTGGCCGACGGCGAGAGTGACGTCCTGGCTCTGGCGGCGCGGGCCGAGGCGGTACTGAGCCTGCTCTTTCCCGGCTGCACCAACGGCTACTACGCTCTTGAGAACGGTCTCTGGAAGCTCAAGGTCTACAGCCGCGACCTGGAGGACACCCCGGCGCTGCTGGCCTCGCTCGAAGCCGGGCTGCCGCTCGACACGCCGGTGTTCGCCGAGCTCATGCACACTGGTGAGCCGGTGTTCGTCGATGCCTGGGACCCGGAGGGTGAACAGATCGCCCTGACCGAGGCGTACCAGAGCGTAGGCACCTACCCACTGCACATCAACGGCAGCGTTCAGGCGATCTTCGCGCTGGGCCTCAAGAACACCTCGTGCTGGACCGCCCACCAGAAATCGGTCTTCCGCTCGGTAGGCCGCAGTCTTCGACTGGCCCTGGAGCGCACCGAGACGACCCGGCGGCTCCAGGTGCAGCGCGACTTGCTCCAGGCGTCCAATGACGAACTCGAAGCCTTCACCTACTCGGTCTCGCACGATCTGCGCACGCCGGTGCGGCACATTCTGAGCTTCAGTGGTCTGCTGCGCCGCTCGCTGCCGGGGCCACTGAGCGAGAAGACCGAGCGCTACTTCAAGATCGTCGAGACGGCGGCCGCCAACCTGAACGAGCTGATCGACGGCATGCTGGACCTCTCGCGCACCTCCCGGCAGCCGCTCAAGGCGAGCAGGGTCGATCTGGAGCGACTGGTCGGGGCGGTCCGTAAGGAGCTGAGCAGGTCCGCCCCAGACCGTCAGATCACCTGGCAGGTCACCGGCTTGCCGACGGTTCAGGGTGACCCGGACCTCTTGCGGCGGGTCATGATGGCGCTGCTGAGCAACGCCGTGAAGTACACCCGCACCCGCCCGGTGGCAGTCATCGAGGTGTGGGCCGAGGAGCAGCCGCAGAACTGGACGGTGCTGGTGCGCGACAACGGGGTGGGCTTCGAGGCGCAGTACAAGGGCAAGCTGTTCTCGATGTTCCAACGCCTGCACCGTCAGGAAGAGTATGAGGGCGCGGGGGTGGAACTGGCCAACGTCCGGCGCATCATCACCCGGCATGGTGGCACGGTGCTGGCCGGGGGGCAGTCGGGTGTAGGGGCCACCTTCGGCTTCACCCTGCCCAAGGTTGTGGTTGAGCAGGCTGAGTCCGCTCACTGAAGTCGTGTGGTGAAAAGACGCGGAGCGCTGGGACCCCAGCCGCTACAGTAAGAGCCTGTCCGGAAAGTCTGGGCATTGGGAGCCAAAAGCTGCCCACGACGTAAATTTTAACTTTATCACTTCCGAATAAGCAGCGAAGTGCGAGTAAAGCGTCCCAGAGCGACTTTCTGGACATTGTCTCGCTATTTTCCGGATAGGCTCTAAATCATGACCTCGCCGTCCGGCACCGATCCAGCGTCCTTCTCTCCCCTAACGGCATACCTCCAGGAGATCACCGAGGCGCTGGCGGCGACCACCACCCAGCGGGAAGTCATCGAGATCATCCTCACCCCGGCGGTGCAGGCCCTCGGCGCGGTTGCAGGCATCGTCCTGCTGGTCAACCAGACCGATCAGCAGCTCAAGATCGCCGGCAGCCAGGGCTACGAGGATGTGACCTTGACCGTCTGGCAGGAAGGGCCGATCGAAGACCATCAGCTGATCTCGGATATCCTGCGCCTGCGCGAGGCGAAGTACTTCGAGTACGCCGGTGCCCTGAAAGCCGCCTACCCGGAACTCGAGCGCCGCACCGGGGCGCTGATCGCCATTGCCAACGCTGTGTTGCCGATGTTCCTGGACCGTGAGCCGCTTGGCGTCATCGTGCTCGACTTCGACGAGCCGCACGACTTCACGCCGGCCGAGCGCCGCTTCCTCAAGACCCTCGCCGCCCAGTGCGCCGTCGCGCTCGGCCGGGCCCAGCTCTCCAGTACCCTCGAGCGCCAGATCCAGGAGCGCACCGCCGAACTCGCGGCCTTCGTGCGCTTCACCGAGGAAGTCGGCACCGAGACCGATGTGCTCAGCTTGGCCTGGCAAGCGGTCGACGTGCTGAGCGTGCTGTTCCCCGAGTCCAGCAGTGGGTACTACGCCCTTGAAGAGGGGCTGTGGAAGCTCAAAGTCCATAGCCACAACCTCCACGCCGACCCAGCGGTGCTGGCCATGCTGAAGTCGGGCGTGCCCATGGACGTCGCGGTCTTCGCGGAGCCGCTCCGGAGCGCCCAGCCGGTGTTCGTGGACGGCTGGGATGCCCGGGAAGCCGGCCTGGAACAGGCCCAGGTCTACCACACCGTCGGGACGTACCCGTTATTCGTGAACGGCTCCCCGCGGGCGATGTTCGGGATCGCGCTGACCCGCACCACCCGCTGGTCAAGTCAGGAACAGGGCGTCTTCCAGTCGGTGGGCCGCAGCCTGGAACTGGCCATCGAGCGCACTGAGGTCGCGCGGCAGCTCGAGCTGCAGAACGCCGAGTTACACGCCCACACACGGGCCTTAGAGGGCTTCGCCGAGTTGACCCGAGACTTGGGGCTGACCGGTGAGCCTGACCTCCTGATCCGGCGGGCCATGGACCTGGTGCTCTCGTTGCTGCCCCCAGGCTACGCGGCGTTCTGGCAGATCGTCGGTGGGCGGTGGCAGGTCACTGGCCAGGTCGGCCACGTCGGCAGCCCCGAGTTGCAAGACGCCATGACGGCGGGCGCCCCGGTAGGCCTGACGTCGAGCCTCGATCTGCCGCACCAGACTAGAGCGCCGCTCTTCCAGGACCATTACGACCCCACCGGCGACACTGACCCGGAACTGGTCCCCCACCTCTCGACCGTGGCGACCGTGCCGGTGCAGGTCAATGGCACGGTGCTCGGCGTCTTCAGCACGGCGCTCTTCGGGCAGCATCCGTGGAACGCCGCTGACCGCGCCGTCCTGCTGACGACCGTCCAGAGTCTCCAGCTGGCCCTGGAGCGCAGCGCGCATGTCCGACAGCTCGTCGCCCAGCGTGACCTGCTTCAGGCCAGTAACGAGGAACTCGAGGCCTTCACTTACTCGGTCTCGCATGACCTGCGGACCCCGGTACGGCATATCGTCAGCTTTGGCGGCCTGCTGCGCCGCTCGCTGCCGGGGCCACTGGGGGAGAAGACCGAGCGGTACTTCCAGATCGTCGAGACGGCGGCTAACACCCTCAACGAGCTGATCGACGGCATCTTGGAGCTCTCGCGCACCTCTCGGCAGCCGTTGAAAGTTGGCAGGGTCGATCTGGGGCGTCTGGTGAACAGTGCTTGCACAGAGCTGAGCGGTGTGGTGGGGGGGCGCCGGGTCAGCTGGCAGATCGCCACGCTGCCCACGGTGACAGGCGACCCGGACCTGCTGCGGAGCGTGGTGCTGGCGCTGCTGAACAACGCAGTGAAGTTCACCCGTCCCCGGCAAGTAGCGGTGATCGAGGTGTGGGCCGAGGAGCAGCCGCAGAGCTGGACGGTACGGGTACGCGACAACGGGGTGGGCTTCGACCCGCAGTACCGGGACAAGTTGTTCTCGATGTTCCAGCACCTGCACAATCAAGCGGACTTCGAGGGGGCCGGGGTCAGCCTGGCCAATGCGCGGCGCATCATCACCCGGCACGGTGGCAGGGTGATGGCCGAGGGGCAGCTCGATGTAGGGGCCACCTTCGGCTTCACCATCCCCAAGGTTATGAGTGATGCTGGGTCCGCTTACTGAGGCGACCGTTCCCATGCGCGTGAGCGCAGATTACTCAAGCGGCGGACCCCATGCCGATCAGTGGTGCTGCTTGGTGATCTCAGCGAGCGGAGTCTGCTTCCGAAAGTCAACCATGCACTTCGTAGCGGTCTGAGCAGCGGGCGTCATGTCCACAACCCGTCCGAGAACATTCGCAGTGTGGACAGTGGGCAAATTGGTAGGCCTTTGCAGCTCGCACTCTCGACTCCTTTCCCCAACTGCCAACGTCTGTCAGTGATCAGGCGATCTGCCGCAGCGTGGCGACGTGGCTGGTGGGCGACGTGCCGAACTGCCGCCGGTACTCGCGGCTGAACTGCGACGGACTGATATACCCCACCTCGAACGCGGCCCGCGCCACATCGACGTTCTCCGTCAGCATCAGCCGCTGGGCTTCGGAGAGCCGTAAGGTCTTCTGATACTGCAGCGGACTCATCGCCGTGACGTTCTTGAACATCCGGTGAAAGGCCGAAGCGCTCATGCCCACGTGCTCAGCGAGCTCCGTGACGTCCAGAGGCTTGGTGTAGTGCGCTCCCAGCCACCGGATGGCCCGGGACAGGCGGTGGCTGTGACCGCTGACCGCGGCCAAGTCCCGCAGCTGCTCGCTCTGAGGACTGACCAGCAGGCGGTACAAGAGTTCCTGCTGAATCAGCGGTGCCAGGATAGGCAGATCTCGGGGGGTGTCTAGCAGTGCCGCCAGTCGCCGGAACGCATCGAGAAGCTCAGGGGGAGCCACTTCCACGGCCATAGTCCGGTGAGGCTTGGTCTGGCCGGACAAAGGCAAGTCATGGGTGAGCAGCAGCGCCTGATCCCCGGAACGGTCAGCCACCCAACACGGCGTTTTTCTATACTGCAAGCCGATGGCTCCCTCCCGGAAATCACACGTCGTCCTGAGCGATTCGATCGAGCACGCGCTGCTGGCCAGCGCCTTGACCGATGAACCAAGAACACGTCAGCAGTTGCTGGTCATCGCCATTGAGTGCGGCCTGCGGCGCTACGACGATCAGACGGTCGTCAAGGCCCTGCAACGATTGACGGCGAGTGGGTTCTTCAAGTCGAGTCGTGGCACTGGAAGTCTCCGCCTGTACTGCCTGACCCCGCAAGGTAAGCAGGTGCTGAAGGTCTTCGCCGAACGTCCAGCCTGATTGGCGTTGCTCCCCTCCGGCGTTTCTCGCGTCCAGGCTCATTTTTCAGCGGCCTGGCAACCCATAAATCCACGAAACGAACGTGTCATATTTCATGCGATATGGACCGCCGCCGTTACCTCCGAACGTGCATGCTGATCAGCCTCCGGAAGCGCGTGTGGATGATCGTCTTGTCGGTACTCGCTGTCACGGTACTGCTGCTGGTGTCGCAAGCACCGCTGTGGCTGAGCGCTACCTTGGGACTTTTTGTGCTCATCGCGATGGGTGCGAGCGTCGCTTGGTCTTCGTACACGCGTCACCAGAACGACTTAGATTGCGACCATTGACCAGGTCGTCACGACGTCACGTCAGAATCACCCTCGGCCCCTGGCTCCACGCGGGGCCTTGGATTGCCGCGCACCGACTGACGCCGGGTTCAACTCCGCCTGGCCACGTTTTTTATACTTTGCGTAATGCGTTCGCCTCACGTGGTCGTGAACGGTTCGACCGAACACATCCTCCTTTCCAGCGCTTGCGCCACCCTCCTCTGACGTGACCCCCAAATCTCGGTCCAAAAAAGTTGCGAATTCAGTGGCAAGCTGGAGGAGCAATGAAAGGGAAACGGTACACCGAACAGCAGATGCTGGACATTCTGGGTCAGGTTGAAGCAGGTCAAGCGATTGGCGAGGTCGCGAGGACGGCGGGTGTCGCAGTCACAACAATTCACCGCTGGAAGGCGCATTACGGCGGGATGACCAAAGACGAAACCAAACGCTTTCGTTTACTGGAGGAAGAAAACCGCCGACTGAAGAGACTTGTGGCTGATCTGTCGCTCGATAATCTGGTCCTCAAAGAGGTGGTTGCAAAAAAGTGGTGAACCCCGAAGCCACGCCGCAATCCCAGACGCCCCTCAAGCGCCAGGTGGTGGGCTTCATCCGCCAGCAGTTCAAGCTCACTGAACGTCGGGCGTGCCGGGTCCTTGGGTTCTGGCGTTCGACCCAACGACATCACAGAAACAGCCCTGGAGAGGAAAAAGACCTGGACC
>Ga0160427_10000890_pt1 | contig 18183 bp, 12 predicted proteins | sample SolpanmetagenomL_FD_108194 | JGI IMG/M metagenome (GOLD analysis project Ga0160427, IMG submission 108194) | Solar panel surface microbial communities from Lawrence Berkeley National Laboratory, California, USA - L | ecosystem: Engineered > Built environment > Solar panel > Unclassified ...
CGAAGGCTGGCTTTCTATTGCTAGCATTAAGCTTCACTGGTAGAAAGGCAGTAGGATTCAAGGCCGGCTTCATTCAGCACTTTGAAAAATTAGAGGCTCAATTGGTGGGGAAGCAGCAACTAGGACCTACTACTCCTCTGACCCAGTTTACCAGACGAGCGACCCAGGTAGCTGGAGTGAAACGGATAGCAAAGCAACTGATTAATTCTAAGGCTGGAAAAAACGGACTAATTCAGCATCACCGTCAGGTCTTTACTGTATTAGTTGGTCGCACACCTTCTGAGTTTGTGCGGGCAGCAGTAGCCAATGGGATGCGAGTGGCTAGTTATTCAGGTCGGGAGTTGCTACGCAGGCTGGATCCCGGTCGAGCGGCTACAGCCGCTTTCTTCGACGAGCAGCTTCAGCGCGGGAAAACTCTAAAGCAACTGACAGATGCTGGGCTTCATGAAGTAATGCCTGATGCCTTCGCGGCCATGCAGCGCGCTGGTCTAGACTTGGTGAGTTACAGCACGCCTAATGCATGAACACCACCGTCTATTCCGGCCCTACTCCCCTATGCACTGCTCAGCGCGGGGGACTGGCACCCACCGCTAGTAGCCTCTTTTCCTGATGGCACGTCCAGTCCGGCACAACGCCGAATATTTCTACCACCCAGCCAGCCTGCGCAATGACCGCCGCGTGAAAGCCATCCGCGCCCGCCTAGGCCTCGCTGGCTACGCGCTGCTAGTCATGTTGCTGGAAGTGCTCACCGATGCCGACGACACTCGCCTGGACACAGACGAGATGGAAACGGAACTACTCGCCGGCGACCTAGGAGTTTCTGTCACAGAAATAGACAGCCTGCTGCAAATCGCTGAAAAGGTGGGCTTTTTTGCCCGCACTGAAGCTGGCCTCCTACACTGTCCACAACTCGATGAGTGGCTAGCACCCGTATTTGAAAAGCGTAACCGCACCAGAAATACTGCATTACTGCTAAAATCGAGAGTTTCTGTCACAGAAACCCCCGTTGCTGTCACAGAAACGCAGCCAGTAGAGAAGAGTACAGTAGAGAACAGTAGAGAAGAGGAAACTAGTACTTCTTCCTTTCAGTCAGAAGTAGGCGCGGCTATCGCCGCTGCGCCAGCCCGCGAAAAAAAAATAGTGGGTAAGTCTGCTACTCCAAGCCCAGTCCCAAAGGCTTCGCGCACTGGGGGGGCGGGCCGCTTCGTGCCGCCCCTACCCGCTGACCTATTGGCTTACATGCTGACGCAGCGCCCCCACAATCCGCCTGACCAAGTGCAACGCATTGCAGATAAGTGCTTTAACTATTATCGGTCCAATGGGTGGCGCGTGGGCAAAAACCCCATGAGAGACTGGCAAGCAGCCTGCCAAACCTTCCTCTCAGATATCCCAAAGCTTCAACCGGGGCAGGCGTTGCCCGCTACAAATCAGGCACATGCAACCTCAATCCCAAACCCAACTAGCTACCCAGCCCGGCCCGTTAACGGCTATAAGCCCACAGGAAATGCGGGCACACTGGCTCGCGCCCTATTTGCCCACACCCAACAGCAGCCCGATTCAGCAAGCCCTAGCCCTGGCTAAGAAATGGGGGACGCTCACGCGTCAGAATGTGCAGCTATCGCCCCAAGTGGCGGCACTCATGCGGACCGGGGGGGAGGTATTAGCTGGCGATGCGGTCGAGGCGATGGCTAACCTACTCACTTTTGCCAGCGCGCAATTCAACGTGGGAAAGAACCTGAGCGACGTCCAAGTGGCGCTGCTGGCGCCTGAACTGCTACGCATCTACTGGTATTGGCGCTTCGACGAGTTCGCCTACGTGCTACGCGAGGCGGTGGCCGGCCGCTATGGGACCACCTACGACCGGATTGACGCGCCCACCGTGCACGAATGGTGCTTGAAATATGAGGCGGAACGAGGTTTGATTCAAGCCAACGCCTGCGAACAGCAAACCCGCGAGTTTAAAAAAGCGGAGCAGCAACCTAGCGCTAGCCCGCTGACAACCCATCCAGAATTTGGTGGTGATTATGCTGGTGCACGCGCCCAGCTCGAAGCCTTATCTGATGGTAATCTGCAGGCTACCGAGCGCCACTACCGCCAACAGACTGGCGCTGACAACCAGTTTATTGCCGACGTAGCCCAGGAAGTCATCAGTGAGCGAAACGTGGCCCTCTTTGCGCGCCAGCTGCGCGAGCGACTGGCAACCCAGACAACTCGGCGTCCCTCGCTACGCGAACAGATGCATGAGGCGCGCGAAAAAACCCGCGAGCGGATAAACGCTAAGCTGCTAGGTGAGAATTCTCCCGTGTGGGGCATTGCGCAACATTGGCTCGATGTGCTCGATGTCGAGGCGGAGCCTGTGGACCCGCCAGCACCAGTGATGGAAGCGCAGCATACGGCTACTCCCCCACCGGAGAGCGCTACCACCTTGTATGAATCGAAGCTGGCTATAGCTAGCTAGCCGGAGCGCTTAATCCCTAGCCGAACCTTCTCCCCATAATCTAAAATCTTCTATTCTTCAACCCACCGAAGCCGCTATATGAGCATCATCCGCCCTGTTATAGTTTCCGGCAGTAGAGCCGAGCGCATCCTTAATTCCTACCTCTACAGTCCTAATCTGCGCAGCCTCGAGCAGGTCATCGTCCCGACTTGTTCCGCCGCCACCTTGACCAGTTTGCAGGAGGACGAGGTTGCCTATACTGGTACGTTGCTGTATTACCTCACCGTGACCGTCAATGCCATCCAGCAGCTAGGTGCCTGCCTAACTGACGCCTGCTATGAGCTGGAACTGTTTACGGCTGAGTTTGGAGCAGACCTAGAAGCCTACGCCCGCTATAAGTACGAAGAGGCTACCCAAGAAGCTGGCAGAGGGCGCCGCAAGAAGCTGAGTCACCGTGTACTGCAACCCGTTGACCTAGCCCCCTTCCAGTTGTCCGCCGTATTGTCACCCTTGTTTGCGGGGCACGCTGGCCGAAAAGAGAGGATCGGCACTTCTGGACCAAGAGACTACGCGTACTGCTCCAGCTTGCTGAGCAACGATGTGGTGCACCAGCTGCGTGACCCCGGCCGGCCAGCTATCCCTTCAAATTTTACTACGTCGCCGCGCGCGCAGCTACCCGCCTTCCCGCCACCGGCTCCTAAAGTCGATGAGGCCGATGAGGTAGACCCCTGGGTAGGCTACGACGTCTCGATGGCTGAACATGGCCCGGCGGTGGTAGTAGCCTTTGATGCCTTACTGCAGGAATGCCAGCAGGCTGCTGCCCACTTCCGCACCCTGGCTCCGACCGACGCAGCCGGCTACGCCCGGCTCCATGAGCAACTCAACATCATTCTGGATGGCAATGAACCCACAGAGTATTTGTAATCAGCCGCTTGCCCACTAAGTAGCTTATTCTAGTTAGCCCACCTGGTAATTTTAATTCATGGCATCTTTTGATTCAAATCCCGTACCCTTGGGCAGAGCCGGGAGCGGAAGCGCGGTCGTTTTTGGCCCCACGACTGACGGCCTTTCAAGTTTACGCTACCTCGAAAAAACGGACGCGCTACGGCAGGCCCAGCAAACCCGCGCCCAGGCCGCAGCTAATAAGCAGAAAGAGACGGAGCAAAACGCCATTCTGGCTAAGACCAAGTTCAACACGGACGGGGGGCTGCACTACCTGCCCCAGATGAATGCCAAGCGCCAGCAGCTGTACCAAGACATCCAGGCAGTAGCTACCGACGCCACGAAGTCCCGCACGACGCGGCAGTTGGAGGTACAGCAGAAAATGGACGACTGGAATGCGGAGCTGGCGGCCGGCAAGACCAACGACGACTACTTGGACAGCGAACTAAAGCGTTACCAGCAGGATAGGCGCTACAACACGACCGTCGCCAGCCAGCGCCTGACGAATAGTCTCTATGAGCACCAGCCCGATGGGTCCCTGGCGCTGGATGAGCAGGGCCAGCGCAAGCTCGTGCCGGCGCTCGTGTGGGACCGGCAGGCCGCTACGCAGGCGATGAGCACGGGCAACGAGCACCTAAACGGTACGCAAGTGTTTAAGCAATTTGCCGAGTTGGAGCACCCAGACTCCGTCACTGTCAGCAAGCAGCCACTGCCGGGCGGACGTGGGTACAGCAACACCTACAGCAGCAACTACTTCGAAGTGGACCCGGCCACGGGTAACAAGAAAATCGACCCGCGCACGAGCCTGCCTGTTGTGCGGGTCACGCCGGAAACCTTGCGCTTCTTTGACTCCGACGCTGTGAATCGCCAGTACCTCGACGCCGAGGTGGCTAAGCACAACCAACTGGTCACGAGCGCCACGGAGAAGATGGGCCAGTATACGCAGCTTACGCCCGAGGAGACAGAGGCAGTGGAGCTGGGAAAGGCCCCGGAGGGCCCGCGTTTGGGCTTGTTCCAACGCAACCTGCTGAACCTAGCCTATGAGCGCAGCACGCACAACGTCCTGCAAAAAGCCGCTCCCCGGTCCCCTGCCAATGGACGCATTAAGAGTCCGAAGTTTCAGAATGTCGGCGGCAGCGACTATGCACCCGAACTGGTGGGTGGAACAGCAGCCGGTGGCACCAGTGGCCTGCTGGCCCTGGCCTCGTCGGACCCACTCGGCCGAATAAAAGCGGATGGAACGGTGCAGCCCCACACCGCGCGCGCCGTGCACTCGCAATATATCCTGCTGCAAAATGGCCAGCCTTCGCGCTTGGTGACCAATAACACAGAGCCGCAGAACTTGAGCTACCAGAAGCCGCAGCTTTTCTTAACGACGGGTGCGGGCAACATCGTGACGCCGAAGGATGGCAGCTTGCTGCAACGCTACCAGGCCGGGGACAAGCAGCCTCTGCTTGATTTCGTGCGGGCCCAGCGGGAGGCTCACCCCGATTATAAGCTGCGGTGGTTCATGCACGCTGTACCAACGGACGGTAAGCTTACCGGGCAAGTAAACGCCACGGCTATTTACCAACGCCTGGTAGATGACCGCAATAAAGCGGGCCTCACCGCTGGGCAAGCGGGCTACCATGGTGATGACGAGTTGCATAGCGCCGCCCAAAAATTGGCTCGCGAGCAGGGCGGCAGCCTGCTGATTCCCTACACCGGGGACGCTAAGCGCGACATTGATTTAGCTATCGGCTACCACTTGCGCGACGCGAAGCGCGAACGGCGGCGGCAGGATGAATTTGACCGGTTCAACAGTCAAACGGCTCCTCGCCCGGCTGAGCAGCGCGCTGCCCCGAAGAAGCTAGGTATCGACTTTGGCACCAAATCAGCGCCCACCGCCCCACCCACCCCGGCTCCAACCGCGCCCAGCTTTAAGCGGGCGGGGACGAAGAAGACCGGTATTTCTTTCTAACCTTCTTTCTGCAAAAAGTACCCATGGATTTTCTGAATGAATCGGCCCCGGTGGCTGAGACCTCCCCGCTGGAGGTGGAGCAGCTGCCGCCCCCCGAGCAGACCCCGGCCCCCGGCCAACCGCCCGTTGACCCACCGGGCCGCGCCCGACTCCAGCAGCTGCATTCTTACCTAGTGCACGAGGGCACCGACGTACCCCAAGAGTACCAAACGTTTGAGCAGAAGCTCCTGGAAAAGCCCGAGCGCCTGCACCAGCTGCACGACTACCTGGTAAAGGAGAAAACCGACGTGCCTGCCCAGTATGGCGTATTTGAGGAGAAGATGACCGAAGGGCTGCCGGGCTATGTTAAAAAAAAAGCCCTTTTCGCGCCTGCTGGCGGCGCTGCTGGAACTGGCTCCGCAACGGCTGGCGAGGCTACTAATCTAACCTTGCCGGCCGGTGACCGCGAATTTGTGTCGGTCCTACCCGCCGCGGGCGACCCTAGCACTGAACCAGCTGCTGGCGGGCCTCCACAGCCGGGCGCCCAGGTGGACTCGGCTACCCCTACCCCACTGGACCCGGCCCCAGGCGAGCCGACTACTTTCGTCGCGCCCCCAGTTCCGACACCCGAGCAGCTGGCCTACTTGCAGCAGCTACCCGGCGGGGCGCGGCCCGAGCTGGCCATGGGAGCCGGGGGAGAGCGCCTGTTTCGCCGCTATGGCGATCTGCCCGAGCTAGCCGACGGCAGCGAGCGCGTGCGCCTGCCCGATGACTACCAGGGCCCCGAAGCGCCGGGCACCTACCAGATACCGGGCTCGACCGAGCCGCAGGCCCGCTACTTTGACCGTCCCCTAAGTAAGGAGGTCGCCGGCGAAGGCGAGCAGGGCCTGGGGATGGCCGCCGCCCGCAATTTCAACAACCTGGTGGCCGATGGCTTTAAGGGCCTGGCCACCGGCCTCGACGACGCGAGCCGCCTCATTAGCAACGCCACCGGCCTCGCGCGCGGCGGTGCGTTTGCCGAAGTCGCCCAGGCCGTGGAGGGTACCAAGAAGCCGGTGGCCCCTTACTACCAAAGCCACGAGCTGCTGGCCCACCCGAACGCCAAGAACCTGCTCATGGCCACCAGCGACGTGGCCGGCATGGCCGTGCCGCTGGTGGCCCAGGCGTTGGCTCCGGAGGCGGGCGCGGGACGCGTGTTGGCCCAGGCCCTCGGCACCGGTGCGGGACTCATGTTTGATGGGCAGCTTATCCAGGGCGCGCACGACCGCGCCGTGCAGGCGGGCATGACGCCCGACCAGGCGGCGGTTTACACCTTGCTCGATAGCGGCCTGAGTCTGGCTACTTTCAAGCTGGGCGGCGCGGCGCTGGGCAAGGTAGGCGAGGCCCTGACGCCGGCCGGCGTCAAGTCGGAAGTAATGCGCGAAGCCTACCGCCTCCTGGCGGGCCGGGAGGGCCAGCAACTCACGCGCGAACAGCTGAAGGGCGTGCTGGCCCAGGCCACGGCCGCCGCCACCCCGCGCCTGCTGAAACTGGCGGCCGAGGGCGGCAAGCTCGGCACCCTGTTCGGGGTGAACGAGGCCAAGACCCTGCTGACCGAGGCGGCGGCCCGGCGCACCATCGGCGCCAAGTTTACCCAGCCCACCCTGGGCGAGGCCGTGCAGCGCGTGGTGGGCGCCACGGCCGAGGGCGCTATTATCGGCGCCGCGACCGGGGCTGCCACGCCTAGCCGCGCGCGCACGCTACCACTGGGCACTACGCCCGGCGGCCGCTCGCTGGCAGTAGAGCTGAGCCCCCAGGGCGAGCCCGTGCGCTACCTCGACGAGCAGGGCGCCCCCGTGGACTTCGGCAAAGCCGGCCCGCCGCCGGCCGTCGTGCGCGCGACCGAGGCGGCGCAGGCCGCTAACCCCGCGCCCGTGACGCCCGACGACCTGCTGACCCACCAGCGGGTACCAGTCTATAAGTACCGCGGCACCGACCAGCTGTACGCCGACTATGACCAGCAAGGGCAAGCCACCCGCCTCTACAACGAGCAGGGCCAGCCCTTTGCGCTCGACGACGCGCAGGTGCGGGCCGCCGTGGAAAAGAAGTGGCCCGGCGCCAGCGGGGAGGCCGGCGCCGGGCCGGGTAGTAGCACTGCTTCGCCCAGTGCGGCTGGCCCTTCGGCCCCGCAGGTAGTAGAGGCGTTCCCCACGGCGAGTGAGGCACCCGCCCCAGCTGTGTCGGCCAGCCCTACTGAGTTGCGGCCCACTTCGGAAGCAGGCCCTGCACCAGCCTCTGCTGCCCCGGCCTACGGTACCCCCGCTCAGAACCGCGCCGCCGGCCGCTTCGAAAAGGACGGGCAGGTGTTCGAGCGCGCGGCCCCGCTGGGCGAGCGGGTCGCGCGCGGTAACCAGACCACGGCCGAGTTTGCCAGCGGCGTGCAGCAGCCCGTGCAGTATGCAGTAATGGAAGCCGCCGACGTGCAGCCCTCGCACCTGAACGGCAGCCAGAACCTGCGGCACTTCCTGCCTGAAGCCCAGCCCAAGAACCGCAGTGCCGCCTTCGACCCGGCTAGCCAGAAGGCCATTGCCGATATCGCCGCCTCGCCCGACCTCGCCCGGCTGGGCGAGGCCCCCAATGCCTACAGCGGCGCCCCCATCGTCAACCAGCGGGGCGAAGCCTTGCAGGGCAACGGCCGCGCCGCCGGCATCAGAGCGCACTATGCTCAGGGCGGCGAGTCGTACAAGCAGGGCGTGGTGGCCGCCGCCGAGCGCGTCGGCATCCCGGCCAGTGAAACGGCGCGCTTTCGCGAGCCGGTGCTGGTGCGCGTAGCCGACGTGAGCGACCAGCGCGCCCGCGAGCTGGGCAACTACACGGCCGCCGACACAGAGAGCGGCGGCAAGCGGCGCCTCAATGTGCGCCAGGCCAGCGGCAAGCTCGACGAGCAGGGCCGCGCCGACCTCGCGCGCCTGGCCACACCCCAGGGTGACGCCACCCTGACCGAGACACTGCGCGCTAACGCGCCCGAGCTGGTACGCGTGCTACGCAAGGCCGGGGCCATCAATGAAACCCAGCTGCAAACGCTCGTTAAGGCCGATGGCACCCTGACGCCCGAGGGCGTAGAGGACCTGGCCAGTCTCTATCGCCACCAACTCTTTGCCGACGGCGACCCCAACTTACCCGAGTTATTTGCCGAGTTGCCGGCCGCCGCCCAGGGGGGCCTGGACCGGGCCAGCAGCGCGCTGCTGGGCCTGCCAGAGGCCTCGAGTATTGTGCCGGAAGTGCAGCAGGCCATTGGCGGCGTGCGCGAGCTGCGAGCCAGTGGTACTGACTTCGCCACGTGGGCCGGCCAAGCCGATATGTTCCGGGGCGGAGTCGCCCCGCGCGAGCGGTACTCCCCGCTAACCTTGCGCCTGATTGAGCTGCTGACCACTGAAAAGCGGCCCACCGTTATTGCCCGCTACTTCCAGGAGTATGCCCGCGCCGTACGTGGGGAGGCCGACTCGCTGTTCGGCGCCACCCCACCCAAGAGCCGGGCCGAGGCCAGCCAGCAGGTCTTTGGCGTTGCCGACGAGCGCCCGGTCGGCGTCCCCGCCGTAGATTCCACCACCCAACCAGTATCTTCCGATGAGCGACCAAGCCCAGACCCCCGAAACCCCGGAGCAGCGGAAAGCCCGCCTCGACCAGACGCTGCCGACGAGCGACCCGCAGCACCAGAGCCACGCCCAGCACCAGGCCCGCCTGCGGCAGCCGACGACACAGCGCGCCCACGAGTTGATGCTGGAGATACTGAACCGCGGCCCGCAGCCGGAGTAACCACCACCGAGGCCGGGCCGGTCACCGTCAAAGTTGGCCACACCGCCTACGTCGTGGGACAGGACGCGGCGGGTAAGCCGACCGTGACCAACCAGCTGACTAAGGAGGCGCTACGGCCGAAGCACCCGCATTACCAAGCCGCGCTGTACTTGGCGCGGGACGCGCGCCAGCCGGCCCGCGCGCCGCTGGCCGCGGGCGCACTGGTGTACGTCGAGGCCGCGCCCTTCCGCAACCGGGCAGAAGCCGAAACGTGGGCCCGCGGCAACATTCAGGGTACGCAAGTCACGAACTCTGCCACCGGCGAGCAGATTACTATTAGCCGGGCGGGCATCGACAAAGCGCTTAGCGGCAAGGCGTTCGATAAGAGCAACGATGCCGCGGCCCACTTAGCTGCTGTCCAGGTGTTGCCGGAGTTGCTGCAAAGCGCTGAGCCACGCGGCGAGCTGGAAGCCGATAAGCACGGCGACCACAATTTGGCGGGCGTGCAGCGCTACGGGGCCCAGCTGCGCGTCGGCGACCAGCAATACCCCGTGAAAATCACCGTCAAAGTGGCTAAGCGCGAGGGCAGTCGTTTCTACACCCACGAAATAGAAAAAGTCGAGTTACTGGCTGAGCGCCCCACCGAAGGGGAAGGGTTACAGTCCGGGAGCGGACAAGCGGACCCCATCACAACCAGTACCTCGACTTCTGAGACAAAGATAACGTCCGCGCCCGACCAAACGTTACCGACGGGCGCTGGGCTGGAGTCCCCTACCAAAACGCGTCCGGGGCTGCCTACCCAGCCGGCACCCGCGTTGCGCTCACTGCATAATGCGCTGGAGCGAGCCATGGCGACGGGGGACGCGACCGAGGCTAACCGGATAGCCACTCAGGCCCAGCAGGTGGCCGATACCGAGGCCCGCCGCCTCACGGAGTCCGGCCGCCCGAGTGTGGCCTTCCGCCTACTGGCCGAGCACGCCCCCAGTGTGTTGGTCCACCAAGCCGAGCAGGAGGTAGCTACCCAGCGGACGGAGGCCGAAGCAAAGCTGGCCGAGCAGGCTACGGCCGAAACCGCCCAGCTGAAAAAGGAGAAGGCCCAGGCGCTGGACCACGCCCTGGCTACCCCCGCCGTGCGCGCGGTGCGCGAGCAGGTGGCCGGCAAGACGCCGCCCACAACGGCCGAGCAGCTAGCTGCCGTACGCGCCGAGCGCGCCCGCCTGCTCGACGAGTTGCGCCAAGGCGGCAAGTCAACGGGCCAGGCCTACTCCTCTCTGGTACCCATCACCCCGGAGATGGCGCGGGCCACCGAATTGCATTTGCGTATTCTGCGTACTTATGTCAAGGAGGGGGTGGTGCACGTGCGCGACCTGATGGCCCGCTGGAAACGCGACGCCGGACCCCTGGTGGCAGGCATTGACGACGAGGAGTTGGCTAAGCTAGCAACCACGGCGCTAGCCGACCACCGCGTCGCCGTGCGCCAGGGCGTGGCCGAACTGGGCACCACCCTCGACAAACTGGCCCGCGACTACACCACGGATGCGGGGCAGGTGGGCGCTACCCTGGCCGAGCGCTTTGTGGCGGGCGCAGGCCTGGCCCCGGCCGAGGCCCAGCGCTACGCCGAGGCGATTCGTCAGGAGTTTGACCGCCGCATCGAAGCAGCCCGCCAGCGGGGCCTCGACCAGCTGGCTCGCCGGGCGGCCGCTGACTCGGCTGCCAAGCCCACCCGCGCCGATCTGGAGCAAACCCGCCAGCTCTTCGCCCTGGCCCCCACCGACGACATGGCCATTCTCGACCACCTGCGCCGCACTACAGCCCTGCCTACGCTTTCAGTGGACGAGGTGGCCCACCTGCGGGCGCTGGCCCAGGCCGTGAACGCGGCCCCGGCCGGCTTCCAAAAAGACGCAGCCGTGGGCAAGCTGCTGCACGCCATGGCCCAGCGCAAGGCCATCAACTGGCTGGAGGTAGGCCACGCCATGTGGTTCAGCAATGTCCTATCTAATTATAAGACGCATGGCCTGAACCTGTTTCAGAATAGCTTGCAAACCGGGTCTGAGCTGCTGGTACATACCACCCACGCCCTAGTGTCGGGGAAGGGGCGCTACGCCGCCGCCTCAGGCCGGGGGCTGGCTGAGGGCCTAGTGCGGGGCGCGCGGGAGGCCGTTTCGGTGCTTACCACGGGCCGGGAAGTGAACCACGACAGCAGCAAGTACGAGGAACCCGGCTTGCTGGAGTACCGGCGCTTCGCGGGCGGGGCCGCCAACCCCGTGAACTACCTCAAGTTCGTGGGCCGGGCCCTGCGGGCAGGTGATGTACTCTTCAGCACTGGCCTGAAAGAAATGCGCGCACACGAACTGGCCGTGAAGGAGGCACTGGCCCAGGGCCAGGCTGGCGAGCCCGGCGCCGCCGTGTGGGCCCGCGTGAACGAGCACCTATATCGCACCAGCGAGCGGCTGGCCGCCGCCAAGGCCCAGGCCACGGCCGAGGGACTAAGTGGCAACGACCACGCCCGCCGCGTGTACGAGCTGGCCGAACAGAGCCGGCCGGTGAAGCTGACGGAGGAGGCGCGCGAGTACGCCACTAGATCGGTCTACAACGGCGACGTGAAAGGCACTCTGGGCTGGGCCACCAAGGCAGTAGAGTACGCGACCAACGGCATTGCGATGGCCGGCTTCAAACCGGCCAAATATGTAGTCCCCTTTACGCGCGTGCTGGCAAACGTGGCCAACGCGGCGCTCGACTACACGCCCGTGGGCGCGGCGCGGGCCGGCATCAGCCTAGCGCGCGAGAAGACGGGGCGTGGCAGCGGCGGTTACCTATTCGGGGGCAAACCTACCAGTGAGTTGCAACGGCAACTAACGGGCGAGGAGCGCGAGCACCTTGCTATCAAGGCCGTGTTCGGGGCCGCCTCCGCTGTGGCGGCCTACGCCCTCTCTCACAATAAAGACGAGCACGGCAATCCCGCGCTCGAAATTAGTGGCAACGGCACTGGCAACCCGGCGAAGGACGCCCAACTGCGTGCCGAGGGCTGGCAGCCCTACAGCGTGCGCGTGCGGGGCACCACCACGTGGTACTCCTATGCGGGTTTGCCGCATGGCCTTATGCTGGCGGTAGTAGGCAACCTCAACGACGGCGAAAAATACCGCGATGAGCATATTCATACCAGCGACGAGGCGCTGGAGGCCGTAGCCCTAAATAGCTTCCGAGCCCTGCAACTGGCCAAGGATATGACGGCCCTGAAAGGCACGGCCGACTTTCTGGCTGCTATCAGCAGCCAGAATCTTGACCAAGTCAAGCGCTGGGCCCAGCGCCAGGCCGTGGGCACGGTAAAGGGGTACGTACCGTGGAGCGCGCTGCTTACCCAGTTAGTGAAAGATGGCGAGCAGCTGGCCGGGCAGCCCCGCAAGCAGGCCCGCACCTTCACTCAGGCCCTGGTGCAGGACGTGCCCGTGGCCCGCAACAGCCTGCACGACGCGCTCGATGTACTGGGCGACCCGCTGCCCGTCGACACAGACCGGCTGGTATCGGAGGCTCCCGACCGCGACGCACCCACGCGGGCCGTGTGGGATTGGCTGGAAAAGAACCGCCTCTTCGTGCCAGTGCCCAACCGCAACTCGGGCGGGGCCATGGTGCTGCGCGCCCACAATGGCGAGGAAACGCCCATGACTGACGACGAGCACTTTGCCTTCATGCAACATCGGGGCCGGCTATTAAAGGCCTCGCTCCAGCAACAGCTGCCCGAACTACAAAAGCTGACGCCGACCGAGGCGAAGAAGGTGCTCAAGCAGCAGGTGCAGCGCGCTACCCGCGCCGCCAAGCAGCAGGTATTTACCGGCCGGTAAATGGCCTAACCTAGGCACGATGCTGCTTTCCACAAAGTTGTGGAGAGCAGCACTTATGCAGTATTCTAGAATATGGGCAAATGACATGTTACAGCTACAATCTTCGCTCAATAAATTTATTGAGCGAAGATTGTAGCTGTAATGCATTGCAAGTCAATACACAGCAGCACGTAATAGGCGTTGCGTATTCATTACGCGCTGCCGTGCGCGTACTACTAGTCGCTTGGCTTTTGATAAATCTTCAGCGCCCACTCGCTTACCTCTTCTGTTTTCAATTCTCCAAAATAGGCTTCCGTTTGAGCCACACTGTGGTGATTGAGCATGTCACGCATATGCGCGGCTGGAATGCCCGCGAGCCGGCCCATATTGGCAAACGAGTGCCGGGCAGTATGGGTAGTAAGCCGCTCGGTCGCTAAGCCGAGCATCGGCGCAATTTCCTTCAGCTTGCCATTGATAACCGCCGTACTAGACCCAATGTGGCTAAGCAGTAGCCCCCAGGTAGCACGGTGCGCTGGTAGTCGAGCGAATAAGCGCCAATCTAACGCGGGAGGATATTGCGCGTAGGCGGCTTCCGCACGAGATAGAGGAATCACGAAATCTTGTGGACGCGGGGGCTGCTGCGAACACATTGCCGCTAGTCTGGCCAAGACGGCATTTAATTGCTCATGCCGCGGCGCGACCTTCAGCTTGTTGGTTTTCTGCTCGTAAAATCGAACGGTGTCTGCTCCGACGGCGCCCCATCGCAGCGTCAGGACATCTCCGACCCGGCTCCCCAATAAATAGTACTGCAATAGCCACACCTCCCGTGCCAGTTGCTGAGTGGAGTAGGCCTTGCGACTGTACCGGTGCGCGGGCAGTACTAACTCTTCCAGACGAGTAATCTGCGCTTGCGTGAGCTTCACCTTCGGGCCAGCAGCTACCTCGCGTATTTTTAAGTACTTAAAGGGACTTTTACCAACGGCCAAGTACTCATCCTCAATAGCACGTCGCACAATCGTTTTGATAAACGAGAGTTCTTTTTGAATAGTGGAATCCTTATTTCCCCGTGCCTCTAAGTAGGTGACATACTCGCGGAGCCAACGCGCTGTCAGCTCAGTAAAGGGCAAGCGTTGCGCGGCTAACTGAGCTGCACGGGCTGCTGCAGATTGCCCAGGATCACGCGGTGGCGCTAAAAAATCCTGTATTTTATGTAAAATACAGGCAAGCTTTTCGACCGAACGCGGGTGCCCTCCTTTGCTGCGCCGCGCTATCTCCTCTGTGAAGTAGCATAAGAAATCAGTGCTAGCAGTGGGTTGGATTCCTGCGTGGGCAATCCCCTGGCCGATACCATTTTTAACTTCTACCAATCGCTTTACCTCTGCTGCCGTGCGGGGAATGCCATCTAGTGCCAGCGCACGTGCGTCCTGCTGCAGGGTTTCGAGGCGGCTATTGAATAGCTTAGCCTGGGGGTGCGTTGACCGGATCCAATTAGCCCGCATGGGGTCGGCTTTGGCGTTCCAAAACGCTTCGGGCACAATTACACCCGACGAGACATACACCTGCTTTCGTTGACTAGTGATGCGCAGGTAGACAGGCCAATTACCAGCTTTATCCGCCTTTATCAAGACGATCTTATAAGTAATACTCACTCAATTTTACTAGCGTTTATGAATGCTAACTAGCTAAAAATCACTACTCAATTTTGAGTGAGCATGACATTTTTTTGATATAACCACTTGATAGTCAGCGACCAATTTTGAGCATAGAGTCACTGCTCCAAGTGCATCGCTAGCAGCCTGCACAAAAGTAGGCAACATATTTAATACACTGACAATCAGAATACTTGCGCAAAAAATGCGCTAACTTCAGGCGACCCAACTGGCAACTCGCTTACGTTGAGCGACTTGGGTACCTACTCCTTAAAATGGGCACCCCCTTGCGCGCTCCCGGAATCGGATGCTGTCGACCGGGTGGGGTCAGTTGACCCACCCCCGGGGGGTACCTCCGGCGTTCGTAAAACGTCGTGTGCTCAGGGGAGCGGGGACTAGGTATCCTTAGCGCATCAGCCGCCCAGGAGCGTGGTCAGATTGTAGCTGATTTTACCAGGGCGTATCTTCGTAACCATGGCAGCAACAGCGACTTTCGAAGCGAAGCAGGGCGTGGCGTACGTGGTGGGCGCGCACGGGGTGCTGCTGGCCGAGTCCGCCCGCACCAAGTGCCCGGTGTCCCAACTGCAGACGCTGCTGGCCTTGTACACGCTCAATGAGGCGGCGTGCTTGCCGGCCTCCCCAGGGCAGCTCTGCCAGGTGATGCACCTGAGCCCGCCGCTGCTGCGGGGGTACGTGCGGGCGCTGGAGGCGCGCGGGTATCTCGTACGGGAGCGGTTCTTTCGCCGGGGCCAGCGACTGCTTAAGCTCACGCCCGCTGGGCAGCAGGAGGCTGAGCACTGCCAGCGCGCGCTACGGCGGGCGGCTGAGCGGGTGCTGGAGTGGCAGCTACACCAATAAAAAATGGCCTAGCAGGTTTTTAACAAATTTGTTGAGAACCTATCAAAGCTCGTTTAACAAAGTTGTTAAGCGAGCCTTGGCGGCCCTCGTTTGACAAACTTGTCAAACGAGGGCCGCTGGTTACTACGACACGCGCAGCATTCCCCGCGACTCGTTCAGGACCTGTTCGACGAGCGCTAGGTGGTCGGCTTCCGGCTCTTCGGGCAGGTAGTCAGCAGCGCCGAGCTTCCACAGCTGGGCAACGTCGGCGAGGGCCACGCTACCCAGCTGGGCAGTCGCATCCAGTAGGAAGTAGAGCTCGTCTTCCTCTTCACTGGGGCCAATGAGGCGGGCGAGCAGTTGGCGGCCGCTGCGCAGCTCGAAGGCGTGTACGCCCCGCGACTGGGTCCACCGGCTAGGCGGCACGAGGTAGACCAGGTAGCGCGCACCCGCTGGGTAACGGGGTCCCATCTGGTTGGCGTGTAGCTGCAGTAGGTAGGGCTGAGCCGGCGCAGTGGTCCGCGGCCCGGGGAAAGCGCGCGGGCCCGGACAATCGACGTAGTGCGTAACGGCGTACACGGTGCCCACGCCCAGCGGCCAGCGCAGTACCGCTGGGCTGTTGTCCTGCGTGAGTTCGAGCTCGGTGTCGTGCAGCCAGGCCAGCCGGCCGACTTCGGGCTCGCCCTGCTCGGGAATGCGCACGTACACGCGCCCGATTTGCAAGGGATGGTCGCTGGGAGCTGGCGCAAGAATGACCGGCGTGCCCAGGGGGAAACGCGGGGCCATCTCGTCGCCGGCGAAGATGTATTCGGGCGATTCGGGCGCAATGCAGGTCAGCGCGGAGGTGGCACCCGGGTCGGCGACGTAAGGCAGGCCAGGCTCCCACCAGTAAGCGGCCACGTCGGGCGTATAGCCAAAGAGCGAAGCGGGGAAGCCCAGCTGCTGGGCTTCCTGCTGAAGACGAGTGCGCTTCATCGGACTAGGCTTGGGCTACGGTGGAACCAACCTGCCAGCTACCCTGGCTGGTATGCCGCAGCACTTTCGCGCGCAGCTTGCCGAGGTACGTTGCGGCCTCACTTTCAGTGAAAGCAGGCAGTAGCAGGAGCGTCTGGGTCTTGTCGGCGGCGGACAGGGCCGGGTGGCAGGCCAAGCGGTAGAGCTCGTCGCACTGGGCAGGCGTAGCGTAGCGCACGGGCTGGGCGATTAGGACCCTGCCGCGCTCGACTGCCTGGCTGAAGCTCGCCACCTGGCGTTCTTCTTCGCGCTCGCCAGCGACGCGACGCACATTCGTGAGCCACAGGGCCAGCTTACGGGGGCAAGCGCACTGGTGTACCGCATCGTTGCAGCGCAACTGTTCAGCGGGGGTGAACAGCTCGTTATCGACGACAACGGCCAGGATGTTTCGGCGGTAGGTGCCGAGATGGAGGGTGGGGGTATCCGTGCCTGCGGCTACTTGCCCATTCTGAGGGATGGCGTACATTTGTACTGCGGTTGGGGGTGTAAGAGTCCCCACCTAGTAGCGACCCTTGCCGGGGTCGTTGCAGAGGGCCAGCCTTGCCGGGCTGGTCTTTCTGCGTTCTAGGCGGTGGGGGTGTCGCGTTTCGACATTTCAAAGATACGAGTTTTTATGGGAAACACAAGGGTTTTATAAATATAATCCAGAATATTCTCACGGTAAACCCTTGTGTATTGCAGACAAATTCCTGTACCTTTGCAGAATGAAAAGCACAGCTACAGAGGAAGAAAAAGCCGCTCGCCGGGCCGCCCGAAAGCCCATACTTAGTGTTGAATGTGAGGATAGAGACCAGAAAGAACTTTTTGACCGCGTAGCTAAGCGAAGAGGGGTAGCCACTGCCGCCTTGGTGCGACTGCTGTTGCTCGATGAAGCCCGCCGCTTAGGTGTTGAGTAGATGTACCGCAATACCATCATTGACTACGAGGGTCGGGCATATGAACTCTTCTGGACCAGCCAGCATGCCCGTCATATCTGCCAGAACCTTTACGCGGGCGACGGGCTACACGACCTTGACCACGAAGCGATTAGTCGGGTGCTAGCTAGCTACGACTACGTACAGGAATTAACCAACGGGCGCTGTGTGTTTATTAGTCGCTATCTAGGTCGCGTGTATGAAATACACGTACATTTAGAGCAGGGCTCTCGAAAAAGACCCGGTCGTTGCACGGTAAAAACGTGTTACCGCTCTAATAAGCAGCAGTACATCGAATTATTTAATTAGCTAGTATATGTCTACGTCAGAGGAGAAGGCAATGCTTCCAGGGGCAGGGGAACAATTAAGTAGTGCCCCCGCAAAAGGAGGAGCAGTATTTAATACTCGCTTTGCTGGAGGAATAGCTGCGCCACCTAGGGGTTTCAAATTTCCTTCTGAGGTATTCACACAACGTACTGCCCCACATGGCCAAGAGTACGTAGACCCTTACCTATTTGAAACAGGTCACTTTGCGAGTCGAGCCGAATATGACGAGCTAACGCGCACAGCAGAGATTAAGCCTCGAGCTCGCGCCTAGGCAAAAACAAAAGCCCCAACCCCTACCTGGTTGGGGCTTTTTGTAGCCTAATGTTTAGCAGATTTATTACTTGCACCGCCAAGTTTTTACAGTGTTTCTATCACGCTCTGTAAATCCACAAACATACCAACAGCCCTCATTGTACGCTTCCCCGTCTGATAAGCCAGTGGTAGGCAGAGATTAAGCTGCTTGTTTAAATTCGAGAGGGGTCATAAAATTCAGGGCCTGGTGGGGCCGCTGCGTGTTATAGTCGTGCTGCCA
>Ga0160427_10000892_pt1 | contig 18171 bp, 20 predicted proteins | sample SolpanmetagenomL_FD_108194 | JGI IMG/M metagenome (GOLD analysis project Ga0160427, IMG submission 108194) | Solar panel surface microbial communities from Lawrence Berkeley National Laboratory, California, USA - L | ecosystem: Engineered > Built environment > Solar panel > Unclassified ...
ACGAGCACGCCGCCCGCGCTTTTAGGATGCACGAAGCATACCAGCTTATTATCGGCGCCGCGCTTGGGCTTGTCATTTAATAAGGTGAAGCCCTCGGCACGCAGGCGCGCCATTTCGGCCTCGATGTCATCGACCTCAAAGGCTACGTGGTGAATGCCTTCGGGCTTTTTTTCCAGAAACTTGGTAATGGCACTGTCGGGGCTGGTACCGGCCAGCAGCTCAATTTTGGAGCCGCCAACCTGAAAAAAAACCGTGTCTACGGCCTCGCTAGGCACGTGCTCGGTTTTATAGGGCGGCTGGCCCAGCAGGCGGGTGTAGAGGTCGGTGGCGGCGGCCAGGTCGCGCACGGCTAGGCCCAAGTGTTCGAGGTTGGTAAGCATAACAGTAGGATAGCTGGCTAGCCCAGCTGCGCAAAGCTACCGGCTGCCGGGGCCCGCTCGGGGGCAGGTGCACGTTTTTAGACAGATTCCAGCTATTTTTGTGGATTCGAAAAAACTGTTTAGGCCAAAATTCTGTTTCATCCGCAGTACACCGCCTAATTTTAGCCTCTACCAGTCATTACAGCCCAGCGCCATGCTTAAGCTACCTATCTACCTGGACAACAATGCCACTACGCCGCTCGACCCGCGCGTACTGGAGGCCATGATGCCCTACCTCACCGACGTATTCGGCAACGCCGCTTCGCGTAACCACCCATTTGGTTGGGCAGCGGAAGAAGGCGTTGACTACGCCCGCAACCAGATTGCCCAGCTTATCAACTGCGACCCGAAGGAGATTATCTTCACCAGCGGCGCTACTGAGGGTGACAATCTGGGTATCAAGGGAGTGTATGAGATGTATAGCCAGCGCGGCAACCACGTCATCACTACTACCACCGAGCACAAGGCCGTGCTCGACACCTGCAAGCACATCGAAAAGCTCGGCGGCAAGGTAACTTATCTGCCCGTAAACGAGCAGGGCCTCATCAGCCTGGAAGAGCTGGAGGCGGCCATGACGCCCCAGACCATCCTGATAACCATCATGTACGGCAACAACGAGACGGGCACCATCCAGCCCATCCGCGAAATTGCTGCGATTGCCCACAAGCACGGCGCCCTGTTCATGAGCGACGGCACCCAGGCAGTTGGCAAGATTCCGGTTGACGTGCAGGCCGATGGCATTGACATCATGGCCTTTACGGCTCACAAAATGTATGGCCCCAAAGGCGTGGGCGCGCTCTACGTGCGCCGCAAAAACCCGCGCGTGAAAGTAACCGCCCAAATGGACGGTGGCGGCCACGAGCGCGGCATGCGTTCGGGCACCCTCAACGTGCCGGGTATCGTGGGCTTTGGTAAAGCTTGCGAGCTAGCCCGCCTGGAAATGGCCGCCGATGCCGAGCGTCTCAGCAAGCTGCGCGACCAGCTCGAAGCTGAGTTGCTGACTCTGGAAGAAAGCTACGTGAATGGCTCGCGCGAGCACCGCCTGCCGCACGTGACTAACATCAGCTTCAAATACGTAGAAGGCGAAGGCTTAATGATGGGCGTGAAAGACCTCGCCGTATCGTCGGGTTCGGCTTGCACCTCGGCCTCGCTAGAGCCTAGCTACGTACTCAAGGCCCTGGGCCTGAGCGACGACCTGGCCCACAGCAGCCTGCGTTTCGGCCTCTCGCGCTTCACCACCGACGAGCAAATCGCCTACGCCATCAACCACGTAAAAGAAGCCGTAACCAAGCTCCGCGAAATGTCGCCGCTCTGGGAAATGCACAAGGAAGGCGTTGACCTCAGCACCATCGAGTGGGCGGAACACTAGCGTTTAATTAAAAATTGAGAATTAAAAATTAAAGATGGTTGCTAAGACCATCTTTAACCCCTCAATTTCTAATTCATAATTTTTAATTTTTACATCAACAACTCATGGCTTACTCCGATAAGGTAATCGACCATTACAGCAATCCCCGCAACGTGGGCACGCTGGACAAAAGCAAGAAAACGGTAGGCACCGGCCTGGTTGGTGCCCCCGAGTGCGGCGACGTAATGCGCCTGCAAATCGAGGTGGACGAAGCTACCAATACCATCACGGACGCCAAGTTTAAGACCTTTGGCTGCGGCTCGGCCATTGCTTCGTCGAGCTTGGCCACCGAGTGGCTGAAGGGCAAAACAGTTGACGAGGCTCTGGCCATCGACAACATGGAGATTGTGGAAGAGCTGGCTTTGCCGCCCGTTAAGATTCACTGCTCGGTACTGGCCGAAGATGCTATCAAAATGGCTATCAACGACTACCGTGTGAAAAACGGCCTGCCGGCTCTCGAGCTGGAGAAGTCGCACCACTAGAGCTAGCAGTAACGAAGTAAAAGGGTGATGAAGTGATGAGGTAGCCGCTCGGCTGTCGCGTTGCTTCATCACCCTTTTAGCTTGGGACGGCAGAGTGGGAGAGCTGACTGGTAGCCGTTTGCTGGCCCCATCACCTCCTCACTGGTTGCATCTTCACTTTTTCTCGTTATTTAGAATCCTTCTTAGTGGTATCTTTGTTGAGAAGGTGCCGCTAGCCTACCGGGCCTAGCCGGCTACTATTCTTTCTACGACCCCTAGCGACCTATTTACTATGATTACCGTTTCGGACAAAGCCAAGGAAAAAGTGGAGCATCTGATGCGCGACTCGCAGCTCGATGCCACCTATCGGCTGCGCGCCTCGGTGGCGGGCGGTGGCTGCTCGGGCCTGAGCTACAAGCTTGACTTCGACAATGAAACCCGGCCCATGGACCAGGAATTTGAGGATAAGGGCGTGCGCGTGGTGGTGGACATGAAAAGCTTTCTATATTTGGCCGGCACCGAGCTCGATTTTTCGGATGGCCTGAACGGAAAAGGTTTTCAGTTTCACAACCCTAACGCTTCACGCTCTTGCGGCTGCGGCGAGAGTTTTTCGGTATAGCTCCTGCATAACCCTGCCTCATTCCTATTCGTAGGGCCTTTGCGCGTTCTGCGCGAAGGCCTTTTTTTATACCTTGCGCACTGAAATGCCCCGTTGGCCGAGCCTGGCCGGCTCGCTGGGGCAGCGGCTGTCCTACTTCTGTTAATGGCTCTTGCGCCCTCCACGCTTTCATTTTCGGCGGCCGATGACCTGCTGCGGGCTACGCTGGCCGTTTCGCTAACGGCTATCAACCTGCTGCGCCCGCTGTCGGAACCTGGGGAGGAAATAAGCGATTTTGCGCTGGAATACCTCAACCCCGCCGCCCAGCGCATGGCCGACCTGCCCGAGCGGCCAGCCGGCACGCTGCGCACCTTATTTCCGCACGTGGTTGCCAACGGGCTGCTCGATTTTTATCGGCGCGTGTACACCTCCGGCGAGGCCAGCCATTACGATTTCACGCACCAAGTCAACGGCCACGAGGGCTTTTACTTGGTGGCGGCTCAGCGCAGCGGTGAGTTGCTCGTGGTGAGCCTCACCGACAGCGCCGCCCACCAGCCGGCCACCGTGGAGCAGGCCCTGCGCACCAGCCAGGCCCGCGAGCAGGCTGCCCGCCTGGCCGCCGAGCGCGAGCGCAACTTGCTGGATACCGTGCTGCGGGAGGCTCCGGTAGCCATTGGGCTGTTTCAGGGCCCCGAGCAGCGCGTGGTGGCGGCCAATGCGCTGCTTTGCGCCATGTGGGGCTGCACGCCGGCCCAGGTGCTGGGACAGCCGTTGCTGCACAGCGTGCCCGAACTGCAAGACCAGGGCTTTGCCGAGCAAATTGCCGAAGTAGCGCGCACGGGCGTCCCATTTATCGGGCGCGAAGTAGCCGCCCAGCTAGTGCAGCAGGGCCGGCTGGAAACGGCTTATTTCAACTTTGTGTACCAGCCGCTTTACGGTAGCCAGGGCGAGCTGCTAGGGGTGCTCGATATTGCGACCGACGTGACGGAGCAGGTCCGCGCTCGCCATCAGGTGCAGAATCTCTACGAAGAGCTGGCCGTTACCAACGAGGAGCTCATGGCCGCCAACGAAGAATTTTTGGCCGGCAATGCCGAGCTGGCGCGCACCCAAACGCAGTTGCAGCAGCTCAACCAGCAACTCGAAGCCCGGGTGCTGGCCCGCACCAAGGCCCTGCTGGAGGCCCGCGCCGATGCCGACACGCAACGCCAGCGCCTGGAGCGATTCTTTATGCAGGTGCCAGCCGCCATTTGCGTGTTCGACGGGCCCGACTTTGTGTTTGAGCTGGTAAACCCGGCCTATCAAAACCTTTTCCCAGGCCGGCGGCTGCAGGGCCGCCCGCTGCTGGAAGCCCTGCCTGGCATGGCAGACCACCCGGTGTGGCACATGTTACGCCAGGTGTATACGACGGGCCGCACCAACGAGGAACGGGATATTCTCACGCCCATGCCGAAGTACGAGGATGGGCCACTGGAGAATTTCTACTTTCACTATATTCAGCAAGCTCGCTACGATGAGCAGGGCCGCATCGACGGGGTGCTGGTTTTTGCCCTCGATGTTACGGCGCAGGTGCTAGCCCAGCAGCGGGCCGAAACCCTGCAGGCCCAGGTGCTGGCCGCCGCCCAGCGCCAGGTGCAGGAGCGCGAAACATTTTACCGGGTTTTTGAGCACACGCCCGCCGTTATCGGCTTGCTGCGTGGGCCCGAGCACCGCGTGGTTTACCACAATGTGGCCTATCAGCAGCTGCTGGGGGGGCGCGTTGTGCGGGGCAGCACGGTAATCGATATTCAGCCCGAAGCCGAGGCGCAGGGCTTTGTCAAGCTACTCGACCGCGTGTACGAAACGGGCGAAACGCACTTTGGCGTGGAGGTACCGCTGTGGTTACCTGCGCAGGGTGCGGAACCCGCCCACACGGCGTATCTCAATTTTACTTATCAGGCTTATTATGATGATGATACGGTAGCGGGCATATCCGTGTTTGCCACCGAGGTTACCGAGCAGGTGCTGGCCCGCCAGCAGCGGGCCGCCGCCCAGGCCCAGCTGCAAGCCGTGCTGGAACAGGCGCCCGTGGCCATCGCCATTGTGCGGGGTCCCGATTACATTATCGAAGTAGCCAACCCACTGATTGCCCGCATCTGGGGCCGCGCCCAGGAGCCCCTGCTAGGCCAGCCACTATTCGAAGCCCTGCCCGAAGCCCGCAGCCAGGGGTTTCCGGAAATCCTGGCTAAGGTGACTGCCGATGGCCAGGCTTTTCTGGCCCAGGAGGTGGCTGTACACCTAGAGCGGCACGGGCAGCGGAGGCTGGTGTACCTCAACTTTGTGTACCAGCCCCTGCGCGATGAAACCGGGCGCATCGGCAGCGTGGCCATTGTGGCCACCGAGGTAAGCGAGCAGGTGGCGGCCCGCCAGCACGTGGCCCAAACCAATGAGCAACTGCTGACTATCAACACCGAGCTCGACGAGGCCAACCAGCAACTGGTGCGCACCAACGTGGACCTCGACAACTTCATTTACACCGCCTCGCACGACCTCAAGGCGCCCATCACCAACATCGAGGGTCTGTTGGAAGCCCTGCTCGAACAGCTGCCCCCGGCAGTGCGCCAGGCCGAGCAAGTGGCCCCGCTGCTCGCCATGATGCAAAACTCAGTCGAGCGCTTTCAGAAAACCATTGCCCAGCTCACCGATATTTCCAAGCTGCAGCAGGCGCACCTGCACTCAACCGAGCTGGTTGGGCTGGCCGCGCTGGTTGAGGACATCCGCCTCGACCTTGCGCCCGAGCTAGCCCAGGGCGCTACCCTGCTGGTTGACGTGGCTGCTTGCCCCACGGTCGCGTTCTCGGCCAAAAACCTGCGCAGCATCATCTACAACCTGCTCAGCAACGGCCTCAAGTATCGCGCCCCCGACCGGCCACCCGTGGTGCGGCTGCGGTGCTACTATCACCAGCCCGAGGTGGTGCTGGAGGTGCAGGACAATGGCCTGGGTCTCGACGAGGGGCAGCAGCAGCAGCTGTTTCGCATGTTTCAGCGCCTGCACAGCCACGTGGAGGGCTCGGGCGTGGGGCTATACATGGTGAAGAAAATCGTGGAAAACGCGGGCGGCACCATCACCGTGCAGAGCCAGCCGGGCGTGGGCACCACCTTCCGGGTAGTGCTGCCGGGCCCGGCAGCGGCAGGCTAGCCGCTCGCTGGGCGGCTGCCGGGAGCTAGGCTAGTGCCTCGGGCGGCCGGAAGGAAAAGACCCACAGCAGCTCCACTACCACCGGCTGGCCACTTTGCCTGCCGGGCACGAAAGGCGGTAGCGACGTAAGCATGCGCAAGGCTTCTTCGTCGCAGCCGTGGCCCATGCTCTTGACTACGTGCGGGTTAAGAACCTCGCCCCGCGTGCCCACTAGAAAGCTGATGTACACCGTTCCTTTAACTCCGCGCCGGCGCGCGGCAGCTGGGTATTGCAGTCGTTGCCGCACCAGCCGGCTCGCTGCACTGTCGCCCCCGGCCTGGTGCGGCATCTCCTCCACGTAGGTGTAGTACTGGGCGGGCCGGGTCGTATCGGCCGAGTTTGCCCGCGCCAGCTCAGCCAGGATGGCCGACGACAGCACGGGCCGGCGGTTGGCCGGCACCAACCCGAAAGGTGGTCCCGCTTCTTCGGATTGGGCCCTCCCCAGGGATATGCCTTTAAAGACCCCGGCCCGGCTCAGGCTCAGCTCGCCGAGCAGGGCTAGCCCCACCAGCCAGACCAGCCCCGCGCGCCGCTGCCCGGCCGGGGTACACACCACCACTACCAGCGCGATGAGTGCGCCCAGGCCGGCGGCTAGCCCTACCAGCCCGGCCAGTACGGTCGTGGCGCCGGCCATGACATGGTCTATCTCCGAAGCCCGGCCGGGCAGCGGCCCTAGGCCTAGCCCTAGCAACAAGGCGCCCTTTATCAGTCCCCAGCCCAGGCCCGCCGGCTTGGTAGCCCTAGCCCTTACTCCCACAGCGGGTAGTGCTCCAATTGCACTTCCTGCCCGAAAAACAGGCGCGTGCTTTCTTCAAACGAGCGCGTGAAATCGCTGACGTAGAAGTGGTGCGCGGGGCCGGCACCCGGGGCGGGGCTAGCCAGCAGCTGGCGCCCGGCCAGGGCCTCGGCCACGGTGGCGGCTACCACGTCGGAGGGGTCCACCACGGCCACGCGGCCCTGGTAGTGCGCCTCCATCTGGGGCTTGATGAGCGGAAAGTGCGTGCAGGCCAGCAGCAGCGCCTCAATGCCTTGCAGGGCCGGATGGTCGAGATAGGCACGGATGATTTCTTCCGACACGCGGCCCTCAAAAAAGCCTTCTTCTATCATGGGCACCAGCAGTGGGGTGGCTAGGGCATGCAAGTCCACGCCAAGGTCAAGCTGGTCGATTTTTTTGCGGTAAATGTTGGAGCCCACCGTTTGCTTAGTGCCGATGAGGCCCACCGGGCGCCCGGCGTAGTGCCGGCCCACGTGCGCCACTACGGGGTCTATCATGCCCACTACCAAGGCTTTGGAGCCCACGTACTCGCGCACCAGCTCGTAGGCGGCCGCCGAGGCCGAGTTGCAGGCGATGAGGATGAGCTTGCAGTGCTGGCGCAGCAGCACATCGCAGATTTTGATGGAATAGGCCTGGATGGCGGCGGTGCTTTTCTCGCCGTAGGGCAGGTGGGCGGTGTCGCCGAAGTACACCAGCCGCTCGTGGGGCAGGCGCTGGGCCACGGCCCGGGCCACGGTGAGCCCGCCAATGCCGGAGTCGAAAATACCAATGGGCCGGGCGGCCGGGTCAGGAGCAGAAGTCGTCATAGGTAGCGGCAAAGGTCGGGGCGCCGCGCCGCTTGCGCGAGTGGGCGGGGCTAGCCAGGCTTGCACGGACCAGGGTTTATAGCTACTTTTCGCCGTCGTTTAGCAGTAGCAGTCAAGTCGCTATGAGCGTAATCTTAGGGGAGATAGACCAGGCGCTGGCTAGCTACGCGGCCCGGCACCAGGGCCGACCGGTGGCCGTGTACCTGGGCGTGCGCAAGTTTACGCAGCTTACGCTGGATGTGGCCCTGCTCGGTGCGCCCGCTAGCCTCAGCACCGACGCCGGCCGCCCCCTCACCTACCGCAACCTGGAATTACTGCGCGACGAGGTAGAGGTGGACGCCCTGCGGGTGATTTAGCCGGCGGCGGGGCTAGTCGCCAGCCGTTCGAGCAGTACCACCGGAATGTCTTTGTAGCGCACGCGGGCAATTTCCTGGTAGCCAAGCTTGGCGGCCAGGCGTAGCGAAGACTCATTGCCAACGTCGATGAGGCACACGGTGCGGGCCTGGGGCAGGTGGGCATCGCCCCAGGCCAGGGCTGCCCGCGCGGCCTCCGTGGCATAGCCGCGGCCGTGCGTGTGCGGGGCCAGCACCCAGCCTACTTCCGGAAAGCCTTTGAGCGAGGGCGTAATGGCACGCTGCCATTCGCCAAAACCTACGGCCCCGATGTAGTGGCCCGTCGCTTTTTCTTCAACAGCCCAGAAACCATAGCCGTATAAGTACCACACGCCCATGTGGCGCAGCATTTTAGTCCAGATTTCCTCCTCGGGCAACGGCTTGCCGGCTAGGTACTGGTAAAACTTCGGCTCCTGCCACATGGCTAGGGAGGCCACCAAATCGGATGGATAATGGCCGCGCAGGCGCAGGCGCTCGGTTTCGAGAACGGGAATGGTCACTTACAGAATGGGTTGGAGCGTGCGCCACACGGTACGCGCCACCAATTTATGCCCCTCGGGCGTGGGGTGAATGCCATCGCGCTGGTTGAGCTTGGCAATGCCGCCCACGTTTTCGAGCAGAAAAGGGATGAGCGTCAGCTTGTTCTTAGTCGCCGTTTCGGCGTAGAGCTTTTTGAAATCGGCAGCGTAGGCGGCACCCATGTTAGGCGGAATCTGCATGCCGGCGAGCACGATTTTAGTCTGCGGGGATTTTTGGCGCACGGTGTCGATGATGGCCTGCAAGTTCTTGCGGGTGTCGGCGAGGGGCAAGCCGCGCAGGCCGTCGTTGCCACCTAGCTCCAGCACAAACACGCCCACCGGCTGGCGGCTCAGCACCCAATTGATGCGCGAGCGGCCACCGGCCGTGGTTTCACCGCTGAGGCCGGCATTGACGACGGTGTAGGGCAAGTGCAGCGAATCGACGCGCTGCTCGATGAGCGCGGGGTAGGCCTCATCGGGCTCCACGCCCAGGCCCGCCGTGATGCTGTCGCCGAAGAACAGGATGGCTGCCTGGCTTTTGGGCGCGGGCGCCTCGGCGGCAGTGGCCGGGGCACTAGGGGTAGTTTGGGCAGATTTGGTGTCGGATTGGCAGCCGGCGGCCAGCAGGGCTAGCAGCAGCGCGCTTCCAGGCAGGTACTTCATGGGGAAAGGCAAAAACAGGCGAAAGTATAGGCCGGCGTTGTGCGTCCTACGTAGCGTATAACCACCGGGATGACGTTTTTCTTCCCGAAAGATTGTTACCTGTTTTTAATCGCCTGCTGGCCGTGGTCAGCGTAGCCGTTGCCACCCGGCAAGCCGGGCTAGGGCCTCCTCCGAAATCACTCCTAAATGACTAGCCTCCAGGTCGAGAATCTCACCAAAACCTATATCAGCGCCGGCCGCGAGCTCACGGTGCTGCACGAAGTCAGCTTCAGCTTGCAGCCGGCCGACACCTTTGCCATTGTGGGCCCTAGCGGCAGTGGCAAAACCACGTTGCTAGGCCTGTGCGCGGGCTTGGATAGAGCTAGCAGCGGCAGCGTGTGGCTGCAAGGCATTCAGCTCGATAAGCTGAGCGAGGACCAGCGGGCGGCGGTGCGCAACCAGCACGTGGGCTTTATTTTCCAGAATTTCCAGCTCTTGCCCACCCTCACGGCCCTCGAAAACGTGCAGGTTCCGCTAGAGCTGCGCGGCGAGCGCAACGTGGCCAAGCAGGCCCAAACCCTGCTCGAACGCGTGGGGCTAGGGGCGCGCGGCCACCACTACCCGGCCCAGCTTTCGGGCGGCGAGCAGCAGCGCGTGAGCCTGGCCCGCGCCTTTGCCAACCGCCCGCAGATTCTTTTCGCCGACGAGCCCACCGGCAACCTCGACCCCGACACCAGCGACACGGTGGTGCAGCTGCTCTTCGACCTCAACAAGGAGGCCGGCACCACGCTCGTGCTCGTGACCCACGACCTAGAGCTAGCCGCCAAAACCCAGCGCATTCTGCGCATGCGCGGCGGCAAGGTGGTGGAAGAAACTGTAGCAAAGGCAGTGTAGCTGTAGCACTTGCAGCGGACGCTGGCGCGAGTTTAGGCGCAGCCGTAACTCGTGCCCATTATGAGTGCAGGCTGGGCCTGCACTGCCGCGCCAGCGGCATCCTGCGGGAGTACAGCATGACTCTCAACTAAGTAAACGACACTTGCCGCTTACGCGGCAGCGGAGGCACAGCCTCCGCATCAAGGCCAGGCACGAGTTACGGCTGCGCCTAAACTCGCGCCAGTAGTCAGCCAGCATTTGCCAGCCCCCAATTATTATGAATTTCAGTTGGTTAGTTACCATGGCGTGGCGCGATTCGCGCCGCAGCCGCTCGCGCCTGGCGCTGTTTATGTCGAGCATTGTGCTGGGCATTGCGGCGCTGGTGGGCATCAATTCGTTTGGCGACAACTTGGCGCGCAGCATCTCGGCGCAGGCCCGCGAACTGGTGGGCGCCGACCTGGTACTCTCGTCGAGCCAGCCGTTTGACTCTACGCTGCGGCCGGCGCTGCAGCGGCTAGGGCGCACGCGCACCGAGGAGGTGTCGTTCGCCTCGCTCGTGTCGTTTCCGCGCACGCAGGGGGTGCGGCTGGCGCAGGTGCGGGCGCTGGGCGCGGGCTTCCCCTACTACGGCGATTGGGAAACCCAGCCGGCGCAGGCCAGCGCGCAGTTTCGGGCCGGACAGGCTAGCGGGGCGCTGGTCGATGACGTGCTGCTCGACCAGTTCAACGCCCGCGTGGGCGACTCGGTGAAGGTGGGCGCGCTCACGGTGCCCATCGTGGGCCGCGTGCTAAAGACGCCGGGCCAGAGTGGCTTCAGCGCCGCCGTGGCGCCCAAGGTGTTTCTGCCCATCACCTTGCTTGCCAAAACCGGCCTTGTGCAGCGCGGCAGTCGGGTGCAATACCGCACCTACTACCAGTTTGCGCCCACCGTTGATGTGGCCGCCGCCATCAAGCCGCTGCAAACGCGTTTCGACCAGACGGGCATCGACACTGATACGGTGGCTAGCCGGCAGCAAGCCACCGGCCGCGCCTTCCGCGACCTTACGCGGTTTCTCAGCCTTGTGGCCTTTGTGGCGCTCTTGCTGGGCAGCGTGGGCGTGGCTAGCGCCGTGAGCCTGTACGTGAAGGAGAAATTAGCCAGCGTGGCCGTGCTGCGCTGCCTGGGGGCTAGCGGGCGGCAGGCGCTGCTTATTTATCTCATTCAGACCTCGGGGCTGGGGCTGCTGGGCGCGGCCATCGGGGCGGGGCTGGGCGCGGTGGTGCAGTTGCTGCTGCCGCGGGTGCTGGGCAATTTTCTGCCGGTCGATGTGGCCGTTTCGGTATCGCCGGCCTCGGTGGGCCTGGGGCTGCTGACGGGGCTAGCCATGGCGGTGCTGTTTGCGCTGCTGCCGCTGCTGAGCATCCGGCGGGTGTCGCCGCTGCGGGTGCTGCGCGCTAGCCTCGATGAGGACACCACCACGCCCGACCCGCTGCGCGGGTTGGTGCTAGCGGGCATCGGGGCCTTTATACTGGGCTTTTCGTACTACCAGACCCGCGACTGGAAGCTAGCGCTGGGCTTTGCGGCGGGGCTGCTGGTGGCGCTGGGCGCCCTGGCGGCGCTAGGGCTGGGGCTGCGCTGGGCGCTGCGCCGCTTTTTCCCCACCGGCTGGAGCTACGTAGCCCGGCAGGGGCTGGCCAACCTTTTTCGGCCCCAAAACCAGACGGTTACGCTCATCTTGTCGCTCGGGCTGGGTACGTTTTTGCTGGCTACGCTCTACCTCACGCAGTCGGTGCTGCTGGGCCGGGTACAGCTATCGGGCGCCGGCAACCAGCCTAATCTGGTGCTATTTGACATTCAAACTGAGCAGGAACGCGGCGTGGAGCAATTGCTAACCCGGCAAAAGCTACCCATTTTGCAGCGCGTGCCCATCGTAACGATGCGGCTAGCCTCCATCAATGGCAAGTCGGTTTCGGCGCTTAAAAAAGATACCGCCAACGGCATTCCGCCCTGGGCCCTGACCCGCGAGTACCGCGTCACGTACCGCGACACGCTCAGCCAAACCGAGAAGCTAATGGCCGGCACCGCGCCGCAGCGCGCGGCAGCCGGTGGCCTGCCCCGCGTATCGGTCGATGCCGGCTACTTCGAGCGCGTGAAGCTCAAGCTCGGTGACACGCTGACGTTCAACGTGCAGGGCGCGCCCATCTCTACGGTAGTGGGTGGCACCCGCGAAGTTGACTGGGGCCGCGTGCAAACCAATTTCCTGGTGGTGTTTCCGACTGGCGTGCTCGAAGGGGCGCCGCAGTTCCACGTCATTCTCACCCGCACCCCGAGCAATGCCGTGCTGGCCGCCGCGCAGCGCGCGCTGGTGCGCGATTTCCCCAACGTGTCGGCCATCGACCTGGGACTTATTCTGCAAACCGTGGACGAGATTCTGACCAAAATCTCGTTTGTTATTCGCTTCATGGCGGGCTTCAGCATCCTCACCGGCTTGCTGGTGCTGGCTAGCTCGGTACTCATTAGCCGCTACCAGCGCACCCGCGAAAGCGTGCTGCTGCGCACGCTGGGCGCCAGCCGCAGCCAGATTTTGCGCATCACGCTGCTTGAGTATGCGCTGCTAGGGTCGCTGGCCGCCTTTGCGGGCGTGCTGCTGGCTAGCGTGGCCGCCTGGGCACTGGCCACGTGGGTATTTGAAACGCCGTTTGCACTGAGCGCTTTGTGGCCGCTGCCGGTGCTGGTGGTCTTAGTAGCCTTTCTCACGGCGCTCATTGGGGGGCTCAATAGCCGCTCGGTGCTGAGCCAGCCGCCGCTGGCCGTGCTGCGCGCCGAGGGGTGAGAAGTAGCTGACAATGAGCAGTGAGCAATGAGCGAAGGGCACGAATGACGAGTGCTCTTCGCTCACTGCTTACTGCTCATTGTTCTTTAGGCCTAATTTTGCGCCCATGTCTGCCCCTACTTCGCTCGCCAAGCTCTTCGCCGATTTCAATAACCTCCACGTGCTCATCGTGGGCGATGTCATGGTCGATGCCTACGTGTGGGGCCGCGCCAGCCGGCTCTCGCCCGAGGCGCCGGTGCCCGTCGTGAACGTTGACCGCACCGAAAACCGCCTCGGCGGCGCCGCCAACGTGGCCCTCAACGTGCAGGCGCTCGGGGCCACGCCGTTGCTGTGCGCGGTAGTGGGCGACGACCAGGGCGGCGACCAACTGCTGCAACTGCTGCACACCCACCACCTGCCCGACACTGGCATTATCCGCAGTGCGCACCGGCCCACCACGTTCAAGCAGCGCATTCTGGCCCACGGCCAGCAGCTCGTGCGCATCGACTCGGAGGTCGAAACCGACCTCAACGCCGAGGAGGCCAGCCAACTGCTCGCCGCCTTTGCCGACCTGCTGCCCCGCGCCGACGTGGTTATTTTCGAAGACTACGACAAGGGCGTACTTTCGGAAGGCATTATCGCCCAGTGCATTGCCCAGGCGCGCGAGCGCGGGGTGCCCACAGTGGTTGACCCTAAGAAGAAGAACTTCCTGGCTTACCGCTACTGCACGCTATTCAAGCCCAATTTGAAAGAATTGCGCGAGGGCCTGAAGCTGGAGTTTGGCGCCCCCACCACCGACCGGCCCGGCTTCGAGGCTGCCGTGGCGCGCCTGCGCGAGGTGCTGACGCCCGAAATTGTGCTCGTTACGCTCTCCGAGCACGGCGTTTTTGCCCAGCAAAACGACGAGAAAACCTACCTGCCAGCCCATCTGCGCACCATCTCCGACGTGTCGGGCGCGGGCGATACCGTTATCAGCATTGCCGCCTTGTGCGTGGCGCTGGGCCAGCCTGCCGCCTTCACCGCAGCCCTGGCCAACCTCGGCGGCGGCCTGGTGTGCGAGCAGGTGGGCGTAGTGCCCATCGAGAAACCGCTGCTGCTAGCCGAGGCGGAGGCAGCCGGCCTGTAGCGCGAACTTTCCAGTTCGCGCTACTTTACACTCCGCACCACCCTGGCCGGGTTACCTACCGCCAGTGAGTAAGCCGGAATGTCTTTGGTAACCACCGACCCAGCCCCGATAACGCAGCCCGCGCCGATGCGCACACCGGGGCATACAATAACCCCACCCCCTAGCCAGCAATCGTCGCCAATGCTGATGGGCTGGGCCAGTTCCAGGGTGCGGCGCACCCCGGCGTCGAGCGGATGCGTGGCGGCGTAGAGCTGCACGCCGGGCCCAAACAGCACGTTGGAGCCGATGGTGACCCTAGCCGCATCGAGCACCACGCAGTTCACGTTGAAATACACGTTGCTGCCGCAGTAGATATTGCTGCCGTAGTCGCAATGAAAGGGCGGCTCGATGTAGAGATTTTCGCCCGCGTGGGGCAGCAGCTCGGTCAAAATTGCCCGGGCGGCGTCGGTGAGCAAGTACTCCGTCACGTTGAGGCGGTGCAGCAGGCGCTTGGCGCGGGTGCGGGCGGCCAGCAGCGCCGGGTCGAAGGCGGCGTAGAGCGCGCCGGCCAGCATCTTTTCTTCCTCGCCAGGCATCAGGGTAGTTAGTTAAGGGGCTAGCTGGCCGCCGCGTGCAGCACCCACAGCAGGGCCAGCAGCACCAGCGGCGTGGTAATGATGGCGGCCATTGCAGTGGCTATTACCACCAGTGCTTCGGCTTTAAATACGCGCCGAAACAGCCGCCGCCAGCCAAAAAACAACAGGCCCGACACTACCAGCGACACTACGTAGAAGCAGATTCCGGCCGGCTTGACAAGTTCCATCCTGGGCTAGGCTTTCTTTAGAAACTCCGTTTTGAGCACCATGGTGCTGCCGCCGGCCCGGCCCTCAATTTCGGCGGGCGAGTTGGTGAGGCGGATATTCTTAACCAGCGTGCCGCGCTTGAGCGTCAGCGACGAGCCTTTCACCTTGAGGTCTTTGATGAGCGTGACGGCGTCGCCTTCGGCGAGTACCGTGCCATTGCTGTCTTTGGTAGGAGCGTCCATTAGCGCAAAAAAACTTGGTTGACCGTTGGCTGAAACGGAGAAGGGGCTAGCCAGCTAGCGCTTGCGGGCTATCACGTACTCGGCAAAGCCCAGCAAGTCCCAGAAAATACTGGGCACGATGCGTCCGTAGCGCAGCAAATTGTGTGGTATTTTGAAGGGGATGAGTGCAATAGTGTGCCAGCGGCGCATGGTGCCACCGCCCAGCACCCGAAATTCCTGGCGCATCAGCAGGTTGTAAAACTCCTGCAATGAATAAATCCGCCGGTGGGTGTCATCGTCGAAAAAATTCAGCGTGCCCTTCATGCTCGGCAGCGTGGTGGACGTGAAGCCCGGAAACTCGATGTAGATGATGCCGCCCGCCCGCAGCTTGGGCAACAGCTTCTCCACCACCGCGTCGCCATTCTTGAGGTGCTCCAGAATGTGCGACATCATGATAAAATCGAAATAATTGTCCGGAATCGCCGAGTAATCCAGCTCCTCCAAATTCATTTCGTAGAACGCCGACATGAGCCGAAAGTCCTCCTCGTTGTTGTTGTAGTGCTTGTCGAGGTCTACGCCGTAGTACTCGCAGCCCGGGTACCATTTTTTGGTAACGCTAGCCGAGTGGTTGCCCGCCCCGATGTCGAGCAGGCGAAACGACTTGCCGGCAAAATAGCGGTCCGTATGGCGAAATTTTGCCGGCAGCCTTAGGTTACGAAGCAGGGACATAAGCTGACTGTCAACCGATTATTACTGCCCGCCGCCCCAGGCCTTCACCGTTTCCACAAATACCTTCACGTTGTCGGGATTGGTATCGGGATACACGCCGTGGCCGAGGTTGGCGATGTGCGGGCCGCCGGCAAACTCGGCCAGCATGGCTTCGGTGGCGGTTTTTACCTGGCTAGGGGTACCGTAGAGGGCGCAGGGGTCGAGGTTGCCCTGCAGCGTTTTGCCGGGGGCTAGCTGGCGCACCTGGCTGGGCGACTGGTTCCAGTCGAGCCCGATGGTGCGGCAGGGCGATTTTGCAAAGTCCTCCACGGCCCACCACGCGCCCTTGGCAAACACCGTAACGGGCACCAGCGGGGCGAGCGCCGCGCTGATGCGGTTGATGTAGCGGGTCGAAAACTCGGCGTAGTGAGTGGGCGGCAAAATGCCGGCCCACGAGTCGAATATCTGCACAATGTCGGCCCCGGCCGCCACCTGCGCCTGCAAATAGGCAATGGTCGTAACCGTGATTTTTTCGAGCAGCTGATGCGCCAGCGCGGGCTCCTGGTACAGCATCCGGCGGGCCTTGCTGAAGGTTTTGGAGCCGTGGCCCTCCACCATATAGGCCAGAATAGTCCACGGCGCCCCCGCAAAGCCGATGAGCGGCACCCGGCCGGCCAGCTCGCGCTTGGTGATGCGCAGGGCCTCCAGCACGTAGCCCAGGTGCTCCTCGGGGTCGGCCACGCGCAGCTTTTCTACGTCGGCCGCGCTTTTCACCACCTCCGGAAAGAGCGGGCCCTTGGCCTCAATCATTTCGTAGGTGAGGCCCATCGCCTCGGGCACCACCAGAATATCGGAAAAGATAATGGCCGCGTCCACGTCGAGCGCATCCACGGGCTGAATGGTTACCTCGGCGGCTAGGGCCGGCGTTTCCACTAGCTCCTTAAAGCCAGAAAGCCGACCGCGCAGGGCGCGGTACTGCGGGAGAATGCGCCCAGCCTGGCGCATAAGCCAAACGGGAGTGCGCTCGGTGGTTTCGCCCTGGGCGGCGCGGAGGAGAAGGTCGTTTTTGAGCATGAGGCAGAAAGCAAACCAAGGCCCGCGGCCCTGGCCCTAGCGGGCCGCAAAGGTAGCAGCCACACCCCCCTACCCTAGCCATCCCTCACTCCCGCCTCATTAAATACCTAGGTGGCAGCCAAAACAGCCGCGGGCACGGACAGCAAAGTATTTAACGCAAGTGTCTTACTGCGAGATGATAATGTGCGAAAAATCTGACCCCAGCCACTTACGTTGCGCAGCGGGCGGCGTGGCCGACTGGCTGGCGCTTACCAGGCGCTTAGGCACCATACCAAGGTTCTGCACGAAAATCAGGTCGATTTCGGCGGGCTCCGCGTGGGCTAGCGGCAGTGCGCCGAGAGACGGCGAATAGGGCGGGCACAATGGTTTTTGTTCCATCTAGTATTGTACGTAAGCACCTGGCTGGCAGGTTGCCCACTGCCCGCCACCAGCGGGGCAACCAGAATAGCCGGGGCTAGCCAGCGAGTAGCCACTTCTACAGGTGGGCCGGCGGGATGCAAAAGTGCCCTGAAATACTCCTAAAAGTCACGCTGTGGCCAGCTACTGCGCTTTCCTTCGTAGCGACAACTTATTGGTAGCTAACGACTAGCGTTCTAGATATGAGAAAACAGTCCCTATAGTTAAACTTTACCCATAATTTTTTTAATAAAAAAGCCTTTGCACATAATTTTCAATGTCACAAAATATGGCTGGCTTTCCTTTTTGGGGCACCAAAAACAACCTTCCTTTGTATACCATCCCACTACGCTGGGTGACTGCCCTTTCCAACATTTTCCTTTTCCAAACCAGAGACTCAACGGGCCTCGCCAGCATCTTGGCGAGGCCCGTTGAGTCTCTGGTGTATAGGCGCGGCGGCCGGCTTGCCTGGTAAACTCCTTAGCCAGACGCTGGCGGTTAGTGCTGGCTAGCTTCTCGCCTGGTATAGCTGGCCCTTGCTGTTGACCCACATGGTGGGCCCGGTGGGCAGCGGCGGCCGCCGGCGCTTACCAAAAAATACGAGGTATAGAATACCCAGCAGCGGCCCTAGTAAAATGGCGCTCAGCAAGCGCAGGTGCCAGTAGTGGGCGGGGCTCAGCGCCCCGTGCTGGGCCAGGCTTTTTAGGAGGTATTCCATTCCTGAATTTACGGCGGCCCGCGGCTTTTGCAAGCGGGCGCGGCGGCTAGCGGGCCGCTGGCAAAAGCCGCGGGCCGCAGGTGAGGCGTTGGCGGTAGGGAAAGCTGCTTTATTTCTATTGTAGACCCACAAAAAAACAGCCCCGACCTGCTGGCCGGGGCTGTTTTTTTGTGGCTCCGCTGGGATTCGAACCCAGGACCCGTACATTAAAAGTGTACTGCTCTACCAGCTGAGCTACAGAACCAATACT
>Ga0160427_10000893_pt1 | contig 18170 bp, 23 predicted proteins | sample SolpanmetagenomL_FD_108194 | JGI IMG/M metagenome (GOLD analysis project Ga0160427, IMG submission 108194) | Solar panel surface microbial communities from Lawrence Berkeley National Laboratory, California, USA - L | ecosystem: Engineered > Built environment > Solar panel > Unclassified ...
ACGACGACTACCCAAGCGAGACATAGTAGGAAAACAAGACTCTCAACGTTCGTCCTCCATGGTGGTACAAGGCGAGCAGTAGCGCGAAAGCAGCGCGACTGGCGCTGGCAATGTCAAGAAGGGTGAGCAACACGTTGTGGACGAGGCATACGCTGCCGCTCACAGAGTCCAAGAAGGAGGCGAGTCCTTCGTCGACGAAGCGAGGGCAGCACCACATGCGGCGGAAGCAGTAGAAGATATAGTAGTCAGCACAGCCAAAGCTACTGGGGGTGCCGCAGTTGACATGAATCCAGCCAGGCTTCAGTCTTCACAAGGTGTCTCAGACAAGATTGCAGAGTTTTTCCTGCCATGGTCGTTGCATTCGACGATGAGCAGATGTTAAGCTCCTACAGAAATAGTACTCTCCTAAAACCCATTCAACTTCTGCGTCGAACTAGGCTGCTGGCACTATCTCTGACCTTGGGCATGGATGCCTTTGAAGCCGACGACTGTGCTTCGTTCGAGCATACAGGCGGAGCATCAAGGACGGTGAGAGGGAAGCCAATCTCGCCCAAGCCAGACAACAAGATAATCCAAATAAGAGGCGTTTTTGCTCTGCTTATGCTACTTGTCAAGAGATGAGAGCGCAATGTGAGAGCACTAGGATTCGCGTCAATTTCAGTGTTGTCTAGGAACTCGTGCCCCATCATTCTCACCCGCCAGCGTCGCTGGCCAAGTACCATGCTTCCTCCTTCACGATGCTACTCAGTACACTCGCGCTCCTTGTAAAGCTCGCCATCCCAGCAATCATAGCCCCAGCATCCTCACTCGGCACCCTCGCATATGCCGAAGGTCTCCTCACGCCCGACTTCAGCACATCCTCACTAATATGCAGGATATTCATCGGAATAGCGGCGCACTGATCACCCAGATAGAGTGACAGTGCTTTCGGCAAGCAGGAGTGGAGGGATAAGGCGTCGATTGGCGAAGAGGCGAATGAGGTGAGTACGCTGAGGTGCAGGAGGGCCCATGTTGTGGAAACCGTTGCTTCAAGTGGCGACTCATAACGACACGCTGCTACTAGCAACACGATTTCCGAGCACGCGACGTCGAGAAAATCTCTTCCGCATCATCACTTACCCAATCCTCGTTTGTCGGTGTGCAATCTGCTTGATTTACATGACTTACCCATCTGGGTTGAGTATGTGACCGCTGTTCGAGGTAAGGGGCGGTGGAGCAAGCGGTGGGACATGAGCGGGTGGTTTTGCAAAGGGTGATGTGGTGTCGCTTTGCGGCAATGGGTAGATGGAATATGACCTCTCCTGAGTATAGTGACAGAGCATAAACACCTGGTCCAAGTCAGCTGAATCGACTAATCTCATGGTGAAGTATTGACGGTATGTGTCAGCTTCATGTTGCTGATTTCAAGGATGTAAATCTGATTCTCGAACACGATCACCAGTCCAGTCGTTTTCGGTTCAGTCTGACGCCGAGTATTGTGGTTGGGAAGATGAGCTCGCATATCGCCGGTGCGTTCTGGAATGCAAGATCTCCTTCGTTGTTTCAGATTCTCTTCGTCAAAGCTACCCCTCATTTCCAGGCAAGCCAGCTAGCGAGCTCTTTCACTTCCTCTCACCTTCCTTCCTTCCTTCCCTTTCTTTCATCTTCTCTATCTCTCTCCTATCACCTGCTCTGCGCTCATCTGCTTTCAAACCTCCTCTACTCTCTCTGCTGTCTTCTCCTTCGTCTATTGCTTCCAAGCACATTCAGCGGCTCACCAGTTTGAAGAACTTCTCAGCACCAAGCACACCATCTCAACCCAGTCTGTCACGACAGACATACCTGTCATGTTCGACGCCATCTACAAGAGTAGCGATGTCAGTTGATGGTCAAACTAGGCATGCTAATCGCTAACACAAGTCTAGGGTCACGTCCAAGCTTTGACAGATTCTCATATCCCAGCAGCACAGGTCTCCCTGCCAAGTTTCAAAACATATGCGACCTCTCTAGCCATACTCATGGTCATTGGCGCCATCGCGGTCGTGAAACTCACATACCAAGCGAAGAAGGCTAAAGCGCAACCGGTCACGACTACGGTCCCTTCTTCCGATCATGTCGATCCCATCTCGACGTACATGATCACCACGTCAAAGGCAAGGTCCGTTAAAAAGATAGTCAATGCTAGCTCGACTTTCAAATCACCTAAGGTCATGCAGTCTGAGGACTTGAAAGATGAGGAGCTACCTGGGTGGCTGAAGGTCGTCCACTACAACATCCTGAAGATGAAGCGGGACGAGCGAGATAAAAGGGTAAGTGTCTTGAATTGATACAATTGCGATAGGGATGTGACTGATCTTGCTATTGTAGCTTAGGTGATAAGAATGCGCTCCCCGTGGATGTGAGTTCGAAAGGATCAAGAGACATGGATGAGATAAAAAGGTGAGTTCCACAAGTTACTCTAATACGGATCAAGATTTGACTAACTTTGCTGTTATAGCTTTCGTGACAAAGATAGGTCTATTGTTGGACGTCTGTCAAGGATGATATTCGTCTTCGAATGCCTCCGTTCGTGACGTGGAAGGATATTCGAAGGCACGGTAGCGACAGAATTATGCGAGATGGAAGACGAGGTTATGATTGGTCGATTTGCTTGTGTCGCTTGAGATTCGAGAGTCGTGCGAAGTTAGCTCAGCAATGTCCTCGAGATGGAATGCCATTGCGACAATACGAAGTATAAACGAGCTCTTCTCACTCAAGGCCTTCCACGATACTGTGCTCGTGTACGCGGACCTTATAGCTTGACCCTACCACAAGCTTCTCTTCGCAGCACTCTCCTCTCGTCGTACGTGCGTCCACGGCCAAGCTCTCTACGTTCACTTAGCATTGTCCGCTAGCTTCTCTCGCCTTCATATCATCCTCTTCGCCGCCCTCTTACTTCTCGCCACCTTCCTCACAGCGTTCTCGGGGCCACTCTCCCTGACCACGAGCCTTATTCCCTGCCGCCTCTGTACTCTACGACACCTCCTTGGCGGCATTCTCTACGTCCCACTCCCTCGTTGAGTTCTCGACCTCCATCCCCCTCACCCGCATTATCCTCTTCTCCGCCTTTACCTACGCTACCGCACCTCCTTCCCAAATCTTTGACCTCTCCCGCCGTAGCAGACATGGCCTTTCAAGCTCTGCTATTTTCTCCGGCACCGCTGCCCAGACGGCTTGCACGTTCATAGGCCCAATTGATCGAATCATAGCATTTGTGAGAAGTAAGTGTTGTCCAAGAAATTATCATGGCCACGCGATCGAAAGGTGGCATTTGGTTCGAGGAAAAGAGTTTACAGAAGCCTACATGAAGGGATACTTGTGCGGATGATTAGGGTACCAGACAGACGAATGGCGAGACAAGGAAGTCTTCATTTATACAGCACAACATTGGCTTCGCATGGCTCAAGATGACCACCACATCAACAGGCCCAGGTCCTAGAAGCCGAGACATGACATAGCATAGCGTCCGTCGGCATAACCCTCAACACCTCAGATCTCTCGTCGCAGTCGTGTCCTCCTCGCTCATCTCTACTACCTCCTTGTCATCCTTCGACACCACACATCCGAAACAGTCTTTTCGACAAAACCCTTGTCCTTGTGTCTACCCTTGCTCCCGTTATCACCCTTCTACAAGTCCGGGTCACACCGTAAGAAGGCCCGGACGATAAGGATAGAGAACTGCAAGTGGCGAGGAAGACGAGAAATTGGAAGGAGAAGTATTGGGGAAAAAACAACAGGGGAGGGGACCAGTAGACATGTGCAAGATAAGGAGAAGAACAAGGAAGAAGCCGTACTAGGGAGGAGAAAGAGCAAGCATGTTCCAATCTCAAAAGAGCGAGAGGAAAAAGGCTTTCTAGGCAGTTCTTGTGCTTCAGCTTCTCTAGCATGAAGGTCGACACATTCGATCCCATACTTGTGTTGGGCACTGTGGACTGCACAGACACAGGCGAGGCGGCAAAAGGTCTCGATTTGGTTGCGCGGCATAGTCGACATGGCTATCACTCGACAATAGACGGCGATGACCACACAAGCGATACAGTATCAAGAAGAATTTTCTACTCTAAGTGGCTGTCACTATGGGTCGAGTGGAGAAGAAGATGTGACAAAGCCATCCTCTGCAAAAGCTAAGCCAAAGATCGTTCGAAGTGCAGAATATGAAATCTCATCACTAGTTTCTGCTCTGTCCATGGCACCATGATAGACTTTGGACTGGCCAGAGCACTATCCAATAGACTACTCCAACCTCTGGCAACTTATCCTGAAGGACAAACCATCGCTTGTGATCAAGTGGCAAAGAGATGCCAACACAGAAATCGAGAATCTCCAACATCGATATAGAGTCATCACCGAATAACTTGTCATGTCGTGCTTCCTCGTAGATATCTACGTCCTCTGCTATCTATGCGAAGCCAAAATTCTTGCCGAACACGTAGATGTCCCAGACATTTTCGCACTCGACGCAATCGTAGCAAACAAAGAACATGCTTAGCCGCGGAGAACGCGTCATCCCCTTCGAGGACAGCATTCCCACGCACAGTCACAACTCCCTCAACGTTAAGCAATTCATGCTTAGCAATAGGACACGTCATGATTTCAAGCCGCGATACCACCTCATAGAGTCAATTAGCGCTCGCTACGGATGACTGTACCCAACCACACTCTTTCAGCAATGGTTTCCCCGGCATGAATGACAGTTTCACCACCATCGGCGAATGCCTTGTCCAGATCACGTTAACCCGCGACGTCACTGCCCTCCGCGGCTCGCCACGCTACTACCCTCCTCATCGACCTCGGCACCGCGCTTACTAGCAAATTCAACATCCGGATCGCCCGCCCCGAAGACTTCCTCGCCTGCACCTCCCGCTTCGCTCAAGGAATATTCGACGCCCTTTGCCGGGACCTTCAAGCCACCACGTGCTTCTGGAGCTTCGGCGAGTCCGATTGGAGGTTGGACTATCTCCTGCGGATGTGATGCCGCAGTATTTGTTTGTAAACAGCGTCACGAGGTGGTGTGGTGCGGCGGTGGATTGTGAGTGCTGGCGTTGGCGAAGTAGGAGAGGGGTTGTAAGATGTGGGTGTTGAGCATGTAGGATATGGGTTGTGAGGAGTAGGCAAGGGCGATGTAGGAGAGGGTGTGCATGGAGTGGGTGTATAAGGAGTAGGCGAGAGCGTTTGCAGAGTGGCTTAAGGTTGCATTTGGGGAGTAAGGTGAGTAATGGGACCGGGAGAGTGCTTCGTATTTGGGTTGACTGAGCGTATGTTCGAGTTCGGAAGTTTGCAGGTATTGTTGAGAAAGCTTACTACCATTGCGTCTTAATCCCTATACAGATGAAGCTTTGCTACGTGATTTCAATTACACGAGGGAACCAAAATACCATCATGCCGACGTCCCCTTCTTCTGTCATTTCCAACAATACCACAACTCAACACGATGGCAAGCTCGGAGTTAGCGCCCCAGCACCATAGACAATCTAGTCAAAAGAAGCTATAGACTCCCATTCAGGAAGTCAGGACCTTCCACGAACTTGGATATCGCCCGAAAGACATGGCCGATCTGACGACAAAGCCTCCACGGTAGCAGATTGCTCTCCCAGACATTGCGGATGAATGGTCATGAGTAGGAGCGTCACAGAACATAACAAGATAATTGGAGATCAGATCTGTGTTACTAGCATCGGCGAAATCATTCGCCGAGCCTTGTATTGTTTTCATGTTTCCCATGTTGTTGTTGTTGATGCTTAGTATACAAAAAGTCCCGATAGGCGAAATGGCCTCCTAATGGTGTGCTAACTCTAAGCGACCTTGCCGGAGAGCAAATCCGTTCTCACACCGACACAAGTCAACACATCACCACCAAAGAGCGAGCTTACAACCTCGAGACAGTCTCAGGGAAGAGAGATGTTTAACGTCTCTCGGAATCGCGCCCGGCCACACTAGTCCTCAGGCAATCTCGCTTTCTGATGACAGAATAGCCATCTTGTCAAAGGTCACCATGCTTTGCACCTCACCTCTACGGCTACTGTCGGATCTCTCGATCTTGATGGCTCTACACATATCAGCCTAGCTCGAGGACCCTGGTTGAAGTAGGATATCAGCTAGACATCCTCCTCCTCCATCCTTCCTCACTTCTTCCTCACTCGCACTCTTCCTCGCCCTCAACCTCAACCAGTCTACATCCGCGACAATGCCCAGCCTAACTCCATCGAAGCGCGCCGCGACCGACAGCGACAGCGACAGCGACAGCGACAGCGACACTCAGAACAATCGCACGCCTTTAAACGCCTCAAGCTCACCGAAAAACCCGAGGATGACACGTTCGAGTCCGACGTGCATGAGCGTGAAGATTCCCGAATGAAGGCAATCAGCATACTCGACCGTCGCAAGACCTGCCTCGAGTTTGACGATGTCAATGCTGCAGGGTCGGAACTTGAGGACTTCTCGGCCCAATTCGATCTATGGGGTGAAGGTAGGCATCAACCATGTCATCTTCGTCACGACATTAATAGATCATCATGAACAGGTGCAACACAACTTCAAGACCAAGCAGAATCACACCAACGACAGGGTGACGAGGTGTACAAGGAGGAAGATCTCGACCAAGCTCTACACCACTACCAACAAGCATGGATCCTCCACAAAGACATCCAGTACGCCAACAGGGCTGTTCGCGTCATGTTCGAGATTGGCGACTTCGATAGCGCCATTCAAGCCTGCACAGAAGCTATCAATCACGGTGGATTCTCCAAAGATACCGCCGAAGCATTCGCCAGGCGAGGAGAATGCCGCCAACAGCTTGGCGATGGTATTGGCGCCATGAGAGATTACAGACTGTCCCTCGACTACCGTCCAGATGGTTGTATTCGAGGAATGTTTCAGACAGTCAAGCAGAAAATCAAAACGGAAAAGCCCGAGCGCCATCAAGCAGGTATCCTCTCAATCACAAGATATATATCCCATCAAGCGAAGCTGACACATTCCCAGTCTACTACTTCCGGTGTCGCCTCCAGCATGGTTTCTTGTTGCCTAGTGGGCCGACTGAGGATCCCGAGACGTTGTACGAATTGGCGCAGTGTCTCTCTGACCTCGAGGAGATGCATACTCTTGATCAAGACGATCTCACAACCACGAAGATCTACAAGGTTGTGAAGCACATCGCGAGGCTAGATAGCATCCTAGAAGATGACACTCGCGGTTTATGGAAACGCTTCAATGCACCTCTTTTGAGGTGGCAGGCGGTGCTAGCTCCAGGACGCCCCACCGTTTGAGAATGCTACTGTTGTTGCAATGGAACGTTATAATCAGAAAGGCTGGAGGAAGAAGATACAAATCTCGAATAAAGACGGTGAACGCTCTTCTCTTGCTCGAAGTCCTCATGAGAGTCGCGGTTTGCAAACTTCGTGGTGTTGTAAGATAGCCTCCAGGTTGAAATAAGACACTCACAACACATTGATCATGACCAAAGGTGTTTTGCGATATTGACCTCCCCACCACCTTGACCCAACGTTTCTTCCATTAACATACTTTATGTCATAGCATCGCTTAGCACAACATCCACATCACATCACACTCGACATGCCGCTCGCATTACATCACAATAAACATGCTACTTCCACTCCATTTGACTCCGTGTGTCCCATGTCGCGGAAACACGCCACAAACGGGACGTGCGCTCTATCAACGGGACAAGGTAAGAGACACAGTAACTTAGACATTTTCGTCTTGTCAATGCTTGCTCGCTTCCGACTGTATACATCTCATGCATCTATTCGCTCAGTCTGCGGGGGTTTCAATGCCAGACCTTGCCTTTGGGTTAAATCTTCTCTGCGCCGTGAGGTGTGTATGTGGTCGATGGCCGATAATGCCATTGAGTGCGGCGTCGCGTTTGATCTACATAAACGGAGGACCACTTACACGCTGCTATTAATCGCTTTTACGGGCATATAATCGACTTGAAGGCCTCATTCCCGGAGCATACTACTAGCGATAGTCTTGGTTTTCCTTCTACGATCGAGGACCTAAGCGAAAGCAGTGGCATTAGTCGTGGCTCGGTCGTAGTTGTGATTGCGAGAACTTCTCGTCTTTTCGCGCCAAAGTCGATGATGGGATCTTTTGTTACTATGCGTCATTGGGCTTAGCATCGAGTCGTCGCTCGCGTCGTCTGATGTTGCGAGGCAGTCGCTTGTGGTTAGATGGGTGTTCTCAGTCCCGGCTAGCTCGTTTTGCTCATCTCGAGGGCAGGCCGGCATATTACTATGGCAATCGAGCTTATGATTGCCTAGATCGGACCATGAGATGGCCCTGTTTGCTCCCCAAGCATCAATGTCATGAGTTCTGTGAGGTCGACGCCAGTGCTGAGCTTTCGTGACTTCGTACATGTAGTCGGAACTAGGTGGTGGCATCATGTTTGAATTGAGTCTATCTATATCTTGATTATACCCTTTTCGCGCTTCATATCCTCTTTGTAGCCTTCTCTCTATAGAGTCGTCTGCACGATCTCCTCAAGCTGCTCTCCTACTGCTGCTTCACTACTGCTACTCCCCTACTACTTCTACTCCACAGCTAATGCTTGCCACCCATAACCTTTCAGTGTAGCTTCTACCATCAGCCATCGCCTGGTAGTTAGCGTGGCCCCTAGGCAACTATAAGGTGAACTCATCCACCGTCTCGGCAAGATTCATGATCAAAGTGAAGACCATGGGACGGGCCACCGCGTTTATGACGCCGGTGTTGCTGGTGCCGGAAAGACTGATGCCGAGAGGAAGGCACCGGGAGAGTACGAGGGATAGATATCTTGTTGAAGTGGTTAATAGCATAAAGACTAAACCATGAAAGTCGGAGCTTGGATTTGCGAATGAAAGCATCGTTGCCAGTGGCGAGGGGCGTGACGCTAAGGTAAAGAAGCCTAAAGAGGCTTCATGTACATGGGCAATGCCGAAAGTGAGACTAGATATTGGGACGTCTAGGTGGCAGCTTGCGTTTGTGATTTCGTCGTTGTAACCATTACTGGGGATAGCGAGCCGAGTGATGTCGAGGGATTGGAAGACAGACCGTGGGGAGGTCGATGGGCGAAGCTTAGCGCTCAAGGAGAGGTCTCTCCATGAGAAGAAGAGGGTGAGGCATCCGTCGAGGTGCTGGACATGTCAAGGGACGCGACACAAGGGGAGCTCGTAAAGGTAGGAGAGGAGGTGCATGATATAATCGTTGAGAGTAGGTACATGATATAGTCGTTGAGAGTAGGTTGCGATTACCCTCCTTGGTGAGAGCTAGGGGTGATGGCGAGGGAGAGGGAGAGGACTCTGAGGTGGAAGGTTACGTCGAAGCTAAAGTTGTCAACGATGGCGAAGAGGATGATGCCGAGCGTTGAGGACGATATCGAGGTGACTAGAAGCGAAGGTGGCGTATGACTGGATGATCATGAGCCGAAGGGTTGCGTTCGTGATACGTTCGATGGGTGCAAAGAAGTGAGGAGGATGACACCGAAGGTAATATAGAGGGAGGGAGTTAGGACTCTAGGGTAGTATATGTGTGAGATATACCATTGCCCGGAGGACGATGACGCTGGAGCAGAGTAAGAGGACTGCTGGTGGGATATGTCGTCTTTGATATTGTTGTTGGCTGCGGCGAAGGGATCTGATACCAAGTGAGATAGAGGGCTGTATCAACGTAGAGTAAGGTGAAAATGATGCCTGAATGAAAGAATCCGAGGTCAGAGACTTCCGTTTGTGATACCGTTGTTGGAACCGTCTGAGGAGACGCTAAAGGAGGTAACCCGCGCCGAGATCAAGCAAGGCTGGATGACGCTGGGTTGGAAGGTCAAAAGCTGATTGTGGCATCGGCGATGCCATTGTTGAGAGTGGTTTGGCGAGGAGGTTGAGGACGAAGGGAGAGAGAAAAGGAGAGAAATCGTGTGGGTGGGGTGAAGGCGATGCTGGACTCGGGGACCACGAGATGCACGTCGCATTGACAGTACAATTGGTGGGCCCAGAGAGGTTAGTGTCAGGAGAAGGGAAACGCTCAAGGGGCGTGATGAGCCATCTGTAGTGATGCATGAATGTTTTCATTTCGCATCCTCGCATCTACCTTCTGCAACTGCTCGCCATCTGTAGCTATCTGCAATCTGCAGCCATCGTCCCTCTATAGCTATCTGCCCTTTGTAGCCAGTTTGCATCCACGGCCTTACGCGGTCTGTGGTCAACTGATGGCTATTTCCATATAATATCTACAAGTTTCTGTAATCTGTAGCTGATTCCGGACTGCATTCACCTCGCGTGTGCCAGTACTCCACCTGCTATAGATAGGTTCGTGTCCCGACTTCAAGCAAATGGCTTCGATCTTTGGGGGCAATACCTTTCGATGCAATAGCTGGCGGTGTTAGTCAAAGCATGACTGCGACTCTATTACTCGTGGTATCTTACCAAGTATGGTGGGTGGCAATGATGTGCTTCTTCAATTCATTAATGCTTCTTCAATTCATTAATGCTTCTTCAATTCATTAATGCTTCTTCAATTCATTAATGCTTCTTCAATTCATTAATGCTTCTTCAATTCATTAATGCTTCTTCAATTCATTGCGCTGCTTCAATTCAATGCGCTTCTTCGAGTTGTCGAGCTTCCTGAGTCGTCATAATCAAGTGCGTCAGCTTTTCTTGAAGACTGCAGGGCTGCTTGGCGGGGAAGAGGGCGGAGGTGATTGGTGAGGAGTTCTAGATGTCTTGAGAGTTGCGTATGGTGTCTCCAATGAGTCCTCAGTGATGGTGTCCGATAAGGAAATTGGGTTGTATCTAACATCTGGACTACTTTCTCTCTTAATGGTGGTGGGTCCGTCACTCATGATCGTGGCCTCGTCGTCAGAGAACGAATGGAGGGCTATGACCATGTTCGTGAGCCTCCATCTGCATTCATGACAAGTGAATGTTTTTACTTTCAACTTCATCCGAGCTTGACCTTTCCACCCTCATCCCTGTTGTATTCGTCGCCATCTGACGAATGATGATGGTGCCACGAATTGTGATCTTGCGTCCTGCTCCATTTTCGCCTTCAAAAACATGACCGGGCATGGGTTGGAAGACCGCGAGCATCATGGTGTCTTTTCTCTGGAGTGGGAATAGTCAGTATTTGAAGCTGGACTAGAAGCTAGATGCATGGTGTTTCTGATGAGGTGACATACTTTGAATGAAGAGGGAAAGTGACCTCGGTGTGGGAAAGAGCTCGCTGGAGAGAGGGTGCATGCTTGTTGAAGTGATATCGAATGAGGGGACGAGTTTCAGCTCTGGAGAGAAAGCTGAAGCTGTTGAGCTGATGATGAGGACGACCGACGGACGAGACCAAAAGATTCTCGTTGTCAAAGGACCTCGTCGCGAAGATTCGAAAGGTGAGGCTGATGTCGACGAGGATCAGACTGGCTGCCTGGGTGAATCCTCCGAGGATGAAGTCGAGCATTACTCGCTAGTTCTAACCATCCCGCACGTGACCAATCTCCGGCCACGACTTGTCTCTACATCTTCAGCAAGTCGACAACAACTCATCTTGCCTCACATCGCATCCCATCACATACATGCATCTTCCCTCCACAGGACGCACGCCCGCTCCACACATGCGCAACGGGATCTTTGACGAGCATAGCTATCTCAACCGTTGAAGCCAGTCACTGCTTGCTTCGTGCTAGCTGAGCAGCATGATCAATCCTCTGCCCGCCCGCCATTCTGATGGGTGGCCTTCATCAGCAACAAGATTGCATCCTCTTCCTCTGGCACTGCCATCATGAGCTCCGACCTGCTTAGCACCACGATGGACCCTATCAACTCCAGTGAAGACGAGAACCACCAAGAGCAAGGGACCGGCAAGAGATATACCTGGAACTAAACGTTGGCGCAAGAGGATGAGGTTTGTCACTACAGTAAGATGACAAGCACGAGAAGCATGAGAAGCTGGACGCAAGATGAGAAACGGGACGCAAGATGAGAAGCATGAAAGGTGGAACGCAAGATGACAAGCATGAGAAGTGGAATACAAGATAAGAAGCGTGAGAAGGGAGCGCCAGTGCTTTGCGGTACCCGTGATTGTTGTCACTGCGGAAATGTCATACTGGCTCGGAGGCAGCGATGATGATGGTGGACAGTAGATGATGGTATACAGTTCCAAGGACACTCAAAACTATTGCCCTTGTGTCACAAAGACGGCCTAATTGTTTACATCATACCCAGATCTGACGGAGTATCATACCCGAAGCTGACGGAGCTCGATGACGGTCTTGAGTACGACTAGGCCATTGAGAACGGCAGAAGCCACGATCACGTAGGATATCAGAGACTCATCTCATGGCCAGGCAGAGCTTAGGCGAACAACTCATCAAGGTTGAGAAGAAGTCACTCGCAAATAAATGGACTTCTCACTTTAATCCTAGGCGATGAAAGATCGATCGATCATTCCCAAAAAATTCACCGAGTCCATGTATTGAGCTGGGCAGAGTGGCATGTGCTTGTCTACACAACATCTACGATAATCACTGGGTAATAAGGCCTGCTTCAATGATGCCAGCTCACATCCAGCCTGGCTTGTATATAGCTACACGACCAGGGCGTTGTGGCAACGTATAGCACATGAGGCAACCCTATGGTATGCTCAATGAGGTAGTCCAGCCATGACATGAATATACTCCGTGTCGCATCTCTTCAAGCATACTCCCTCATCTTCAAGACATTTATCAAGATTCCGGAATCGATGGCCTTGTGCGAAATGCCCGAGTAATTCTATCATCATTAGCAGCTTCAGAGCATCAGTCGCCGATGAATGAAAATGGAAGAACGGGACAGCATACTGATAATATACCTCCGGGCTCTTCTTTCCATCAAGTTTGCCTCTGGTCTTCAAGCCCGGCGGTGAGACTCCTTCTCCTTCAGTCTTTCAACAGAAAGACTTGAACGACGCACAGGCCTGCATCTCCTCAGTCTAGAACACCGCAATCTAGTGTACAATGCGCTTTCTCCAGTTTGACTATAAGAACCAGGAAGGTAGCGCTGCTGCTCGCCAACGCCAACTTCCAACAACGCCAAGTTCCAACTACGCGCCCTCGCCGTGTCCTTTTCGCTGGTAACAGAGGAGTTACGACGTAATCGCAGTAGCTGATCTCGTCTCATGGCTCGGTGTTTCTGCTATCAAGAAAGACGAGGACAAGGACAACTGAGACAGAGGAGGACGATGTTGTGATCAAGATACCAGATATTCAAGACATTCGAACTAAGAGACCAAAAAGAAGACTAGCTCTACACAGAGGTAGCGAGTCATCAAGGTGCGAACATCAACACCAGCAACGATAAATCAAGCCAAGCACCTCCAGGATTCGCGCAAGCAGTACCTCCCTCAACCCTCGCTCACGGTGTAAGATTGGCGCGTAGGCTACATGGACGAAGCGTCTTTGAAGGTTCCGAGTGTGGATGCATTACGCAGGCTGTCTCGACTCAAGATACTCGACATCCTCGCTCATCGCAATCTCTACTTGGTCGATTCCACGCGGCCATCCTCAAGGGACGTTCTCAGTCACACACAGAATTGTGTTCTTTCACAGTTCAACCTTTGTTACATGCGGTAACGCTCGTCGTTGGACACCAGCTGAATTAGATCGAGTATAACCTCAGCCAACCCGCGTTGCAGTTCGGAACAATGTGTAATGACATCTTCTCGTGCTCCTCGACGGGTACTGGATTGCCGAAATACTCGAGTATCGCAAAGGCTGTCCCACCGAGGCACAATGAACCGCAATATATCAAGGTCATTTGACCGTGGTACCGAGTATGACGCTGTCATCCTTCAGCATGAACTTCAACAGTTCCAACCCACCTAAAAGTCTCGTTCCTATCCGTCTCCTCATCTACCAAGGTGACTATCCTCATCTTACCATCATCCTCTTTCTTCTCGACCTCTTCACCATCGACTAATAGCACATCCATCAAGATCGCGGAATGAACGATCGTATTAGATAGTATGTGTAAGCGCCTCGTACCCCTCCCGTCAACGATTGGAATTGCGACTCTATTTTCGTGCATCGGAAATACTAGGTGATATCGCATGGACATATGTCGTCAAGAATTGCTTCTCAGGTACTTTCCCGACATGATTGCCAGCACATACTGCGCGATAAGAGCTATATTGCTTTCGTTGCTCACTGCTAGCAATGATCCAGTACAAATGGAAGCGTTCGAATTCACCCGGCATGCCAACATAGCGTGTAAACATGTTCACACAGGAAGACTTATGGCACGCCAAGCACGTTGGCCGCTTCCATAGGAGGAAGACAGACATCCATGCCATAGTAGGAAATCCGAGGGAGCAGGATCGGGAGTATCTTCGTTATACTCTATGAACAGAATTCTCGTCGTCTCGCATCCTATAGTACCGGTCAAGCGCCATACATGGATACAGCTTGCCCGATGTAGCGTTTACAGCATGGCCGTGAAGATGCTCAGACTCAATCGTAGCTACGCCTACTAAGGCCAAGACCAAGACCAATCGCGAACACTCTCCCAAGTATACGACATTACTACATGCTAGCCTCGGATGGCGCTTATAGCATTCTTTACACAAGAACGTCAAGCAAAAATCCAAGTCGAGGTATTCGGGCTTACTAGATTCTCAACGAATAGCCTTAACTCAGCAACATACTGCACACAGTCATCTCGAACAATGCTCTAGGCTCGAATACAGCGCTCAATCAGCGGCAAATACCCACAGCACATGTGGCTCCAACTCGAGCAGCTTCCTCTTCAGCTGCGATATCTATTGAAGCTTTACTGTAGAACACGCTCGTTTGGAATTCGCTCGTTTCTACCATGCTTACACAATGCTGTACAACACTCGGGCGGCGGCCTATACGCCTTTGTTAGGACGCCCTCAAGACTTCCCTAATGGCAATCACCCCCTTTCACGTGTAGTATCATCGCAATTTGCACTCCCAGTTTTCACAGTCATTCAATAGACTCATGGTAGCCCCTCAACGCCTCACCATTATTGCCGGATGCTGTATTATTCCCCTCGGACATCGAGCCACTGCCCCCATAACACCAGCTTGTAAATGACATAGTTCTACTTCCCCATTGCTCCGTCCAAGAGCATTTTCCTCACAACACTAAAGCAACAGCCACCCCAGCCCAGACAGCAAGGATCTCCTTAGCAGCCTCTATCGCAACACAAGCTATCTCGTCTCCAATGTGGCTCACGCGTTAAGAGGGAAGAGTTAAGCAAGACTAATATCACTCCTTCGATTATCTACAAGAAGTCGACAGCACTCCAAACATTGTGCAACCGTAGGCCTTGGGCAGGGTCTGGCGTGCTTACAGTCTAGCGTGCGTACAGTCTGGTGTGCGCAAAGTCTGACGTGCTTGAAGGTTGTTGGGCGCAAAGTCTGACTGCTTTGCAAAGTCGGACCCTCCATATAATCATAACGACACAATTCAACGCTTCGCTCTGTCAAACTTACAGAACACCACGCATCCCTGCCTGTTGCTCATCATCATCGCCCAAGGCGAATGGACACTTTCATCAATTAGCGCATCTGCCACGACCCACGAGGAGTCGGAGTATAGCTTCGACTCTGGTTGGCAGCGTGTATAGCGTGTGCAGCTCATCTCATCGCATCCGTTGGTATCTCTGCGCCCGGTTTGCCGCTCATACGTCCGCCGACCGCCGCTGCTTGTCCCGCCATCCACCCCCACAGAAATTTGCACGCTAGCCCCTCTCATCCCTTCAACCACCCCGCAAAAGCCTACACACCACGTCTTCTCTCATCTGTCCATCCATTGTCACACCACGTCTTCTCTCATCTGTCCATCCATTGTCATCAAAAGCTAAGGTGAGTTGCCAATGCTCCATGCTCCATCGCACGACGCAGAAAATGAGCTGGTCGGCAAGCTTGCGCTCAACAGAAGAACATGTCGTTCGAGTGAGAGGCCGAAGGCGCGGAACGATGGGCAAAGAGAGCATGAACAACGGACTAGTCACAAGTCACTCTTCCAATCATCCTTCGCGTCACGTAAATGTCTTAGCAATCCAATCTGATGCCGAGGAGTGTCTCCTTCATTAACCACGCTCCAACGTGGTGAAGCCTCTCAGCTTCGTGGGCGAGAAGCCCAAGTGATGAAGATTGCGCTCCCGCCTCAAAACCACTAACAACCACGAACGCTGTTATAGAAACGGCGGAATCTCTTAGAACACGAGGTCAACACAAAGGTGTGGAGTCCAACGAAGCACATCAGCATTCTCTTCGCCAGCATCCTCTCCGCTAGTATCCTCTTCGCCAGCATCCTCTTCGCTAGTATTCTCTTCGCCAGCATCCTCTTCGCCAGCATCCTCTTCATCAGCTCCCTTCGACCTACACATCGACTTCGTCATCACCGCCTCCCTCCTCGGTACCGGTTTGCTCCGTAGCTGCCTTCCACTTCACCACCAAGTGCCTCCTGACCGGAATGCTCCTCATCAAACTTGCCCCCACCACTGGCTTCCTCGTTACTAGCTGCCTCATCGCCAGCGTCTACCTCCCTCCTAATGGCGAGCTCAAGGCTTTCTCGAGAGCCGTGGATGCATCTCAAGTTGTTTCAAAGAACGACTTGTTAGATTTGAACGAGAAGAGGCAGAGGAAGATGACTTCAGTTGATGAGGGCCTCCCCGATATAATGTTGGCAATTTCCGATAAGATGTCTGAATTACCAATTCGACCATAAGGTTTCTACTTTTTGCAGGACGCCTGTGCTTGTCTATACGGGAACGACGAGAGGCACGACGTGCTTGTTCGCAAAAAGGGTGAGTAGAAGAGCATGGGCCGGGGAGTAGAAGTACTACTGATACAATCAAGGCCGGAGCATGAATTGTGCAGAGCATTTTCACTGCCAAAAGAGGAAACGGAAAATCAAGTGAGACGGAGGCTGAACAAAGACAGTCATGCCATCACAATAGCAATGAAGCAACACGCCACAATTGGCATCACCTCTAGCCTCCAGTCACAAAAGCATCGCCCGCTCCCACTTCGACTCATCTATCTTCGGCAACTTTGACGCAGCTCGCACGGCCTACGCCATCGCTGGCGCCTCCTTCAACCCTTCAGTGCCTGCAGGCACAGTGGCAGGTTCGAAGACGTCTTTCCTCCCATTCCCGACGTGATGGTGGTTGGACGATGATAACTACGACCCTCACGACAACGACACAGCTGAGGCCGAATTCCAGTCCGCCTTCCTCCTCCTCGTCCGCATCAGCAGGATCAAGATCAAAGTAGCTAATCCTAGATTCACGACGGCACAGCGGTGGCACATATCCGACCACCCAATACTATTGTTTCACACAGTTTTCAAGCGATATTCACACGCAAAGAGATAAGGCCCCGAGATCCCCTCAACGACTACTGTCAGAGCGAGCGATCCAATGGACTCAACAGCTCGACCTATTATGCGGCGTAGCTAAAATGCTCTCGGCACCCTATCACCCCACGACTACCACTGCCGACTGGGGCGCCTCTCACCAACTGGCGATCTACCTCTGATAAGTCAGCTCCAATGGAGCTTTACTAGATCTCAGGCATCCCCTCAGTGTGAGCAGCCTCGAAATAAGCGAAGTACACCAGCCAGTGCCGAAAGCCCGCTGGGCCAAGCTTGAGCACGAGATATTTGAAATGGGCAACTAAGTGCGTGAGAAGGTTACAGTGAAGTGATGATGGCGTGAGCAAAGTAAGTTTAAGAAGAAAGCCATAGGCGTCTGCACCGCTAAAGCAAGCACTTCTGAACACCTCGATGATGTCCGGGTAGTCTGCGCTGAACTCTTGTACGAGCACATCCGGAGCGCCATCCATTGCATCTTCGATAATGCCTCGAGGCCCGTCGACCTACCTCATGCTGATGGGCTGGATGCACGCAAAGTAGAAGGAGCTCAAGGTCGCCTCAACCGGGGGCTCGGTAGATTGTCTGATGCAGACGCAGCGTTGTCTAGCGGATCCGGCGCTACACTTTGCCAGGTTGGAAGGACCATCAAATCTTGCTGATTCTACAGCACCAGACCTGCCCCCAAAAGTGAGCTGCATCCAAATGAGTGGATTTGGTAAAGGCGAGCCGTTTTAAATCGAGGTCAGTTACCTCAAGACGGGTTACATCAATGGTGAGCTGTCTCGATGGTGA
>Ga0160427_10000894_pt1 | contig 18153 bp, 18 predicted proteins | sample SolpanmetagenomL_FD_108194 | JGI IMG/M metagenome (GOLD analysis project Ga0160427, IMG submission 108194) | Solar panel surface microbial communities from Lawrence Berkeley National Laboratory, California, USA - L | ecosystem: Engineered > Built environment > Solar panel > Unclassified ...
GACCGGTCGATGCTCGCGACGGCCCTCGCGGCGCAGGTCTCGCCCGAGACGCTGCGCAAGATCGAGTCCGGGCGCGTGGCGGCCCCCGCGTTCCCCACGGTCGCGGCGATCGCCGACGTCCTCAGCCTCTCCCTCGACGCCGTGTGGGCGGAGCTCAACGAGGCCGGCCGGGCGGCCGACACCGGACGCGCCGCCTCCTGAGGTCCCCCGGAGGGGCGCCCGTCGGGGCGGGGCGGTCAGGGGACGCGGACGCCGGCCTGCTGCAGCAGCAGGAGCGCGAGGTCGTCGGTGACCACGCCCCCCACGTGGGTGCGCACGGCGGCGAGCAGGCGGTCCAGGTCCGCCTCCAGCGTCTCCGGCGTGGTGGAGGCGGGCGGCGCGAGCAGGTCGCGGTGGCACGACAGGTCGAAGAACGCCCCGTCCGCGTCGCGCGCCTCGACGAGGCCGTCGGTGAACAGCAGCAGGCGCTCACCCTCGCCGAGCACGGACGTCTCGACGCAGACGTCCAGGCCCAGGCCCAGGGGCGGCGAGCGGTGCTCGGCGACGGCCTCGGGCGCGCGGCCGGCGGCGAGGCGCAGCGGGGACGGGTGCCCGCACAGCACGACGTCGAGCGTCCCGTCGGGCTGCACGTCGCAGAAGACGGCCGTGACGAAGTCCTCCGGCCCCAGCCGGCCGAGCACGGCGGTCTCCACGGCGCGGGCGACGTCGTCCAGGCGCGCCGCGGGCAGGGGGGCGGTGTGCCGGAACGCCGACAGCACGGCCGCCGCGGTGTGCACGGCGGGCAGCCCCTTGCCGCGCACGTCCCCGACGATGACCCGCACGCCCTGCTCGGTGGCCACGACGTCGTAGAGGTCGCCGCCGACGAGGGCGTCGGCGCTCGCGGAGACGTAGCGCGAGGCGAGGGCGAGGCCCGCGACCTGCGTCGGGACGGGGTGCTGGATCGCGGTCTGCGCCACGGTGGCGATCTCGGTCACGGCCCGGATCCGGCGCTCGCGCTGCACGCGCACGGAGGCGCTGAACACGGCGAAGCCCGCCAGGGCGGCGCTGCCCAGGACGCGCACGACGCCCAGCCCGGTGGCCAGGTCGTGGACCTTCAGCGAGAGCAGGGCGACGGCGACGACGGACAGGACCGCCACGACGGCGGTGCGCCGCCAGGGCAGGACGAGCGACGCCGCGAGGGGGCCGAGCGCGAGCCACGGCACGACGACCAGGCGGCTCTCGGAGACGCCCTGCGCTCCGCCGAGGACGACGACCCAGGCGACGGCCAGCACGAGGGCGACGGCCTCGCGGTGCGGCGAGGCGCCTCGCGCGTCCTGGGGGGCCTGCACCGGACCGGTCATGTTCCGAGTCTGACAGTCACACCCCGATCACGTTGCGTCGATGCTCAGGAGGCTGCGCTGGACGAGGTCGCGGCCATCTGGTCGGCCCAGACGGCTCGCGCGCCCGACTCCCCGACGCGGTAGACCTGCACGCCCGCCGCGACGGCGGTCAGCACGCAGACGACGGCGACGACGCTCGTCGCCGTGCGCCGCGGACCGGGGGCGCGGCGCGTGCGGCGGTCCAGCAGGACCAGGACGATCGTCAGCAGCGCCAGCGGCGCGACGAACCACACGAGCTGGTCGCCGAGGGCGGCGTGCTCGCCCGGGTCCCCGACCCGCCGCTCCAGCGCCTCGCCGCTCTGGGTGGCCAGCGGGCACAGGACCGCCGCGACCACGCCGACGACGGCGACGAGCGGGCCGAAGCGCTCGCGCCACCGCGGCCGCACGGCGATCGCGAGGACCCCCAGGACGGTCAGCGGCACCAGGACGGTCACCCCGTGCACGACGAGGGCGTGGACGGGCAGGCCGTCGATCGTGTCGAGCACGGGTCCTCCAGGGGTCGCGGGCCCGCACGGGGTGCGCGAGCGGTGTCAGGAGGGAGAACGAGGTGGCGGCCGGTGCGGTTCGACGCCCGCGCCGGCGGCCGCGGCCTGGGCCCGCTCGAAGCTGTCCTCGGTGACGTCGGCGCTGACCAGGCTCACGACGAGGGTCGCCAGGACCGCCGTGGCGAGCAGCGCGGCGACCGCGCCCCGCGGGCGCCGGGGCGCGGGGGCCAGCAGCGTCTCGATGCGCTCGGCCACGTCGGCCCCGGTCGCGGCCAGCCCGGGCGGGGCCGCGCGGGTGCCCCGGGCCAGGGCGGCGCGCGCGATGGCGCGGGCCGTGACCTGGGGGCTGCGCACGCTGCGCGCCGCGTCGAGGTCCGCCTCCTGCTCGCACGCCGAGCGGACCAGGCCGGGCAGGGCCCGCAGCAGCGGGTTCGCCACGCGCGCCACCTCCGCGGCCTGGATCCACAGGTGGTGGCGGTGGGCGAGGTGCGAGCGCTCGTGGGCGAGCAGCGCGCGCCGCTCGGCCGGGTCGAGCGCCGCGAGCATGCCCGTGGACACCAGGACGCGCCCGCGGACCCCGGGGATCGCGTAGGCGTCGGCCGCGGGGGCGTCCACGACGACGACCGCCCCGGAGCCCGGACCGCCGAGGTCGCGGCAGGCGAGCTCCGCGCGCCACAGCTGCGCGAGGACGCGGGCGACGTGCGCGGTGCTCGTGAGCAGCAGGACGGCGACGACGACGGCGACCGGCAGGCCCCACGCCCACGGCACCCCCGGCTCCGGCAGCGACCGCGCCGACCAGTGCCCCAGGGCCGCGACGTCAGCGGCGTGACCGAGCAGCACCAGCGCGACCACCGAGAGCGAGAAGCCGCTCGTCGCCGCGCCCACGACCCCCGCGACCGGCAGCAGCCGGACCACCGAGGCGGGGTGCAGCCGCCGGCCGAGGGCGGGCGCGCCCGCGCCGAGCAGGGCGGTCGCGAGCAGCGGCAGCGCGAGCAGGACCGCGAGCCTCACGACGCTCCCGCCGCCGGCGGGTCGTCGGACAGGAAGCGGCGCAGCCGGGTCGCGTCGGCGGGGTCCAGCTCGGCGACGAAGCGCGCGAGCACGTCGTCGCGGCGCCCCTCGGCCTCCAGCAGGCGCCGCATCTGCCGGGCGGTGCGCGCCGCGTCCACGGCGGCCGGGGCGGCGGCCAGCGCGTAGGCGAACCCGCGCCCGCGGGGCTCGCGGGTCAGCGCGCCCTTGTCGTGCAGCCGGGACAGGGTCGTCAGGACGGTCGTGTACGCGGGCTCGCCGTCGAGGGCGGCCACGACCTCGGCGACCGTGAGGGCGCCGCCGCCGCGCCGGGAGGACTCCTCCACGGCGAGCAGGACCGCGCGCTCGAGCGCACCCCGTTCCCGTCGCACCGCAGCTCCCGTCGTGTCCCGCGCCGTCCGGCGCTCCGTCCAGTGTGCGGCCCCCGACGCGCGGCGCGCCCCGGATCCCCCGGACGCACAGGTTCCGCGGAGGCACGGCCTCCCAACGGATGAACAGCCTGTCGCCGGACGAGCCGTCTGGTGCTCGGTCGAGACGGTGTCGAGGTGGGCGCGCAGCTCGTCGGCCTCCTCGGGGGAGGTCGGCTCGCCGGCCTGGACGGCGCAGCGTCAGGCACACGGGATGCGACGACACGAGACGACACTGAAGTGCAGCGCCTCGAGACGAGGATGAGGGTGTGAGCCTCACGCGCTGGGAGCGGATGACGCAGTGGCCGCTCATCGCTGTCGCCTGTCTGTTCCTCGTGGCCTACGCCTGGCCGACGATCGACGTCGGTCTACCACCGACCGCTGGGGCTCTGTGCGGCACGGTGGTGACAGTGAGCTGGGTGGTCTTCGCCGTCGACTACCTCGTCCGTCTCGTTCTGGCACCGCGGCGCTGGATCTTCGTGCGCAGCAACCTCCTCGACCTCGCAGCTGTAGCGCTCCCCGCTCTGCGGCCCCTGCGCCTCTTGCGGCTCATCGCACTGGTCGGCGTAGTGCACCGCACCATCGGAACGAGCCTGCGAGGCAGGGTCGCCATCTACGTGGGTGGCGCCACCACCTTCGTCATATTCCTCGCCGCTCTCGCCGCCCTCGACGCAGAGCGAGGCGCCCCTGACGCGAGCATCACCACCATGGGCGATGCCTTGTGGTGGGCCATGACCACCGTCACGACCGTCGGCTACGGGGACCTCTACCCCGTGACCACCGCTGGCCGCTTCGTCGCCGCCGCGTTGATGCTCTGCGGCATCGCCCTGCTCGGCACGGTCACCGCCTCCCTCGCGTCCTGGCTCCTCGACCGAGTCCGCGAGGTCGAGGAGCACTCCCAGAACGCGACCCGCAAGGACGTGGCCCTCCTCACCGAAGAGGTGAGGGCGCTACGACGTGAACTAGCCGCGCAACGCTCTTCCACCGTCCAGGACGACAGGCCCACCTGAGGGACGGCACACGAGCCGTGGAGGTCTTCCCATCCTCGACCGTTCAAGCGCACGATCCGTCCGGCGGTTCCGGCGGCCGCTCTGGACCGTGGCGAGGCGCCAGTTCGATGTGCCTCGGGCGGCGGCTCCACCGTCTGGGTGAGCCCGTCCCGCGGAGGCCCGCCAGGTGCTGCGGCGAGCTCGCCGTGAGGGCCCCTCGCTGAGGACGGCCTACAGCCAGGCGCCTTGATTCGTCGCAGCAACCTGCTCGAACGGCCCACGTAGCTCGAACGGCCCTGCGAGGCTGCTACCCGTACTACTAGAAGAGCAGAGCGCAACGGAGCGGCATGTCCCACCCTGTCCCACCTACCGGCCCACCACGGAGAGGCTTCGCCCTCGGCGTGATCACCATGGGGCTGTTCGCGGCCCTGGTCGGCTGCGTGGCCGGCGTCGGCATCACGGCACCTGACCGACTACCCGCTCCCACGACGACAGTGACGGGCAAGCCGTCACCCGCACCAACCGTGATGGTGACTCCTCCCCTGGTCACGACCACCGTGCCAGCGGCTCCTGTCGTGGTGACCCCTCCAGCCGAGACGATCACCCCTCCCGCTGTGACGGTGACCCGGTGATCCGCAGCCGCAAGTTCACCCTGGTCGGCGTCGGCGCGGGCTGCTTGATCCTCTTCGGTGGTTGCGGTGCCCTGCTCGGCTCGGTCGGTGACGCCAAGCCCGCTCCAACCATGACCGAGACCGTGGCAGCAGCCCCGCTGCCGACGGTGACGCAGACCGCGAGAGGTCCTGCGCCGGTGGTCATCACGGCACCACCTGCGACCAGCACCGCTCCCGCGCCGGCTTCCGTCACTGCCCCGGCACCCACGGTCTACGTCGACGCGCCGCCGGTGCCGGTGCCGCTGGCAGCGGTACCGGTCGCGTCGGCGCCTCCAGCTGGCGATCCTGGAGGCGCCGGTAGCGGTGGAGGGGTGTATTACGCCAACTGCGCAGCCGTCCGCGCAGCCGGCGCCGACCCGATCAGGGTCGGAGAACCCGGCTACAGCCGCAAGCTCGACCGCGACGGCGATGGCATCGCCTGCGAGTAGGGACGACAAGCCAGTTCGGCTCCTATGACGTCCTTCATCTGTGGGTCGCTCAGGCCTGGACTTCAGGCGCTGAGAACGGTGCGCATCTGCTGAGCAACCGGTGGCCCGCTGGAACGAGGCGGCCGACCTCGAGCGGCGTCAGGCCTCGGCGGTGCCGCGCGCGTTGTAGACGGTCGCGCCGGTGCCCGTCACGAACTCCCGGTAGCCGCGGTAGACGTCGAGCGCCTCCTCGCGCAGGACGTCGGAGACGACCTGGATGCCCCTGTCCCGCAGCTGCTCCGCCCAGTCCTCGCGCACGGGACCCTCGTCGAAACCGGTGATCTCCTCGAGCTCCGGGCCGGAACCCGCGACGACCAGGCGCGTGACGCCCGACCACACCACGGCGCCGTAGCACATGGCGCAGGGCCGCCAGTTGACGACGAGGGAGTGCGCGGGCAGGCCCGCGGCGCCGAGGTCCCACGTCCCCAGCCGGCGCTGCGCGAGGGACAGGGCCGTCACCTCCGCGTGCAGGGAGGAGAACCCGCTGGACAGCACGAGGTTCACGCCGGCCGAGACGAGCGCCCCCGTCGCGGTCTCGACGACCAGGGCCGCGAAGGGGCCGCCGTTGCCCTCGCGGGGGTTGCGCGCCGCGAGGGTGTTCACGACGGCCATCCAGTCGGCCTCGCCGGCGGTCTCGGGCAGGGGCGCGAGCACGTCGTCCACCCACCCCGGCAGCGCAGCGGTGATCTCCCGGGCCAGCGGCGTGGTGTCCATCGCCGGATGCTAGCCGCGGCCGGTGTTACGGCCTGACACCCGGACGGCCTACAGGCGGTCCGCAGGTCGGTCGAGGCACAAGGGGAACGCGTCGTCCCCCCCGACGCCCCGCTGCCTGCGACGCCGACCTGGAGGAACCACCATGGCCGCCGCCACTCCCCGCCCCCGCACTGCCCGCACGCCGACCGCCGCGCCGCGCCGCGCCCTCGCGCTGGCCGCCCTCGTCGCGACCTCCGCGGCCCTGCTCGGCGCCGCCCCCGCGCAGGCCGACGACGACACCGCTCCCGCCACCAGCAGCCCCGCCGCCGTGACGGGCGACGGCACGGCCGCGGGCCGGGCCTACGACCTGGTCAACGCCGCCCGCGCCGCCGACGGCCTCGCCCCGCTGCGCCTGTCGCCGGACACGACGCGGGTCGCGACCGACTGGGCGTTCCACCTGGCGAGCACCGGGACCCTCGCGCACAACCCTGACCTATCCCGTCAGCTGTCCGGCTGGAGCCTCGTCGCCGAGAACGTCGGCGTCGGCGCGGACGCCGACCAGCTGCAGGACGCGTTCTGGGCCTCGCCCGGTCACCGGGCGAACGAGCTGCGGGAGAACGTGACCGAGCTCGGCGTCGGGGCCGTCCGCTCCGGCGACGGGCGCCTGTGGGTCGTGCAGGTCTACGAGCTGCCCGCCGGGGAGGTGGCCCCGCCGCGCGGTGCCCCGGTCCCCGCTCCGGCCCCGGCACCCGCGCCCGTCCCGGAGCCGGCGCCCGTGGCCGACCCGGTCGCCCAGCCGCAGGAGGTCTTCGTCCCCGCCCCCGTGCTGTCCCGGCGCCAGCGCGTCGTCGCCCCCGGCTGAGGGGACGACGACGCGCCCGCTCGGCTCAGGCGCAGCTGGTGAGCAGCGAGTCGTCCGACACGGCCGTCGGCCCGCCGAGCACGATCTCGCCGGTCAGGGCCTTGTTGCCCGCGACGTAGGCGATGACCGGCACCGGCCCGCAGGTGGAGCGCGTGAGCAGGATCGGCGCCTCGTTGACCGCGGCGGCCGGGACCCCCGCGAGCGCGTCGGGGAAGTCCTCTCCCGTGGCGATCAGCGCCGTCGTCGCGTCGGGGAACACCGCGGTCGCCACGGCCGCCGACGTGGCGTAGCGGTCCGCGCCGGCGAGGCGGGTGACCTGGGTCGCGTCGCTGACGTGCGCGGCCACGGCCGCGGCCGCGCCCTCGCTCACCGACGACGTGCCGCCGACGACGACCGCGGCGGAGAACGTCCTGCCCTGCAGCCAGGTGCTGACCGGCGCGGGCAGCGCCGCGGGGTCGGTCAGCATGAGCGGGACGCCCGCCGCCGCGGCCGCCGCGCCGCCGGACAGGGCGTCGGGGAACGTGTCGCCGCGGGTGACGACGACGCCCTTCGGGGTCGGGAAGAACGTCTGGGCCACGGCGACGGCGGTGTCGTAGCGGGTCGTGCCCGAGACGCGGGTGACGGTGGCCGCGGGAGCGGCCGCGCGGATCGCGGTGAGCACGGCGTCCGAGACGCGGTCGGCGCCGCCGACGACGTAGACGGTCGCCGGGGTCAGCCGGGTGATCTCCGCCGCGGCGGCCGGGGCGAGGCTCGTGCCGGGGGTGAGCAGCAGGGGCGCGTCGAGCGAGGCCGCCGCGGGGCCCGCGGTCAGGGCGTCGGCGGGGGCCTCCCCGCTGGTCACGAACACCGAGGAGCCGGGCGACGGCGCGAAGGACCCCTCGGAGATCACGGCGGCCGTCTCGTAGCGGTCCGCGCCGGCGGCCCGCACCAGCCCGACGTAGGGGAACGGGGTGCCGATCTTCGGGGTGATGGCCGGGAACGGTGACGGCGTCGCGGCGGAGGCGGAACCGACGCCGAGGGCGCCGCCTCCGACGAGCGTGGCGGCCGTGACCGCGGCCAGGGTGAGGCGTCGCGCGTTGCGCATGGGTGGTCCCTTGTTCGGTGGCGGACGACGTCGGGTGGCGTCCGCCGCCGACGCTAGGTGACTGCCCCGGCGAACCGGTGGGGAACCGGGACCGGTGGACCCGACCGGCTCAACCGGACGTCCCGCAGCGACGCAGCGCCACCGCTGCGTGCGGCCAGCGGGCCATCGGGGCGGGCAGCGCGGGGCGCACCGCGCGGGTCACCGCCCGCGCGGCCGCCGCCCCCGCCCGGCGCCGAGGGGTCGCGACCAGGCCGTACTGCTCGGCCACCGCGGCCGGCAGCAGGTCCGCCGTGACGGCGCGCGCGACGGCCGCGACCCCCGGCAGGGGCGGCCAGGTCCGCAGGCCCAGGACGTCGCGGGCCACGGCCCGGGCGGCGTCGGTGACCTCGAGCCGGGCCACGGCCGCCTCGTACCAGGCGCGGAACTCCGCGTAGCCCGCCGGCAGGACCGCCTCCGTCACGCCGAACATCCGGCCGAACGGCTTCATCTGCTGCCAGTACGCCTCGCGCAGCCGCGGCGTCACGGGGCGCCCGGCGTAGCGGCCGACCGCGGCGAGCGCCGTCTCGACGAGCGTCGCGTGCACCCACAGCGCCAGCTCGGGGTCGGAGGCGCGGAACGGCGTGCCGTCCGGGGTCGTGCCCCGCACCCGGGCGTGCTGGTGCCCGACGGCGCGCGCGGCGGCCCGGCCCTGCTCGGTGTCGCCGAAGGCGATGGTCAGCACGGCCTGGAGGGTCCCGAGGAGGCGGTGCGCGGGCCCGGCCCGGTAGTCGCTGTGCTGCGCGACGCCCGCGGCGACGAGCGGGTGCGCCACCTGCAGCAGGACGGCCGCCGGCCCGCCGAGCAGGACGGCGCGCTCACCCGCCACGGCCCACAGCGCGTCGTGCGGGTCGCACACCCCCGGGTCGCCGGGGCGGCCGGGTCCCGGTGGCGGCGGGAACAGCGAGCGCAGCCCCAGCCGGGGCACGACGGCGGCGCGGGGCGGGGCGGGGACGTCCACGGGGCCACCCTCGCGCCTGCACCCACCGCCCGCAGCCCCGGTCCCGGCCGTCGCGCTGCGCAGCGCGCCGTGGCCCTGCGTCGCCTTCGGGGCGCGCCCTGCGCCGTCCGGGTGGCCCCGTGCGCCCCGCCCGCGGGCGACTGCCTACGGTGAGCGCCCCCGGGGGCGGGTTCCGGGGCAGGGAGGGCGCTGACGATGACGTCGACGAGCACGACCGAGGGGCAGGCCGGCGGGGACGCGGCCCGGCCCCGCGCGGGGTTCCGCCCCGACGTGGAGGGGCTGCGGGCCGTGGCCATCGGGATGGTGCTGCTGTTCAACGCGGGTCTCCCGCTGCTCCGCAGCGGCTACGCCGGGGTCGACGTGTTCTTCGTGATCTCCGGCTACCTCATCACCGGGCTGCTGGTGCGCGAGCTGGAGCGCACCGGCACGGTCTCGCTGGCCGCCTTCTACGCCCGCCGGGCCCGGCGGATCCTGCCCAGCGCCTACGTCGTGCTGCTCGTCGTGCTCGCGGTGACGGTCGTCGTCGCGGGTCCGGACGGTCAGCGGGCCGTGGCCCGCGACGTCCTCGCCGCGGCCCTGCAGGTGGCGAACCTCTGGTTCCTGTCCTTCGACGTGACCACGGTCGCGCCCGCCGTCGCAGACAGTCCCGTCCTGCACTACTGGTCCCTCGCCGTCGAGGAGCAGTTCTACGTCGTCTGGCCCCTCGTGGTCCTCGTCGCACGGGTCGCGGCGCGGCGCGGGCGCCCGGTGCGCCGCCCCCTCGTCGTCGCGATCCTCGTGCTGTCGCTGCTGTCGGGGTTGCTTTACCTGTTCTGGAGCCGGACGGCGTTCCAGGCGTCGTACTTCGCGAGCCCCGCGCGGGCCTGGGAGCTCGGGGCCGGGGCGCTCGTCGCGCTGCTCGAACCCCGGCTGCGCGCCTGGGCGGCCCGGCGCGGCGGCCGGGCCGCCCCCCGCGTGCTGGCCACCGCGGGCGCCCTGGCGGTCGTCGCGGTCCCGGTGGCCGACCGGGTCGGCGTCTTCGCCGCCGCCGCGGCGGCCACCGCAGGGGCGGCGGCGATCGTCGCGGCCGGTGCCCTGGACGGCGCGCCGACGGTCGTGGCGCGGCTGCTGTCCCTGCGCCCCGTCCGCTTCGTGGGCCGCTTGTCCTTCACCTGGTACCTGTGGCACGTCCCCGCCGTCGTCGTCGCGGAGCACCTGGGGGCGCGGACCTGGCCCGTGCTGCTGGCGGCGGAGCTGGTCGCCGCCGTGCCCGCGCTGCTGACGATGCGCTTCGTCGAGGGCCCGCTGCGGGGCGCCGCCCGGCTGCGCTCGCCCCGGGCGGGGCTGCTGTTCGGTGCGCTCGGAGCCGCCGTCGTGGCCGTGCCGGCCCTGCTCGTCGGCGCCTGAACCGCGGGCGCGGTGGACGGGCGCGACCGGGTCCGGCCACGCTGGGCCGGTGCAGCCGCCGGGGACCAGCGCCGAGGACGTCGTGGACGAGCCGCTCCGCACGCCGGTCGAGGTGTTGCTCGACGAGCACCGCCTCGCCCCGCGCGCCTGCCTCGACGGCGTCACCGTGGCGCAGGCGTCCGTGCGGCAGGCGCCCCGTGCGGGCTGACCTGCGCCTGGGCGGCGACCCCGAGCACCCCGACCTCGGCTCGCCCGACCTCTCCGACGCGGTGCGGCTGCTGCGCCGCGGCGGCGACTCCGTGACCCTGCGCGTGGCCCTGAGCTGGACGGAGAGCGTGTTCGCCGACCGGACCGAGGGGCTCCTCGAGCGCCACGGCCTGCACCTGGACGAGCTCATCGCGGTCGTCGACGCCATCGCCACCGTCGGCGCGTTCGGGCTCGACGCCCGCCTGGTGGCCGGCTTCCGCAGCCCCGCGGTCAGCGACGCCGCCGTCATCGCCTGCTGGGCGGCGGGCCTGGCGCCGGAGGAGATCGCCGCCCTCGCCGCGTCCGGCGCGCCCGTGGACGAGCAGACGCTGCTCACCCTCGCGGCCCTGCGGCGCGACCGGCCCCGGCCCGCAACCGGGTGAACCGGCGGCGGGGCGCTCAACCTCGTTGCCCCGCAACCCGAACCCGGTGTGGTGACCTCAGGACCGACGCAGAACTACGGCGACGCGGCCGCCGGCACCTGGCGCCCGCGTCCCGTCCTCGCCGCTCTCGTGCGGGCGACCGCCTCCTTCGGCCCGCTGCTGTTCGCCCTGGCGGTCGGTGCCGCCGCCTCCCACTGGGTGCCGGCCGAGCGACTCGGCCTGCCCGTGGGCGTGTGGCTGCTGCTCGTGGTGGGCGCGTCGTCCGGCGTGCTCGTGCTGTGCTCGCGGTGGCTGCGCCGGCTGGTGCCGCTGTCCGCGATGCTCCGGCTCAGCCTGGCCCTGCCCGACCGCGTCCCCAGCCGCTTCGACGTGGCCCGCCGCACCTGGTCCCCGACCGCGCTCGAGGGCGGGGCGTCGGGCGGGGCCTCGGCGCAGTGGCTGCTCGGGCTCGTCGGCAACCTCGCGAACCACGACGCGCCGACCCGCGCGCACGGCGAGCGCGTCCAGGCCTACGCGGCCCTCATCGGCCGCGAGCTGCGGCTGCCGCGCGAGGACGTGGACCGCCTCAGCTGGGTCGCCCTGCTGCACGACGTGGGCAAGGTCCACGTCTCGCCCGAGGTCATCAACAAGAAGGGCCGCCCCACCGATCAGGAGTGGGCCTGGCTGCAGGAGCACCCCGAGCACGGCGGCCGCCTCGTCGAGCCGCTGCGCCCGTGGCTCGGGGAGTGGCTCGCCGGGGTCGAGCAGCACCACGAGCGCTGGGACGGCGGCGGCTACCCGCGCGGGCTGGCCGGGACCGACGTGTCCCTGGCCGCGCGCGTCATCGCCGTGGCCGACACCTACGACGTCATCACCACCGCCCGCTCCTACAAGAAGCCGATGTCGGCCGAGCAGGCCCGGGCCGAGATCACCCGCTGCGCCGGCGCGCAGTTCGACCCCGAGGTGGTCCGCGCCTTCCTCGCGGTCGGCATCGGCCGCCTCCGCGTCGTCGCGGGCCCGGCCACGCTGCTGGCCGCGCTGCCCTGGGTCGGGTCCGTGCCCGCCCAGGCGCTGTCGACCGCCTCGGGCGTCGCGCAGACGGCCGGTGGCCACGTCGCGACCGTGCTGCTCGCCGCCAGCGTCGGCGTCGGGGCGGGCGTGACCACGACGCAGGCCGTCGCGGAGGTCCGCCCGCCGACCCCGGCCACCCGGTCGGCCGCCGCCCAGCACCCGGCCGGCACGTCCGCGCCGCAGCACCACCTGGCCACCGGTGCCCCCGCGCCGACCGCGCTCCCGCGCACCCCGGCGCGCGCCGGGGCGGGTGACGTCCCCGTCGTGACGGCCACCCCGGGCGTCCCCCTCCCGGCGACCGCGACCCTCCCGGCCCCGACCGCCGTCCCGGAGGTCACGGCGACGACCCCGGCGGGTGGGCCGTCGCCCGAGACCGCGTCGGTCGCGGCCGCGCTGGCGCAGACCGTGGCACCGGAGACCGCGTCGCCGGCGCTCGCGGCCGACCTGCCCGCCCCGGCGCCCGGGAAGCCGACGCCGTCGGTCGCCGCGAAGCCGGCCCCGCCGACGCCCGCGCCCTCGGCGAAGGCGGCACCTCCGGCCGCGCCGAAGCCCCCGGCCGTGCCCAAGCCCCCGGCCCCGAAGCCCACCGCTGTGCCCAAGCCGACCGCCGCGCCGAAGCCGACCGCCGCGCCGAAGCCGACCGCCGCGCCGAAGCCGACCGCCGCGCCCAAGCCGACGGCTGCCCCGAAACCGCCGGCGGCGCAGCCCCCGGCTCCCGCGGCTCCCGCGGCTCCCGCGCCGAAGGTCGCGCCGCCGAAGGTCGCACCCCCGGCGATCCCGGCACCGAAGCCCGTGCCCGAGAAGCCCGCGCCCACGACGCAGGCCGCTCCTCCCCCGGCGGCGAAGGTCCCGGCAGTGAAGGTCCCGGTGGCGAAGGTCCCCGCGGCGAAGGCTCCGGTGGCCCCACCCGCCGTCCTGCCGAAGCCCGTCGTCACGACCGTGCCGGCGAAGCCGGTGCCGGGGATGGCGAAGGCCACCGACGCGCCGTCGTCCTGACGCGGTCAGCCCGGCGCGGTCACGACCCGGGGAGCACGTACCGGGCGCTGCGCTGCTGCCCCCAGCCGAACCGGCTCTCGGCGATCCAGTCCTCGAGGTGGTCCGCGAGGCGCGCGGCGCACTCCTCGGCGGTGAAGGGCCGCTCGGCACCCGCCTCGAGGCTGCGCCAGACCGGCGACGTCAGCCAGTCCTGGAACACCTCGCCCGCGGCGACGACGCGCACCCACACGTCGCCCTCGTCGCCGTCGACCCCGTGGTGGACGGTCAGCTGCTCCAGCTCCCGGGCCGTCAGCAGCGACGTCACGACGGGCACGGCGACCGCGTCCCGCAGCCGGGCCAGCTCGGGGTCCTCGGCGTCGGTGACGTCACCGGGACGCGGGTGCGTGGGGCCCGCGGACGGTCCGGGGCGCAGGGTGAGGCGGCTGCGGTAGGCGGGCTCGTCGCTCACCCGCCGACCGTACCGCCGGGCCCCGGGGGTCGGGCAGGATCACCGGGCGCTGCGGCACCGGGTCCGGCGTTCGGACGGCGGGGGCGGTCCCCGTGCGGAGGAGGAGCCGTGAGGACGAGGCACAGCGTGCGGGGAAAGGTCGCGGTCGTCACCGGGGCCGGGTCCGGCATCGGGCGGGAACTGGCCCGGGAACTGGCCCGGCGGGGGGCGCGGCTGGCGCTGTGCGACGTCGACGGGGAGGGGCTCGCGGCCACCGCCGCGCTGGTGCGCTCGGGTTCCCCGGCGGTGGCGGTGCACACGGCCGTCCTCGACGTCGCCGACCGGGCCGCGGTCCGCGCGCACGCCGACGCGGTCGCCCGGCACCACGGGGTGGTGCACCAGGTCTACAACAACGCGGGCGTGAGCGGCGGCGCGCAGAGCGTCCTCGACGGCGACTGGCGGGTGTTCGAGCGGACCCTCGCCGTGAACCTGCACGGCGTGGTGCACGTGAGCGCCGCGTTCCTGCCGCACCTCATCGCCTCCGGCGACGGGCACGTCGTGAACGTCTCCAGCCTCAACGGGTTCTTCGCCCAGCCCAAGTCCGCGGACTACTGCGCGAGCAAGTTCGCCGTGCGGGGCTTCACCGAGTGCCTGCGCTCGGAGCTGCTGGCGCAAGGGCACCCCGTGCGGGTCACCGTCGTCCACCCGGGCGGCGTGCGCACCGGCATCGCCTCGGCCGGCGTCGCCGCGGCCGCCCGCCACGGCGTGGAGCTCACGGAGGACCAGCGCCGCCGCGCCCGGGTCTACGAGGAGCGGCTGCTGCGGATGCCCGCCGACCGGGCCGCGCGGACCGTGCTCGACGGCGTCGAGGCGGGCCGCTCGCGCGTGCTCGTCGGCCGCGACGCCGTCGCCGTGGACCTGCTGGTCCGGGCGCTGCCGGCCGCGGCACCGGCGATCGCCGCCCGCCTGGAGCGGCGGCTGTTCGGCGCCGGCTGAGTCCTCAGACCAGGGCGATCGGCCCGGGCTGCAGGCGGGGCAGGCGCGCCACGTCCTCCCACGCCGCGCCGAGGACGTCGACGACGCGGGGCATCTGCGCGGCGGGCAGCGTGAACGGCACCCGCAGGTGGCGCTCGAAGGCGCCGTCCACGCCGAAGCGCGGGCCGGCGCTGAGCAGCAGCCCGCGGGCGCGGGCCGCGAGCACGAGGGAGCTGCTGACGGGTTCCCCGAGGTTCACCCAGGTGCTGAAACCCCCGTCCACGCGGGGCGCGTCCCAGGTCGGCAACCGCTCGCCGAGCGCCTCGTGCAGGACGTCGTGGGCGGCGCGCACACGACCGCGGCGGCGGGTGGTGAGCGCGTCGAGGTCGGGCAGGACCTCCGCGCCGACGAGCTGGTCGAGCACGGGCGTGCCCAGGTCCGCGGGCGACCGGCGGTGCAGGAGTTCGCGGATGGTGCCGGCGTCCGCGCGGATCCACCCGATCCGCAACCCGCCCCACACCGACTTCGCGAGCGAGCCGACGTGCACGACGTCGCCGGGGAACGGGACCCACGGGGCGGCGGCGTCGGTGAACCCCAGGTCCGCCATCGTCTCGTCGACGACGACCCGGGTGCCGTGGCGCGCCGCCAGGTCGGTCACCGCGCGGCGCTGGGCGGCGGGCATCGTCGCGCCCGTCGGGTTCTGGAAGTCGGGCACGAGGTAGGCGACGCGGGGCCGCGCCCGCGCGAACGCGTCGCGCAGCGCCTCGTCGTCCCAGCCGTCGCGCGTGACGGGCACCTGCACGGGCCGGCCGCCGGCCGCGACGAGCGCCTCGACCGCCTTGGGGTAGGTGGGGGTCTCCACGAGCACCCGGTCGCCCGGGGTGAGCAGCGTCCGGGCCAGCAGCGCGATCGCGTGCTGCGCGCCGACGGTCACGAGGACCTCGTCGGGGCGCGTGGGCAGCCCGCGCTCGGCGTAGCGCGCCGCCACCGCCGCGCGCAGCTCCGGCACGCCCTGCATCTCGTAGCCGTGACCGCCCAGGTGCTGCGGCAACCGGGACACCGCGCGCTCCACGGCCTCCTGCAGGCCGTCCACCGCGGGCATGGCCGCGTTGGTGAGGTCGAGGACGTCGGCGTCGGGGGGCGGGCGGCGCTCGTTCGCGGGCGAGGGCCGCTGCAGCGGCCGGACGACGCTGCCCGACCCGCGCAGGCTCGCCACGTGGCCCGTCTCGCGCAGCGCGGCGTAGGCCGCGCTCACGGTCGCGCGGCTGACGCCGAGCGCCACGGCCAGGTCCCGCTCTGCCGCGAGCCGCGTGCCCACCGCGAGCCGGCCGTCGAGGACGAGCAGGCGCACCCGGTCGGCGAGGGCGGCGTAGGCGGGGGAGCGGTCGCGCCACGTCCCGAGCAGCGCCGCGAGGGCGCGGGCGCTGATGGTCGTCTGCACCGGGCCACTGTAGCCGGATTGGCACTGTTCGGACAGGAGTTGGACCGGTCTCATGGAGGGGTGAGCAGTCCAGTCCCCGCCCCCCACCGTGTCCGGGTGCCGCGGCTCCTCGTCGGCCTGGCCCTCTTCGGCGTCGCCGACGGCGCCATGGTGCAGGCCGCGGTGGGCGTCGACCCGTGGACCGTCTTCGCCCAGGGGATCGCGCGGCAGACGGGCGTGGGCCTGGGCTGGGTCACGAACGTCGTGGGCCTGGTGGTCCTGCTGCTGTGGATCCCGCTGCGGCAGAGGCCGGGTGCCGGCACCGTCCTGAACATCCTCGTCGTCGGGACGGTGCTGCAGGCCACGGTGGCCGTGCTGCCCGCGCCGGGGGCCGTGTGGCTGCGCGCCCTGCTGTTCGCCGCCGGCCTGCTGCTGCTCGCGGTGGCCAGCGGCCTCTACATCGGCGCCCACTACGGCCCCGGCCCGCGCGACGGCCTCATGACGGGGCTGCGCGCGCGGACCGGGCGGCCGGTCTGGCAGGTCCGCACGGCCGTCGAGGTGACCGTGCTCGCCGTCGGCTGGGTGCTCGGCGGGAACGTCGGGCCGGGCACGGTCGCCTTCGCGGCCCTCATCGGCCCGCTGGTCGGCTGGACGCTGCCCGCCCTGGACGTGCGGCGGCGCCGGGCCGGCCCCGCCTGAGGCGGCTCAGTCGGGGACCGCGACCAGCACCCGCTCGCGGGACCCCGCGTCGACGCGGTCGTGGGCCGCAGCGGTCCGCTCCAGCGGTACGGGCTCGCCGACGGGGATCCACAGCCGCCCCTCGTGCGCGGCCGCGGTGAGGTCGTCCGCGGCCTGCGCCTTGGCGGCCGGGGGGAAGTCGTCGCTGCCGAACAGCCGGACCGTGACGTTGGCGAACAGCAGCGGCCAGAACGGGAGTTCCGGGCGGTCGCGGCGCGTGCCGTAGGCCGCGATCGTCCCGTCGGGGCCGATGACGGCGGTGTCGAGGTCGACGTTCTCCGAGAACGCGACCTCGACGATCCGGTCGACGCCCCCGTCGGCGTGCGCCAGCACGTCCCGCGCCACGTCGGCGCCGTCGAGGGCGACGGCCGCCGTCAGCACCGACGACAGCGGGGTGGCCGCGACCCGCTCGAGGTCCGCGGCGCGCCGGACGGTGCCGATCACGCGGGCCCCGCCGCCGGCCGCGAGCTGCGCGGCGAGGGAGCCCACGGCGCCGAGGACGCCGTGCACCAGCACGGTGCGGCCCGTGACCGGACCGTCGGCGAAGACGGTGCGGTGCGCGGTGATCCCGGGGATGCCGAGGCAGGCGCCGACCTCGTCGGGCACGTCGTCGGGCAGGTCGACGGCCTGCGCCGAGGGCACGACGGTGAGCTGGGCGGCGGTGCCGGAGGGCCGGTAGGACTGCGCGCCGAACACCCAGACGCGGCGCCCGACGCGCGCCGGGTCGACGCCCTCGCCCACGGCCGCGACGACGCCGGCGCCGTCGCTGTGCGGGACGATGCGCGGGAACGCCATCCCCGCGCCGAGCATGCCGCGGCGCTTCTTGGTGTCCCCGGGGTTCACCCCCGACAGGCGCAGCCGCACCGCCACCTCGCCGGCGGCGGGTTCCGGGTCGGGCAGCTCGCCGACCTGCAGGACGTCGGCCGCAGGACCTTGCGCGTCGTACCAGACAGCCCGCACGGGGCACCTCCGTCGTCGTCGTGGACCACCTCGCGGGGGCGGGGTGGTGCCCCCGAGCATCCACCTCCGGTGGGCCGAACCGGTTGCGTCACCTGCGGTTCACGGCCTGTTCCCAGGTCGGACGACTGCGCAGCGTGAGTGTGCTTCCGCGACGAGCGCCGCGCCGCGCACGCGCCTACCCTCGTTGAACGTTCAGCCACGCGCCGCCCCCGCGGTGCGGCTGGGCTCGCGGGGACACCGCCCCGCCAGGAGCTGAGGGAGAACCGATGACCGAGGTCACCGCCCACCACGGGTTGTTCCGGAGCACGAAGCTGCACGTCGACGACACCGGCGGCACGGGCCGTCCGGTGGTCCTCATCCACGGCTGGCCGCTGTCCGGTGCGTCGTGGTCGGAGCAGGTCCCCGCGCTGCAGGCGGCCGGCTACCGCGTCGTCACCTACGACCGCCGCGGGTTCGGGCGCAGCGACAAGACGCGCAGCGGCTACGACTACGACACCCTCACCGAGGAC
>Ga0160427_10000895_pt1 | contig 18142 bp, 19 predicted proteins | sample SolpanmetagenomL_FD_108194 | JGI IMG/M metagenome (GOLD analysis project Ga0160427, IMG submission 108194) | Solar panel surface microbial communities from Lawrence Berkeley National Laboratory, California, USA - L | ecosystem: Engineered > Built environment > Solar panel > Unclassified ...
AGGATCGACCATGACGCGGAACGCCGACCCGGACTTCTGGACCCGGGCCCGCCGGCACTTGGTGCGCTACGGCGGCACCTTCGCACCGGTCATCATCGAGCGGGCCGAAGGCAGCTTCGTCATCGATGCCGACGGACGGAAGATCCTCGACTTCACCTCCGGGCAGATGAGCGCCATCCTGGGCCATGGCCACCCGGAGATCGCCGCCGTGGTGGCCGATCACGCGCGGACGCTCGATCATCTGTTCAGCGGCATGTTGAGCCGACCGGTTGTCGATCTGGCGACGGAGCTGGCCGGGATCGCTCCGGGCGGCCTCGAACGGACGCTGCTGCTCACGACGGGGGCTGAGGCCAACGAGGCCGCCCTGCGCATGGCCAAGCTCGCGACCGGCGGCTGGGAGGTGGTGGGCTTCGCCCAGTCCTGGCATGGCATGACGGCCGGAGCCGCCGCGGCGACCTACAGCGCCGGCCGCAAGGGCTACGGTCCCGCGCAGGTCGGGTCCTTCGCGATCCCGGCGCCGAACGCCTACCGGCCGGCCTTCGAGCGCGACGGCGCGGCCGATTGGCAGGGCGAACTGGACTACGCCTTCGCTTTGGTGGACCGGCAGAGCACCGGCAACCTCGCGGCCTTCCTGGCCGAGCCGATCCTCAGCTCGGGCGGCATCCTCGATCTGCCGCCCGGCTACCTCGCGGCGCTGAAGCGCAAATGCGTGGAGCGCGGCATGCTGCTGATTCTCGACGAGGCGCAGACGGGCATCGGCCGCACCGGCCTCATGTTCGCCTGCGAGCGGGACGGCGTTGTGCCCGACATCCTCACGCTCTCGAAGACCTTGGGTGCGGGGCTGCCCCTGGCGGCGGTCATGACCACCGCGGCGATCGAGGATCTCTGTCACGCCCGCGGGTTCCTGTTCTACACCACGCACGTCTCCGATCCGCTCCCCGCGGCGGTCGGCCTCAAGGTACTGGAAATCGTCGCGCGCGACGGGCTCGTCGCCCGGGCGGCGACGGCGGGCGCGCGGCTCGCGGCGCGGCTTCGCGCGCTCCAGCAGCGCTTCGCCTGCATCGGCGACGTGCGCGGGCGGGGTTTGCTGCAGGGTGTCGAGATCGTCGCCGACCGGGCCACCAAGGTACCCGCCCCGGACCTCGGCGACGCCGTCACCCGCCGCTGCCTCGAACTCGGGCTCAGCATGAACATCGTGCAGCTCCCGGGCATGGGCGGCGTGTTCCGCATCGCGCCGCCGTTGACGGCCTCGGACGCGGAACTCGATCTCGGGCTCGACATTCTGGAGCGCGCCCTCGAAAGCTCCGTCTGAGGCGCTGCTGCGCCCGCAACGCGTGCCCGGGCTCAAGGGATCGCGACGCTCCGGCGTTACGCCGCCTCGATCTCCGCGCTCACGGTCAGCCACTCTTCCTCGGCGGCCGCGAGCGCACTCGCCGCATCCGACCGCATCTTGGCGATCTCGCCGGCCTTGGCGGCGTTCTCGCGGAAGGCGGACCCGTCCTCCAGGGCGGCGTCGATCTTCTGGATCGCGGCGGTCAGCTTCGCCATCCGCGCCTCGATCGCTTCCAGCCGCTTCCGGAGCGGCGCCAGGGCCGCGCGCCGCTCGACGCCGGCACGGCGCGCCTCGGCCTTCTGGCCGCCGGAGGATTCGGCGTCGCGCTCCACCTCGCGCTCCGGGCCCGACAGGACGAACCGCCGGTAATCGTCCATATCGCCGTCGAAGGTCTTCACCGTGCCGTCAGCGACCAGCCACAGCCGGTCGGCGCAGGCCTCCACCAGGAAACGGTCGTGGGAGACCAGGATCACCGCACCCTCGTAGTCGTTGATCGCCTCCACGAGGGCCTGCCGGCTCTCGATGTCGAGGTGGTTGGTCGGCTCGTCGAGGATCAGGAGGTGCGGCCCGTGGAAGGCCGCGAGGCCCATCAGCAGCCGCGCCTTCTCGCCGCCCGACAGCTTCTCCACCGGCGTGTCGGACTTGTTGGCGCCGAAGCCCAGCCGGGCGGTGGCCGAGCGCACCTTCGCCTCGGGCACGTCCGGCATCAGGGTCCGGACATGCGCGTAAGCGCTCTCGGCGGGACGCAGCTCGTCGAGCTGGTGCTGGGCGAAATACGCCACCTCCATCTTGGACGACCTTTTGACCTCGCCTGCGAGCGGCCCGAGCCGACCGCCGATCAGCTTGCAGAAGGTCGACTTGCCGTTGCCGTTGGCGCCCAGCAGCGCGACCCGGTCGTCGGGGGCGAGGCTCAGATCGAGGCCGGTGAGCACGATCCGGTCCCCGTAGCCGGCCTTCACCCGCTCCATGGCGACGATCGGCGGCGATAGCGGCTTCTCCGGGCTCGGCAGATGGATCACCGGCACGTCGTCCTCGATGAGGGCCGCGATCGGCTCCATCTTGGCGAGCCGCTTCATGCGCGACTGCGCCTGGCGCGCCTTGGTGGCCTTGGCCTTGAACCGGTCGATGAAGCTCTGGAGATGCGCCCGTTCGACATCCTGCTTGGCCTTCGCCTTGGCCTGAAGGACGCGCTTCTCGGAGAGCTGCTTGGCGAAGCTCGTGTAGCCGCCGCGATAGATTGTCAGCTTTCCCCGGTCGAGATGGAGGATGTGGTCGACGCTGGTATCCAAAAGGTCGCGGTCGTGGCTGATGATGATCGCGGTGCGCGGGTAACGCTCCAGGTAGTCGTAGAGCCAGAGCGTGCCCTCGATGTCGAGGTAGTTGGTCGGCTCGTCGAGGAGCAGCAGGTCGGGCTCGGAGAAGAGCACCGCGGCGAGCGCCACCCGCATCCGCCAACCGCCGGAGAAGTCCGCGCAGGGCCGCGCCTGGGCGGCCGCGTCGAAGCCCAGCCCGTGCAGGATCGCGGCGGCGCGGGCGGGCGCCGAATGCGCACCGATATCCACGAGCCGGGTCTCGATCTCGGCCCGGCGCAGGCCGTCCGCGTGCTCGGCCTCCGCGATCAGGCGGGTGCGTTCGGTGTCGGCGGCCAGCACGACGGCGTGCAGGGTCTCGGGACCTGCGGGAGCCTCCTGCGCGACGGCGCCGATTCGCATGCCCTTGGGCAGCCCGATCGACTTCGCATCCACCGGCAGATCGCCCAGGATGGCCTTGAACAGCGTGGTCTTGCCCGCGCCGTTCCGGCCGACGAGCCCGACACGGGCTCCCTCCGGGATCGTGAAGTTCGCCGCGTCGAGGATCAGGCGGTCGCCGATGCGGTAGGTGAGGTCGTTGACGCGGAGCATGGCGGCGTTCTGGCGGTCCGGACGCGGCGAGGCAAGCGCCCTGCCGGCGCGCAGGGCCCGCGCGTTCGTCCGCAAGCACAGGAACAGTCCCGGGCCCTATTGCCCGTCCTGAAAGTCGCTCAACCGCCGACATTTTAACGGTTTCGCATCAAAGCTGCGTCAGTATCTGCCGACTAGCCTGCGAATGAAGGCACCGGCCGCTCTGCCGGTACGATCGCGAAGGCAGGCGGATCAGTATTGCGTGGTGACGCGTCGCGCGAGCGGCGCGGCGCAGCCTGCGGTCATCGTACGCTCGGGAGGGAGCGGACGACGGGAGCGAAATCTTGGGCCGGACCCTGATCCTCACCGACGATACCAGCCGCGGCGAGCGCCTCGCGCGCAACCTCGGCGCCGGCGGAAGCGTGACGCTCCACGATCTCTACGGCGATGCCGTGCCGCCCACCGGATCCTCGCTGATCATCAGCGACGTCAGCGCGCTGACCTCCGAATCCGTGCGTCGCCTGCGCCAGGCGCTCGCCGTCGCGCGGGGCGCCGGCACGCCGTTCCTCGCCCTGATCCACGGCAATCTGGGCCGCGGTGAGATCCAGGCGACGGCCCTCGGGGCGACTCGGGTCCTGCCGGCGTCTGTGGCGGGTGCCATGCTGCTCAACGCGGTCGCCGCTTTGACCGGAAGCCCCGGACCGGCCAGGGCGGCCGGCGTCGCGCGCGGTTCCCTGCTGCGGGATCAGGTCGACGGCGCGCGCCAAGCCTTCGCGGCCATCTTCCGTCCGGATCGGATGCCCGAGCCCGCGATCGTCGAGTCCGGCGCCGTGCTGGTGAACCGCGCCGTCCGCGAGGCGAAGATTCGGGATTGGCTCACCGTCGTCGCCAACTTCGATGACGTGACCCACCGGCACTGCCTGAGCGTCGCCGGTCTGGCCGCTGCCTTCGCGCGGCAGCTGGGCCTGAACGAGGTGGATTCGAACCACCTGATCAAGGGCGCGCTGCTCCACGATATCGGCAAGGCCAAGATCTCCCTCGCCATCCTGAACAAGCCGGCGCCGCTGACGCCGGAGGAGCGGGTCGAGATGAGCCGTCACCCGGCGCTCGGGTACGACATGCTCCTCGCAGGCGGCTACGACACGCTGACGCTGGCGGTGGTCCGCTCGCACCACGAATACCTCGACGGCACCGGCTATCCGGACCGGCTCCACGGTCGGGAGATCCCGGACCTCGTCCGTCTGATCACGATCTGCGACATCTTCGCGGCGCTGATCGAGGAGCGGCCCTACAAGAGGCCGAAACCGGCTCATGAAGCCTTCGCGGTCCTGGAGGGGATGGACGCGAAGCTCGACGTCGACCTCGTGCGCGCCTTCGGCGGCGTCGCGACGGCCTGCGAGACGCCCGTGCGGGCATCCGCCTGATCCGGCACGGTTCGTCTCAGGTCAGGTCCCACGCCGCTTCGTCCCGCATCAGCGCCGCCACCAGGGCGTGGTTCAGCTCGTGCCCGGTATGCAGGGCGGTGATCCGTCCCTCGATCGGGTGACCTGCCAGGGCGAGATCGCCGACGAGATCGAGGATGCGGTGGCGCACCGGCTCGCCCGGAACCCGCATCCCGCCGAGGACACGGCCGCGCACCAGCAGCGCCGCCGAGCGCGGCGACACCCCCTGCAGGAAGCTCTTCCGGGTGAGGCACCCGTAGGCACGCCCGGCCATCGCCCGGCCGAATCGGCCGAAGCTGCGCGAAGGCGCGATCTCGCGCTCGAAGGTCTCCGGGCTGAGGCTGCCCGACCAGTCGATCGCGCCGAAATACGCGAGGGCGACATGGCCCGTCAGGTGCAGCCCGGGGCCGGGTTCGATCCACAGGCGGCGCTGACCGCACTCGACCGTGACGGCGCGGCGGACCCGGATGACGCGGCAGGGTGCCGCCTGCTCGATCCGCCCGGCGGACCGGATCGCCTGGCACCACGGCGTGGCGCTCCCGTCGAAGATCGGCAGCTCGTCGGCGTCGATCTCGGCCAGCGCGTTGTCGATCCGCAGGGCGCTCAGGGACGCCATCAGGTGTTCGATGGTCCGGACGAGGACGCCCTCGCGCCGGATCGCCGACGAGAGCGGCTGCGGTTCACGGTAGGGCCAGAGCGCGGGCACGTCGACGCAGCGGCCGTCCTTGAGGCGGCGACGGAAGATGATGCCGTGTCCCGAAGGCGCCGGGCTGACACGAACAGTGGCGTGGCGTCCGGAATGGAGACTGTGCCCGGACCGCTCGAACGAAGCCGCGAGGGTGGCCTGTGGGCGACGTGGCGGTGCGGCGGCACAGGAAGCGTCGCGCGGGACTCTGATCTCGTGAAACATCGCTGCCGCGCCCCCACGCGGCGGCGGAAAATAACCCTGGTTCCTGATCCACGCTAATAAACTCCTGTTCAACGGAGCGCGGCTTGACCGCTCTGCCCGCGCCCGTCACGATCGCGCCCGCCCGACCGGTCAAGCAGCGCTGCGGCGCTGGTCAGCTTCACCGTGCGGGCTGCTCCCGTCCCCTGATCCGTTGGCCGGCACCCGTCAGGGCAGGGATGGAGGCCGGAGTTGAGGGAACACGTTCGATGGCGCGGCTGGGCACGATACCGTTCTTCAAGGATCCGGGCATCGAGCTCAGCCCCTACGAGTCCCGCTGCCACTGGCGCCGGGTCGATGAGAATGAAGTCCTCGTCGACTTCGACGACATCTCTACGGACGTCTACTTCATCGCCTCCGGGGAGGTGCGCATCCTGAACCGCACGCAGTCGGGCAAGGAGGTGATCCTCGGCGAGATGCGCGGCGGCGCCTTCTTCGGCGAACTCGCCGCCATCGACGGGATCGGCCGCTCGGCCAACGTTACGGCGCTCACCCGCGGCGAGGTCTGCGTGGTCCCCGCCGCGGTGTTCCGGCAGATCGTCTTCGCGTCCGAGGCGATCGCCGACCGGCTGTTCCGGCTGCTCGCCAAGCGCGTGCGCGAGCTGAACACCCGGTTGATGGAGCACGCGCTGCTCGACCTCAAGCACCGGCTCTACGCCGAGCTCCTGCGCCTGTCGGTGCCGCGCACCGGCGCCTCGGGCGAGCGGGTCGTCTCGCCGCCGCCCTATCATCACGTCCTCGCGGCCCGGATCGGCTGCCGTCGTGAGCAGGTCACACGGGAATTCACCGCGATGGCGGCCGAGGGGCTGGTCGACCGCACCCGTGGCGCGCTGGTTCTGCGCCGGCCGGACCTGCTGGAAGCGCGCGTGGCCGAGGCGCTGCGCGAGGATTCCTGATCCTTGCCCGGCACGCCGGCACCGCGCCTGCGGCTTGAGGATCTGACCAAGCTTTACGGCACGCACCGCGCCGTCGACGCGGTGACGCTGGATCTGGAGCCCGACGAGTTCTTCTGCCTGCTGGGACCGTCCGGCTGCGGCAAGAGTACACTCCTGCGCATGATCGCCGGGTTCGAGGTGCCGAGTTCGGGGCACATCCGGCTCGGCGACGAGAACCTCACGGCGCTGCCGCCGCACCGGCGGCCGGTCAACATGATGTTCCAGTCCTACGCCCTGTTCCCCCACATGAGCGTGGCGTCCAATGTCGGCTACGGACTCAAGGGCATCGGCCGGGCCGCCGCCGCCGCCCGGGTGGCGGACCTCCTGCGGCTGGTCCGCCTCGACGGCTTCGGCGACCGCCGGCCCGACACGCTCTCGGGCGGGCAGCGGCAGCGGGTGGCCCTGGCCCGGGCGCTCGCCCGCGAGCCGAAGCTGCTGCTCCTCGACGAGCCGCTGGGCGCCCTGGATCGTGGCCTGCGGGAGGAGACGCAGGGCGAACTGCGCGCCGTGCAGCGCCGGCTCGGCACCGCCTTCGTGGTCGTCACGCATGATCCCGAGGAAGCGATGATGCTGGCCGACCGGATCGGCGTCATGGAGGGGGGCCGCCTCGTGCAGGTCGGGAAGCCGGAGGTGCTCTACCGGCGTCCGGCCAGCCGCTTCGTGGCCGGGCTGCTCGGCGACGTGAACCTCATCCCCGGCCGCCTGGGATCCGAGGGGTCGGGCGGCGAGCGCCCCGTTCGGACGCCCCACGGCGACGTGCGGGGCGCGGCGGCGACGCAACTGGCCGAGGGTGCCCCGGTCCTGGTCGCGGTGCGTCCGGAGGATCTGGTCCTCGGGGCCGACGGGCTCCCCGTCGTCGTCGCCGACGCGACGTTCCTGGGCGACCGTGTGCGTCGCACCCTGCGGCTGCCCGACGGATCGATCCTGCGCGCGAGCGGTCGACCCGCCGACGCGGACGCGCCCGTGGGGTCCTGGACGCATGTCGGCTTCGCGCCCGAGGCCGCGGTGATCCTGCCGGCATGAGGGCGCTCGCGCCCCGGACGTGTCGCATCGCCCGCGAGCGCATCGCGGATATGAGGTCCGTCGCGCGTGCGGCCCGATCGATCGCAGCGGCGCTGGGACCCGTGCCCGTGGCCGCGCGCGCCTCCTCGCCGGTGCGGGAGAAAACCCCGGGGAATGCACGGCCTGTACGCGGCGGGACGGCGCGCCTCATCCCGGGACTCCTCGCCCCTCGACCGGACCCTCATCCCCATCCTCTGCCCGAGGGAAGGGGACGCAGGTCGCACCCCGGTAGCCACACCCTGCCGCAGATCCGCGGACGCCGCGCGACGCGCGGCTCCCCGTCCTTCGGTGTCCCCAAGCCGAACGGTGCTCCATGAGCCGCGCCAGATTCGGCAGAGGCTTCGACCGTCTGGTGCGGCTGCCGCCGTTCGTGTGGCTGTCGGCGTTCTTCCTCGTGCCGTTCGCGATCACGCTGAAGATCAGCCTGTCGGAGCCGGCCACGGCGATCCCGCCCTACCTACCGGTGCTCGATTGGCGCGCCGGCCTGGACGGCTGGTCGGCCTTTCTCGAAGGCCTGGACTTCGACAATTACGCGACGCTCTACGCCGACCCGCTGTACCGCGACGCCGCCCTCGGCTCGCTGACCTACGCGGCCGTGGCGAGCCTCATCCTCGTGGCGCTCGGTACTCCGCTCGCCTACGCCCTGGCCCGGGCGCCGGTTCGCTGGCAGCCGCTCCTCGTCGCCCTCGTCGTCGTGCCGTTCTGGACGAGCTTCCTGATCCGGATCTACGCCTGGATCGCGATCCTGAAGCCCGAGGGGCTGCTCAACCTGATCCTGCTGCGGGCCGGCCTGATCTTCGAGCCGCTGACCATCCTCAACACCGAGGCCGCCATCCTCGTCGGCCTCGTCTACGCGTACCTGCCCTTCATGGTGCTTCCGCTCTACGCCGTGATGAGCCGCCTGGATCCGAGCCTGCGGGAGGCGGCGGCCGACCTCGGCGCGTCGCCCACCCGCGTGTTCTGGAGCGTGACCCTCCCCCTCAGCCTGCCCGGGATCCTGGCTGGCGCAGGCCTGTGCTTCATCCCGATGGTCGGCGAGTTCGTGATTCCGGACCTGCTCGGAGGCTCGGAGACCCTGATGCTCGGCCGGGTGCTCTGGACCGAGTTCTTCTCGAACCGTGACTGGCCGCTCGCATCGGCGGTCGCCGTCCTGATCCTCGCCATCGTCGTCGGGCCGGTGGTGCTGTTCCGCGACAGCCTGCGCGTCGGCGAGGCGGGGGACGGACGGCCGTGACCTGGGTGACCCGCACCGCCCTGGTGGCCGGGCTCGGCTTCCTCTACGCGCCGATCCTCGTGCTGGTCGCCTACTCGTTCAACGCCTCGCCGCTGGTCACGGTCTGGGGCGGGTTCTCGACGCGCTGGTACGGCACGCTGATGTCGGACACGCCGCTGATGGCCGCCGCCTGGGTCTCGTTCAAGGTGGCCGTACTGGCGAGCGGCATCGCCACGGTGCTCGGCACGCTGGCAGCGCTGGTGCTGGAGCGGCACGGACGCTTCCGCGGGCGCCCGCTGTTCGCCGGACTGATCCTCGGGCCGATCGTGATGCCGGAGGTGATGATCGGCCTGTCGCTCCTCTTGATGTTCATCGGCGTCGGCCTCGATCGGGGCCTCGTCACCATCGTCATCGCGCACGCCACCTTCTGCACCGGGTTCGTGGCGGTGGTCGTGGCGGCGCGCCTGCGCGGTCTCGATCGCTCCCTCGAAGAGGCGGCGGCCGACCTCGGCGCGCCGCCCTGGCGCGTGCTCACCACCGTGACGCTGCCGCTGCTGGCGCCCGCAGTGGTGGCCGGCGCGCTCCTCGCCTTCAGCCTGTCGCTGGACGACTTGGTGATCGCCAGCTTCGTCTCGGGGCCGGGCTCCACCACGCTACCGATGCGCCTCTACAGTCAGGTCCGGCTCGGGGTGAATCCCGAGATCAACGCCGCCTCGACCTTGCTGATCGCGCTCGTCAGTGCGGCCGTGCTGCTGGCCTCCTGGCTGACGGCCCGTCGCGGGCCGGGCTGACGCCGGTCCCGCTCTGTGCGGCGACGCACACGGCCAAGCTCAGCGCGGACATAATCTCGCACACGTTTCGCCGGTCGATCCGGCGGATTCGCGAGGGATCGCCGTCATGACACGCTCTCTGACCATCGTCTCCCTGGCGGCGATCCTGGCCGCCTCGGCGGCGGAGGCCCGCTCGGCACGGATGCCGGCCAAGCCGCAGCCGAGCGCTGCCATCCAGGCGCGCCAGAACGCCATGAACGATTTCAGCGCGCGGATGAGCCGCCTCGACCGACTGATGGGAGTGCCGTCGGTTGCGGCCGCGCGGTCGCGGTCCGCCGAAGCCGGGCGCTGACGCCGAGCCCCCCGCGCCGGATCAGCGGCCGAGGCCGCCCGCCTCCTCGACAAAGCGCGCCACATCGTCCGCGCCAGCACCCCCGCGCAGGGATGCGAACACGTAGGGCCGCGCCCCGCGCATCCGCTTCGTGTCCGCCTCCATAACGGACAGGTCGGCGCCGACCAGCGGCGCGAGGTCGGTCTTGTTGACGATCAGCAGGTCCGACCGGGTGATGCCCGGTCCGCCCTTGCGGGGGATCTTCTCGCCCCCGGCCACGTCGATCACGTAGAGCGTGATGTCGGCGAGTTCCGGCGAGAACGTCGCCGCGAGGTTGTCGCCGCCGGATTCGATCAGCACCAAGTCGAGCTTGGGAAAGCGGCGGCTCATCTCCGCCACCGCCGCGAGATTGATGGAAGCGTCCTCTCGGATCGCGGTATGCGGGCAGCCGCCCGTCTCGACGCCCAGGATGCGCTCCTCCGGCAGGGCGCCGGCCACCGTCAGGATCCGCGCATCCTCCTTGGTGTAGATGTCATTGGTGATCGCGCAGATCTCGTAGCGATCTCGGAAGCGCTTGCAGAGCTGCTCCATGAGGGCTGTCTTGCCGGATCCGACAGGACCGCCGATGCCGACGCGGAGAGGGCCGTTCGAAGAGGTCATGCTGCGGTCTCACGATCGGAAGATGCGGGAATACTGGGTCTCGTGCCGGAAGGAGCCGAGATCCAGGCGGAAGGTGGCGGCTCCCAGGGCGTCGAGACCCGCACCGGCAGCCGCGTCGGCGAGGCGGGCGATGCGCGGGGCGAGGGCGGCGACCACCCGCGTGCCGGCGGCCTGTCCCACCGGCGCCGCCCGCAGCGCCGCAGAGACAAGGTTCTGCAGGAAGGCGAGACCGTAAGCGGCGAGGACGGGTGCCAGCACCATGCGGTGAGCCCCGGCGGCCAGCCCGACCGCGACCGGATAGGCGACGGGGCCCGGAAGGTGCTCGGTCAGGCTTGAGAGCGGCGCGCAGGGCCATGCGCCGAGGGTGGCGTCGAGGAAGCTCCGACCCTGCTGGCTCGTCTCGAGGTGCAACTCGCGCGACGGCGCGAGGGCGAGGGCGAGGTCGTTGATGGCGCGGATCGCGTCGCTGCCGCACATCGCCGCCCGATGGGCCTCGGCCGCCAGGATCAGGTCGTTGCGCAGCGCGCCGCGCTCGCAGACGTCGCCGATCCAGTCCGCGAGGCTCGCCTCGTCGCGCACGTCACCGGCTTCGACCGCCCATTCCAGGCCGTGCGAGTACGCGTAGGCGCCGACCGGATACCCCGGCGACAGCCACGCCATCAGGCGGAGGGCGTCGAGGGCCTCAGTCGGCGGCATGGTGATGGTGATGGCCGCCATGCGCGTGCGCTTGCGCCGAACCACCCGCGTAGGCCCCGCCCTCGGGCCGGAACGGGCGAATCACCGGCTCGACCGTGCCACCGAGCCCACGCACCATCTCGGCGAGCACGTGATCGTCCGCGATCCAGACCGCGTCGGCGCCGATCTCAGCCGGGATGTGCCGGTTGCCGATGTGCCAGATCAGGCGCCTGAGCGCGTGCTCGCTCGGCGCGCGGATCTCCAGGAGGCGTTCCGACGCCGCCTCGACCCAGACGAGGCGGCCGTCTTGAAGGACCAGCGCATCGCCATCCTCAAGCACGGCCGGTTCCGGCAGATCGAGCAGGAAGTCCAGTCCGCCGGTCCCGCGCATGGCGACGCGGCGGCGATGACGGTCGCCGTGATCGAGAACGACGCGGTCGACGATCTCGCCGCCCGAGAGCGCGTCCCGGCGAAGGATACGGGTGGCGCGAATCATGATCTGTGCCGTCTGTTCGGTGACCGGGGTCGATCGGACACCGATCGTCTCCGAAGCCTGGGTGAAGAGGTCGCTCGTGTCCGCGCGCTGCGCAGCCTTCGGCATCGCGGCCCTGGCGTCAGCCACCCCATCCCGTTTCAGAACAGGAAGTAGCGCTGCGCCATCGGCAGCACCTCGGCGGGCTCGCAGACCAGAAGCTCCCCGTCGGCGCGGACGTCGTAGGTCTCGGGATCGACCTCGATAACCGGGGTTGCGTCGTTGAGCACCATGCTCTTCTTCGAGATTCCGCCCCGCACGTTCTCCACCGCAACCAGTTCCTTCTGCACGCCCAGCCGGTTCCGCAGCCCGTCCTCGATGGCCGCCCGGGACACGAAGGTGAGGGCGGTGGCGAAGGGCACCCGGCCGTAGGCGCCGAACATCGGACGGTAATGCACCGGCTGCGGCGTCGGGATCGAGGCGTTCGGATCGCCCATAGGCGCGGCCGCGATGCTGCCGCCCTTCAGGATCAGGTCGGGCTTCACCCCGAAGAAGGCCGGCGTCCAGAGCACGAGATCGGCGAGCTTGCCGGGCTCGACGGACCCGACGTGCCGTGAGATCCCGTGCGCGATCGCCGGGTTGATCGTGTACTTGGCGACGTAGCGGCGCGCCCGCAGGTTGTCGGTGCCCGAGGTGTCGCCCGCAAGGGCCCCGCGCTGGCGCTTCATCTTGTCGGCGGTCTGCCAGGTGCGGATCACGACCTCGCCGACCCGGCCCATGGCTTGGCTATCGGACGACATCATCGAGAGCGCGCCGATATCGTGCAGGATGTCCTCGGCCGCGATGGTCTCGCGGCGGATCCGGCTCTCCGCGAAAGCGAGATCCTCGGGGATCGACGGGTCGAGGTGGTGGCAGACCATGAGCATGTCGAGATGCTCGTCGATCGTGTTGCGCGTGTAGGGCCGGGTCGGGTTCGTGGAGGAGGGCAGGACGTTCGGCAGACCCGCTACCTTGATGATGTCGGGCGCGTGGCCGCCCCCGGCGCCCTCGGTGTGGAACGCGTGGATGGTGCGGCCCTTGAAGGCCGCGATCGTGTCCTCGACGAAGCCCGATTCGTTGAGCGTGTCGGTGTGGATCATGACCTGGATGTCGTGGGCATCCGCCACCGACAGGCAGGTGTCGATCGCCGCGGGCGTCGTACCCCAATCCTCGTGCAGCTTCAGCGCACAGGCGCCGGCCCGCACCATCTCGACGAGGCTCTCGGGCCTCGACGCGTTGCCCTTGCCGGCGAACGCGAGGTTCATCGGGAAGGCGTCCGCCGCCTCGATCATCCGCGCGATGTGCCAGGGTCCGGGCGTGCAGGTGGTGGCGAAGGTGCCGTGCGCCGGCCCGGTGCCGCCGCCGAGCATCGTTGTGATGCCCGAGCAGAGCGCCTCCTCGATCTGCTGCGGGCAGATGAAGTGAATGTGGCTGTCGAAGCCGCCGGCCGTCAGGATCTTGCCCTCGCCGGCGATGACTTCGGTCCCGGGGCCGACCACGATATCGACTCCGGGCTGCACGTCCGGGTTGCCGGCCTTGCCGAGCTTGAAGATCCGGCCGCGGACGATGCCGACATCGCATTTCACGATGCCCCAATGGTCGAGCACCACGGTGTTGGTGATCACCGTGTCGACGGCCCCCCCGGCATTGGTGACCTGGCTCTGGCCCATCCCGTCGCGGATGACCTTGCCGCCGCCGAACTTCACCTCCTCGCCGTAGCTGGTGAGATCGCGCTCGACCGTGATCTCCAGGCTGGTGTCGGCCAAGCGGATGCGGTCCCCGACCGTCGGTCCGAACATGTCGGCGTAGGCGGCGCGGGGAAGGCTCGCGGGCTTCGGGGCGTTGGACATGGTCAGAGCTTACCCATCACATCGCCTCGGAACCCGTAGACGGTGCGGCCTCCGGCAAGCGGCACGAGCGTGACTGCCCGGGTCGATCCCGGCTCGAAGCGCACCGCGGTGCCGGGCGCGATGTCGAGGCGCTTGCCGCGGGCCTGCTCGCGCTCGAACACAAGGCCCGGATTGACCTCGTAGAAGTGGTAGTGCGAGCCGACCTGGATCGGCCGGTCACCGGTGTTGGCGACCTCGAGGACGGTGCGCTCCGCGTCCGCGTTGAAGACGATCTCGCCGGGCAAGGTCGTCACCGCACCCGGCCTGTCGCGGGAGGCCGCCCCCCGGATCGGGTGGTGAACGGTCACCAGCTTCGTGCCGTCCGGGAAGGTGGCTTCGACCTGGATGTCGGGGATCATCTCGGCCACGCCCTCCATCACCTGATCGGCCGTGAGGACGGTGCCGCCGGCTCGCATCAGTTCGGCGACGGTCCGGCCGTCGCGCGCGCCCTCGACGACGAAGTCGGTGATCAGCGCCACCGCCTCCGGATGGTTGAGCTTCACGCCGCGGGCCAGACGGTTCCGCGCGACCTGCGCGGCCATGGCGATCAGCAGCTTGTCCTTCTCACGGGGCGTCAGCAGCACGGCAAACCTCGTCGTTGCGGCCGCGGGAGCAAGGATCATGCGCGATGCGCGGTCAAGGATGCGGCAGCCCGCTACCGCTCCATCCCGGCGAATCCGGCGAACAGCTCGGGCATGGTCCCGCCCTTCAGCGTCGCCGGGAGGTCCCGGGGATGGATGAAGGCGTCGCGAAACCACGGATAGCGCACCGGATCGAAGCTGGTGCGGATCCAGTCGATCGCCTGGCGGACGCGGTCGATCCGCTCGGCATCCGGGTGATAGGTCAGCCAGATGTCGAGGCCGATCTGGACAAGTCCGTCGATCGGCACCAGCCGCGCGCCGATCGCCGCCGCGTAAGTGGGCAGCCAGCCGATCCCGGCGCCGTTGGCCACCGCCCAGTAATGGGCGCTGCTCACGTTGGTCTTGAGGGTCACGTAACCGGATTGCGGCTTGTCGGGCGTGTGCCGGTCGTACTCCGCCATGCTGACGGTCTGGTTCGAGACCTGAAGCACGATCCGGTGCCGCGCCGCGTCCTCCACGCCGGCCGGCACGCCGTAGATGTCCAGGTAGCTGCGCGCCGCGAACGCCATGGCGTGCAGGCGGCCGAGCTTGACGACCTTCAGGTCGGGATTGGACGGCCGCACCAGCTGCACCGCCACGTCGGCTTCGAGGCGGCCGACATCGGCCGGATCCATCGCGCAGCGCAGATCCACCACGAGCCGGGGATTCGCGCGCTGGAACTCGACGAGGCGCGGCGCCAGCCAGAACGTGCCGAGGCCCTCGGTGACGGCGATCCGCACCTCGCCGGTCGGCGTCGCCGAGGCGGCATCCCGGGCGCGCAGGACTGAGTAGGCGGCACTCTCCATGGTGCGGGCCGCCGCCAGGATCGCCTCGCCCTCCGTGGTCAGGCGGATCCCGGCCGCGTGGCGCGTGAGCAGGGTGACGCCGAGCTGCGCCTCCAGGTCGTCGATCCGCCGCCGCAGCGTGTTGATGGACAATCCGACGACGGCAGACGCCGCTCGGAAGCTGCCCCGGCGATCGAGTTCCAGGAACAGCCGCAGGTCCTGCCAGTCCGGCATGCCGGCTTCGAAGACCGAGGCGTGTTCCATCTGTGAGACTCCCATACTTCAAGTTTTGCACAGACGCGGATCTTCGGCCATGCGAAGCCGGGGGCTCTTCCCAATCATCTGCGGATTTCGACGCGATGACGGTCCACGTATCCCCGCCCGACCACGTGCCCCATCCCTACGGGACGCCGGAGGCGCGGCACGACATCATCGACCTACGTTCGGCGCGTCTCGCCCGCCATCTGGTGCTGTTCACCCCGACCCAGGACGATCTGGAACGCCTGCTCGACGAGACCCGGTCCGCGCTGCCGGGCGTTGCCGACATCGCGGTGGTCCGCCGCGTGATGACCACCAATCCCGATACCGTATTCGCCATCGCCCGGCGCGAGGGCTACGACGCGCTTTCGCCCCGCGGCGAGGGCTTGACCGCGGTCCTGCCGCTGAACGAGGCCGGAATGGCGGCCCTGCTGACGGGCAGCTTCGACGCGAGCGATCCGGACATCCGCTTCATCGCCCGGCAGCACGAGCGCCCGGCCGGCATCTATCTGTGGGTGATCCACGCCCGCCGCCGACTGGCGGCGGCGGTCGCCTTGATGCTGCAGCGGATCTCGACGCCGCTGTGCCGCGACGTCGATCTCTTCGCCCGCGCCGCCACCGCGGAGGGCGCGGACTACCTGGAGGGCATCGGGTTCACGAAGGGCGCGGCCTGGCGCGCCCTGCGCGCGCCCGGCCTGCACATGTTCCACCGCTCGGAGCGCGCCGAGCGCCTGCCGCTCTATGACAGCCACCGGCCCGGCGCCACCGGCACCAGCGTCGCCGTGGCGCGGACCTTCGAGGACCTGTCGCGCGTCATCGCCCTGCGCGCCGCCGTGTACATGGCCGAGCAGGCCTGCCCCTACGAGGAGGAGTTCGACGGGAACGATCTCTCGGCGACCCACCTCATCGGCTACGTCGGGGACGAGCCCGCGGGCTGTCTGCGGATCCGCTTTTTCGCCGATTTCGCCAAGATCGAGCGCCTCGCCGTGCGGGCCGAGCACCGCAACACGCGCATGGCCTTCGCGCTGGTCCGGGCCGGGATCGAACTGGCGCGGGTGAAGGGCTACCGCCGCCTCTACGGCCATGCCCAGAAGCGCCTCGTCGGCTTCTGGAGCCGCTTCGGCTTCCGCGTGTTCGAGGGCGCGCAGGAACTGGTGTTCTCGGATTTCGACTACATCGAAATGCTGCTGGAGGCCGAGCCCCATCCCGAGGCCATCGGCATCGGCATCGATCCCTACGTCATCATCCGGCCCGAAGGCCGCTGGCACCGCGCCGGCACCCTCGACCGCTCCCGGGCCCGGGCCGTCACCCGGCCCTCCGTCGATCAGAAGGCGGCGGCGCGATGATCCGGACCTTCAACCCGGCGCTCTACCGCCGGCCGCGCAGCGTCCCGGTGCTCGTGCTGGTGGACATGCAGCAGGAATACGAGGTTGCGGGGCGTCCGCTCGCCCTTACGGGGATCGCCCCGGCCCTGGCGAATTGCCGGTTGGCCCTCGGCCACGCCCGCGAGAGCGGCATCCAGGTCGCCTACGTGCGCTGGATCGGTGCGCCCCTGTTCCAGGCGGGTACCCGCTTCGCCCGATGGATCGAGGGCTTCGAGCCGCATGGCTGCGACATGATCTTCGACCGGGATCGTCCTTCCTGCTACGCGAGCCCGGCCTTCGCCGACGCCATGGAGCGCGGCTGCCCCCCTCTCGTGATCGCGGGCTTCGCCGGCGAGGCGGTCTGCCTCGCCACGGCGGTCGACGGCTTCCACCGTGGCCAGGAGGTGACGTTCCTTGCGGACGCCTCCGCCAGCCACGGCCTGGAGGGGATCGCCGCCAGCGACATTCATCGCACGGTGAGTGCGGTGATGCGCGCGTTCGGTGATGTCACGGACACGCAGTCCTGGATCTCCGGCTCCGCACCGTTCCGGCCCACGACGGCCGCTTCAAGCCAGACGCACGCGAATGACTGATCGAGGCCAACACGACCGGGCCCGTGGCCACGCCGGAATCGACGACGACGAGGTGCTCCAGCGCCTCGGCCGGCACGCGATCGCGCTGCTTCAGGCGGCGCGGGACGCGGGTGATCCCGCGCTGATCGCCCAGGCGGAAGCCATGGCGATGGCAGTGGGCTTCGCGCTGGCGGCGCATCTTCCGTTGAGCGCGCACACCGCGGATTGATCAGGCGGCCTCGTCCTCGCCCGCGATCAGGCGCATCGCGCGGAGGCGCGCCGTGCGCTCATCCCGCGCACGGTAATCGGCATCGAGAGCCGACCAGAGGGCCATAAGCTCGCTCTTGTCCCGCGGCTCGACCGTTACGGTCGTGTCACACGAAGAATCGCCGTGTTCGAAGGCGTCCATGCCCGGATCCCCGCGCGTCGAGATGCGGTCCGCTAACAGGACATCCTGGCGAGCGTCCACCCCGACATTGTACATCCCGCGCCGATCGTCACGCGGTGACTGCGGCGCGCTCGTCGGGCTGCGTTCCAACCATCGCGTGATCTGGTCCGAGACGCCGGGCCCGCTCGACCCGGGCCGACGGCCTGGCCAGTGCGGAACGCTGCCCGGCATGCCATGGCACGACCACCCGATAGTCCGCCGGAAGCCCGGAGTGATCACGGTAGCTTCGCGGGTCGAGGCCGCGGCTCGCCAAGTGGCTCTTGAGCGACGTGTGGCTCTTCCCGTCGGGGAAACTGACCATCCCGTCGCCCTGGATCGACTTGCCGATCTGAGCTCGCGTCGGCTTCTCCACGGAAACGTCCGGAGCGCGCTCCGCCTCCGGCGACCCGATTTGCGTCAGTGCCGCGCTCAAGCGCGCCATGATGTCCGGCAGAGCGGCGGGCATACT
>Ga0160427_10000896_pt1 | contig 18138 bp, 17 predicted proteins | sample SolpanmetagenomL_FD_108194 | JGI IMG/M metagenome (GOLD analysis project Ga0160427, IMG submission 108194) | Solar panel surface microbial communities from Lawrence Berkeley National Laboratory, California, USA - L | ecosystem: Engineered > Built environment > Solar panel > Unclassified ...
AACGGTTATAGCCCGCATGTCCAGTAGGAGTTTAGGTCTGTTCAAGGGCCACTGAGCTGCGTTACCGCAGACCTTGTCCAGCGCATTCAGACCGAGCAAACCTTGGGACTGGGATTATAGGGCGATGGCACGGATCTACGAATTCGTACACGAAGATGCATCTATGGAATACAATCCAAGGTTCAAAGGATCTGTTTCGAGGCGGAATGATAACGTTAGATGGTTTCTTTTCATTGCCTATGAGACCCTGAAACTTTGAGGATCTCTTTCTAATCAGTTCGACTTCTTCATATCATTCATATTATATAGGATAATTCTAGCTCTCTATAATTAGTCTCGTTCTGAAAGAACGGACTAGTATGGTCTGAATAAACCAACTGATGCTACATAGCTAAAAGACCCGAGTAATCTCTCTTAGAAAAGAGGAAGAAAGTTGGTTTTATTTTTACTAAGTTTTAATTCAGCTTGATACAAGTTTTTGTTACGTCTCAGATCCCCTAATGCATCGTTTAATCGCATTGATCCCTTGAGTAAGGTTACATCTATCAGGCTGAGCTTACCTGCCTAGCTCGCGCTAGCTTAGGCAACATGGCGCAAAGGGTATCGTGTGCCCCAGCCGCGCCAGACGACCTACGACTGGCAGTATACGGACACTCTCTCACTGCCATTCCTGGAGATCCTCCCATTCCTGTTTCAAGTCCACAAAGTGCTGTCACAATTCACTAGTTCGCCCCGTAGACACGATTGCAGAGTCTATCAGTCGGTCAAGCCACCGTCTTCCGCCGTTGCGATCTTTAGTCTGGTACGCTAGCTCAAGGGCTTTAGCATAGCTGCCTCGCCGATGTTAGCAGACGTTTACGAAAGTGTTGAATAAGCGATGAAAAAGATGCGACTGACCACCATCTCAGGACATGGTCTGGAACACGTTCCTCTATCGCGCTGGAGATAATCTGTCTCATGAGTTCATACTTCCGATTCGGAGACAGCTGAGTGGAAGTGTCGCTGGTCACCAGATTCTTCATCACCTTCATCTGCTTTCTTCGATGGTCCGATAATCCTCTGTTCTCCTCAGAACTGCCGCAAATGGAGCACCTGCACTGATCCCACTTATCGTTCCCTCGCCAGGTTCGTTTGATCTCCGAGAGACGTTCCTGGCAAGTACAGAAGCCGAAGTCGACGGATTGCACGTACGTCTTCGTAATCTCTTCATGCTTATGGATGTCCTTCGTCGCGTACCAGATAATGAAGTCTTCATCCCCGCTGTCTGCGCAGTTTGGAGCGCACGGTATGTCTGTATAGTTTAAGACATCTGCATTGCTCCGAGCCAGCATACGTTCTCTCGTACTGTATGTTCACGGCACCGTTCATGTCAAACAACAAGCGAGATAGAATCGAACTTTGTCGACAGTACTATAGCGAGGCGTTATCTATCACACTACTAAACTAGCTCTAGTTCTGGAATCTATGTTTGCAACTGTAATTCCAGAGTGTTGCTCGTTATTGTGTTGTTCCTCAACAATCGGTGGGTTCCCCTTCATTCATTCCACCACACCCTCGAGTTTTCCACGACACTGAAGCAGCAGCAACTCTGTTCCGGCGCTCTGGGCGGATGCCGCTTTCCTACAGACCACCAGAGACTGGGGCTACATGGAGGTTGCCATCCGCAAAGGGCATGAAGCATTCGCTACGGAAGAATTTGCCTTCTAGAAGGCTTCTTCCCGTGAAGTTCGCGTGTATGCGCCAGTTTATCACACTGCGTACAGCCAAAAGCCCACACATCTAAGTTATGCTCTCTGTATAGTGCTTTCCCATGAGCCGGTCGGGCAATTTGCGTATGTCCGTGCTACCTGGTACGGAGTCTCATCTAGGCTCTGAGAGAGAAAGAGAGAAAGAGAGAGAGAGAGAGAGAGAGAGAGAGAGAGAGAGAGAGAGAGAGAGAGAGAGAGATGGAGGGATCAAAATCGGCAAGCTACACTACGCCGGCAAGATCTTCATAAACTGAATGGCGCGCAGGGTCCGCTGGCCGGTAGCCATGTTCTTCGGCTTGGTGTCGCTGCTGGATGTCAGTGACCGAGGACTGCCCTAAGGTTGTTGACAACGAACCAACGCATCATGCGCTCAGGTTCGTGGAGATATCGCATAGCCTCAACAACTTGTGCTGTACCGCGACGTGAAGCGCAGCGTTTGGCTAGATCTTCCAAGCTCGTCTAGCTCGAACCCCAAATCGCCGGAACATAGCTTCAGGACTAGGCAGTACTGTGATGCTCAGGAGACTCGACAATCTGACGGAGAATTACAACAGCATCAATGAGCTGGCCTTCTCAGTGCGCTGAGTTTACACTCAATATCCTCCATTCGACGATGCGTACACAGATTCAGCCATATCTTATCTTTGTGATGATCTGTAAATTGAACCGAGCTAGGCGTGCGATTTGATCAATTACAGCCTAGCCATCGAGACAGCTTGTGCAGAATCGGATCATCCATTGGAGATGCTCGTGTCGTCGGATCTGACGACGGCAGCTGCAAGATCTAGCCCGTTCACCGTCATTGAATGGCCATATAGCGGGCCTAGCTTGTCCATTCACCCACCGGTAACCGGTGAACTTTGAAGCTATGCCAGGATCAGCCTGCACGTCTTCTTCAAACCAATATCTCCCTCTCTCTTTAGATGAATTATCATACAAGTGGGTGTAAGAGATGTTCGGACTCCATATCTCTTGCAGCGTCCCGCCTCAGTCACGTTCTTGGCTACAGTACAATCCATTGCGCATTGTTCGGAGTAGGTTGCACGGTACCGATTGTCCCTTCATAGTTAAGCTCGGACTCAATCTGACATACCTTATCCCCTTGTGCCGGAAAGGCTCATAATCCTGCGGCGTGGTCTGCTCCGTGGCGCAGACAAATGTACTACCGCCTTGAACATATACCCCCCGATGACGGACACCGCCGTCTTGTGGCAGCATTGACTTGAAGGACTTCGACCTGCATTCCCATGGATGCCAGCCGTCCACGAAATGATTCGCATATACTGGCACCACAACCTCGTTACCAGAGTACCCATATTCATGTGGCCTTGGTAGGCGGTGAATCTCTGGACTTCCCGTCCACAGGCATCGGCGGAAAGACTTAACCGTTCTCAGACAACGTGGCGGCTGACCGACGGGCGCAACGAAGTAAACTAGAACATTATCGCCTATTTCGTCAGAGTCATCCCATCCTACATCGCTGGCCAACTGCATCTCGCCGTGACGTAGAGAGAACAGAGAAAGATCCGTTACGTGCATCTGTGTTATCTGGTCAAGTACCGCGTGCCAAGTGCCTGTCAGGAGTGAGCAGTCTTCCAGATGGAGCATGTGCAGCGAGCGGCAGTGCCTCCGGAGGAAAGTGCAGAGGGCATCCGACTGAATGCATATGGACGTGAACTTGCAAATTCCTAGCCGTGGGAAGTCAGCCCGCATTACGAAAGGTGAGACTGCATCGCTGAGCGAGCATTCAGAGCCGGTCATCTTTAGACGAAAACCTTCGAGTCGCTCGTTGCTCTGAGGTAATAGATCCAGACAGCTACAAGACGCTTCATCGCTGTAAAAACGCGCTCCGACTTCCAGGTCGATGCTGCGCATGCGACCGAGCACAGTCCTAGCTTGTCTTGCATGGTCCGGAGACGGAGCTAACACTCTCCACGTCTGATCTTCAACGAAAGGGCACGACTCAAGCTTAAACGCCTCTACTGAGACTTCCGACGCAGACGCAAGGGCCTCTGTCGCCATCTCGAAACATGTCTTTGTACTTTCGAGGACCGCAGACTGGAGTGGTTGAGGCAGCCATATCTCCCATTCTCGAGGGTTCGATCCAAGCCCATACAGCCTCGCTGGTCGTATCGTAACCTTCTGCAGGTTCGGAAGCCTCGAGATGATGTCCCTTAATAAGTCAAGATGACGCCTAGGTGAACGGGCAGCAGCATACAAGCGGCGATACTGTGAAGGCATGACCTGTAATTCTTCTTTTCGTACTTGCGAGACAACAATGCCGGTAGATCTGTAAGACTGTACGAGCCCGTCACGTACCTGGGCATGCTCCTTGGAGAACTCGACGTAGGGGAGAACTGTATCAGTGACGGTCAGGTTTCGTAAGTGCCGAGCAAGCTCGCATCTTCTGGAGATTTCCCAAAGCCCTCTCAGGCTCTCCAAAGACGAGACGTCCACGGTGCAGTCCGCTAAACATGCCCTGTATGTCTCGTACGCGAACTCCCAACAGAAGCGTTTGCAGACAAGCCGCATGTTCCAGAGATCTCTGGACGTGAGGTGTGTGGATAGTTCCTTCAGTATATCGCTCGGAGTCTCTGCGAAGATAGCCATCGGTCAGAAATGTTTGGGAAGGCAATGTACGATCGCTCTTGAACCAGCGCTCTTGGATCACTTTATGCAGTAGTGAAGGGCCCGTGAAGCGGCTGTACTGCACCATACAGCCGTCATGGTAGCTTCGACGTATCGGAATTAGAGACGACAGGTTGTTGCACTTGTAGCATGCGAATCAGTCTACGCTTTCGGTGTCGATATGGCATTGGATGTTCGCTCGTGGAAGCCACGTCCAGCCCCGAGCAATTGCTGGCAGCAAAGCATTCATCACTCCACTAGGAGAGTATGACAGAGTCCGTATCGACGTACAGTACATAGTGTAGGTCGCAATTGCCATAACGCCCTGCTGTATGTTCCCTGCATCTACGCTGAAATTGAACCGGCAAATGGACTTCTAGAGTCGGTCTTTCCAGCTCACCTAGCCAGCGTCTTTTACAGTATGTCTATGCAGTAAAGTTGTACGTTCCGATGGTTCACTATGACCGGATCACAAAGTCTGTCACCTAATCGTAGGTCCCAAGCTCCACCATTTCGGTACTAGCCTGTTGCAGTGGAAACATGCGAAGTTTCCATTGCTCGTTCGGATCTCGTCTCGCAATCCTGTGAGCTTACGATCTTCAGCTCTGGCAGCCCGTTGCAAGAGAGCGACGTGCGAGCTTTCAGAAAAAGTAGAACTATACCATCGCCGCTGCTGCGTACGGCTCTGCTTGTCAACGTCCTCCGCTCGGTGTGTTCACACACCGCTCATGCTAGATGAGAATCATGCCACCGTGCATCGTCCAGTGCCTGGAACTTCGTCAGCATTGGTCATTGGCAACGCCGATGACGATCTGCTTGGCGTTACTTCGCTCAGCTATGATATATAGCTGGCCAGCGTTCAGGCGCTCGTTAGACGTGTCCGAAAGTCTACGGGACGGATTGGTCACGATGAAGCTTTGAGACAGAATCGCCTTATGCGGTACAATGGGCTAAAAGGAGATTAAAGCAAGAGTGAGAACATGACTACAACATACAGCGGGACTGTTGTCTTGAGAGGCTCGACAAGATCACGTACTGTACATCGATGCGTGGAGCACCTATATACGTTCGCTCTAACAAGCCGAGACTTACCGTTCCCTAATCGTACAGCCAGCATACAATGAGCTGAAGATACGTGTAGCAGCTGTCTTCCCGTTGACATTCACCTTTCGTACCAAGAAGCTAACAACCTCGATGTAACACATACGGCTTTGAAGAGCAGCCACTGCTCGCCCCTATCACAAATACACGGCACGCCGTCTCGCTTTCATACGTCATATATTCGCGAACGGCGCACAGTCTATGGTTGTACAACAACCAATCAATTGGACTTGACATATGGCGGCTTTCAGCATACGAGCTCGGCCATTGACAAGATATGTCGTGCACATCTTATATGGTGCTCATTCACGAGGACGAGCAACGAAAGACCGGATGAGCTGGTTGACGTTCAGATGCAAGAGAGGACTTCTCCACGTTCTCCCTCCTAAGTGTTAGGCGGATCACTTTAGCAATGAGAATGGAAGTCCGTGTCTGGACACTTACCAAAACGTCCCTCTTCCACCATCCTGCTCAGCAAGCCACAGGCAACCTCTAGGGCGGTAGATGATACTGCATTCCTCGGTTGCGCAGTGGCACCAGCTCGAAGGTGATCATGATAAACTGGAGGGGAGTCCCCTTCCGTAGGTGTTAGACGAGGTCTTTTGCATCGATGATGATGCGCAGGTGTATCGCGTCTTGGCACAGTTTCAGCCTGGTCAACGAGGGTCCTCATTTCCTCAAGACAAAATTGAAGTTGGCATTCAAGCACAGCAATGCGATTGAGAACACTAGTGGCCTTGATGCTCGTGTCTGAAGGATGTCAGTACTGGACTTGGAATTTTTTAGGCCCAATTCACTCACTCTTTTCGTGCATCTGATATGTGGAAATGTCCGATAAGGCTCTTTTCCGAGAAGTCATCGATGCGAAATCAGCTCGCAGATGAAACAAGAGTGGGTGCAGAGACAGGATATATAACGTTAGTCCGGCAAGCGATGTGGTCATGCAGAAGTTGTATGAGTGATCAGCTCCCGTATTGCTGTTCCCAAGATCAATCGTGATTTTAATGCGTCTTTTGCTTTTGTCTCCCTCTGTATCTTTGGTCGTCGAGTCTGGTGATAGTCCGTCGCCAGGTCTTAGTGGAGGTAGCTACATGTCTAGCTACGGGAGGATATAAGGGCCATTTGCTGACTAAGCGGATTCACGTGACGTGCACTCCAACAGGTCTTGACACATGCTCTGTTGCATGTGCGAAATGCCTTTTTGAGTCTTGCCGAGCCTCCAAGAAGTCGGTGCGCATCGTTGCTTAATTTTCCTGCGTCAAGCAGCGACATCTACAACGAAAATTGCTTGCTTGGAAGGCCGCTTAGCTGTCTCTGCGTTAGCGTCGAGTCTCTGCATGGGTGGTCATGGAGCACTCCGCTACGGCAATTCGCAATGTGCTGAAGAGTTCTTGTTTCGGATCAGAAGCTCGACAGCTCGCGTTAGACGGGGGTCGCGGCTTTGTATGGGTTGCTCTTTTTGTTGGAGTCCGTCATGTGACCTTGTCCAGAAGTGGCATATAGTCAACCGCAGCATATTCAACCGCAGTGCATATTCGATCGCAGCGGATATTCCATCGCAGCGTATAGTCACCCGTAGCGTACAGTCACCCGTAGCGTATAGTCAACCGCAGCGTACAGTCATCCGTAGCGTATGTTCAACCGCAGCGTATGTTCGATCGCAGTGCATATTCAACCGCAGCGTATAGTCATCTGCAGCGTATAGTCATCTACAACGTATAGTCATCCGTAGCGTATATTTAACCGCAGCGTATGACCCGGTCAACCGCAGCGTATAGTCATCTACAGTGTATAGTCATCCGTAGTGTATGGTCAACCGCGGCGTATGGTCAACCGCAGCGTAAGCATATAGTCATCTGCAGTATTGTATAGTCAATCGCAACAGAACCAGATCGAGTGGGGTTGATTTTGTGCTCATGTCCGCGCAGAGCCAGGGTCTTGACAGATCTGACCGTTGGCTGCGTGATCGTTGTTTCCAGTCTTGTTGTACCGCACTTTGCGGCAGCGCTATATAATCACGTGATGACTTGGCATGCACAGACTCCGCGCTAATGCAAGAGCAGCCAATCATAAGATAAGGGTGGATCCAAGGGGCGGTATAGTGTAGGAGAACGTATAGCTGTCGATTGGCTGGCCAAGATCACTAAGGCGAGGCTATCACAGGTGGGCAAGCTATCATGTATACAGTATAGCTGTCGGTGATGTAAGTGGTCATCCACGTATTGTTACCGTATCGTCGTGTCGTCGCGTCGCTTGTATCATTTCGTCTCCAACGAAGGCTTAGTACCATCATGTCTGTATCTCCAAGATCCGAGCGCTGCCTCACTCCCTTGTCCTTAATTGACGATGAGATCATAAACATACTCGATGCGCAAGCCATCAATCTAAATGAAGGCTCTATAGGTGCCCTCGTTCTTCCCGAAAGGCCTCATCCTACTCTACAGCTGCCATGATAAGTCCAAAGCTACTGAAGAAGCTCTCGTCTCTAAGGAAGCCGAAGAAGATTACCACGAGATCCTTACCCGGTTCGCAGAGTGCCTTCGCCTCAACCGAATTGACCCACCATCCGTTGTTATCACGGATAGAGAATGGGCTCTTATTAACGCCCTCTCTAAGGTCTTTGAGAGTACAGACCGTATACTCTGTAAATGGCATACTAACAGGGACGTCTTTGCGTGTTGCCTGAGAGTGTATCCCCAGGTCTGGAGCGAAGAAGAACAGGCCTGCGTTGATGTCGAAGCGGCTCTAAAGGCATTCGAGCTCTACTGGAAATGTATCGACTCACCAACATCAGAGGCCTTTACAGAGAGCTGCCACGTTCTAGACGAAGCCTTCCTCCGGATCTCAGCCTATCTTGAGAAGCATTAGTGGCCGCACTGTCGCTCATTGGTTTCGGCTTGGACGAACAAGTACACGCACTTTGGAGAGCAATCAACGTCACGAGTGGAAGGCTGTCATTCAAAGATTAAGAGTGGCTAGATAACTCCTCACGTAACGACCTCTATTCGAAGGTATCAAAGCTTATACCGTTCTGGAAATCAGCTTCGATCCAGGCGAACTATCGTTGTAGCCAGCGAAGCCAGTTCCAGATACCGCATTCACTTTAGAAGTCTCGATACACTGATGTTACGCTTCAGATCCACCGATGGCCCCTCGTTCATATCGAAGCCACGCAATCCCGTCTTGCAAATGAAAAGCTTCGGAAGATACGAAGAGACCCTCGTTATAAACGAAGCGAGTGCGCTGGTGCATGGACGACTACTATGGGAACGCCTTGTAGGTATACACTGCTAGATCGGCTTCTCGAGGATGAATATGTTCTACAACCAACGGACTTCCATCCGCACTGGTGGATTGATAGGAAGAAAGCTCTTCGAGCAATACGAAGCCTCCCAAAGGGTCCGTGAGCCAGCCGCCTGTCTATTTTCCGGGAGACCGCGTGGTAGTCGGACATCTACTCTTGTACCTCCTCGCTCTTCACGAAGGGAACCACTCCTTGCTGAACGTATAGATCGAAACCATCCAGCGTCTTTTACTCAACCTCTTCCTACTCCTCCGTCTGTAAACCGACAACAGCTTACTATGTAACCCACGTTGTAGCCGAGACTTCTATAGCAGGCCTCTTCGTTACAATCAAACCCACTACGATATCTTCCTCTAGCGTCTTACCAGCAACCTCCTCCGCAAGCTCAAGCTCTTCAGGCTTTGTCCCAGCCGGTCAGACTATACCCGCAGCTTCCAACACCATTCCCCTCGTCTCAAACGAACTTATATCTTCCTCGTACTGGAAGTATGGTGTATGAAGAAGCATCGCAAGGTAAAGAGCGCGGAGGCATGTGCGAAGGGCACAGCATGACGAGGCTGACTTTCTGGCGGCTATTCCGTTCGCGATTGCGGCGAGGCTGCAGCGACCGCTTGTGCTGCGCCCATCCATCAGTGTCGCCCAAATTGCAGGCTTGTTCAAAAGAGCAAAACTTTTTCTAGTCAACAGAACAGATCCGCACGATTGGTTCCTGCGGATAGTTGGAGGAATAATGCAATGCGTTCCCCTCCGTTTATCCACGCTCGACAGCTTTGCAGTGATCTCGATAATGTCATACAAGGCTTACCCGCCATTCTTCCAGGACAGCCATGCCTACCTCTCGACGACGCCGTTGCTTTGGCCGCATGCCTCGCAGCGGATCTCATACCTGAAGAGCTCGAAAAGATAGCATCGCGCTTGTGGGTGATGTCGGCTCAATTGAGTTCGAACATTAACCCGCTACACCATCAGATAGTCAAAGGACGCGAGATCGTAGTCACTGAGCAGGCCCGGCTTCATTTAGTATGGATACACGATCGTATGTTCATCAAGCCTCTCCCAAGATACCTACTCTCACACGCATTCTGGGAACGCTTCCTTTGCGACAAACCAACGTTACTCGGTCACCGTCACGATTCGATTCGCAGAGCGGCGCTGGGCTATTTACGAACCTACAGATACCTCATCCAGCACGAGTCTGACTTTGTCATTGCTAAGCAAGACCATCTTCGCCTAGTACCCCAGGATGCGGACTGGAACGCCTTCTGTCAGTTCATGTCCGGCCTCCATCGGGTTACAGACGTAGATGTGTCTGGAAGATATCACTACGGCGAATTGAGACTGTCACGGCTGAACCTTTACGCCCCGATCTTGTTACGAAGAGCATACTACGAACAGGTGCATAGACAGTATGGGGAGTATTTTTGCACGGTTTTACGGACCGATACTCTTTGTGTTCGCAGTGGTGTCAACACTGTCGAACTCGATGCAAGTGAAACTGGCCGTTGAGGAAGTCTTGCCAGCGAGGTGGGTGTCGCTATGGTTGGTCTGTCGATGGTTTAGCACCGTTAGCTTGATCTTGACTGTCTTGATATCGGCGTGGATGGGCTTGCTTTGGCTGTGGATGATCTTGGACGAGTGGGTCTTTGCATGTCGGAGTCGCCTGAGAAAGCGACAGCAAGGCGCGAGGACATCGAGGTGCTAGGGCTGGGGTAAATGTCCTCCAAGATCCGAATGACCCATTCAGACGACCAACATCAACGTAGAATAACATGAGAGTGACGGTTTTCAGGGATTGGTCGAGGTGTTCAGTCCTCCTACAGCGTGGCAGGTGAGCTGCATAGCAGATTTTGTACGAGCTCACGTGCTTTGAATGAAGAGCGGCGAAATCTTGTGTCGGAAGGCGTACTCCGAGCAAGTGGCCAGTAAGTGCATTTCAAGGTATTTGCAGATGTTCTAGCGCGACTGTCCAGATCAGATCCCTTCTTCAAAAGTCACCAGTGTCTCATTCACATGACTAGCCATCTCAATCCTCCGACCGTTGCTGACAATGTGGAACGGGCACTTTGTGATTTCATAATACAGCTGATAATTATACGACAACACATCAACTAGACAATGGAGATAGCGGTTGACTCGGGTGCGAAGAGGGAGGGAGTCACGATACGCTCTCGTGGTGTCTCGAACGTGGATTGTCGAAGGAAGTGTATGCGAGATGCAAAGGCCTTCGAATGATGAGGTTGACGAGAATGAGAGAAAAGGGGCGTTGATATCTCTTCTATCTTAATAGTGTCAAGTCTGCACATGTTCAGACATGTAGAGGATAATATCACGCCGTGGATAGCCGTATTCTCAGCTTAGATCAAGAGCGTTAGAAGGTATGGTTCGTGAAGCCCTAAGTCGATGTAAAGGCTAGGGCACCGCGGATTACCGGCTAATTACATATCTATGTTATTTGATCGTATACGAATACTTTAGCTCGCCATCGTAGGAATAATAATAGTCTGTCGGTAGTGTGTACGTGTTTCGCCGAAAGATGTGAACATCCTCACACCCTAAATTGAGATCGAAGATACCAAGCCTTGTGTAAAACCCTGCCTGACAGCTGTCTTTTCTCCATTTTGTCAGAGCTAGATCTTCGACTTTATTACAGCGGAATCGCATAGGCGCCAAAACCAATTCGTAAGAATCTTCGGTTGAAGTACATGCTGTGGAGGCGGTGTCGAAGTATACCTTCGAATATCTGTTCAGATCGTCTGGCCCTTCTATTGTCAAGCCATTCAACAACATGGTCGTCCCAGGCATAGGCATTTTAGAATGGTGCGCCAGAAGTAGAGGCCCGGAGAGAGAGATAGATCCGTCTTGAGCGGAGCCATACTCATCGCCGAGAGTTGATACTCCGACATCAACAACCGAGCTTAGTGTCTCGTGATGCCAATCGATGGATTCAAAATTAATCGCGCCGTCTACCGCTGCCCAGGACCATGATGGAGCGCGATAAGACGAAGCTACAGACGTTTTTTCACCTGCCTTCCATAGAAGCTGAAGTATGATATCCGTCCGCCAGAGACCCGCAAAGTACGTCCCGGGGAGGAGGGTTTCCGAATACACTTCTTGAAAGCGGCGTGCTAGACCCGAAGTTGCCACGAGTTCATCAGTCAGGAATGTTAGAGATGCTCGACTATAGTAACTCAGCACTAGCATCCAGATCCTGAGCCAGTCTCCGTTTCCTAGGCGTGGATTGAAAACCGACATCTTCCGCATGTCATCGTACCATATAAGTCCATCTGTAAGCGTATCAGAGGCGAGAAAAGTCTCACTCTGCCAGTAAACCTGGTCTGAAGAGAAATGTAGTGTCTTGAGGGCAAGGATACGCTCTTGGAGAACCCACGACCTGAGACAAAGGGGCGACTTCAGTACAAAGTCGAGCCACTCATTCCTTGAGTAACATATATAGTTCCCTCGAGAGAAATGTGTGAGGATCCTATTCTTTATCAGACATGGACTGACCGACAAAGGATCTCGTTCGAAGAAAAGTCCCCCGTCACAATCTCTTGAAGCTGTAGCTGCAATATTGACCCAGGAATTCTGATATACGGCGGTCATAGTTGTTGATTCCTGTAGCCAGTCGTCATTGGAGTCTTGCTGAATACACAGTGCGTCAATCCAGATGTAGCCAATCTCTAGGGTTACTGCGACTTCGATCGCTTGTCGAAATGTGCGCTGAAGCTTTGCAACAGGCAACACTTGTAGTAGTATCGGCATAGTCTCAGCTGTCAAAGTAAGCTTGACGGCCTTACCCCAGCAACAACTTAATGCTGCATATTTAACGGAGTTATGGACGCCTTTAGAAGCGTTTGAGAAAAGTATCAAGCGTACGAAGACACCTTTTAGGGTACTATCGATACGTAGTAGCCGAGTTGGGAGCGAATTACTAGCAGCAGGGCACCTCGAGCTAATGTGGTATGTTGGTTTATCCGTATGAGAAGACTTTCGCAGCCATTCTTTGACGTGGAATATAGTTCCGGTCGACCAGGTCGAAGTGGCTGTGCTTCTTTTGATCTCATAGTTCGATGGATTGATATTAGGGTTAACGTTGCCCATAGCTGCGAGACTTAGGACATATCTTCCATGATAGCGTTGTAGGTTTGGGGATTTCCAGGCCGATATGTGACGATCTTCTGTTTCGCTCAATGCAAACCCCCATCGATTGAAACGACCATTTGAATCCGCTAAAGAAGGGTTGGAGATTTCATCAAAAAGGAAGGCAGGCATGATTGAACATAAATGACAACCCTCTGTACGTAGCATCTTCCCATCCGGGTAGTATAATGTATCGGGTGTATCATACCATTGGATATTCGCAAGTAACGTGTTACACTTGCGACATAAAGTGTCAAAGGCTACTTCTCGTGATAAATCGGTCGTAGTAGGGGCGAGATATGAGATTGAGAATTGTGTATTAGCTTGCCATGATTTAGAATACATAGCTGTCGACGAGCCGGTAGAACACAGGACCCGGGATGTAAGTAGCTTATAAGAAGAGGGATCGGTTACCAAGGTGTCATGATATCTACTTTTTAAGAAGGTAGCCAGTACGTAGCTAGCCTTACACGTCATACATCACGTGTGGTATAAGGCCATAGAACTTTATCTTACTACTTAATTAGTCTATTAACGCGAGCTCTATCTACTATAAGGGTGAAGGAAATGTTATAATCCTATCACAATATGGTCGACATTGTAATGCTAGAATCTGTGAAGGAGAATGCACGTGACAAATCTTGGCTCTAGATACTTAATGGGGCCGCGCCATCGCAGATAGAGCAGTAGAAATCAGTCTTAGCCTATTCATTTGAATCCCCGCGCTATACCGTCATGAAGTGTCGTGTAGTCGCCGCCTCTACTGAGTTAAGTACTCTGTCCAAATTCAACGGAAACAACCCGCTCTTTGCCCAGCCTGCGAGAATGTTCCTTTTAATGAGCGCCCTTTCTCTCACAGGGCTATGTAGGGAGGTGAAGTGCTCTTTGCCGATTGCATTAACACCTCCTCGCTCTAATCGTTCAACTTCATCGCGATAAGCTGCCTTCAGCGGGCCAAACACTGCAATATCACAGGGCTGGAGCTTGTGGGAGGTGTGGGTGGGGAGACGACAGAGGATGATGCTGTTCTCAAAACAAAACTCCAGAACCTCGAGCGTCTCGTGCGTCCCGAAGCCGTCGCATATCAGCACTCGTGGTTTCCATTTAGCTCGCTCTTTGGTCTGGGGATCAAACGCGCGCTTGAGCCACTCTAAGCTGATCTTGGAGTCGGTATATCCAGATTCGGAGCACGCATAGTGCCATCCAGGCGTGGGGAACGTGGTGCAGTTGCTTCTATGAGTGCTAGCTGGCCAGATTACCATGGAGTCAAGAGCCTTACCGTCCGCACTGATACACTTAAGCACAGTCACAGTCGTCCGCTTGAGACGCGCCTTTATAGTCTCCCGTGTCATCCTTACCTACAAGGACTTTGACGGAGCCGAGCATGCTCAGCATAACTCCAGTCTCGTCCATGTTATACACATTCTCCGACAGAATGGCCGGATCGTGAAATACCTCAACGACCACCTTGAACCAGTATGTGATCTTGTTGTAGATGTTTTTCTCATGGCGATTCCAGTCAAGCGCCCTGACCCTTCTTGCTTTGAGTGCTGGATGACGTCTCACGAAAGCTTGGGCCCAGTTCCTGCCTGGAGGTTTGAGAGGTTTCAACATCGCAGATCGCTGGCGGACGACACTGTAGGCTAGTGAGGGTATATACTTGATTCGCACAGGTTGTCCAAGATCAGACGTCTGTAAGAGGAAGTTGACGACAGCTTTCTCTTCCGATGGAGTGAGATACTGTTGGCTTTGAGCCTTCTGTACTTGCGAGCGTCGTCCGCGTGCACGATGGTGTAGGGTAGAGAGAGCGACGGCGCCATGCTCTGCTAGGGCAGCGTATGTTCTAGGCACGCCAGGAGGAAGGCCTTGCGCCAACACCTGGCTGGCTCTGTCCATGTTACCTAGCTTACTGTGGTGTTGATGATGACAAGTTTAACAGCGTGCAGCCGAGCCCGTGATGTCCATAGAAGGCTCGAGAAAGTACGCCACACCCTCGTTTGTTTTCGATACAGTACATAGTACGATACAGCTGGCTCAGATTTCCGTACATGAGAAATCGATACGCCCAATTTCCGTACAGCATATTGCGGAGACGCTAGCGCACGCTGATATCTTACGCCAAGACGCGTGGCGTTTTGTGCGCCCTTCTCTCTGTCCGGATAAACTCGGCATACTGCTGTCTTTATGCTTTTGTCTCCTCGAAGCTCAATAACATATTCCTACGCTCTGAACTTCTGTACTATTACCCCGAGACCCGCAGACAAGGCGATGGTCGCGATAGAGTAGGGGTTGGAGCCGAAGCGGCTCCTGATGCCGTCCGCGAAAAGATCGACAGCATGACCAAGACCGCGGTAATTTTCTGTTTGCAGATGGGTTTCCTGGGGAGAGATGGCTGAAGAACAGGATACGACGACCATGACTTCATAGACTCACGAGAGAAAGACTCGAGATGCCTAGGTAGAGCATTCATCTCGGCACGGCGTCTTTCTCGCGACATAGGGACGGACATTAGTTGTGTTGGTGTTTACTCCGCTAGTAAGAAGAAGACTCGCGGTTGTCAGTAAAGCACCACTGTATGCAATGCGGAGAGCCAAGTCAGACTCCGTTAGCCCCGTGGTAAGTGACCCTGGTAATGCTATCTATAGGGGTGTCAGATCTGGATAGTTCTTTACTTCTTGGCTTATAGCAGCTCCATTCTTCATCAAGTTTGTAGCACCTCTTGGAGCACCGGGTGACACGTCAAAATGGAGGAAGGTGAAGTCTGGAGGGAGGCAACAGAGAAGATATCGCCAGGTGCTGCCAACGAGGCCGGAATTATTGTAAGCATCGTGTATTGGTCGCATCGACATATATTCCGCTGTGGCCAGCATTAGTCACGCGAGCAGCTGACCAAGATAAGAGGCACTCGAGTGGGTGAATTGAGTAAGGGCAACCCAATGCTCTGAGCTACCTTGGCCATACGAGTACTCCGATGACACTCAGATGTTAATAGGGAACAGCGGCGTGTAAGTAAGGAGGCTTATATTGAGATTATCACGTGGCGCCTCAAGAGGCTCTATAAGTTGAACCACAGAAATTGTCCCTGCGGATAGGAAAGCTTGTGATGTCCTCTCTTTTCGAGCACTCGAGACTACAGAACGATCAAAGTAAGAAAGAGTAAAGAGTCAAACAGTAGCTCTTCGACTAACGTTAAGGTGTTAAGAGCGGACGCCCCTGTCGATACGTATTCCACTCTTCCAGCGCAGAATTTGGTGACTCGGCCGAAACTTGTGCGCTAGGAAGTCCCACGTAGTCGGACACTGGACGTGCAGTCAGGCATGTATCCCAAGAGCGCCGCAAAAAGCCGACGTACATGAATTCTTGCCGTCGACACATTGCCTATACGGCTCCAATGCTCGACTTTGAACGACAGACTCGCTCTCGGAGGCTTTAATGTTCGAGCTGGTCATGATCCTGAGATCTGGTCTAGTGTGACTCCAGGGTAGTGTTGGTCTTGGGGTTTGCGCATTTTGGTACAGTAGCGCTAAGAGCTTCCTATTGTCCTCCGACAGCTGACGGCACCATGTCTGCTCTTCATAGAGCTGCTGCTCAAGTTGGGCACAATGGCTGCTTATATAGTCTCGCTCCGAGGTTAGGGCCGCTAAGGTAGCTGAAGAGCGCTCGCAAGGCCGGCAGTAGTGACTTGTGGCCCAGATCTGCGTTCTCTGTTAACCTTGTATCGCTTACGGCGCCTCAATCTTGCTCTGTGACTGACCGCAGCGACGTTTCTAGGATCGTTAGCAGTAAAAGCTGGGGATGCCTCGTACTCGGGCCCCGCACGCTTCCAGCGCCCAAGTGTTGCACTGTACTTAACCACAGAACTCTGGCTTAGCGACGGACCCGCTGTCTGGTCCTCGGCAGTGCGAGTATTGCTGGCGAGGATCGAGGCTTGAGGATAGCTAGTTTCCGTAACCTTGGACGGGGAAGTGTTGATGCTCATGATCAAACGCACAAGTTGATGTGTGTATGATGTCGCAGGATAGGATAGGTTGATCAAGGCGTTCTTGTCATGCAGACGCCGAAGGTCCCCTTTATACATGAGTATCATGATGGCAAATTCATGTCTCGTGACTTATTGAATAAGGCACAGGCTATCGCAGTGGCCAATAGTGCAAGCCTGTCTGGGCTACCGGTAAATTCCCCCAAATCCTTGGCGAGACTCTTAAGACGCGCGTAGCCTCCAAAGGTGTTTGTAGAGGAGCCGAGCTTTAGCATCAGTGTGTTTATTACATTTGTACATTAGTTCGCTTGTGTCACTTGGTTGACATTTCATCTACTCTGTGAACCTCGGTGTGACCAAAGTACAGTATCCCGATACCTTCGAATGGCCGTTACCTCGCCCGTTGTGACTCTACGAGGAGTAACTGACTGTCATTACAAATCCATGATGCAAGTGCCTACTATCGTGCATATGTCGGGTAGAGGGAGTTCGGACGTCTTCGTGACGTCTCAGAAACAGTCCAGTGTCAAAGCGATGTCTCGTTTTAATGTGCACGGTGCTGTACCTAAAGATAGGCATGCATCAAAGTCGTAACCCTCGAGCTCACCCCTTTAGCCAGAGAAGAATGGCCTCCGTGCATGCCCAGTCATTGCATGTCCAAAACTGACAGTATCGGCGTGACTGCTGCAAGCACTTATGCTATACACGTAACCAATAGTCCACTTGCGAGATCCATGTCGCTGAGACTAACTGCTCACAACCCCCGCCTCTAACAGGATCCTAACCCTGTGCTTCGCCGGCTGATTAGCGAGCGCAATGCCGCAGACGATGGCAATGACCACAATTGCAGAGGTCCTCGAGGATGCTGATACGCTCACGGCCTCACACAGCATCAACGACGAGAAGGAGAGAAGGGCAACCTTGACTAGCAGTAAAAGGTGGCGCAACGGAGTACGAGGCACAAAAGACAAGACGGCTACATACGACCCCTGTTCTGGGGTAGCAAAGGACGTGATGCAGCTAGAAGAAGAGGTGGAATATCTATACCGAATAGTCCAGGAAGTTGCGCCTCTACAAGCGCGCGTTCAGGCCTTGGAGAGGCAATCAGAGGCTATCCGATCGCATCTATCACACTCTCTACCGCTACATGGCAGAGACGATATCGGCGTGGACATAGTGGAAGGTCATACTATCACCGACGAGAAGAGGAGCGACGTCGACCGGCTGTCGCTACCAGC
>Ga0160427_10000897_pt1 | contig 18134 bp, 20 predicted proteins | sample SolpanmetagenomL_FD_108194 | JGI IMG/M metagenome (GOLD analysis project Ga0160427, IMG submission 108194) | Solar panel surface microbial communities from Lawrence Berkeley National Laboratory, California, USA - L | ecosystem: Engineered > Built environment > Solar panel > Unclassified ...
TAATGGACTGGCCGCCCGGTAGGTTAAGTTCAGCAGTTTCTGCCATTGGTTGGGTAGGATAGGGAATTGAGGTAGCCGCCTATTGTGGGCGCGAAGCTACGGCTCAGGCCGTAAGCCCGAAAGCTTTTGCCCGGCGCGTGCCACCTGTACTACACCGGTTGGCCAGCGGAGGTTTCGCTAAGTGCCACAGTTTGGCGCACAAAGCACACCGGCAACGTTTGCGCTAATTAAGCGAGCCCCGTATTATTTCCCGATGCAGAACTGGGTAAAGATGCTCGTCAGCAAGTCGTCGGACGAAATTTCGCCCGTTATCTCGCCCAGCGCGGCCAGTGCGTGGCGCAGGTCAGCGGCCAGCAGCTCGGTGCCCCGGCCTTCTTCGAGGCCCTGGCGCACGGCGGCCAGGTGCTGGGCGGCCGTTTCGAGGGCGCGGGCGTGGCGCACGTTGGTCACGATGGTGGCCCCGCCGGTGCCGGCCAGCCCAGCGCCGCGCACCTGCGCCAGCAGCGCCGCTTGCAGCTCATCCAGCCCCGCGCGCTGCCCCGCCGAAATAAAGACTACGCGCGTCGCTTCGGCTTTCTGATTACCAGCAATTGCTACCTGATACTCGTCAACTGCTAAGTGCGAAGCCAAATCGCGCTTGTTGCCCACGGCCAGCACGGGCAGCTTGGGCAGGGTGGCGGTAAGTTCGGCAATATCGGCCTGCACCTCGGCGGGCGATAGCTCGGTGAGGTCGAAGAGGTAGAGCAGCAGCGCCGCCTGGCCGATGCGCTCGCGGGTGCGGCGCACGCCAATGGCCTCCACCTCATCGGCGGGGTTGTCGCGCAGGCCGGCCGTGTCCACAAAGCGAAAGCGCAGGCCGTCGATACTCACTTCATCCTCAATAAAATCGCGGGTGGTGCCTGGAATGGCCGACACAATGGCTCGCTCCTCGCGCAGCAGCGCGTTGAGCAAGGTCGATTTGCCGGCATTGGGCCGGCCGGCAATCACGGTCGTGATGCCATTCTTAAGCACGTTGCCCAGCTCAAACGAGCGTAGTAGCCCCAGCACCACGCCCTGCACCTCGGCCAGCAGCCGGGCCAGTCCGGTGCGGTCAGCAAATTCCACATCCTCTTCGCCAAAGTCCAACTCCAGCTCCAGCAGCGCGGCAAACTTCACGAGCTGGGCTCGCAGGCCCCGCAACTCATCCGAGAAGCCACCCCGCAGCTGGTTGAGCGCTACTTGATGCGAGAGCGCCGAGTCGGCGGCGATAAGGTCGGCCACGGCCTCGGCCTGGGCCAGGTCGAGGGCGCCGTTGAGAAAGGCGCGCTTCGTAAACTCGCCGGCTTCGGCTAGGCGGGCACCTTGGCGCAGCAGGGCGGCCATGAGTTGGCGCACGATAAAATCGGAGCCGTGGCCCGAAATTTCGACCACATCCTCTCGGGTGTAGGAGCGTGGAGCGCGGTACAGGGCCACCACCACTTCATCCAAAATCTGGTCGGTGCCGGGCTCGCGCAGGGTGCCGTAGTGCAGCGTATGGCCCGGCTGGCCTGCCAAGTTCTTTTTAGAAAACAGCGCCTGCGTGATGGGCACGGCCTCGGGACCCGACAGGCGCACCACGGCCAGCGCACCCACGCCGGGCGGCGTTGAGAGGGCCACAATGGTATCAGAAAGAGCGAATGGCGTCATTAAGTGGTAAACAGGTTTCGGCCTACTTCGGCGGAGATTAAGACCGTGCGCTCGTTGTTGATAGTCACTTCCAAGGAGTTGTCGAATACGATTTTCTCCAACACGCGCATCTGCGCGCCCAGCGGCAGGCCCACTTTGTCGAGGTATTGCAGGAAGGGCGCCGAGGTGTCGCGCACGGCGGCCAAAGTGCCGCACTCGCCCACGGCCAGGTCGGTGAGCAGGCGGTGGGCGGGGCGACGCACGGCGCCATCCTCGGCCGGAATGGGGTCGCCGTGCGGGTCGAGGGTCGGAAAGTTGAGAAACTCATCGAGCCGGCGCATGAGCAGCGGCGACTGCACGTGCTCCAACTCCTCGGCTACGTCGTGCACCTCATCCCAGCTAAAGCCTAGCTGCTGCACCAGAAAAACCTCCCACAGCCGGTGTTTGCGCACCGTGAGCAGGGCCAGCCGGCGGCCTTCGGGCGTGAGGCGCACGCCCCGGTATTTCTCGTATTCGAGCAATTCCTTATCAGCCAACCGGCGCAGCATATCCGTGACTGAGGCAGCGCGGGTGGCGAGCGCCGCCGCAATGCGGTTGGTGCTCACGTCTTGCCCCGGCTCAGCTTCGGCCAGCTTGTAGATGGCTTTCAGGTAATTTTCCTCGGTGTGGCTGGGCATTCTACTCTTGAATTATGAATTAATAATTATGAATTAGAAATTACTTGATTACCGCTTGAGCTGCCAAATTGGATGCGCGGGAGAATGCATAATTTCTAATTCATAATTTTTAATTGCGAAGCAGAGCCTACCACTTAATCAGCGCCGAGGCCCAGGTAAAGCCCGAGCCGAAGGCGGCTAGGCACACGAGGTCGCCGCGCTTGATGCGGCCAGCCTGCACGGCCTCGCTCAGGGCAATGGGAATGCTGGCGGCGGTGGTGTTGCCGTAGCGCTGGATGTTGCTGAATACCTTGTCGTCGCCGAGGCCCATTTTCTGCTGCACGTACTGCGTAATGCGCAGGTTGGCCTGGTGCGGGATGAGCAGGTCGATGTCGGCCGCTTGGTAGTTGTTCTGGTCAAGGGCCTCCTTGATAACCTGCGGGAAGCGCACCACGGCGTGCTTAAATACGTTCTGGCCGTTCATGTAGGGGTACATATCGGCCTCATTGGCAATGGCATAGTCTACGCGGCCCTCGCGGTTCGAGCCGGGCTCCTTCACAATCAGCTCCTCGGCAAACTCGCCCTGCGCGTGCAGGTGGGTACTGAGGATGCCGTGGCCCTCGGTGCGCGCCGGGCGCAGCACCACGGCGCCCGCGCCATCGCCGAAGATGACGGACACGGCCCGGCCGCGCGTGCTCTTGTCGAGGCCCGAGGAGTGAATTTCGGAGCCCACGACGAGCACCGTATCGTACATGCCGGTGCGCACAAACTGGTCGGCCACCGACAGGCCGTAGATAAAGCCCGAACACTGGTTGCGCACGTCGAGGGCCGGCACGTTGCCAGTCATGCCTAGCTCGCGCTGCATGAGCACGCCCGAGCCCGGAAAGAAGTAATCGGGGGAGAGCGTGGCAAATACAATAAGCTGCACGTCGTCCACGGTGAGGCCGGCGTTGGCTAGGGCGCGGCGAGCGGCCTCGGCGCCCATGTTGGCAGTGGTGTCCTTGCCTTCTTCAAACCAGCGCCGCTCCTGGATGCCGGTGCGCTCCTGAATCCAGGCATCGGTGGTCGACATCAACTCTTCGAGGTCGGCGTTCTTAACAACGCGGTCGGGGACGTAGTGGCCCACACCGGCAATTTCGGCGTGGCGCAAGGTGGTAGGAGAGGCCATGAGGGGAAGGAGCGTGTGAGGGGGTGGGAAGGGCGGGCCAGCAGAACGAAAAGCAACCGCCTACCGGCCGGTAAGTACGGGAAATTTACTTAAACCGGGTTGGCAGCTAGCTAGCCCGGTTTCACCCGGCTACGCGAAAGGGGCCGCAAAGGTCGGGCCTGGCTAGAGGCTTTCCAGCAAATGCCGTAATTTTTTGCCTTCGCCCGCCCACAATACCGCATCGGTGGGCACGCCGCTGGGGTAGAAAGGGGTGGCCGGCAGCGCCGCGGCCACCGCCGTAGCCGCCCGGGCACCAGCGTTGAAATTGACGACCAGGCCCGCGCCGTGCGCCCGCACTAGGCTGACCCAAAGCGGATTGTCAGGTACAAGCACTGGCAGGCCATGCGCCAGGTACTCAAACAGCTTGGTAGGCCGGCAGTGGGCCGTGCTGGGGTGGGGGCGGTAGGGTAGCAGGCCCAGGTGGCTGCGGCGTAGCTCGGCCACAATGCGGGCGTGGGGCACCGCTTCGGCCCCGCCAATGAGCGTCAGCCAGGTACTTTCGGCCGCTACTACTTGCTCAAGCGCGTGGAGCAGCGCCGGCTGCTGGCAATAGCCGATGATAGTCAGCCCCGCGCCGCTCGGCCAGTGCCGACGCAGGTGGCGGGTAAATTCGATGGCCTCCCACACCCCATTCAGCTCCGAGATGGTGCCCGAGTAAAGCAGCCGGAGCGGCTCGGTGGCGGCGGGCAATGGGCGGGCGGCGCGAGGCAGCACCTCGCCGGCGGCGGGCTGATACTTGTTTTCGAGCACCAGTACCCGGCCGGTGGGCAGCACCCGCAAAAATGGCAGTTCGTCGGCGTAGCTGGCTTCGGCTAGGAACAACGCGGCGGCCCGCCGGGCGGCCGTCGCCTCTACCCAGCGCAGGCCCGCCGCCAGCGCCCGCCGCACCAGGCCCCGGTAAATGCGCTGGGTGCTGACGTTGAGGGCGTAGTTCTCCCGAATGTCATAAGCAAACTGCCGGCCCCGCCCCAGCGCCCGCCACAGCAGCGTGAGCGGCAGTAGCTCGGGGGCGTGCACGATAACCAGGTGGGGGCGTAGCGTGCGCAGCAGGCGCCAGTAGCGCCCTTGCGCTGCCAGCCGGCTCAGGCTCAGGCGGGAGCCCCAAAAAATAGGGTGGCTCGTCACGCGCAAAAAATTGTCGGCCAGCGGCTGAGGTAGGTCGCTGCTGGGACTGCGGCCCGCAATGTGCACGTGCGCCAACGGCCAGTCGAGCAGCGAGTTGGCAAATTTTTCTCGCATGCGGGTGTCATCCACCGGCTTAAGGACGGAGGCTAGCAGGAAGCGTTTTGCCGGGGCCGGGGCATCTGCCATGACGTGCGTAGCGGGAGAAAGTGCGGCTGGCCCAGTAGTCCAACCTGCCCCCAAAGATGCTAGTTTTGCCCCCAATTACCTTCATCATCCCCTTTACCATGGATACCACCCACCACAGCCCCGTGCTCGACCGCTTTGCCGCCCAGGAAGCCATCGAGGACGCCTGGAACGACCGCACCCTGCTCGACCAGCCCGAAACCCAGGCCGCCATCGAGCACGTTATCGAAGACCTCGACAAGGGCCACCTGCGCGTGGCCGAGCCGCCTACCGAGGAAGGCGGCGAGTGGAAAATCAATGAGTGGGTTAAGAAAGCCGTCATTCTCTACTTCCCCATCCGCCAGATGGCGACTCAGGAAGTCGGTCCGTTCGAGTTTCACGATAAAATGGCCCTCAAAACCGACTACGCTGGCCAGAAAGTACGCGTAGTGCCGCCCGCCGTGGCCCGCTACGGCGCCTACCTGGCCCCCGGCGTTATCCTGATGCCCAGCTATACCAACATCGGCGCCTACGTGGGCGAGGGCACGATGGTAGACACCTGGGCCACCGTGGGCAGCTGTGCCCAGGTGGGCAAGCACGTGCACCTGAGCGGCGGCGTGGGCCTCGGCGGCGTGCTGGAGCCGGTGCAGGCTCAGCCGGTTATCATCGAAGACGGCGCGTTCATCGGCTCGCGTTGCATCCTGGTTGAAGGCTGCCGCATCGGCAAAGAAGCCGTGATTGGCGCGGGCGTGACCATCACGGGCAGCACCAAAATCATCGACGTGACCGGTCCCGAGCCCAAGGAATACCGTGGCTACGTGCCGCCGCGCTCGGTGGTCATTCCGGGCACTATTCCCAAGCAGTTCCCGGCCGGCGAGTACCAGGTGCCCTGCGCCCTCATCATCGGTCAGCGCAAGCCTAGCACTGACCTCAAGACTTCGCTCAATGACGCCCTGCGCGATTTCAGCGTGAGCGTGTAAATAGACGCGCAACGAGCAGATAGCCAGTAAATAAGAAAGGCCCGCTAGACAGCGGGCCTTTCTTATTCGTGGGAGCTAGCAAGCAGTAGCTATGCCACTGCCGACTTCAGCTTTTCGCCAAACAGCGCCTTTACCTTATCCACTTTGGGCTTAGCCACAAACTGGCAATAGGGCTCGTGGCCGTGCAGGTTGAAGTAATTCTGGTGGTAATTCTCGGCCGGATAAAAGGTCGGGGCGGCCGTGATTTCCGTTACGATGGGGTCCGGGAAGGCGTGGCCGTCGTTAAGCTTCTGCTTATATTCCTCGGCGAGTTGCTTCTGAGCGTCGTTGTAGTAGTACACGGCCGAGCGATACTGGGTGCCCACGTCGTTGCCCTGGCGGTTGAGGGTGGTCGGGTCGTGGGTTTTCCAGAAGATTTCGAGCAGCTCCTTGTAGCTGATGACGGCCGGGTCAAATGTGATGTCAATCACCTCGTTGTGGCCCGTCAGGCCGCTGCACACTTCTTTATAGGTGGGGTTGGCGATGCGGCCCCCGGCGTAGCCGGAAACTACTTTCTCCACGCCCTTAAGATTTTGAAAAACGGCCTCGACGCACCAAAAGCAGCCGGCCCCAAACAATGCATGTTCCATAAATCGCAGATTTGCGCAGGTTAAACTGATTGCGCTGATTCAGCGCCAGCGCAATCAGTTTAACGCCAACAACGGGAATTCTGTTCAGCTTAGCGCCCACCCGCCCGGCGCTGCTACTTGCGGAAGCGGGGCGCTACCACTAAGTCCTTCGAGCCGGCGGTGTATTGGTAAAAGCCTTCGCCCGACTTCACGCCCAGGCGGCCGGCCATTACCATGTTTACCAGCAGCGGGCAAGGTGCGTATTTTGGGTTGCCGAGGCCCTCGTGCAGCACCCGCAGGATGGCCAGACACACATCGAGGCCGATAAAGTCGGCCAGTTGCAGCGGCCCCATCGGGTGGGCCATGCCCAGCTTCATCACCGTGTCGATTTCTTCCACGCCGGCCACGCCCTCGAAGAGGCTGATGATGGCCTCGTTAATCATCGGCATCAGAATGCGGTTGGCCACGAAGCCGGGGTAGTCGTTGACCTCGGTGGGCGTTTTGCCGAGCTGGCGCGACAGCTCCATCACGCGCTGCGTCACCTCGTCGGAGGTGGCGTAGCCGCGAATAACCTCCACCAGCTTCATCACCGGCACGGGGTTCATGAAGTGCATGCCAATCACCTGGGTCGGGCGCTTGGTTACGGCCGCGATTTTGGTAATCGAAATCGACGACGTGTTGCTGGCCAGAATAGCCCCGGCGGGGGCGTGCTGGTCGAGGTCGCGGAAAATCTGGAGCTTGAGGTCCACGTTTTCGGTGGCGGCTTCTACTACCAGCTCGGCGCCAGCCACGCCCTCGGCCAGGCTCGTAAAAGTGCGCAGGCGGCCCAGCGTGGCCGCCTTGTCGTCTTCGCTCAGGGTGGCTTTGGCTACCTGGCGGTCGAGGTTTTTGGTGATGGTGCCCAGGGCTCGGTCAAGGGCTGGCTGGTTGATATCGATGAGGGCCACGGCAAAGCCGTGCTGGGCAAAAACGTGGGCAATGCCATTGCCCATGGTGCCCGAGCCAATAACGGCAACGTTCATTTGGGTGGGAGAAAAAAGGGTAAAATAAGGCGGCCCGCACGGGCCGCTACCGGGCTGCAAAGCTACTGGCTTCCGCAGTTTGGGGCGCGGGCACAACAGACTCGCACAAAAAAAGTGTACAGAACTTCATCCTTTTTTCGGCCGCGCCGTACAAACCGCTCAGAAGCCCCCGGCTTGTTCTTCACTTTCTCACCTTCCTTCTTTCTCCTTTTCACTCATGGGTAACCTGCTGTATATCATCGCCGTCATCCTCATCATCATCTGGGCCCTCGGCTTCTTCGGTATTCTGGGCGCTGGCCTGGCCGGCAACAACCTGATTCATATTCTGCTGGTTATCGCCATCATCGCTATCCTGCTACGTGTTATCAGCGGTCGCAACCCGGTATAGTCCGGCTGCTACGGCTTGTTCATAAAAAAACCCACCGTGCGAACGGTGGGTTTTTCTTTTGCCCAAAGGCAAACGCCTAGCGGCCAATATTGAACAGGAAGTTGAAGCGAATGACCGGGTTGGAATAAATGCTGTTGTAGCCGCCTTGAAAATTGTAGAGCAGCACAATATCGGCCGCCGCCCGGTTGCTGATTTGGGAGCGGTAGCCCACGCCGGCCAGCGGCGATTGCACCTGGCGCGTGCCGGTAGCAATCTGATTGTTGATGATAATGTAGTTGTTGTACTGGTCTACGAGCGGCAGCTCGGCTTTTGTCACCTCGTACTCGGCGTGCACAAAAAACTGGTCGATAACCCGGAACTGGCCAAATACCTTTACCCCGATATTGTTGAGGTTCAGGCTAGGCACACCCTTGCCAAACGAGTAGTTGACGTAAGCATAGCTGAGGCCTGGCCCTACGGCCAGCCGGTCGCTGAGTCGGTAGCCAATAGCTGGCGAGATGCTAAAATTGAAGATGCCGCCGTCGCTGTAGTAGTTGGAGCTGTAGCCCAGCCCAAAACCAGAATAAATAAAAAGCTTGGTGTATTGCTCGGCGTGCTGCTGCGCCGCCTTGCGCTCCTGCTCGCGGCCGGGCAGCTCCAGGCCCGACGGGCTGTCCTGGCTGGGTTGGGGCAGCGCGGCCGGGGCAGTGGGCTGAGGCGCCGCCGGAGCCGGTGTGTACACCGGAATAGTGGGGGCTACGTTGGCAGTGTCGGCGGCCGGGGCACGCCGCACGGGCGTAGTGCCGGGCGGGGCCGTGTTGAGGACGGGCTTGTTCTGGGCAAAACTGCGGCCTGGGGCCAGCAAGGCTACCGCGCCCAGTAAAAAGGGAAAAAGCAGACGATTCATGAAGGGAAATTAGCGGAGAGGCGAGAAGAGAAAATGAAGAAGCCTGGTTTACTAGACGAAACCCCCGGAAGCGTCTGCTTAATTCCTGATTTTAAGCCAGCTGGTACATTTTCTGGCGCTGAGCTTTCAGCGTTTCATCGGCCAGGTATTCTTCGTAATTCATGCGCCGGTCGATGATGCCTTCGGGCGTAAGCTCGATGATGCGGTTGGCCACCGTATCGATAAACTGCAAGTCGTGCGAGGCGAAGATGAGCGAGCCGGTAAAGTCCTTCAGGCCATTGTTGAGAGCCTGAATGCTTTCGAGGTCTAGGTGGTTCGTGGGGTCGTCGAGCACCAGCACGTTGCCACTTTCAAGCATCATCTTGCTTAGCATGCAGCGCACTTTCTCGCCGCCACTCAGCACGTTGGGCTTCTTCTGCGACTCCTCGCCCGAGAACAGCATGCGGCCCAGCCAACCACGCACAAAGCTCTCGTCCTTTTCCACCGAGTACTGGCGCAGCCAATCCACGAGGTTCATGTTGTCGGCCTGGAAAAAGGCGCTGTTTTCCTTCGGAAAATAGCTGGGTGTGATGGTGGTGCCCCAGCTATAAGTACCCTTATCGGGCTTGGCTTCGCCAAAAATAATGTCGAACAGCAGCGAGGCGGCGCGGTCGTCGCGGCCCACGATGGCCACTTTATCGCCCTTGTCGAGCGTAAATGACACGTTTTTGAGCACCGACTGGCCATCTACCGACTTGCTCACGCCCTCTACCGTCAGCAGCTGGTTGCCGGCTTCGCGCTCGGGCTTGAAAGCGATGTAGGGGTAGCGGCGCGACGACGGCTTGATTTCTTCCAGCGTCAGCTTTTGCAGTAGCTTCTGGCGGCTGGTGGCTTGCTTGGATTTCGAGGCGTTGGCCGAGAAGCGGCGCACAAACTCTTCGAGTTCCTTGCGCTTGTCCTCCGTTTTCTTGTTCACGTCCTGGCGCTGGCGCAGAGCCAGCTGGCTGCTCTCGTACCAAAAGCCGTAGTTGCCGGGGTACATCGTGATTTTCGAAAAATCCAGGTCGGCCATGTAGTTGCACACGGCGTCGAGGAAGTGGCGGTCGTGGCTCACCACAATCACCGTATTCTCGAAGCTGTCTAGGAAGTTTTCGAGCCAGAGCACGCTCTCGGCGTCGAGGTTGTTGGTCGGCTCGTCGAGTAGCAGCACATCGGGGTTGCCAAACAGGGCCTGGGCCAGCAGCACACGCACTTTTTCGCTGGCGCCGAGGTCCGACATCAGCGAGGCGTGCTTGTCTTCGGTGATGCCCAGGCCGCTCAGCAGTTCGGCCGCCTGGTACTCGGCATCCCAGCCGCTCATATCCGCAAATTCGCCCTCTAGAATGCCTAGGCGCTCGCCGTCGGCATCGGTGGCGGTGCCCAGGTCATACTTGGCGTAGAGGGCATCCTTCTCGCGCATCACGGCCGCTAGCTGCTGGTGGCCTTGGATGACGGTGGCCAGCACTTGCTGGTCGTCGTAGGCAAACTGGTTTTGCTTGAGCACGGCCAGGCGCTGGCCGGCCGGCAGCTCTACCGAGCCGGTGTTAGGCTCAATCTCGCCCGACAATATCTTCAAAAAGGTGGATTTGCCGGCCCCGTTGGCCCCGATGAGCCCATAACAGTTGCCGGGCAAAAACTTCACCGTTACATCTTCAAACAGTACCCGCTTGCCGTAGCGCAAGCTCACGTTGGTCGTAGAAATCATCTAAGCCAGAATAAGAAACCAGAAAAACTATGCAAAAATACGCCGCCGCGCGGCCTCGCCCTACCCTAACCCCAGCCGCACGCTATTTGTGCCCCGCGCCGATGCACAACGCCAACGCCCAAAAAGCAGTATAGGGAGGTAGCCGCTGCAATGGCTGCTTCCTCGTCTTTCCACCTCACGCTCACTTTCTTTATGGCTGCCCATTCTGCCGCCGCGCCCAGCGCGCGCGTGCTCACTCCTGAGCAAAATGGTTTTCGCTTCGGCCTCATGACCGGGGCTGTGCTGTGTATTTACACGCTAGCGGCTGCGCTGCTAGGCTTCTTCTCGCGCATTGAAGCGGGCAGCCTCGATGTAGTCATCCTGATTGCCGGCTCGGTGCTGGCCATCCGCAACCTGCGCCACCTGCGCGGCAACCAGATGCCTTACTTGGGCGGCTACGGTACGGGTATTATTTCGGCTATGGTGGCCTCCGTCATCCTTGGCCTGTTTTTCATCATCTTATCGGCTCTGATGCCTAAGATGCTGGATTTGACGCAGGTGGAAAACCTGTTTGGCTTCGATTTATCGGTGGTAGTGGCTTTCCTAGCTATTATTTTGATGGGCACTATGACGGGCGTTATCACTTCGCTCATCGCCATGCAATACTTCAAGGCTGACCCTATTGACCCTCTGAAAGTAATGGAATAGCTGCCCAGCCAGCTTCCCAGCAACAATAAAGCGGCCCCTTTCCATATTTGGAAAGGGGCCGCTTTATTGTTGCGCATTGGCGATAAGCCAGTGCAAATCAGCCAGCCAGCGCGGGGAGCGCAAACGGCACGAAGGCTGATACGTCGCCGCCAAAGCGGTGAATTTCCCGGATAATGGTGCTGCTGACAGCGCCTAGGGTAGGCGAAGTGACGAGAAACACCGTTTCGAGGCCGGGGCTGAGCTGGCGGTTGGCCTGGGCAATGGCGCTCTCGTACTCAAAATCGAGGGTGTTGCGCAAGCCACGCAGCAGGTAGCGAGCGCCGGTTTCGCGGGCAAAGTCGGTGGTCAGGCCCTGGTAGCGGCGCACCGACACGCGCGGCTCATCCTGAAACAAGGTTTCGAGCTGGGGTAGCAGCCAGTCGAGCGGCAGTTGGCGCTGCTTGCTGCTATTGGTGCCGATGGCAATAATCAACTCGTCAAACAGTCCCAGGCCGCGCCGCACCACGTCGAGGTGGCCATTGGTAAAGGGGTCAAACGAGCCCGGGAATAGCGCGATTCTTTTCATAGCGGCCGCAAAAGTCAGCTAGGGATAACTACCGAAAAACTACTCGCAAAAGGAGAGACTGAACAAATCGAAGTGCCGGTAGTCGGCAATCTCGTTTAGGTAGTAAAAATACTGGAGCCCGAAGGGCCGGCTACCAAAGCGCAGTTGGCGCACGTAGGTGCTGAGCAGTGCAAACGTAGCCGAGTCGCTGGTCAGCTCGCCCCAGATAGTGACAATATCCTGGTCCGGGTTCAGGCCCAATTCCTGCATCACGAGGATGGTGTAGTACACCACGTCTTCGGCCGTGCTCACGGTGAAGGTGTTGCAAAAATCTACCTGCGTGCCTAGTACTACGGCCGTTAGCTCCTGGTCGGCCAGGTTGAGGTAAAGCTGGCGGGGAGCCGCGCCGGGGCCACGCTGGTGCAGCAGCCCGCCCAGCAGCGCGCTGGCCTGGGGCAGCAAGCGGGCGCTGGGGCCGTGCACCCGTTGCAGCCAGTGCCCCAGGCGGGCGGGCGCCGCAAACAGGCTCACGATGTCGGTAGTGGGGGCGGGCAGGTGCAGGGTATAGGCCAGGGCCTCTTCGCCGGGAGCCAGCGTGTGGTGCAGGCCCAGGTAGGCGGCCTCATCGCCGGGCCGGTATAGGGGGGCTGGCAGTAGCGTGGCCGCCCCCCCGGCCAGCGCCAAGCGCAGGCGGCCCCAGCCCGGCTGGCCCAGCAGCGGGTGGCCCGCTACCACGGCCGCCAAGTCGGCCGGGGCCGTCAGCGGCAGGTCGTCAAAGGCCACTATTTTGTGGCGCGCTACTTCCAGCGCGGCTACGCGCAGGCGGCCGGGCGCCGCCAGGGCGTAGAGGTGGTAAGCCGTGGGGTTGGCTGCGTCGAAGGTATCGTCGCGCAGGCTCACGGCAGCAGGAGCAGGCAGAGTAGAAGGAGCAGGCACGGTAAAAGCAGGCCCGCCCCAGGGGCGGCCGGGGTAAAGATAGGCGCCGGGCCGGGCTCGCAGGACGGTAAAGCGGTTGCGCGCAGGCGTAGCGAGCGTCTACCCTCGGGGCCAGCGGCCGGGCACTTAGCCGAGCAGCACCTGGGGCACAAACACGTCGTCGGTGCTGAGCAGGCCGCGTAGCACGGGGTGTACCTGCACCAGGGGCAGGGCCAGCAGCTGGCGCGGCGTGAGCCAAGCTAGCTCGGTAAGCAGCTGGGCCTCGGGCGCGTGCTCGGGGTCGTGGCCCAGGCGGGGGGTGGCAGTGGGGTCGTCGGCGATTACCTCAAAGAAAATTTCCAGCGCTTGCAGCTCGCCGCGCCGAAACTCGTGCAGGTGCAGCTGCCGGCGCACGCGCACAGCCAGGCCGGTTTCTTCTAAAAACTCACGTTGCAAGCCCTCCTTCAGGCTTTCGCCGAAGGCCCAGCCCCCACCGGGCGGCGACCAGAAATTGGCGCCATCGGGGAGCAGGCCCCGGTGGGCAGCCAGCAGAATAGCGCCGTTGCGTACCAGCAGCCCACCCACGCGCACCCGCACTGCGCCAGCATAAGGGGCTACTAACGAATTAATTGACTCGGTGGAGATAGTAGACATACAGGCGAAGGTAGCCGAAGAAGCTACTGTCTCTACGCAAACCCACTCCCCGGGGATGACGCGGCCACCCGGCTCGCCCGGCGTTGCCGCCAGCGCCGCCACCGGCTGCCGGCAAAGAGCAGCAGGCCCACTACCAGCCCAGCCATCACGAACGGCAGCAGCAGCGTGAGCACCGTGCCCGCCACGGCCAGCACGTTTTCCAGGGTGGCAAACAGCGGGTTAGCCAGCCCACCCGTCGTGGCTGTAGAGCCCGCCCGTAGCAGCGCCGTGCTGCCCTGCACCAGACCGGCGGCGCCCCCGCCCACCAGGATGCCCAGCGTCCAGCGCAGGGTAGGGTCGAGGTGGGTGAGCGATGAAGTCATCAACAAAGTACCCGCGATAAAGGACGCCGGCGTAGTCAGCGTATCGAGCAGGTGGTCGAAGAGCGGCACGTAGTAGCCCACCAGCTCGGCTAGGGTGGCGGTGGCCAGCATCAGCAGGGCCGGCCAGCTGCTAAGCCAGTCGAAGCCCGGCGAGCTGGGCAGCCAGCCCACCCGGTGCGCCACGCTGGCCGCCAGCAGCGGCACAAACACCCGAAAGCCGCTGCACGCGGCCAGCCCCAGGCCCAGCGCGCCGGCCACGAGGTACTGCATGGTTGATAAGTGGTCCATCCGGAGGGTTAGCAAGTAGCAGTGAGAAAGGAACAGTTGTCAGGGGATGGCGAGCGCAGTACGCTACGCGTTACCAGGCAAAAGCGTGGCCGGAAGGTAAGCACGCGAGCCGGGCCGGTATCTTTGAACGACCTATGAACGCAGTTGCCCCCGAACCCGCCGCCGACCTTGAAGCCCGCATTCGCGAAAAGCTGAAGCGCCAGTACTTTATGCACCTCATCGGTGCCGACCTCACCCGCATCGAGCCGGGTCGCATTGAGGCCGAGCTAGTCCTGGGCCAGCAGCACCAGCAGCAGCGCGGCTTTGCCCATGGCGGCCTGGTAGCCACCATGGCCGACTTGGCCGCCGGCTTTGCCGCCATCACGCTCGTGCCCGAAGGCTTCGGCGTAGTTACTTCTGATTTGAAAATAAGCTACCTGAACCCCGGTATCGGCCAGCGAATGAAAGCCATCGGCTGGGTGTTGAAAGCTGGGCGACGCCTGCATTTTTGCGAAGCCGAGGTGTGGTGCGATGACAAGCTCATTGCCAAGGCCTCGGCCACGATGGCGGTGCTGGAGTCAAGTTAGCTTTGCGAAAATGGTTGTTAATAAACAATAAAGCGCTAAAAGCAGTGCACCGTTTGCGCCATCAAGGGCGCTGGCTAGCTGGCGAAGGAGCGTCTGGTCACGGATTGTTTACCTATTTCGATGAGTTGGATGGGTTAATGGGGTACATTATTGCTTGGGAAGATGACAAGAGTGAAGTTTTTGAAAAGGAGCTACTAGGAGTATGTATTAGATTTAAAGCGACTGGCATTTTTGATGATTTTAGAAGAAAATAAGGAGTGTTAAAAGCTAGATTCCCGTCCGTTCGCGATTATTTCCCCTTCGAGCCGACCGACGACCAGGCCACGCTATTCGCGCAGCTCGACGAGTTTTTGCGCGACCAGCTGCCGGGGCGCAAGGTATTTGTGCTGCGCGGCTACGCGGGCACCGGCAAAACCACCGTGGTGAGTGCCTTGGTGCAGTGGCTGGGCCGCATGCAGCGCCGCTACGCCCTGATGGCGCCCACCGGCCGCGCCGCCAAGGTGATGAGCGCCTACGCAGGCGTGCCAGCCAGCACCATCCACAAAAAAATATACCGCCAAACCAGCGGCTCGCCCAATGAGCGCCTCAGCTTTCAGCGCCAGCCCAACCGCCAGGAGGAAACGCTCTTCATTGTGGATGAGGCCTCTATGATTTCGGATGAGAAGGCGTTTGGCGAAAACGGCTTGCTCGACGACCTCATGGGCTACGTGTTTGAGCGCAGCACTAACCGGCTGCTGCTCATCGGCGATACGGCGCAGCTGCCGCCGGTGGGCCAGCTCCTGAGCCCCGCCCTCGACCCCGAGCTGCTGGCCCACCGCTTCCGCGCCAACGTCGATGGCGTGGAGCTGCGCCAAGTGATGCGCCAGGCCGAAGCCTCCGGCATCTTGGTGAACGCCACCGAGCTGCGCGAGGAGCTGCGCCAGGAGGCGCCCAATATCCAGCTGCACACCAAGGGCTTCAAGGACATGTTTAAGATGGGCGGCGACAAGCTGGAAGACGGCCTGCGCTGGGCCTACCGCAACTTCGGGCACGAGAACACGACCATCATTTGCCGCTCCAACCGCAACGCCAATCAGTACAATCAGCTCATCCGGCGCACGCTGTTTGATGCCGAGGAGGAGATTGAGGCCGGCGACTACATCATGGTGGTGCGCAACAATTATTTCTGGCTGCCCAAAGAATCAGAAATCGGCTTTCTGGCCAATGGGGACTTCTTGGAAATCACCAAGATAATCCGGCGCGAGGAGCAATTTGGCTGCCGCTTTGCCCAGGCCCGGGTGCGCCTCGTGGACTATCCTGACGAGCCCGAGCTGGAAGTAAAGCTGCTGCTCGACACGCTGCACACCGAAAGCCCGTCCTTGCCGCGCGACCAGAACGAGAAGATGTACCAGGAAATCCTGGCCGATTATTCCCACCTCACCAAAAAGGCCGAGCGCAACGCCGAGATGCGTAAAGACCCGTACCTCAACGCCTTGCAGATAAAGTTTGCCTACGCGCTCACCTGCCACAAGGCGCAGGGCGGCCAGTGGCAGGCCGTATTTGTAGACCACGGCTTCATAAAGCCCGACGAGCCGGTGGGCGGCGAGTTTGCGCGCTGGCTCTACACGGCCATCACGCGGGCTTCCGAGCGGCTGTTTCTGCTCAATTTTCAGCGGCGGCTGCTGGCCAGCGGCGAGGCAGTGGAGGAAGAGTAGCCGCGCCGGGCGCAGATTTTGGCCGGGAAGGAATTGAATTGCCCCCGCCAGAGTTTGCCTCCTGCCCGGGGGCTGGGCACGGCTATGGCTGGCGAGCACTACTTTGGCCGCACATTTGCCTACGCCGACTTATCGCGTAAATTTGTTTTTCTCCCAATACCCTAATTCTTACCCTGTCATGACGAAGATGCTGCTGTTGGCCCTGGGCCTCACGTTTGCGGGCACTGCTGCCCACGCCCAGGTTGCCAAGCCTGCCAAAGCCACCGCCAAGCCGGCCGGCCCCCAGATTGAGTTTATGGAAGTGAAGTACGACTTCGGCTCCATCAAGCAGGGCGATGTGGTAGACCACGTATTCAAGTTTAAGAACACCGGCACCCAGCCGCTCGTTATCTCCAACATCGGCGTAAGCTGCGGCTGCACCACGCCTTCGTGGACCAAGGAGCCCGTGCAGCCCGGCAAAACCGGCACCATCTCGGCCAAATTCAACTCGGCCGGCAAAATGGGCATGCAAACCAAAGTGCTGACCATCGACTCGAACTCGGCCGGTGGCAGCACCACCGTTTCGCTCGTGGGCGAGGTGAAAGAGGCCGCCACGGCTTCGAAGTAAGCCGCTGGCACCAGCCACTAAAAAGGGGCGCCGACCAACTGGTCGGCGCCCCTTTTTATTTTTACACGCTCGAAAATCAGAGCTTGCTCACGGCCAGCAGCAGGCGTAGCCAGCCGGCAATCAGCAGCAGCCCACCCAATGGCGCCACGGCCCCAAACTTGGTAATGCCCGTGAAGCAGATGGCGTAGAGCGAGCCGCTGAAGATGAGGATGCCGCCCAGCCACAGCGCCGCCGTGGTGTCGAGCGGGTCGCGCAACTCGGGCCGAGCTAGGGCCAGCACGCCCACCGCTAGCAGGGCCAGCGTGTGGTAAAATTGGTAGCGCACGGCGGTTTCGAAGGTGTCGAAGCGGCCGCTGGCTTCGAGCATGGGCCGCAGGCCATGCGCCCCGAAGGCGCCAATGGCCACGGTGAGCGCGCCGAGCAGGGCGGCGAGTTGGAGAATAAGCCGGGGAGACATGAAAGAAAACGGTAGGATAAGCAGCCGCAAAGAACGTCATGCGGGCCGTAGGATAGCCGCTTGCCCGCTTCGGGGAGGCTGCCTGCACCCCCACGCGGGGCGGCCCGGCGCACGCGGGCAGGGGCGACCTATTGGCGAAGCTCGCTCGCCTGTGCGGCAAGCCGGGGTGGGCGGCTGGCCGCTACGCCCGGGGCGGCAGGTCGCCGGGCGAGAAGTGAAACGGCAGCAAGTCGGCCAGGCGCTCGAAGCGCAGCACGGTGCCGCTGAGGCTGGGCAGCAGCAGCCAGATGGGCTGGCCCTGGCGCATCTCGTATTCCAGCATCACCTGGCGGCACGCGCCGCAGGGCAGGGCGGGGCTGAAGTCGCCGGCGGCCGGGCGGCCGGCCACCGACATGCCCACGATGAGGGGCGGCGGGCTGGGCCGACTGCCGGCCAGCCCAAACAGCGCCGTGCGCTCGGCGCACAGGCCCGAGGGGTAGGCGGCGTTTTCCTGGTTAGTGCCCTGCACGAGGCTGCCATCGGCCAGCAGCAGCGCGGCCCCCACGTGAAAGTGCGAGTAGGGCGCGTAGGAGTGGGCCGTGGCGGCGCGGGCAGCGTCCCACACCTGCCGCTCGGGCGCGCTGAGCTGGTCGGGGGTGGCTAGCTCGTGGTAGCGCAGCGTGAGCTGGCGCTGGGTAGTGGGTTCGGTAGAAAGGACGGCCATGCGGCGGGGTATGAAAAGGGGGCGACAAAGAAAGGGAGGAATCCTGGGATTGGCAGCCGGAAGGGAATAATTACCCGGCCAGCGGCGGCAGTTGGCTTTTGAAGCGCCGGGCCTGGGCGGGCGCCGGCCATACTACCGCAGGCTGCCCGACGTTCGGACGGCTCGCCCACCGGCTTTCCGGCCCGTAGCCCGCCCGGCCCGTTCCAAAACTCCCCGTTCCCCGGCGGCCTTACTTTTGCCCGCATGACCCAACCCA
>Ga0160427_10000899_pt1 | contig 18125 bp, 14 predicted proteins | sample SolpanmetagenomL_FD_108194 | JGI IMG/M metagenome (GOLD analysis project Ga0160427, IMG submission 108194) | Solar panel surface microbial communities from Lawrence Berkeley National Laboratory, California, USA - L | ecosystem: Engineered > Built environment > Solar panel > Unclassified ...
TAGGGGTCGTTCAGCTGGCGGACGAGCCATTTCTGCGACTGCGTGCTGCGGCCGAGCGCGGTTTTCAGGGTGACGGAGAGGCCTCGGGCGTTGCCGGGCGGGCGCTTGCGGACGGTCATGCCAGGGGCCTTACCATGACTGGGTCATGCCGGCACCGGCGTCGTGCGGTGGACGGGCGCCGGATGAGGCGATCGCGGCTCGTCCGGCCGGCGCTGCCGCATGAGCTGCAGCAGGATCCCTTCCCGCAGCCCACGATCGGCCACGGTCACCTGCGGCAGCGGCCAGCGGGTGCGGATGGCGTCGAAGATCGCGCAGCCCGGCAGCACGAACGGGGTGCGTTCCGGCCCGACGCAGGGATGCGCCCGCAGGCCAGCCGCGCCCATTGCCCGGAGCTGCGCCAGCGCGTCGGCCGCGGTCGCGGCATCGAGTATGGTGCCATCGACCAGCGGGCGGCGGTATCGGGCCAGCTTCATCGCGACGCCGGCCAGGGTGGTCACGGTCCCGCTGGTGCCGATGGCCTGGACGCCGCCGCGGCGCAGCTCGTCGGTGATATGGTGGGCGCGCTCGAACTCATGCAACAAAGCGTGCGTTTCGGCAACCATCGCGACATAGCCTCCCGCGGTGAAGGCGGTGGCGGCGTGGCGCTCGGACAGGGTTACGACGCCGAGGGGCAGGCTGTCATAGCCGATCAGCTCGGGGCCACCGGGGCCATCAAGGCGCACCCAGGCGAGCTCGGTCGAGCCGCCGCCGATGTCGAACAGCAGCGCTCGGCGGCAGCCGCGGTCCAGCAGCGGGCCACAGCTTTGGACCGCGAGCCTGGCCTCCTCCTGCGGGGCGATGATGTCCAGTCGGAGGCCGACCTCGTCGCGGACGCGTTCAAGAAACGCCGGGCAGTTGCGGGCCTGGCGACAGGCCTGGGTGGCGACCGCCCGGATGGTGCAGCCGGTCCAACGGTCGAGCCGGTCGCGGCAGGCCTGCAACGCCTCGATGGCACGATCCATGGCGGCTTCGGCGAGCACGCCGCTTCCCTGCAGCCCCTCTCCCAACCGGACGATACGGCTGAAGCTGTCCACCACGCGAAAGCCGGCCCCGGCGGGATGGGCGACCAGCAGGCGGCAGTTGTTGGTCCCGAGGTCCAGCGCGGCGAAGACCGCCGCCGGGCGGTGCCGCCGGCGGCTGGTGTGGGGGACCGGCACGGCCTGGGGGATCACGCTGTCTTGATTCGGTACATCGCTTCTATGTCGGCGCGTCGCGCCCCGGGGGCAAGGCCGGCGCTTCGCGCGCCGGGGCAAGGTCGGATGCGTGATGACTCCAACAGGGCGTTGCAGGCTGGAAATTGCCATGCTATCCAGCCGCCCTCGCCGCTCGGCCAGGCTGCTTCGCCGGCGTGTCGTGGTGGTGGGGGATAGTTTAGCGGTAGAACTTCCGACTCTGACTCGGAAAGCCTTGGTTCGAATCCAGGTCCCCCAGCCAACCAGTCTCTGCTTTACCTGCAAAATCAGTCCGTCTGGTGAATCGCGCACACGGCGGGCGGTTTGGCGTGGTCAAGCGATCTGACCTGCTCTCCGGCAGGCATTTCCATCGGTCATTCTCGGGTTCGCTCTCCCTTTGCCAGTTCGCCAGTTCGCTTGCCAATCGGATGCACTTGCCGAGCCGGGAGCCGTCTGATCAGCAGCTTTGCGGGCAAAGTTATTCCAGAGACCCGCGGGCAATCGTGCAGCAAAGGCTCATGCCATCATATGAGTTCAGAGTGGCAGCGATTGGGTGCCAGCCGTTTCGGTCGCCTGAGTGCAGCTGAGCTGACGACGTTGGTTGAATACTGGCGATGATGATGCTGACAGGTGGATGCCTATCGGCCAGCCGGGATTTGTCCAGCCCCCACGAGGTGATCCGGTCGAACTGTCAGTGCATAGCGGGCCTGTTGGCAGCATCGGGAGCGCCCTTCGCACGATCTCCGGCGCGGGCGGCCGGTAGCCAAGCGAGGAGTGCGGTCGAACCGTGTTGTAGTGCCTGCGCCATTGCTCAATCAGCACACGAGCCTCGCCCAGGCTGTTGAACACCTCGCAGCCCAGCAGCCGTCCCTGAGCTTGCCGTTGAAGCTTTCCACGTAGCCGTTCGACCCTGCCATCGAGCCACCGGCTCGATGCCGGACGGGTCTCACCCCAAGGGCTGCCGGGCTCAGTGTAGGCAGTGCTGGACCGCACGCCGGTGATCCGGTCCTTCACCGCCTTGGCGGCGAACTCTGGTCCGTTGTCCGAGCGCATATGCCCGGGTACGCCCGCATAATGAACAGGTCGGCCAGCACGTCGATCACGTCGATGGCCTTCAGCTTGCGCCCAACCCGGATGCACAGGCACTCGCGGGTGAACTCGTCCACGACGTTCAGCATCCGGAACTGGCGACCGTCCCGGGTCCGGTCCTCGACGAAGTCATAAGCCCACACGTGGTTGGGCCGCTCCGGTCGCAGCCGCACGCACGATCCGTCATTCAGCCATAACCGGCCACGCTTGGGCTGCCGGGCAGGCACTTTCAGGCCTTCGGCGCGCCAGATCCGCTCCACCCGCTTGTGATTGCACCCTCAGCTCTCGGCATGCAGCAGGGCGGTGATCCGCCGGTAGCCATACCGGCCATACTGCTTGGCCAAATCAACAGCAGCCTGGGTCAGCACTGCTTCACCGTCGGCCGTCCGGCACGCCTTGCGCTGTGTGGACCGGTGCTGCCCCAGCACCTGGCACGCTCTGCGTTCGGACACGCCGGGATCCGCCGTGACGTGGTTCACAGCGGCCCGACGACGGGCAGCGCTCAGAAGTTTCCCGATGCGGCTTCCTTCAAGATCAGCTTCTCCAGCGTCAGATCCGACACGGCCCGACGCAGCCCCGCGTTCTCCTGCTCCAACTGCTTGAGCCGACGCACCTGGTCCAGTTTCAGCCCGCCATACTCGGCGCGCCACCGGTAGTAGGCCTTCCGTCACCCCGATCGCCCTGACCGCCTCCGCCACCGACTGGCTCCGACCCATCAGGACCTCGACCTGCCGCAGCTTGGCCACGACCTCCTCTGGCTTGTGCTGCTTCGCCATCCCATCCTCCAGAACTGTGCCGCCGATCTCACATGACCGGCGGCTCACTCCTAAGGAGGCAGGTCACTCGAGGTTTCTCGTCCGAACAGCACCATACTGGTTGAGAGTTGGCTGGCTGCCGCTAGCATCTGGCACCTTCGCCACCATTGATCCGTTGTCTGTCTCATTTTGCGTTCTATACGAGTGCGGCGGCGAGCGCCTTCATGACGACTTCAGTGCACCTCTGGTGGCCGCATCGCGGCGGGCAAGTCGTTACCGTAGAACTTCTTGTAAATGGCGTTCAGCTTGCCGTTCTGCAGGTTGGCCAGCACCCACTCGTTCAGCTTGGCCTGCAGCCGTGGCTGCCCCTTCCTGATGCCGACCGCGATGTCGAAGTTGTCCAGCACGAACTTCGGTTCGTAACCGGCCTGCGGGACCTTCTGCTTGATGGCATCCACGAGCGCCACGGAGGTGGCCACAAGAGATTCCTGTCCGGTGGCGGCCGCTGTCACCATCATCGAGTCATCCTCGTAGCGGTGCAGGACAAAGCCGTTGGGCCCCGCCAACGGGCTGAGCCGGTTGTCCTGGGTGGTCCCGCGGGTGACGCCCACCGTCTTGCCGCGCAGCCCGGCCACGTCCGTCACCGTCTGCGCCGCGGTGCCGCCGACAATGGATTGCAGGACGGTGTAGGCCCGGCTGAAATCGATGACCTTGCCCCGCTCCGGTGTGACGGACAGGGTGGAGATGATGATGTCCGCCTTTCCGGTCAGCAGGTTGGGGATGCGGGTCGACCCGGTGGTGGACACCCATTCCAGCTTCAGCCCCCAATCCTTGGCCAGGAGTTGCGCCGTTTCCACGTCCGAACCGGTGGGCTGCATGGTATCGCTCATCGTTCCCGCAGGCGGGATCGCGAAGTCGGTCGATATCCGGATCGTTCCCGCCGCCATGATGTCATCAAGCTGATCCGCTCGTGCCGTTCCCGGCGATGCGGCTGCCACCATCGTTCCGACAGCCAGCACCGCGAGCCGGCGCAGCAGCGCCCTCCTGGTCACCATCGCTTCCTCCTTCGTTCTTGTTGTTCCACTCTCGCCACCCGTTGGCTCAGGCGCGATTGGCCATTCGGTCATAAACCTTGAACAAGGCCTGGTTGCCGTTGCCGCCTTCGCCGTGCGCCTTCGCGTCCAGGTACTGGGAGGTCACCAGGGCGAGCCCAGGCAGCGGCACCGCCAGGGCCGTCGCCAGCTCGTTCACCAGCCGCAGATCCTTGAGCTGCAGGTCGATGCGGAAGCCGGCGCCCACGTCACCCGCAATCATCTGCGGGCCCAGGCGGTCCAGCATCCAGCTTGCGGCCGATCCGCCCAGCAGCACCTCACGCATCTGTGCCAGGTCGACGCCGGCCGCGCGCCCGAGCGCCAGCGCCTCGCAGACGGACTGGATGTTGATGCCCACCATCAGCTGATTGCACAGCTTCACCGTCTGCCCGGCGCCGCTCGGCCCCACATGGTTGATGGTGGTGCCCATGGCGGCCAGCACGGGATGAGCCTTGGCGAAGGCGTCGGTCTCGCCTCCCACCATGATCGTGAGCGTGCCCGCTTCGGCCCCCGCCGGACCGCCCGAGACCGGGGCGTCGAGGAGGGCGACGCCGGCCTCGGCCAGCGTCGCTGCCATCGACCGCACCGCGACCGGGCTGATCGTGCTCATGTCCACGATCACGCGGCCCTCGGGTGGGTGCGCGCGCAGGCCGGCCTCGCCCAGGATCACTGCTTCGACGTCGGGCGTATCCGGCAGCATCGTCACCACGACGGAGGCGCCATGCGCGGCCTCCGCGACGCTGGCGACCGCGTCGGCACCCGCTGCGGCCAGCACCGCGACGGCTTCGGGCACCACGTCGAAGACCCGCACGGTGAAGCCGTGCTTCAGCAGGTTCCGCACCATGCGCGTGCCCATGGTGCCCAGGCCGATGAAGCCGACCGTGGTCACGGCGCGGACTCCATGTCGTGCAGCTTCTGCACCCGCCGCACGAAGTCCTCTGACCGGTCGAACTCGGCGGCCATGAATGACGCCACCAGGTCGCGGGCCAGCCAGGGGCCGACGATCTGGGCGCCGATGCACATGACGTTGACGTCGTCGTGCTCCACCGACTGATGCGCGGAGTGGACATCATGGCAGACGGCGGCGCGGATGCCGCGCACCTTGTTGGCCGCGATCGAGGCGCCGACCCCGGTTCCGCAGACGAGCAGCCCCCGCCCCTCCCCGCCCTTGACGGCGGCGCAGACCGCTTGGGCAACATCGGGGAAATCCACGGGACCAGGGTCGTGGCTGCCGACGTCCTTGACCACATGGCCCAGGCCACGCAGGTGCTCGGCCAATTCCACCTTCAGGTGATACCCGGCATGGTCGCTGCCGATGACGATCCTGGTGGGTGCCGTGGTCATGATCCGACTCCTTCGTTGGAGGTTTGGTGCGGGGTGGTCAGGTGCCGGCGGCGATGCAGATCGCCGATCGCGAAGTGCTCCCGCAGGGTCGCGTCGGCTTGCGCCGGGTCGCCTGCGACAACCGCCTCGAAGATGAGCCGGTGATGGCCGACGAGGTAGGCCCGGCCTTCGGGAGTACCGAACACGTCGTCCCGCCGATCCCGATGCGACCGCAGCAGCAGGCCGCCGATGGCGACGTAGAGCGTCGACAAGGTCTCGGACCGTGCGGCCGACACGATCGCCGCGTGGAAGCGATGATCGGCCAGGCCGCCCGCCGAAGGTTCCGAGATGGTGGCGGCGATGCCGTCCAGCGCATCCCGCAGGGTTTCCAGGTCGGAGCGGCCGGCGCGTGCGCAGGCCAGGCGAATGGCCTGGCACTCGATGGCGATCCGCGCCTGCATGACGTCCTCGACGAGCGAGCCGTCCGCGCATGCGGTGAAGGCGAAGACGTCACCCAGCAGCGACACATCCGGGCGCCGCACAAAGGCGCCGGCGCCGTGGCGGATCTCCAGGACGCCCAACATCGACAGGGCGCGCAGGGCCTCCCGCAGGATGGGGCGGCTCACGCCGAGCCGGGCGGACAGCTCCCGCTCCCCCAGCAGCTTGTCGCCGGGACGGACAGCACCGCTCAGCAGGTGCTCCCGTAGGTAGGCGAAGACACGTGCGAAGCTCGGCTCCGCGGTCTCAGAGCGGGTCAGGTTTCCGGACATAGCGGTCAGCTCCTGGTCTGACCACTTTGGTTGATCCTGGCTGCTGAGGCAAGACGCCTAGCGAGTTGCTGCAAGCCGCCAGGTTGAGACGGCAAGGCGTCTGGGGTGAGCACCGCGTGCCAGACGATCTCGGACGGCAGAGCCAGGATGGCGAATGGGCGGACGAACTGCCAAGGGTCTGGTGCCGGCGAACGACGAGTGGTGGGCGGCAAACCGAGACAAGGTGCAGGAGCGGTTCCAGGACTGGCTGCTGGGCTGATACCATGACGTCCTGCCCCTCTTCATCACGCCAGATGCACCTGTCGTTCTCCGCCCACCTGACCGGCGCACACGCTGCGGGGTGGATGCACCCCAGCACGCAACTGGATGCGGACACCGACATCGGCGCCTACATCCGCCTGGCGCAGCTCGCGGAGCGGGAGCGATTCGATATGTTCTTTATCGCCGACACTCCGGCGGCAAGGACCAGCAACCTCGCTGCGTTCAGCCGCTTCCCACTGTTCATTAACGTGCTAGAGCCGATGACGGCGCTTTCGGCCATTGCCGGGGCCACGGAATTTATCGGCTGGGCGGCACCGTCAGCACCAGCTTCTCCGAACCCTACAACGTGGCAAGGCAGTTCGCCTCGCTGGACCATATCAGCGGCGGCCGGGCTGCGTGGAACGTGGTAACCTCGGCCAACGACTTCGCCGCGCGCAACTTCGGCCATGCCAAGCTGGCGCCGCACGCGGAACGCTATGCCCGCGCGCGTGAGTACGTCGACGTGGCGAAGCAGCTCTGGGACAGCTGGGAGGACGACGCCTTCGTGCGGGATCGTGCCAGCGGCCTGTTCTTCGATCCCGCCAAGCAGCATCCGGTCCATGACGAGGGCGCACACTTCAAGGTTGACGGCGCGCTGAACATCGCACGTGCGCCACAGGGCCATCCGGTGATCATCCAGGCCGGCGCCTCGGACACCGGCAAGGACTTCGCGGCGGAGACAGCGGAAGTGGTGTTTGCCTCCAATGCCTCGATTCCGCGGGCCAAGGCCTTCTACGACGACCTCAAGGGCCGCATGCCAGCGTATGGCCGCCACCCGGACTCGCTGAAGGTGCTGACTGGCCTGCCACTAGTAGTGGCGGAGACGGATGCGGAGGCCCGCGACATCTACCAGTCGCTGCAGGAGCTGATCGATCCGGTGGTCGGGCGCATGCGGCTGGGCATGGACCTGGAACTCGACCTGTCCGACCTGCCGCTGGACGAGCCAATTCCGGAATACCTGATCCCGCGCGCCGCCAACCTGCACAAGGCTTATTTTGACCGCATCGTTGAGATGATCCGAACGGAGAAGCTGACCTTGCGGCAGCTCTACATGCGCTACGAGCGCGGCAACACCACGTTATGCGGGTCGGTCAAAACCGTGGCGGACCAGATGCAGGCCTTGCTGGAAGCGGGTGCCGCGGACGGCTTCATGCTGAACTTCCCAGTGCTTCCGGCAGGGCTCGAGGTGTTCGTCGCCAAGGTGGTGCCGGAACTGCAGCGCCGCGGCATCTTCCGCACGGATTACACGGGCGCCACCCTGCGCGACCATCTGGGTCTGGCCCGGCCGAGCAGCCGGCATGTCGGGCCCGAGGCGCATGCGGCCGGGTAGCGGCTGGCGGCCTGGCCAGCTGTGGCTCGCCGCACCGGGGCTGTTGTTCCTGCTGCTGCTGGTGCTGCCCTGTCTGCGCCTGCTGTCGTTGAGCGTCGAGGACGTCGCCACCGGGGCATTTTCCCTGGCCGCGTTCCAGCGGGCGTTCGGCGTGCCGGTTTATCTGCGGGTACTCAACACCACCTTCCTGATTGCGGCCGAGACGACGGCCTTGTGCCTGGTGCTCGGCTATCCGCTGACTTTCTGGCTGGCCGGGCAGCCGCCACGTCGACGGCGGATCCTGACGCTGATGGTGCTGTTCCCGTTCTGGACGAGCGCCCTGGTGAAGAGCTTCGTCTGGCTGGTGCTGCTGGGGCACACCGGACCCGTGGTGCGGGCGATGCAGGCGCTAGGGCTCGAGGAGCCGGAGCTGCTGTTCAACCGCGGCACCGTGGTTCTGGCGATGGCCCATACCATGCTGCCGCTGGCGGTCGTCACCATGCTGCCGACGCTGGTGCAGATCGATGGCGGGCTGGCGCGGGCGGCTATGACGATGGAAGCGACGCGGGTGGAGGCGTTCTGGCGTATCACCTTTCAGCTGTCGTTGCCGGGCCTTGCGGCGGCTGGGCTGCTGGTGTTCATCGGCTCGTTGGGGTTCTACATCACGCCCGCGCTGTTGGGCGGGCCGCGGGACGCCATGCTGGGGCAGATCATCATCCAGCAGATCCAGGCATCGCAGAACTGGTCCTTCGCCGGAGCGCTCGCGCTGATGCTGGTGGGCTCGGCCTTGCTGGCGGCGGTGCTGTATAACCGGGTGTTCGGCCTGTCCGGCATGGGCGGCGGCGCCGCGTCCGATGGCTGGCTGCGGCGCGGCGGGTTGCGCCTGGTTGCCGGGGTGGCACGGGTGAACGGGCTCGCGGCGCGGCTGGCGTTCGGGCGGGACCTGAGCTGGCCGCTGGGGGCTTATGGCTGGACAATGCTGGGGCTGCTGCTGCTGCCGATCCTGGCCTGCGTGCCGCTGGCGTTCACCAGTTCGGGGTTCCTGTCGTTTCCGCCGCCAGGCTACAGCATGCGGTGGTTTGCCGAATACTTCGCATCCCCCGTATGGATCACGGCGACGCTGCGCTCGTTTGGGATCGGGCTTGCCAGCGCCTGCCTGGTGCTAGCACTGGCTGTGCCCGCCGCCTTCGGGGTGGCGCGGAGCAGCGGGCGCTGGCCGGGCATCGTGTTCGTGCTGTTCCTGGCACCGCTGGTCGTGCCCAGCGTGGTCATGGCGGTCGGGTTGTTCTACCTGTTCGCCGGCATTGGTCTGGTGGCCACAGACCTTGGCATCGTGCTGGGACATGCGATTACTGGCGTTCCATTGGCCCTCGTCATCCTATTGGCGCAGCTGCGGCAATATGATTGGCGGCTGAACCAGGCGGCGGGCACGCTGGGGGCGGGATCGGGCCAAGTGCTTCGCCGAGTGATGATGCCGTTGCTACAGGGTGGGCTGACCGCCGCGTTCATTTTCGCTTTCCTGAGCTCGTTCGAGGAGCTGACAGTTGCCCTGTTCATTGGCGGTGGACTGAAAGTCACGTTGCCCCGGCAGATGTGGGACGACATAAATCTGCAGGTCACGCCAACGCTGGCGGCCGCATCTGTCCTGGTACTTGCCGTGGTATTGATGCTGTTTCTGGTCGCCGAACGGCTTCGCCCCCGATCAAGCGCCTAAGAAGTGGCTGATCATGAAGTTCTTGCGGCAGCCCGAATGCGCGACGAAGCCAGGCCAGAACGGTAAGCTAGCGCGGAAGATCACCTATCCCGCCCCTGGATGCCCGCGATGACGCAATCGACATAGACCTCGAAGCTTCGATCCATCGGCATCTCGACGCCGTTCTGCCAGCGCAGGATGAACGCGCGGTTCAACATCCGCGGCAGCTCCCTGACCAGGCGCGGATAGGCGACCGGATTAGGTGCAGCCAGCCCCGCGCGCATGTTCTCCTGCCAGGCCGATCGGTCCTCCGGCATGCGGGCGAGTTCCTGGGTCACGAAGCCGACCAGGGCGGCCTGCACGGCGTTGAACGTCTCGATCAGCCGCTCCTGCGGAACGCCTGCGTCTTCCAAGGCTGCGAGCAGTGCCTCCACCATGGCGAGATCGGGGCGCAAATTGGACACGATATCCGCCCCAATCAGCGGCGCGGCGTGCGGGTGGCGGTGTAGCGCGGCACGGAAGCGATGGAACAGCGCGCGCAGCCAGTCGCGCCAGTCCTGGCCTTCACGCGGGTGGGTCACATCTCTCAGAACGAGGGCGCCCACCTCGGCAAGTAACGTGTCGCGGTTTCCGACATGCCAGGCGACGACGTTGACGTTCACGCCCAGGCGACGGGCCAAGCGACGCAGGCTGAACTCACGCAGCCCGTTCTCGTCGATGTCTGCAAGCGCCGCCTCCACGACGGCTGCGCGAGTTAGCCCGACCGCGACCGGACGTGCGCGTGCCGCCTGTGGCTTGTTGCTGCTGCTTTCCACCACCTGAGCGTTCCGCCCTCCGCGTTCTGCGCCGGTCTAACCCACCGTCAAGACGTCCGATAGTTCTTGCGCACTGTCCAAGGCTCGCTCAAAGTTTCGCTATTCCGGGCAGGAGCTGCCGATGTCGGTCACCGTTTCAGACGCCACCCAAGCCTCGCTGGGACAGCAAGCCTTCTCTCGCCCACCCGGGACGCCGCGCCTGCCGCGGATCGCGCGCGGCGAGGGCGTCTGGCTGATCGACACAGATGGCAACCGCTACCTGGATGCATCCTCCGGCCCGGTGGCCAGCAACCTTGGGCACGGCCATCCGCGGATCATCGCGGCGATCGAGGCACAGGCCCGGCAGGCGGTGTTCGCCTATCCGAGCCAATTCGAGAGCGCGGCCAACATCGAATTCGCCGAGCGGCTCGCCCGGCTCGCCGGGCCAGGGTTCGACCGGGCCTTCGTGGTGTCCGGCGGGTCTGAGGCGATCGAGACCGTGGTGAAGTTCGCGCGGCAGCACGCGGTGGTGACTGGGCAAGCCAGCCGATGGAAGGTCATCAGCCGGCAGCCCGGCTATCACGGCAACACGCTCGGCGCCCTGGCCCTGTCGGGTGACGATCACGCCCATGCCATGTTCGGTCCGATGTTGCGGAGCGTCCCGCGCGTGCCGGCGCCGATGGGCTACCGCCTGCCGCCCAACCACACCATGGAGAGCCACGCACGGAGCTGCGCGGCGGCGCTGGAAGAGGCCATCGAGCGGGAGGGACCGGAGACCGTGCTGGCCTTCATCATGGAGCCAGTGGGCGGCCTGGCCACCGGTGCGCTTGTGGCACCGGATTCCTATTACGGCCTGGTGCGAGAGATCTGCTCACGCCACGGCGTGTTGCTGATCTTCGACGAGGTGATGAGCGGCGCCGGACGGACCGGGCGCTTTCTGGCCGCCGATCACTGGCCGGAGGCAAGGCCGGATCTCGTGGTGCTGGCAAAGGGCTTGTCCGCGGGTTACGCCCCGCTCGGGGCGGCCCTGGCACCGGCCGCCATGGTCGACACCGTGGCGCGCTCCGGCGGCTTCATGCACGGCTTCACCTACAACGCTCACGTCATGAACTGCGCGGTGGGCGCGGCCGTGCTGCGGGAAGTGGAAGAGGCCGATCTGGTCGGCAATGCCGCACGCATGGGCGCCCTGCTCCGTAACCGGCTGGACGGCATCGCGGCGCACAGCCCACTGATCGGCGACGTTCGCGGCAAGGGCTTGCTGCTGGCCACGGAACTGGTGGCAGATAAGGAGACGAAACGAGGCATTCCGCTGGAGCGAGTGGCGCCGGAACGCGTCAAAGCTCTCGGCATGAAGCATGGTCTGGCGCTGTACTGCCGGCGCACCAACGGGGGCCGCTACGGCGAGTGGCTGATGATCTCGCCCCCTCTCACCGTCACGGAAGCGGAGGTGGATGTGCTGTGCCGCCGGCTGGCGGCGGTGCTCGACGAGTATGCAGCGGAACTGCGGACGGACGGGGTGATCGCATGACCCACCGGAACGGAGCGGAGGCTTAGATCATGGCAAGCAGCATCACCCGACGCGGCGCGATCGGCGCCAGCCTCGCCGGCCTCGCCGCCCCCTTCCCGTCCCGTGCGCAACGCCAGGACCCACGCGTGCTGCGCTTCGTGCCGCAGGCCGCGCTGTCCAACCCAGACCCGGTCGCAGCGATCGCCAGCGTGTCGGTGAACCACGGCTTCTACGTGTTCGACACGCTCTATGGGGTGGATGCGTCCATGAGGGCGCAGCCACAGATGGCGGCAGGCCACCAGGTCTCGGATGACGGCCTGAGCTGGACCATCCGCCTCCGGGATGGCCTGTTCTTCCATGATGGCGAACCGGTGCGCTCGCGAGACTGCGCGGCCTCGATCAAGCGTTGGGGAGCCCGCGACACATTCGGCCGCACCGTGGCCGCCGCCATATCCAGTTACGAGACGCCCGATGACCGCACGCTGGTCATCAAGCTGCAGCGGCCGTTTCCCCTGCTACTCGACGCGCTGGCAAAGCCCGGGACGGTGCCGGCCTTCATCATGCCGGAACGCCTGGCGGCGACGGACCCGATGAAGACGCTGCCGGAGATCATCGGCTCCGGTCCCTACCGCTTTCTCGCGGACGAATTCAACCCGGGCAGCCGCGCCGCCTACCAGCGCTTCGATCGCTACACGCCGCGCAGCGAAGCCGCCGAATGGACCGCCGGCGGCAAGGTAGTGAACTTCGAGCGGGTCGAGTGGATCATGCTGCCGGACCAGGCGACGGCGGCGGCGGCACTGCAGTCGGGGGAGGTCGACTGGTGGGAGCAGGTGGGCGCCGACCTGATTCCATTGCTCAGGCGCAACCCGGCGATCGCCATCGGCAATGGCGACCCCGCGGGCTACATGGGCGTGCTGCGCTTCAACCATCTCCATCCGCCGTTCGACAAGGCCGAAATACGCCGGGCGGTGCTGGCGGCGATCGATCAGGTCGACTTCATGGGCGCCGTGACCGACAACGACGCATCGGCCTACAACGTCTGCCATTCCTTCTTTCCCTGCACCACGCCCTATGGTCGCGTTCCTTCTCCCGATCCGATGGGGACCAACGGCATCGAACGGGCAAGGGCCATGCTGAAGGCGAGTGGATACAACGGCGAAAAGGTGACGTTCCTCAACCCTTCCGACTTCACCTCCATCGCGCCACTCGGATTGATCGCCAACGACGTGCTCACCCGGATTGGCTTCAACATGGATTTCGTTGCCACTGACTGGGCGACGGTGATCGGACGGATTAACAACAAGAGCCCGCCCTCCGGCGGCGGCTGGAACATATATCCCGTGTGGTGGAGCGGCATGGGCGTGGTGACGCCCACGCAGAATGCCCTAATCCGGGGCCAGGGCGCCGGCGGCTGGTCAGGCTGGTATGACAGCCCAACCATGGAGGCACTGAACACCGAATGGTTGTCCGCTGCCTCGGAAGAGGCGCGGATGGCGATCGGGATGCGGATGCAGGACCTCGCCTTCCACGACGTGCCCACGGTGCCGCTCGGACAGTTCTTCATCCGGACGGCCTATCGCACCTCACTGACCGGGATGCTGTCCGGGCCGCGGCCGGTGCCCTGGAACCTGCGGAGGGTTTGAGCATGCTGCCTGCCGTCACCGGCTACCTCGACCGCCCATCCCGCCGTCCCGGTGAGCTTGTGACTGCGCATGTGAGCCTGCGCCAGCCCGGTCCATGCCGGGCACGGCTGCTGCGCGTGGTGTCCGCCGATCCGAACCCCGCCGGGCCTGGACTGGATCTTCGTCCGCTGGATGCAGTGTTCGACCAGCAATTCGAGGGCTTGCACCAGACGGCGCGCCTGGGTTCCGCTGGGCACGTACCCGGCGCGCCTGATTTCGGGACGGATGAAGCGCGTTGCTGGGCGGTGTTGGTGCAGCTCCAGGCTCCGCTGCCGGCGGCCACCGTGCTTCACGCCGGCGGCGTGGTGTTGCGGGCGGGAGCGGAGGGGGCGGAGGCGGAGCTTGGCGGCGTCGTGTTGCGGACGGACAGGCCGCTGTTGGTCGGCACCTGGTATCGGCTGTTCGTGTCGCACAATCCGACCGATGGCCGAGTGGTGCTCGGGCAAGTGCCGCTGGGCGGCGGCGAGGCAGCGATGGTGGCGGGAAAGATCGCCGAGCCGATCGCGTCAGCCTCGGGCATCACCTTTGGCGCACGCGGTCCAGTGGGTGACACCGCTGACCACTTCACCGGCAAGCTGGAGGACCCGCTCGTGCTTGCGAGCTTCGTGGAAGCGTGGCCGGAACCGCTGGAGCCGTCGACGGGCGCGGTGCGTGCGCGTTGGAGCTTCGCCAGCGACATCTCCGGCTGGTCGTTCACGGATCGCGGGCCGCAGGCGCTGCATGGCAGGTTTAGCGGGGCGCCCACCCGGGGTGTCGTGGGTGCGCACTGGTCGGGCGCCGAAACATGCTGGCGGCATGCCCCGGAGGACTACGCGGCCGTCCACCTGCACGCCGACGACTTGGATGACCTCGGCTGGGCACCGTCCTTCAGCTTCGAGGTGCCGGCAGACCTGCCGAGCGGTGCCTACGCCTTCCACCTTGAGGCGGAGGCGGGCGAGGATTGGCTGCCCTTCTACATACTGCCGCCGCTGCACGGGCCGCATGCGGCGGTGTGCGTGCTAGCCTCGACTTTCACCTTCCAGGCCTACGCCAACCACGCCCGCGGCAACGCCGATGCGACTTACATGGCGCGGGTTCGGGCCTGGGGTGCCTACCCACACAATCCGGACCACGTCCCGGAATTCGGCGCCTCCACCTACAACCGGCATCCGGACGGAAGCGGCATCTCGCTGTCGTCCCGCCTGCGACCGGTGCTCACGATGCGCCCGGGCTTCCTCACCTTCAACGACCAGAAGGGATCCGGCCTTCGCCATTACCCCGCGGATACCCACCTGCTCGCATGGCTTGAGGCGCGTGGCATCCCGTTCGATGTGGTCACCGACGAGGACCTGGACGATGAGGGCGTGGCAGTGCTGCGCCCGTATCGCGCGGTGCTGACCGGCTCGCATCCCGAGTATCATACGGAGCGGATGCTGGACGCGCTGACCGCCTATCGCGATGGCGGCGGGCGGCTCTGCTACCTGGGCGGAAACGGCTTCTACTGGCGGATCGCGCGTGACCCGGCGCGGCCGCATCTGATCGAGATCCGTCGTGCCGAAGGCGGCATTCGCGCCTGGGCTGCGGAAGCCGGCGAGTACTACAACCAGCTTGATGGAGCCCTCGGCGGTCTGTGGCGGCGCAACCGGCGGCCGCCGCAAGCTCTGGTCGGTGTTGGCTTCAGCGCTCAGGGCTTGTTCGAAGGCACCTTCTACCGTCGCCTGCCTGTTTCCAGGGACCCGCGCCACGCCTGGATCTTCGAAGGCGTGCCCGATCTATTCGGCGACTACGGGCTGTCGGGTGGGGGTGCGGCCGGCTTCGAACTGGACCGCGCGGACGAGCGTCTGGGCACGCCGCCGGACACGGCAATCCTGGCACGCTCGGAGCAGCCGCCCGCTTCGTTCGTGACCGTCCCCGAGGAGTTGCTCTCCCATCTGGCGACCGTGACCGGTGAAAGCCCGGAGGCGCTCAAACGGGCCGAGATCGTCTACTTCGAAACCGCCGGCGGCGGGGCGGTGTTCGCCGTGGGCTCCATCACCTTCCTCGGCAGCCTGTGGAATGACGGCGCCTTCGGCGGCCCGGTCTCCCGGCTGCTGGAGAACGTGGTGCATCGCTTTGCTGCACCGTGAGTCGCGTCTCGTGTTTGGGGTGGTCAGGTCGCCATCAGGTCAGGACGGAGCCTAGGATCTATACCCTAATCGTCACCGCCAAGCTGAACGACACCAAGCCATGTGCCTGACTCGCTGAGGTCAACATCCCCTGCTTTACTGGCCACGATCAGCAGGCTGGCTCGGATCAAGCCGGCCGGGCAACGGGTGGCACGTAGTCTTCGAGGCCGCCCTCGTCGAAGCGCACCGTCCGGCCAAGCTCGGCAGAGCGGTATAAGGCCATCAGCATGTGAACGACGGCAACACCGTCCTCGAAGGTTTCCATCGGTGCATCGCCACGGCGGAAGCATTCGACGAAATGGCGGTTCTCTAGCGTGTAACCGTAGATGCCGGCCTCGTCGTCTAGCACCGGCATCAAGCCTTGTTCGGCGTTTTGCTTCTCCACCAGATCCTCGCCTTCAGAACCTGAGACCGCGCGGGACAGAAACACCTTCAACCCGGTGTTCAAGGAACTGAACTCCAGCGCGTACTCGGGTCCGAGAAGCTCAAGGGTAATTCGCAGACCGGGTCCGACATAGGCCCAAGAGGTCGTTGCTTCGATCATCACCTGGTTGCCGTCCGGGTCTTCCAAGGCAATCAGACCACGGGCAAAGTCTTCCGACGGGCGCTTCGCATAATCCACTCCCATGCGGACCTTGAGCTGGTCGGCATAGGCGGGGCGCGACCACTTCAGTGTGGCGACGGACGCGCTGGCAGAGATCGGTCGTAGTGCGGACCTGGGCTCCGCGGGTCCAGTGAGCAGGAAGCGCCCGACCTCTACGCTATGGCACATCATGTCCGATAGTACGCCCCCGCCCTGCTGCTCGCCGTTCCAGAACCAAGGCTCGTGCGGGCCGCTGTGCTCTTCTGCGGCGCGGGCGATGTAGGGCCTGCCGGCTGCGGGCACCGCTCGGCGCCAGATGATGTCATGGCCACACTGGACGGCCGTGGAGAAGAGCTGGTTCTCCAGATAGCCGTGCAGCAGGCCAGCGTCCTCAGCCAGGCGTAGCATCTCGCGCGCTTCACCCAGGGTGCGGCCGAGCGGCTTCTCGCAGGCTACAGCGCGCAAGGAGCCAGGCCGTGCCTTGGCGTGGGCGTGGATGACCTGCATGGTTTCCAGCCTGGTGTGGTTCGGGGTAACAATCCAGACCGCGTCCAGCCCGGCTTCCAGCATAGCCTCTAGACTGGGATAGGCGATGCAATCGCCCAAGCCCTGCAACCGTGCCTCTGCAGCAAAGGCGTCGCGGCGCGCAGGGGTGGGGCTGAACACACCAACGACCTCGACATTGCGTACCCCGGTTAAGGAGGTCAGGTGGAAGCGTGCCATGAACCCCGAGCCGATAAAGCCGATGCGCAGGATGGGAAGAACGGGGCGGATCGAGGGCATCGGCGCGGCTCCGGCTGCAGGAAGAGTTTAGTCCTGTGGATTCAGGACGTCATTCAGAGCATCACCCAACAAGTTGAAGGCGATCACGACGGTGATGATGGCCAGACCTGGCCAGACGGCCATCCAGGGGGCCTCGGACAAAAATTGCCGAGCGGAGTCCAGCATACTGCCCCAGGATGCTTCTGGCGGCGGCTGACCCAGGCCCAGAAAGGCCAGACTCGCTTCCGCCAGCACGGCGGTGGCGATGGTGAGCGTCGCCTGCACCACGAGGGGCGGAAGAATGTTGGGGAGGATGTAGCTGTGAAGAATCGTGCGGTGCGGTAGGCCGAGCGAGACCGCAGCGACCACATACTCCTCCGCCCGCACCGCAAGCGTCTGACCACGGGCCAGCCGGATGAAGAGCGGAGCGGCGGAGATGCCGATCGCGATCATCGCGTTTTCCAGGCTCGGACCCAGAAAGGCAGCTAAAGCGATTGCGAGCACTAGAAAGGGACAAGCCAGCAGCGCGTCCGCACAGCGGGAGATGACCACGTCCAACACACCGCCGAAATAGCCGGCCAGCATTCCGAGCGGCGTTCCCGCGAATACCGCCACCGCTACGGAGAGAAGGCCGGCCAGCAGGGAGGAGCGCGCGCCGAACATGCAGCGGGACAGTACGTCGCGCCCCAAGTCGTCAGTGCCGAACGGATGCAGGAAGCTGGGCGCCTCGCGGATGGCACTCCAATCAGACGCCACGGGGTCCCAAGGCGCTAGCACTGGAGCCAGAGCGGCGACGAGAATAAAGGCGAGCACGATGCCGCCCCCGGCCAGAGCCGCGCGCTCCTTCAGCAGGCGCCGCCAGGCTGGCAGATCGCGACCAGACGCGGATGGCGCCGCAAGCCCGCCGCTCATGCAGAGATCCTTGGATTGAGCAGGACGTAGGCGAGATCCGCCAGCAAGCTCATCAGCAGGAAGAACGCGGCGGCGCAGAGAACGACGGCCTGCACCACCGCATAATCCCGGCTGAACACGCCGTCGACGATCATCTTGCCGAAGCCGGGGATGCCGAACACCTGCTCTGTCAACACGGCGCCCGACAGCAGCTGCCCGAA
>Ga0160427_10000902_pt1 | contig 18094 bp, 23 predicted proteins | sample SolpanmetagenomL_FD_108194 | JGI IMG/M metagenome (GOLD analysis project Ga0160427, IMG submission 108194) | Solar panel surface microbial communities from Lawrence Berkeley National Laboratory, California, USA - L | ecosystem: Engineered > Built environment > Solar panel > Unclassified ...
GACGTGAGGACGCGTTCGTCTTGGGCAGAATATCATGACATGACATTGTTCTTGTTTCGTTTCAATGTCTCATCTACTGCCACGAAACACATTTCATATAATAAATTCAACGAACTCGTTTCTCCTGATCCGCTACACAGAACAAGAAGAGTCCGAGCATAAAGTGATGAGTGATGCCAGACCATATCAGGATTCGAATCATACCAGACTGCTTCCCAAGCCAAGCGATTGAGGAACATCCAGATTCGACCACGGCGGTACAGTAAGTTTGCCACGTAAAACAAATGCTCAATCTCCCAAGTGCGCAAGTAGCCATATGGATGCAAAGACGTGCGAACGAAAGTTGGGAGTAGTGGATCTGATGTAGAATAGGTAGCGAGACAGATCGGTTCGGCTGCATCAAATCAAGAATGTCACACCTGCGACGGAAAGAGCAGAAGATGTTATTTCTTAATGCTAGCAGGTAAAATGGATGGAGTTCCGCGCTAATGATCGTGTAATGTGATAGTAATTAGCAGGATCGCAAAGCTGATCAGTAGCTTTCTTGCTGGCATGTCCGATGCTATATATTGGCATTGAAAGTGAATGTGTATAACGCTTCGCCGCAGAGACTGTAGAAGAATAAGAAGAAGGATGAGCGATGTATAAGGAGCAAGTTAGTAGATTAGAAGGATGAAGAAGATAGAAGGTAGCTCGACATATATTCTTGAAAAATCAGCTAGAACGACGACGTTAGCAGCAAAAAAAATGGAGCACAGAAGAAAGAGAATAATTGTTCGCTCAAACGAAAGCATCCTCGCAGACCATAGGCTCTCGAGAAACTTAACATGGAAGTGCACAGTATACGAATAAAGGCAGGAATCTCACCCACCCCATGTGAATATATATTATATGTCTATCTACGTGTTAGTCTACCAGGATATATATTTTCTTGCCTATTGTGTAGCAGCCTTGCAAGTATAGATAGCCCAATACGCCTGCTTGACCCGCAAGCAACGCAAGAACCGTAATCTACTACGCCATCGCGCTGCAATGCCCCGATGCAGCATGGATGTCCCCAGCTGAAGGACGCCAGCCAATACAAATCTGATCCTAATCCTTTCTCTAACCTTTTCCCCCCATCTCCAATTCAAGAAAACAAGACTATAACCAAACCTATATTCGCATACACAATCCGCCAAAATACTTCTTCAAGACCCCGTAACAATAACCATCCCCGCACTCCCCGTCATCGTACTAGTCCACGTTCCATTCCCCCAAGCCCACGGCGCACCATGCGCAGTCGTTGTGGTGGTGGCCGTGGCATTAGCGCTGAAATACCTCGTGCTCACCACAACCTTCGTCTCCACCGCACTCTTCACACTCTTGACTTTCGTGCTCGTCACAGTTGTGGGTGCGGGCGTAATCTTGGCTGTATTGGTCTTGGGAACTAGGACGGTGATAGTGCCGTGTTGGGTTTTGAGTTGGGTGGTGGTGGATGTGGTGGGGCAGTTGCACATTTTGGCATTGTTGTTGATGAAGGGCCAGGCAGTCTCGGTGACTGTAGACGTGGAAGTGAGGGTTTCCGAGGTGACTGCGTGGTAGGTGGCGGTGAAGGGCGAGGTTGTTGTTGTTGTTATTTGTTTCGTCTGTGGGATTGCGTGTTAGATGGGTTTGTTCTGAAGCTGATTGCATGTATGCTTGGGCTTTACTGTACCTTTGTCATAGGGTCAAGAGTCGTAGTGTCTGTGATTGTCCCCGCCTTGATCGTTTTTGTTTTGTCGTAGATGGTAGTTGTGCTTTGAACTTTTTCTATACAAGTGCAGTCACTGCTGCCTTTGTCATGCTTGGGCAGAGCATTGACGGCGCTGAGACCTGCGAAGAAGGAGACGAGGAGTGCGACGCGCATGTTTAACGGGATCGGATTGCAAGTAGAAGAAGTGGAGCTTTGAGGTGCTCTTGGAGCGAAAGTGGATAGTGGAAACGAAAGATAGTAGTGTAGAACGAAAGTTGCTTGAAGGAGATATCGCAAGAGGTCAGGTTACAGAAGCCCAACCTATATACTCACAAGACTATGGCCAAGCAGAATAGCAAGCAGTATCACCTCGCATCGTCAAAGTCTCGACAACCCAAGACTCGTCCCCAGGCAACAGCACCACTCACGCACAGGAAAACATGGCATTGTTGAGCACGAGCAAGTCAGATATAGCGTTGCCACTGACAATTCTGATCTTTCACCAAGCAATTATCACATATAGTAAGCACGAGCTGTGGCGAAAATGGTAAATAGTCCGAGATCCAGGCGTTGCTGAAGCATTGGCTCGTATTATTGCAGGTCTTAGACGCTTGTCGCCGCGTTGGTTTCGTGATGTCTGATGTTGAATCTCAACCACTAGGGCATCAAGAAGCTGTATGGTGTGTTCTTGTGGTAATACTATTACTTCTTCACTCAAGATTTTTGTGCTGCGAGGTGAAGACCTCTTCACCCCACCGTTCTCTTTGACAGCACAGCAACAGCAAAGATGATTCATCTGAGTTTTTCTCACACGACTTAATAAGTAGCAAGCAGAGTCGAATTACTACAAGGTAGAGACGCAAAGAGACGAGGAAGATATCAAACGCATCACCAGATGAACAGGACGAGGCAAAGCCTCTTGCTTCTCACGGTCAACTTCCGAGCATGGAACAACATCCTCCGAGCACATCCACGGAAAATCAGAACAACCGCAAACGCTAGCGTGCCGCGTCGGTTTCCCCTAGCACTTGAATCACGAGCTGCCTTAGCGTCTTTCCAAGTCTTGGTCGATGGTTCGCCCGTTCCCTGTTAGCGAAGCTAAAAGTCTATTTAGACCTCGTGGTCAAAGAGTGACATGAGTAACATGCACACCGCTGTACTCAAGTACATAGAAGGTGGTTCATAGCGGTAGTTCGTGGCCAGACTCGAACATAATGCTTGCAACAAAGCTGCAATTCTAGAAGCACAGTAGGAAGTTCCTCTATTCAAAAAGACAAAAGACTCGTCTAAAGACTGCGTTCAGGCTTTGCCGAGGTAGAACTCGGAAAAGCAAAAGGCCCAAAAGTAATGCCAATGTAAGCGCCGAGTCACGAGGGGGGCTCCATAGGTATACCGCCCTTTCTCATCACACGCAACGCCTGCGGAATCTCTCCTCCCTCCGCTTCGTGCCGCCAATTGGGGGATTGTCCTCATCGCAGTAACGCCAATCCACCATGGTCCAGTCTTTTTGCTTTCATTTCATACGATGCGGGACGCTCAGTTCGTCGCCTTCGTTCCACTGACCTCCTCAGTTCCGCTCTTGCTCTTGACCTCCACATTCTCCTCCTCCTCTACCGTCCAGCCTTTGCACATTTGCACGGCACGGTTCCATTGCTGGTAGTTCTTCTGGCTCTTCTCCTTGTTCTTGGGCTCGAATAGTGTCCTGCCTTCTGTGTTGATCTGCTTGAGCTCGTCGAAGGACTTCCATACACCGACTGCGAAACCGGCGGCGATGGCGGCACCGAGACAGGTTGTTTCGCGCATCTTGGGACGGTCGACGGGGATTTGGATGATGTCGGCTTGTGCTTGCATGCAAAGGTCGGAGTTGGACATGCCGCCGTCGACGGCGAGGGCGGTGAGTTTCTTGCCGGAATCCTTCTCCATGGCGTCGAGGATGGCCTTAGTTTGGAAACATGATGCCTCCAGGGTAGCACGGGCAACGTGACCGACTGAGGTGTATTGTGTGATACTATAGGACATGTTAGTGATATGTAGTGTCAGGATATGTGTGAGCATGAATAACATACCCGAACATTGTTCCCTTCGCATCGTCCATCCAGTAAGGCGCGAAAAGACCACTGAAAGCAGTAACAAAGTAGCACCCTCCATTGTCTTCCACACTAGCAGCCAGCTCGGTCACTTCATACGACTCCTTAGCCATCTTGAAATTGTTGATCAAGAACTTGACAGCAGATCCAGCAACAGCAATCGATCCTTCAAGAGCGTATGTTGCCTTTTCCTGTCCAGCTACACCACGGAAATCGTATGCGAGCGTGCCCAAAAGACCATTCTTAGAAATAACAGGCTTGTCACCGACGTTGTACACCAAAAAGCATCCAGTTCCATAGGTGTTCTTTGCAGCACCAGTGTCAAAACCTTTCTGTCCTACCAGAGCAGCGTGCTGGTCACCGAGCACACCTGTGATTCTAACACCTACCAACTCTCCGCCGGCGAACGCACCGAACTTTGTTGCGGAAGCACTGGGTACGATCTCGGGTAAGTTCAGCTTGGATCTGTCCAAGTCGAAGAACTTCAAGATGTGGTCTGACCACTGTAACGTGTGCAAGTCCATGAAGTATGTCCTTGAAGCGTTGGTAGAATCGGTCACGAACACACCACCATCCTTGCCACCACTCAGCTTGTACAGCAACCATGTGTCTGTGGTACCGAAAGCAAGAGTGCCGGCTTCGTAGGCCTTCTTCACGGCGTCAACATTTTTGATCATCCACAGAAGCTTGATGGCAGAGGGGTAAGTGGAGAGAGGGAGACCACAGATCTCCATAAGGTCATCGTAGCCAGGCTTTTTCTTCCACTCGCGGACCATGGCAGCGGTACGGGTGTCGGGCCAAGCGATGGCATTGTAAAGTGCCTCACCAGTCTTGATGTCCCATGCGAGGGTCTGGAATCATTAGCTTGCTGTTCACGGGCAAAGATGAGATATAACAGGACATACAGTTTCACGCTGGTTCGTCAGACCGACAGCCTTGATATCATGCTTTTCATGTCCTTGGCCAACAAATTGCTTTACAGCAGAATCTACACATTCACGGACAGAAGAGAGAATGGCATTTGGTTCTTGTTCGTGCCATCTAAAAGAGAAATTAGTCTGTAAAATGATGATAGATCATGCCATGTATACATACCCAGGCTGAGGGAAATGCTGGTCAAACTCGTATTGGTGGGAAGCAACAATGTTTCCATCTATTTTTCAGTGTCAGCAGCATAGCTGATCAGAACATGCAAATGATACTAGACCTACCTGTGTCAAAGATGATGAACCTGGAGGATGTGGTTCCGTGATCGATAGCTCCAACGAAGGTAGGCATGACGGGTAAAGACTTGTTAAAGGTAGTGAATTGGAATAAAATGAGTGTACAGAGGCAGCGATAGCTTCAGCAAAGAAGTAGTAAAGATGTGAAGAAGAGGGCAGAAGGATAGGTGTATATCAAAGAGGAGTGAGAAGAAGAGTGAGGGGTATTACCCAACTTTATGGGTCAGTGCTGGGCCATCTCTCGTGCTTTGACCTCCCCCCATCTCACCATCCCACGTCCACCTTCTTCATGCAGCTTACCCCGCCTAGACCGGCCTGGAAAAACTACGCGCTCCAGAGCCAAGTTTGAAAGGCAGTTCGAGGCTGGCAGAGGTTCGAGGCAAAGCATTGTGCCGACTTTCTCCTCGCCGCGCGTCGCAGTGTTGTCAGTAGCCTTGAAGCTGCAACCTGGTTGGTTGAGCAGGTTCTCGTGTCTAGGAGATTACACTTACGTGTTAGAAACGTCGGACGTCTTTGTACCGAAGTCATTTTCGCTGTCGGAATAAGAAACATGAGTTGGCAATGCTAGGCACAAACCCCACACCACAAGCGGTCTGACTTGGCGCGGAAGCCTGTACTCGTGGACAGCTCGGATAACACGGGATCAGGTGTGGGGTGGTCGTGTTTGGACTTTCCTACTTCGCTCCAACCTGCCCAGAGTCTCAGTCCAAGGCCTCGGATACCCCTTCAATCCCAACTTCATGAGCCTCTCAACAACACCCAAAAGTCTATTGATAGCGGGCGGGATCAAGTCTTGTCCGTACGAGGCTTCCTTCCAAGCCAGCCTGCCAAGGTAGATCGTGGGGAATTCCGACTAGTCTATTGTTATTGGATAGCTGCAGGGCCCGTAGTACCAGAGTGACTTGTTGCATGTTCTGTGGAAAAGAGCGGGGAGTCACATCCTGCCCCCTCCTTGATCTTGATCTACAGATGTGGGTTGTCTCGATGTATAAAGTGATCCGAAGCCTTCCACTTTAAGCGTTTTTGTTTCTCTCGTTATTAGAACCACCCCGGCATCCCATTCTTTTCACTAGCCGCCATTCTTGTTACTCAATAGACGCAAACTGTTGGTCCATCACTACCTTATCTTTATCTTTATTTGACTCCTCGAACACCGAGGCCGATTAGCATATCATGAGTATCCAAGCAGCCGCTCCCTACGGTGACTCTCCAACAAAGGCTGGTGTAGCGCAATACTTTGAGAGTGTCTCGTCTTCGTCGTCCAATCCTCAACACGGACACGGAGGAGTCGAGATGGCTGATATTGCCAATAAAAACACTGCCGGTGCACCTGTGGGCATTGTCTGCACTGAAGAGCACCTGGGAAAAACCATATATTTGGAAACCCAAGAGCAACCGTACGCCGAGCATGGTCCTCTCGTTGATGGAACGAGACCAGGAGAGGAGACTGTTGATTCTCGCCCGGATTTGGCGTGGTCAAGGATCCGTCATACGATGAGAGAAGCATTTTCAGAGGTAGGCAGCGGATACCCAGAAGAGTATCCATTCAAATTGCTAATGCGTAAATCTAGTTCTTTGGTACTTTTATCATTATTATGTTTGGTGACGGTGTCGTCGCTCAAGTTGTTTTGTCTAAGGATGCTAACGGCTCATGTAAGTACACCCTTCATTTTCCAACTCGTTATATCCTGCCAGTCGCTGACTGAACTATAGATCAATCCATTACCTGGGGATGGGGTATCGGTGTCATGCTCGGTGTCTACTCTAGTGGTATCTCCGGTGCTCATCTCAAGTATGTCTGAGAACTCCCTCACTTCACAAATCATCCTCTAACACCATCTCAGCCCTGCCGTCACATTCGCAAACTGTCTCTACCGCAAATTCCCATGGCGCAAATTCCCCATCTACCTCGTATCACAAGTCTGCGGTGCCGCCTGTGCAGCTCTAATCGTATACGCCAACTACAAATCCGCCATCGACCAATTCGAAGGCGGCAGCATGCGCACAGTCCCCGGCTACAGCACAAACGCCACCGCCGGTATTTTCTGCACATACCCAGCATCTTTCATGACAAAGACTGGAATGTTCTTCTCTGAATTCATCGCCTCTACTCTGTTGATGTTCTTGATCTACGCACTCAAGGATGACGGTAACATTGGTGCTGGTAACCTTACACCTCTCGGCTTGTTCTTCATCATTTTCGGTATTGGTTGTGCTTGGGGTTGGGAGACTGGATACGCTATTAACCTGGCTCGTGACTTTGGTCCAAGAGTGAGTTTTCGCGAATTTCATTCTGTTTATTCCTTTTGCTAACCACGATATTCAGCTCATGACCTACGCTCTGGGATACGGACACGAAGTTTGGTCTGCAGGCGGCTACTACTTTTGGATTCCAATGGTCGCACCATTCTTCGGCTGTGCATTCGGTGGTTTCCTCTACGACGTCTTCCTCTTCACCGGAGAATCACCCATCAACACACCCTGGATGGGCTTAAAGCGAGTCATCATGCCAAGGCGAGTAGATTGGTCTACGGTCGCCGCTGAACGAGCGGAGGCTGAGCGAGCTGCTCGTGTATAAAGCAGCTTAACAATTACTAACAATTACATGACTGGCACTGGCATTGGATGGCAAGACTCTTTCGGGGATGGCTTTTATTGGAATATTGGAACGAAATGAAAACAAGGCATACGAGAACAAGGTCCTTACGCTGTGGATCTTGAGGAGGAGAAGGTCGACGATGGACCTGTCGTGACAAGTGAGCTGTATATAACAGGCGTACTTGGCAACGTCAATGATTCATAGATGGCGGATTTAGCTTGAGCTTTCGGGTTGCAAGAATTGTCCGGCCTGGATGTGCCGTACTGCCTATCGGTTGTTCCGCGTATGTAGACGCTCATGAAGATGTCCGATGCCAGAGACAACCGCCACTTGAACAGTCAACATTCGTCGAATGCCACGCTTACGGCTAAGACATTTTGGACATTGCCAAGCAAACTTTCTTCTGCCCTTCTTCGATAAGGTGTCAATGCTCAACACAGACCAGCGACCAACTTTTAGCGCCTCTTTCACCTCGTCCTCGCCGTCATCAACTTCGTCGATGGCAACGCCAGTAGAAACTCAGACAACGGAGAAGACCGCAGATAGGCAGGTCTCTTTGACAAGAAGCCCCCACCCGTTTCAAATATCACCTAATAGATCACTTAAACCACGTGAAGCACACTCAAAACATGTTATGCTTCCTCGTTCAGGCCATGATCGTGCTTCGATGCAGTGAGAACCGTGTGTGAACTATCCCGGGATGATCACGACCTCCAAGTGCAAGAGACAGACTTGGACTTACAATATGGGGGATTTACCAAAGAAGAGCAAAAACAAAAACTCGACTCAGAGTCCTCAGATCTTTCACCATTTCAAGTTCAAACTGGTGCTTGCATTTCCTTATCAGCGCCTATCACTGATACACATGATCCACACCCAATGATGCTCGATGTAACGACCTTCTGGTCTTGGTCTCTTAACATGTGCACCTCTTAGCAATGATATAAGAAGACCTTTATGACTTCGTCCTACAAGCAGTACTCTTCCTCTCTTGCTGTTCATCTTCCCGCCTTGGCTTGTCGAGATGAAGACATCCTCTCTCAATCTCAGCTCCATACTAGCAAGCCTACTACTAGCTGCAAGCACCACCGCACAAACCAACACTTCCTCAATTCAATGGACCAACCCCTTCCCCGTCTTACCCTGCAACGGCATCAACATCAAAGACATCACAGTAGCAGAGCTACAGGTCGTACGTAGCTCACCAGCATCTTGCTTCCCTCCTCTCTATCCTCTTTATCCACAATCCACAGTCCTAGTTCAAACCGACGATAGATAAATGACTAACTTGCATCACAGCACTTCGCCGACGGCAACCTAACCGCTGTCCAACTAGCGCAATGCTACGTCGACCGCATCGCCAAAACAAACCCTTACGTGCACCACGTCATCGAGATTAATCCGGACTGGAAGACCATTGCACAAGGTCTTGATGCTGAGCGGGCGAATGGGACTGTGAGAGGCCCGCTGCACGGGATCCCGGTGCTGACGAAGGACAATATTGCCACGGACGATAAGGTGGCTACGACTGGTAAGTTGAGCACGCTGCGTTATTGTTTGAAAATATGCGCTAATGAATGTATGTCTGTTAGATGGCAATTTGGCGCTGTTGGGCAGTAAGGTGGCTGGTGACGCGTTCGTGGTGAAGAAGATGAGAGCGGCTGGGATTGTGCTTCTGGGGCATGCGAATGAGTCTGAAGATGCTGATCATCGTGCTGTTATTGCGTTTTCGGAAGGCTGGTCTGGTACGTATGGTCTTCGAACTTGACGTGCGAGGACTGTCTAGGACCGTTTGCTGATGGATTTGTTCATCACTCACTAGACAGAGGCGGCCAAACTAGAAACGTATGGAACGGCACTCAACAAACAGCGGGCAGTTCGACTGGTCCTGCTCAAGCAGTGGCGGGGTATAACATCTTGCTCAGCGTGGGCACCGAAACTCATGGTACGCACGACCTACGAAATGTCAAACTTCAGTCCATACCTCGCTAACCACACCAGGATCCGTTCTCCATCCAGCAGGTCACGCCGGCGTAGTCGGTCTGAAACCAACCGTCGGTCTGACAAGCCGCGGTGGCGTGATCCCAGGCTCGCACAACCGCGATTCCGTCGGCACATTTGCCCGCAACGTCCACGACGCCGCACTCCTCCTCGACGCCATGTACGGCGCCGACGACGAAGACCCTTGGTCGCTCGCCCAAGTCGGTCGGACTCCCGACGGCGGATATGCCCAATACGCCACGAACTCGTCTGCGCTCAAGGGCGCTGTTTTCGGTATCCCTTACCACATCTGGTGGTCCACAATCGCCGGGTTACGGGCGCCAGGCAATGAAGCCAAGTTTTTGGCGCGTCTAGACCAGCTTAAGCGGGCTGGTGTGACGATTGTCAACATGACGAACCCATTGCCTTATGCGGATGAGATTCAGAATGCGTATGGATGGGGCGATGCGGTTACTACGCCGTACTGGCTGCAGAGCCAGAGGTATCTGAATGTGGATTTGTATAACGATTATACTGAGTATCTGCAAGGTATTTCGTGGCCTAATGGTACTGCGGGAGGACTGCCGCTGGAGAATCTGGGAGATCTGGCTGTTTGGAATAATCAGAATAATAAGACTACTGGAGCTCTTGGGGGCGCGTTTCCGTGGAAGAGCGGACAAGATGCGCTTATAGCTGCGGTAGCCACTGCTGGAGTCAGAGATACTAGGTATTGGCGAGGCTGGTGTAAGTGTTTGGGTGAAAATTCTTTATATCGTGTCGAATCACTGACACGTCCTCCAGACTGGCGCTTAGCCAGGAGTCAAGCTTGCATGAACGGAGCATACACTTACAAAACCGCCAACGGTACAACCATCAAGATCGATGCCGTCCTGATCCCAAACGTCGGCGGCGGTGGTGCTTCATCCAGCATAGCCAGTGTGCCTGATGCTGCACAGTACCCAGCCATGACAATTCCCGTCGGTAAGCCAAGTCATCTCAATATCGGTGACAAATGTATCAATACTAAACCACTGTCAAGATGTCGACGGCTTCAACGTGCCAATTGGGCTAGGTATCTGGGGAACAGGTTACTCTGAGAGCAACATGGTCAAATGGGCCTCTGCGATGGAATCATTGTTTCAGTTCAATGCGCATTTCGAGCCAGAGTTTGTCAAGTTTAACACTACGAAGATACCGTTTGATGCACGCTGGGTATGTTTTCTTTCAGAGAGTTTTTGTTGTGATGGTTGCTGATATGTTTTAGCCTGGGTATACTTGCAGTCGTGATTCGCTTGATCATCTTGGATGCTCGGTGTAGATTGGGGTTGGAAATAGGCAGATAGGTGGAAATAAAAGAAGGTGTGAAGATGAATTGGAGGAAGACATCTTCACAAAAGTCACTTAGGGACATAGCCCTCTTGCCCACCATATTTATAAGGACATAATCTTCTTATTCCATTACCGCGTCTATTGACCTGTAGCGCTTGGGAGCCACGAAGCTTCTTAGACTGATCAGCATGTTGGAGTTTCGAGTCCATCCACTCGGCTGACTCGCCGAAGAGAGAGACGGACCCTTTGCTTCTTCGAGGCATAGAGGGAGGTGCACGTCATCTTTGTTGACCGTCGTCTGACCATGTTTCCCCATTTTTATATCTACTTGTCCCCTCTTGTATCACCTCCTTGGTTTTCAGATCTTGTGTTGCCTGTGATCTTGTATTCGACACGTCAGCACAAGCAAGACTGCAGTGCAAGAAACCAGATTGACTTCGCTGGCAGGTGCGGGACCTGCATGCTGCAAGCAACCACTGCCCCAATAACGACAACCTTTTTTGCATACAATACACGACACTCTCATCGTAAACAACATCGAGGTCGTGAAGACCTGAGCTATCGCCTGCTAGGGCAATACCACATCGGAGTGGCCTTTCGATTGCCACAGGGCGTCGACAGTCCACATTCACCAAGGCGCTACAATGCATCGATCTAGCTCTCGTCGATCGCCTCCTGGCCGTGAGCCACCGAGATCCTCTCGAGTTGGCGGTGTCGTCCTTGAGTCTGTGACTACCATGGTCAATGGTAGAGAAGTTGATACGAAGATCTATACAGCGCCGCCATCTTCCAGAACTGCTGCTTCACGATTACCTCCTCCCATAGCCCCTACTCCTACGATTGTCCGTGTGCTGCCATCCAGCAGACAGCAAAGTCCACCACGCACTTCTTCGAGAACAGGCGGACATTCGAGACAACCGTCAAGTTCGAAGACGACCGTGTATACATATCCTGATCGTTCGATCACGCGAGCAGCACCGCTTTCAGAAAAACACCACAGCAGAAGGCCGAGTGTGGATCCAGTGTTAAGAAACCCATATCCTGTCGAACGGCGGGCAAGAGAAGACTCTAGAACAAGGGCACCACTAGTAGAGGATGCATACAGCTACACAGACCCAAGGACTATGTACGGAGAAACTGAACCCAAGTCAAGAAGTACTCGAAGAGGAAGTGTGGACGCAAGCTCCAGCAGACGACCGATGAGCATGTATGAGTCGTTTCCTCCTGCTGCTGGACGAGCTACAAGGGAACATGGACCACCGCCTACCACTCGAGGACTCGACAAGGTCAATAGTGGTGGAGGTATCACTCGTCATGGAAGTTTGCGCGACCCAAGGACACGATCTCCTCCAAACCATGCACAAAGAGATGCCTACGCTTCAGATGACGACAGATATGCCCCTCCTTCAAGATCAAGTACAGCCCCAAAAGAATCACGAGCATACGACCGCGGTCTTGCTCCAAGAGATTCTTATGATGACCGAAAGACGACCCGACGACCCTCGCCTGGCGATGAGCAAATACCAGATCGTGGTGTTTCTGGTCGAGGATTCGGTCTCATGCCTGGAGCTAGTGACTATTCTGGATACTCAAGAGTGGAAGCTCCCATTCGAGCTCCTCCGCTTGCAGGCTATCTCGAGGCGCCAGATGCTGTGAAAGACCTTCGAGACTACATACCTGATGTGGATAGAGGAGATCGAGATTATGATATACAAGAAAGACCACGAAAGCCATCACGAAGAGAACATGAGCGCGATTATGACGATCAAAGAGGATATGATAGACGAGAGAAACGTAAAGATATCAATGATACACGAAATGGCTATGAAGATGACGCAAGATTTCGAGAAACTGAGAAAAGGCGAGAGAGAGGAGAAGAAAGATTACATGAGGACGACGATCGAGCATACAGAGTTAAAGATAAGCGTGGGGGTGGAAGTGAAGACGATGATCGAGCATACAAAGGGAAAGACAGGCGTGGTGGAAGAGAAGACTCAAGATATGACGATCGATATGAGGAAGATCGTGAACCACGGCATCGTCACCGTGACGAATTGACTACTGGCGCTGAAGCAGCTTTGGGTGTTGGTGCAGCAGCATATGCCGCCAATGCGATCGGCAAAGAAAGAGGGACGAGGGAGCAGGAGAACGCACGAGATCAACCACAACGAAGAGATGTGGTAAGAGAAAAGGAACGGGATGGAGAATGGCCACGAGAACGAGCACGAGACTTTAACGAGGCTCCACCAGATTCACACGAGAGAGACTACGAGCCAAAGGGCAAAGAGCGTGAAAGAGACCAGGAACCAGCTCAAAGATCAAGAGAGGCTCGATCGCCTCCAGAGGCGGCGGAACGTGAAATATCACAAGACGCAGCTGGCTCACCAGATCAACCCAGACGCCGACGTTACGTGAGTGGTGGAGAGACCACAAACGCACTACATGACGAGCCGGCTGCCACCATCGATCCTGATGAAGACTACCGCCGACGAATGGAACGAGAGGCGCAACGAGCCAGCAAAGCGCCATCGCCAGCACTAATACCACAAGAACACGACCGACAAGATCAGTCTAGACAATCACCACGAGAAGCTCCTTCACCAGAAGATCCACGACAACGTTACATCCCTCCGGACGCCCGCCCTCCCATCGACGACCCCGTCGACTCATTAATCCTCACTCGCGCCAATCCTCCCGCCTCATCCTCGAACCCAATCTACACCGATCCACACAGCGACGCCTCGCAAGCCGTTCCCCCCGACCCCGACCGCGGCAACAATAAAGTCCGCATCCTCGAGCCCACCAAATCCATCCTCCGCAAGCCCCGAGAACGATTCCCCGAACCACCAGTTACGGAGCGTGAAGGCGTCGCACCACTTGATAAAGAAAAGGTCAAAGTTACTGGCGCGCCACCTGATGCAAGGTGGACGAAGGTTAGTAGGGATGTTGTGAATCCAGAGGCGTTGGATAGAGCGGGTGAAAGGTATGAGGAGAGGGCGGATTGTGTTATTGTGTTGAGGGTGTTGAGTAAAGAGGAGATTCAGAAGTTGGCGACGTTGACGAAGAGGATTAGGGATGAGAGGTATGAGGAGAGGCAGAGGGCGAAGGAGAAGGTAAGGGAGGCGAAGCAGATTGAGTGGCAGGCAGAGTGAGGGAAGATGTCCAGGTGCGCATATTGTTGCGCAAGAACATTTCGAGGTGCTGTTCGTAGCATCCTGGGTGAATGACCTTGGAAGTAGCGATGTGTTTTGTATGAATGGATCGATAGCCTAAACTGACCTAAACAATTTTTGGGACAGAATTAGCTGTAACCTCTCACAAGCCGGCCGTACAGTAGTGGTTGTGTGTACAATCGCGATCCTAGGGCTTTCTTCCATACGCGAGCTCTGATTGCTAGTGCCTCAATAGCACCATCTTATTCCTCGGTCTATTTACTGTCAATTGACCCTTCCAAACCACAAGATGTAATAGAGCATGAAGCCTGGTTAGAGGTTCTCCACTCAATAGTCAATACCTTGACAACGATGCCAGTACTGAGAGCTACGATATGTGAAAGGCGTCGGCCACAATGAGAGAGAGACTGTGACACGACTTGAAGTCCTAGCGGGCGCATAATAAAGCCCACTATGGCGATGCGATGAGAAAGTATTGACTATTACATCAAAAGTCTACACTTAGCGAAAAAGGGTCGAATAACAACAAGACAAGACAAAAGTCAATTACGACGATGGAGTCGAAGACTAGACTAGACTGTAGAAGCTGAGGAATGGAAGCTCGAGGATGATCTTCAGCAATGATGTGGTGCTTACGCAGACTTCTAGAGTAATAGAAAAGGCTTAAAAGATAATGAATGGGAAGATGAGGAAGAGTATAGGGCAAGCAAGCCTACATACATGTATATCTAGAATCAGAGGTCGACAGTCAAAGGACAAGCCAAGTTAAAGGAAGAAGATGATGACTTTGATGATAATGATAAAAAATGTAGACATGAAAGACGCACTAACCGAAGATGACGAGTACGCAGAAGGGATTAACGGGCACAAGCCAACATTGTCTAAACTTAATGACAACATCTCCAATACCACCTGCTAATAGGAAGACGATGGAGGCGCCTTTCTCGGAGCAATCAAGCCACAAGCACCGCCCCTCCCTCCTCACCAAAAACCTGCCTCTCACTCCTCAGCATATACTTCTCCTCACTCCCCATCACCTTCTGCACCCCATTAACGCCCCAAGGCCGGTCATACCCATTCCGCCTCTCATGCTCTCTCACCGCCTCCTCACCACGCAAATACACACTATCGACGCTTTCCGGCCCAAGCCCTTTCTTCTTCGCCGCAGCAACCAAACGCTCCAGCTCCACAGGCACGCGGTCGCGCTTGAAGTAGGCTGTGCGTGGGTACGTCGCCACGCGTGGACGGGTGGGGACGTATTCGGGGATGCTCGTGCGATTGAGGGCGCGGAGGATGACTTGCTCGCAAAGCGTGTAATCGCCGTCTGGCCGATTCAGGTTCCAGGGCTCCTTGAGGTTGACGTGCGGGTTCGTGATGACGCGGACGTAGGGGAGGTGGTTTGGCGTGGCGGCGTGCGGAAGGAGGCCATGGGTGATGAAGATGTCGCCGGCTTTTGCGCCACTAATTTGGGTGAATTGACTGCAGTCTGTTGAGACGTGGGCGTGGATTGGGATGTCGTCGTAGGGTGGGTCGAGACCTTCGGGATGGGCGTACAGCGTTGAGCAGATGCCGGCGATGCCGTCTTCAGCGAGAGCTGTACCGCCTCCTCGGGGTGGGATGTCGGTGAAGCAGCAGATGATTGTGAGTGCGTTGCCTGAGGAGTCGAGGAAGAAGCGGTACCTGTGATATGCAGGAATTAGTTAGTCACTCATTCTGCTCTGAGTGCCGACGCACCAATCGTTGTCAGTATGCCACCCCTTCATCTTCCTATACTCCTCTACCGTCCCTTCCTTTTCTATCTCTGCTTTCCTCTCCCACCGCTCATCCCCACCCGCACTCACTATAAATTGATCGCCTAATAGTTGAGCAGTTTTAGATTTAACACAATTCAGAATAAACAGATTATTTGCTTACCATACCACCTCTCCCTCACCTCATCAACCAGCTCCTCTCCCCCAACAATCTCACACATCTTCGCCCACGCCTCTGGACAGAACTCCTCACACCGCACCTCACGATGTCGCGGCATTTTCAGATACGATTCGGTCCATGTAGAGGCATCTTCTGGGTCCCAGCCGATTCGAACCCAAAAATCGGACATCCATGAGGAGACGTACTGAGGTTTGATGGCGGAGGGGACGTGGAGCCAACCGTGTTCGAGGAAGTGCGAGATATCGGATGGGGTGAGGTGGGTGTATTTGCGTGGCATTCTGAAGTAGGAAAGTGAAATAGTAAACAAGAAAGTGAGATGGAAATAGGAAAGGTGAGATGGAACTGGGAAAAGCGAGATAGATTACACAAGTTTGTAGGTCTTTCAGAGGCTGCGTAGAAGCATGTTGATGTAGGTATTATTCGCTATCGGACTTACACGGCCGAAGGCTGAAGTGTATAAGCCATTGTACTCATGTCGTCGACCGAGGAAGGAGTGGAGGTTGGTCTTCCGATGGTGCTCAAAAGGGCTTAGTGTTGCGTGGAGAGGGCCCTTTACCCCGCTTTGCTCCGACCGACGTGATTACATACTCCTCGGTCAAGAAGGAGAAGGAAAGCTAGTGAGGCCTTCAGTGTAGACGATGGAAAAAGGAATGCTGACGGAGAGGGTTAATCGAAATGGGGCTTCACTGGCCACATGTGATGGTCGAATGACAAAGGACGATAGGTCTTAGTCTATATGACCTGATACGGCCGAGTGATTCACGCAGTCAATATGGACAACCATCAATTGCATTTGGAATGCTCTCATGCTTTGGCCACATGGAGTCAACCTGAACTAGCTCTGGCGGACGAGGTAATTTGGCGTAGAGTCAGTAGCTTACTCCCAAAGGTGGAAAATGAACACCTTCTCTTACAAGTAATCCTAAGAATCGTAAATAGTTGAAAGGAACGAAAACTCCACTGCAATTCACAAAGCCTCTTCCCAGAAATCGCATCCAACATTACCAGTTCAGAATCGATCCATAACACATACGTAAGCAATCACGTATATCTTGCCAACTCATCATCATCATTATCATCGTGATCTTGCACATCTTACTCGGTCCTTCTTACTTGGCGGCGCCCTCAAGATCCTCAACATCAATACCGCCCTTCTTCTCGCCCATTCCAGCTGTGTCTTTCGCTCCACTAACAACACCACTGCCTGTTTGTGCGAGACCACCTGCTAGTGCGCCGACGCTGGTGAGTGCTGTTAGTGTATGTTCTCTCGATGTCATGCGCTCTTTCGTCTTCTTCCTTTTACACCACCTCCTTAAAAACACAAACTCACGGACAAGAAACAGCAGAACTCACGTATTCCCCAACGTATCACCAACACCCTTCAACCCACCGCCCACCGTGCCCGCCATTCCCATGCCAACGTCCCCAGCACTCTGCAAATAGCTCTTGGCCTGCTCGCGCTGCTCCTCAGGGAGTTGCTTCATGATTGAATCCTGAAGTTGGTTCTTTTGGTCTGGGGAGAGGGTGTCGAGGCCTTGTTGGAGCCATTGGCGCTGGTCGTCTGGGAGTTGTTGGAAGATTTGGGCGGCTTGGGATTTTATTGCGCTGGCTGCTTGGTCGCTGGAAGGTGGAGGGGAGGGGTTGTTAGTGTTATTGTTGGAGTGGTTGGAACGGGGATGGGGTTGATTGTCACGGTGGAGAGAAATGAACAGAATAGAGAAAGAGTAGAGAAGCATGAGAGATATAGTAAACATACCCCTTCTCACCAATCTGCGCACTCGCCTGTTTCGAGAGCTCCGCCTGAGATGACCCGGGCAGGACATCCAGATTCACCATCCAGTTTTCAAGGACCTTCATGTTTAGTATATCGAGATGCGTACTTTCAGAGTTGAATGTGAATAAGGATATGAGGATGTATTGTTTCTGTTAAGGTTTGGATGTGAAATGTAAGGTTTCGATGTAGTTGTTTCAGGTTGAGATAGACAATCGTTCTAACGTCAACAAGCGCAAACGCAGACGATACGTCATGGGGGGGCAAAATATGCGGGGCTGTTTCA
>Ga0160427_10000903_pt1 | contig 18090 bp, 19 predicted proteins | sample SolpanmetagenomL_FD_108194 | JGI IMG/M metagenome (GOLD analysis project Ga0160427, IMG submission 108194) | Solar panel surface microbial communities from Lawrence Berkeley National Laboratory, California, USA - L | ecosystem: Engineered > Built environment > Solar panel > Unclassified ...
ATGCATGACTCCATTTCTCATCAAGATACCATCTGCACCCTCAGGCATAGCCTGGAAGGCGTCCTCGCTACTCATCTTCGCACCGCTTGTGTCGGATACAAGCACCAGTCCGGCATGCTTGATGGCATTGATCAAGGCAGGTACCATGTCGAGGATCTGCGAGCGACAGACGAGACCCATGAGGTTGTTGGTTTCGGCAACACGAACGGCTTCTTTGATGGACATGGAGGATTTGCCGTCGCTATTGATGCGGTAGTCGTATGGATCGGCGTCGTACGGGGGAGAAGGGGCGCCGAGATCGTTGCACAGGAGGACTGGGACTATGAGGGAGGTGGATTAGTGCTTGTACCATACAATGAAAGTTTGTCTCGAGTTTGAGGCTTACAGTTAGGTTGCTTCCAGTTCAGAGCAGTGCAAAGATCTTTGTTGTACGAGGTGAAGACTATGCCGCGGGTGTGGCCAGAGTTTGAACGCATAGCTCTTGCGTGGTCGAAGACTTCTTTCACAATCTTGTCGACGGTCTCGTTGAGGTTGTACTTCGACCTGATGAATGCCGCTTCCTCTTCTTCAGGTGTTGGATACATGACATGGATATCGACTTGAACATTGAGTGGAAGCATTTGTAGGACATTGGCCAAAGAGGCGTACGACATAGCAAGCGTGCGGTGCAGCGAGCGTAGTTTTTCCATGTTAGGCACTTTCTTCTCGTCTTCGCCTGCGTCCTCGGTCTTAGGGAGAAGTTCCGGATTGGCACAGGCATCTGCCACAACTGTGGAGAGATCGATGCCTTTGAGATTTGCACCAACTTGCTGGAACTGATCATAGCTCAATGACATGACTGGAGCATGCATGCCAGCTTCAGCTTGGATAGTCCAGTAGGGATACAGTAGCGGGACACCGTCGCTGCTGATTTGAACATAAAGGCGAATGTATTGTCCTGACAAACTGGAACCAGTGTTCAAGTTGGTTGACGAGGTATTGCTCGTGGCTTTCCAATAGAGGTAAGTTTGCTTTGGATCAAGTGGTTCACCAGGGAACGGCTTGACGATCTGGAATTGGAAGGTCAACTCTCCGATAGATCTCAAACGAGGATCGAACAACGCAAGATGATGACGACCAGAGCTGCTACGAGCACCACGAAAAACTTCAGCAGGCACGGAGCCTTTTGCGATGAGTGTTTTGCCGAATGTAGGATAAATATCAAAGTCCAAGGCGAAGTTTGCAAAATTATCCATCTCGAAAGCGATGTTGCGATTGTCCTCGACGAATGGCAGCGTGATGTTGCGTGGAGGAACGTTTCCAGATTTGGGGACGACTGTAAGACGTGCTGCGGGATACTTGCCAGGATCGTAGAAGGTGACCGCATTGTGCTCGCCATCTACGAAGTTGAAGAGGACGATGGTTTTCTGGTCTTTGAGGAAGTTGTGGCCCCATTTGACAGGTGGTACCATAGGTGGTCCAAGAGACAGGTCTGGTATGGCGTCGATCGTGTTGCCTATGATAGGTGTTGCAATACTGGTAGCAGGCGCGGACTGTAGTCTTTGGAAAGGCTTCAAGCTTGAAGATGCCTGTCGTCGTGGTCCCTTTGACTCGATAGCCTCCGCCAATAACGCCATACAATCCAAATGACCCTCCCAAATGGCGTAGTATTGAGCGGTAAGGTCTTTCTCGTCAAGTACAGCCGGATCGACTTTGAGGTCGAGTAATGCACTCATTGTTTCTTTATGTCCAGTTTCAGCAGCATGAAACAACGGCGTCCAGCCATATAGCTTGTCCGCTTGATCGAGATGGGCGCCGTGTTCGCGAAGACTCACAAACGTTCTGCCGTCGCAGCCGCAACGAGCAGCGGTGTGCTGGGGAAAGAGGCCCTCCGCATCAGGAATGATCATCGGCTTCCTCTGTAGAAGCATGGAGATGATTTCGAAGTTGCCGTGTTGACAAGCCAGATTGATCGGAATCTGACCTTCATTACCAGCGCGGTCGACTCTGGCACCGACCTGGAGCAGTTTCTCGACACAGTCGGCTTTGCTGTTCATAATAGCCCAAATGAGAGGAGTATAGCCGTTCAGATCCGTAAGCTCCAACATCCCGGCAGTATGCTCTCCCATAAGAAGGTCGATTAGCGGCATATGGCCGTTCATGCAAGCGTAGTGAATCGGTGCACGACCATACGCATCGGGCCCTTTCGGATCGACGCCCTGCACAAGAGCCAGATGTGCGAAGTTTGCTCTTCCAGACATAGCCGCCTTGTGAAGGCTATTGCGCGCATTGATGTCGTCCTTTTCTTTCATGTCTACCATCCTAGTATCCAAGATGAGTTGTAGTGCTTGGTCCGGGGCCGTAGAGATAGCCGCCAAGAAAACCTTGGATAGTCTTTCGGCAGGATTCTGGGAGCCCATCACACGTGAGATGAGGCCTCTTTCGCCCGTCAAGCTCGATATATGGCCTTTGTTGAGTGCTTCGAGGAGGTCGCTGTCGGTTTCGTCCTGCTCAAGTCGTGGTGTTTGCAGTGCCAGCTGGCTGATCGAAGTACCATATGTTGTGTCATCGCCCTCAGCCCATGCTGCACAATCAAGTAGAGCCGAATTTGCCTGGTCCTGCAGCTCACTGATCACCTCGCGATTGAAGCCAGGCTGTACTTCGTAAGCGCGTGAGAGGTAGACTTCTCTCGTTTGTGACTAGATCTGGTTAGCACGAGGCCACGATATCGTAAGCCTGGCAAGCATACCTTGGACAATTTGTCCCACTATCAATTACGTTAGCTAAAGATAGGGCGTATTGACAAATTCTAGTCGCGTACCTTTTTCAAGATCTTTGAGAATGCTGTGCCGTTGATCTCCATGAATTGCTAGGAAGGGTTGATTAGGACCACTACTTCGTTTGTTTACATATGCGGATGTAAACTTACTTCCAATTTGTGCAATTCTTCGATGAAATCCTTGAACCCTTGCTCGAGTGAGATGTAATTGCTCGAGTCTTTGGAAATGACTGCAATACGCATACGTAGTGACCTCTGCTTTTCGATCAGGGAGCCGATCCTGATTTTTGCCTGTCTTTCTGTCAGTTTCTTGGCACATTGCAAGGCTATCAAGTTCAAGTGCAATTCACCTCAGCCTCCTTGACCTTATAAAACTCGTTGACCTTGTAGAGCTCTTGATCCTGAGAGAGAATTTAGTATCGCCAATGAAGATTTGCAAAGTGATGAACCAACCAATCTGAAGAAGAAAGTTGCCCTGTTATCCTGCAGCGTAGCCTGAGATCTATTACTGGTAGACACTGCATGCTCAGGTACGGGAGAGCGGGCAAGCCCTTTGATGAGCTTGGCTAGATCTTAGTAAGGTACACAAACATTTGAAAAGCAAGACGGACCTTTTTGAGACCTTTGTAGTTGACGAAGCTCGCTGCAAACTCAGGAATTTCGAGCTGCTTCTTCTGAATGTACTTGCCGAATTTCCTGAATGAAAAGAGATGATCAGTCTTACGTAGCAATGTCGAGCATGGTGAGAATAGCCTTATTTGATAGACAAAGTCGACATGCAGATCTGCACATACATGTTGACGTTGCGGGCTCAAGGCAAAATTTCAACGCTGACAGCGCGTCCACCTTTGTACAAGATCAATTTGCGCGACCTTGGCGGGGTATCCTAGTTTGTCTATTAATTAAGAAGGTAAGTACTACTGTATCTTCAAGCGTTGAAGCAAAAATCAAAACAGCAAAGGCAGAGAGGCAGTAGCGGCGGTAAGGTGAGTGTCGAGATTGAGCAAAGTTGACATGAAAGAGTGTTGTCGTTGTTGTTGTACTCTATTGTCAGGCTGTGGACGAAGGGGAACAGGGTACGATAACCGAGGGTGATGTCAGAACACGTAGGGGCTGCTTGCGGTGTGCAGGCGGACGACAGAGTCTGAGCTTGGTCGACGATGTCTGCATTCTGGTTATGAGAGCGACAGTGTGCAAATGGGCACTGCAGTTGTTGAAGAAGCTGAATTGCCGTCACGAAAACAGATGTGAGTTTTTGCCAAGGCATCCAATGAGTTGGAGCCAATCGAGGCCTGGAAGCTGCGCACGTGGATATAGAACTTAACAGGAAAGCGGAAATGGCCCTCTGTCGTATCAATCTTAGGCAGATTTCATTATACGACATTCACCACCTAATAGCTGTGTGACCTATTGACCCTCATAAATCGCAGGGCCTTAGACGATACGTAACACATCCTTGATGGTGGTTGGAAATATCACAACACAATGCTTGTGCTAAACATTTCACAGCATATGCTCAACCCAGATAATATTGTCACAACTAACTATGAACTGAACATGGACGAGAGTACACTATCCTAACCAACATGACTGCTTCAGAAGGGTTTCTGTCCAGTCCAATTACCAGGAGGAGAATATCTTCCTACCACATACACCCATCCATTCTTACCAGTAGCCAAAGCCATACCGACATGCGTAGTGCTCTTCCAGCAACACTGTGTATAATGTCCATACTTTTCAAAGTCTCCCTCTCCAATCTTTTGACCATGATAGTCCTTCTTTTCGTTGATCCAGCTTTGCTTTTGAGGACGTTAGCGATTGTACTCGGAACCATAGGTGGAATCTCTACTTACAGCTCCATTCTTCAGAGGATCCTTGTAAGGCCCAGGTGATGACCAAGCCGAAAACAAGTTCTCGCCTTGACCAGGACGCTGGGAGCCTTGGGAATGGACCATTTGCTCGATCTGAGCAAGGTGGTTTGCCCAGTCTTGAGCTTTGTGGGCAAGATCAGCGTCCCATTGCAGGGCAGGAATACCATGAAGCTTGCGCTCGTTGTTGTGGATCTCGAGGGCGGCTTGAGCATCGCCATTGGGTGGGTGTGAAGATACTGCATTGTGCTCGACAGTGTGATGAGCGGGATCGTTGGTGCAAGGCATTTTTATAGTTGTTATTGCTAGTAATATGATTCAGTGATATTATCAGGAAATATAGATCTTGCTTGGTATGATGATTTGATTGTGCAGAGTGGGAGTGATGACAGACATGGAGGAGGAAGAGGCACAGTTTTATATTGAAGGCAAAGACTTCTCGAGACCATGCCATATAGCCCTCACGTCAGCTTCGGGGCGAAGCGTGTTTCGGAACACGTCAGAAATAGTAAGTAGATTACACCGCTATGCAGTATGAAGAACCTGCTGTCGAGGCTGGCAATGTTACCTGTTAGTGCTGACCACAGCACAGCCTCCGGCCCCAGCTGAGTATTATCGCCTGTAAGCATTACAAGGCGTATGCATGTTCCGCGGCAAGACATAAGCCATGCTTATCAGTATGGTCAGACAGTTCCCAGGGGCCATGCACAACATCTGTCGTCAGAACGAAGCCTCTTTTGGAAAATGATGCTGTCGGGTGTTCTGGCTCGATGACTTGGAAAATGCTTGAGGGATACTTCCTTCCCCACATTTCCGGGCACAGCTCCGCAGTCGCTTTGATTTGATTTGAACCACCGTCATCACAACAAAGTCAAGTCAAGGTTGACAATTTCTCGCAGCCAGATCTCAGTAAGGAGAAGGCGTCAAAGATGGCGTCTGTCCAGGACCCAGCTCTGGACGAGATCCAATGGTCCGCGCCTGATTGGGTAGGCCACTTTGGTGGCATCCACGAAAATACAGGTCCTCGTCACCGCTCACCCTGATCAGTACAGTCCACGAACTAATACGCATGCAGTACTCTTCTACTTCGCACGGTCTCCTTTCTTCGATCCCACCTCAAACAATGCCGCCATCGAAACACAAGCCACGTACAACCCGGACATGATGCAGTTTCTTGAAACAAGAGATAGGTTCGAAGCACAACTAAGGACTATGCAAGGTCTCGAGTGCCTGGTACATCTTAGTCCGAAGGACTTTGGCCCAGAGGCTACCATCGGACAAGGGGTGTGGGTAATCAGAAAACAAAATAGACGTAAAAGAGCGGGTTATGCAGATGAGATTACGATATTGGGCACTTACTTTGTGGTCGGAGATCATATCTATATGGCACCTTCAGTTGCGAATGTACTGCAGGCCAGGATTGTAAGAGATACTCTCGCTTATATGCTGATTAAATCATGCTGACATCAGCAGCTCTCTACTACCCTTTCTCTAAACAAATTACTCACCACAGCATCGTCTTTACCGTACTACACACCATCGCTAGGCCATCGCTATTTCCAGCCAATCTCTAAAGCACGAGATGCCTCCTCGGTACCCCAGACTGCGCAAGCAAGCAGAGAAGCCACTCCAATGCCTGAGAGCAGTGCAGCGGTACCTATCGACACGACTATTAAAGCGCCTTCCACAACAGCAACGGCAACAAGCTCTCTCATGAACGTGGCCGACACAGACGCTTTATATGAATCATTCCGACTATTCTCGAAATACGAAAGGGAGTACATGGACGAGAATCCTCTAATTGGCGAGCCAGGGTCTTTCGTCTTCACGAGCTCAAAGCAACATCTCCAGACACAACAAGACCAAGCTGCAAAGAAAGCAGCACAGTTGGCAGTACCCAAACCCACGCTCGCACTCAAGACTGCTCCGACACCTGAGCCCAATCTTCCGCCAAGCCCGATTGTCAAGACCGAAACTCTCGGTGGCAAAAAGAGCAAGGGCGGCGACCGTGCTGGACAACCGAAGGCGAAGAGAAGGAAAAGCAAGGCAACTCAGAGTAGTCCTGCTTCTCCCATTAGCGCAATCAGTGTTGGCTAATATGTTGTGTCATCTGGCAGAGAAGTCCGCACAGACCATGAGCCCCACTCAAAGCGGAGTGTGAACCGGCGCAAGACCAACAACGACAACAAGTTGTTAGAACAGAACAGCTTCTACTAAGCCAATTGACAATGCGCCACCAGCCATACCGATGAGCCAAGACGATAGACCTCCAGCACAGCCAGTCTCCCGCATTCCATTTCCCACAGATCAACCGCGCGTCTGGTTTTTGACGTCAGGGAACAGTCCCATTGGAGCATCACTAGCTCGACATCTACTTGAACATGGTGACTGTGTAGTGGCAGGAGTATTTCCTGCTGAGTACAACACATCCGAATCACACAAGGAAGACTTTGAAGAACTTCTCAAGGAGGTGACTAGCAATCAAGAATATAAGTCGAGATTCAAGGTGGTTAGCTTTGATATAAGGTGAGGACGGGCACATGCGATTAGAAGAAAAGGGAGGAGCAGTAACTAAAGAAGGTCACCACAGGTCAGTCGCAGATTGTCAGTCTGCCTCTGCAGAAGCAGTGCAGGCCTTTGGTAGAGTAGATGTAGTTCTCCTCAACAACTCTGAAGCATTATTTGGAACCCTCGAAGAACTCGCACAAACACCACGTACCCAAAGCCTGGTCACCGAGCAGTTCCAGACCAACTTCTTTGGTCCAGTCAATATCATAAAGGCATTGCTGCCTACTCTTAGAGAACAAAAGACTGGACATATCCTTCTTCACACAGGCATCAGTACGTCCGTCATACCTTTCCCATGCACCAACCCCGTTCTAACACAATGAACCACCATCAGCTGCACACATCGGTACACCCGGCCTAGGCATCCACTGTGCCTCCCAATGGGCAATCGAAGGCTACTGCGACAGCATCGCCTACGAAATCGCCCCCTTCAACATCAAACTCTCCATCATCCAATCCAACATCGAAATCGCCGTCCTCACCCACAAACTCGTCGTCGCACCTGCCATGGGAGCCTACACACCCGCCGGCGACAACAACGCACCCATAGCACGAAAAATGTTCAAAGGCTTGCTCGAAAAGCTCGATAGTGCAAAGACTCAAGAAGGGATACAACAGAGTGGTAAGGTGGCGGAACGTCTTGACACCACTGGGCAGATTGAGATCATTTGGCCGTCGTTGCCAAAGGAGTTTAGGAAATCGTTGATCGAGGAGACGGTGTATGCTGTGCTTGCAATTGGGGGACATGAGAATCCGCCGGCGAGACATATTGTGGGCTTGGAGGGGACGGCGAGTGTCAAGGAGAAGTTGAGGACGGTTAGTGAGGAGTTGGAGGATTTTGTGGATGTTAGTTGTGCTGTTGATTTGTGATGGCTGGCCACACACGATCGAGACAGAGAAGATAATCTTTTCGTCTTAGCACTCAAAGAAAGACTGTGCCAGCTCGCGGCCACGATTGACAATTGATGCTAGGCTTCATTGCTCATAGCGCATTCATTGCCTCACACGATTTCGTCCTCGTCCTACCAAAGTCCACCAGTATCTGCTGTGACAATCAATGTACGTGCCACTCAAAATTCAAAGAAGCAGGCAGCATGAACGGGGAGAGAGCCAAAGCTGAGAAGCAACGAACGAGACAGAGAAAGTAAGGCTGAAGGTGAAAATAATTATTGATCATATTATGTCTCAAGCAAGAGCTATATATGGAAGCAACAAGTAACAAGCTCAAATCACTGGCTATGGATACACACATAGATGCAATATGATTGATCCCTCCACATAAGCTTCGAAGCCAATACTGACATCACAATTCCTGCTTGTTTTTGCTTCGTGCTTCAAAGCACTTTCGCAACCCATCTGCGGCTGGACGTACTCCTCCTACTGCCAAAGTCCCTCCGGCATTCTCATCCCTAAACTCGCCACCTCCTTCCAAGTTCTCTCCGCCTCCTCCCACCTCTGCTCTCCCTCAAATCTCGTGGCAAGCATCTCACCAGCAATAGCCTGCCAAACACGCATTCCCGCATTCTTCGCCATCGTCCTCGCGCCATTCGCCGAATTCAGCGCTTGATCGCCAATCTGGCCGCGGAAGAAAAAGGCAGAAATCAACGTCATGAGGACAGAGAGGAGGTGGTTGTTGTGGCCGGTGGCGGCAAGATGGATGGAGCGCTGGAGGTGGTGTTTTGTGGGCAGGATGCCTTTGTCTGTGTGCGAGGGGTTGGGTGCGGGGGATTGTGTGGAACTGTTGGAGCTTAGTGAAAAGGGAGAGGCACGGAGGGCTTGGAGGAGACCGAGTGCTGCGGCGAGAGAGGGGTGGATCGCTGAGAGCGTGGTGTTGGATGATTCGGATTGTGCTGGGAGTTGGCGCTCCAGTCGTTCGAGGAGAATGGGGAAATCATTGTGGTTTGGATGTGATGGACGGGAGATGATGAGAGCGGTGTTGAGAGCGGAAAGAACGGCAAGGAATTCGTGTGCTGGTGATGTGTAGAATTTGGTTGGAGATGTGTTGGTGGGCACTAGAGTCAGCAGCTTATGTTGATAGCAAACAAGGGCAGTAGGGAATTGACCGAGGGATTGGTAGATTGCCCCTTTGAGGTAGACAGCGAAGCGAAGTAGGTCGTCAGGTGGTGCAAGACCTGGTGTCTCCAAGGTCGCCATAACCTTCTCGAGCACCTCTACAGCTGCATGCCAATCGAAACGTGCACACTTGGCTAACACAAGCTGGAAGAGCACATGACAGCGAAGCAATTTGCAATGTCGAACGCGCGAGAATGCCTGCGATAGAGAGTCCGTCGAGCACGTCCCACTCATCTCGTAACCGTCTCCAGTAATCGCAAGCGCGCCCTCCAGAAACTGTTCTGCTTTGCTGTCTCTTTCATGTGCCTTGGGCATGAATTGTAGCGCGCTGAGAAGATAGCCAACACTGTAAACATCGGCCTTTGCGAGCCAGGTGAACTGCAGATATTCACCTGTTTCATCTCTGGTGAAAATACCGCCAGATTCCATAACGATGCTCTCACTTCCAGGGTGTAGAATTGGCACAGATAAACAGCCATCTCGTGACCAATTACTCATTGGTGCTGTAGCATCTAGGTATGCCTGCATCGTTGTCATCTTCTCCTTGGAGATACCTGGATTATATGGACTTAGACTACATGCCAAGTCGATCAAGAGGATGAGAGTTTGCAATTGTGGCACCTTGTTGACATCATTGTCGAGCTGTTGTGCACGAGCGGTCGCAAGTGCAGTCTGAGCTGAAGTCACAGCTTCCGGATCTCGCGTCCTGAGATGTATCATCGCTGTTAGGATCGCCGTAAGCACGGCTAGCGCTTTTTCCTGACGTTGCCTGCTTAGGTCCGCTAGCACTTTGAGGTCTGAAAGTGCTGCCTGCAAATCGTGCTGTGTGGAGAGTTGCGTACGCAGTGAGACCCGCAAGAACCGGAAAGCAAAGACCCAGGCGACATGCTGATATGCTGTTGCATCTTTAAGGGCACTGTCCAGGTAGGTAATCGCGGCTTTCGTATTTGTCTTGAACAAGAACCGTGTGCACAGATGTTGCATGCTGTATTTCAGGTCGATCAATCTGTTCCTATCACAGAAAGTCACACCTTTACTCAGCAACTCGCCCAATTCCTGCCCATTTTCAATCTCCTCAAATAACAGTGTTGCATATCGTAACTGTAGCATGGCATTCTGTCTTGGTGGCATCGCTACAGACCAGCTCTTGTGTTTGAGTACTGCTTCCAAGCACCTCATGCCCATTGCCATCAGCTCGTAGTATCTTTCCTGGTCTCTATCGTGTTGATGCAGCGCAATACTGGCAGACAATGACCTTGCTTCTGTAACATACTGTTCAGAGAGATGTAGTAGAAGCAGTCGATAGTCAACTGGTAGGTCAGGTGTTACAATAGGCTTGGGAGGAACCGATGTTTGAGGTATTCGTGGCTGAGCAGGCGACTGCCTCTCAACTTCAGGCTGTGTTTGAGATGGTGGTGGTCGGGAATGACTGGACGATGGTCGTGAAGATGGTGCAGTGCGTTGCTGCGGGCGTGTAGGTGGTTGCATGGACGGTCCATCATACTGTGGTATATAGGGTTGCGGAGGCTGTCGATAGTACTGCTGGTCGGGTTGCTGATAGTGCTGGACTTGCTTGTATAGCTGATGCTGTGCCGGACTGTAGACCTGCTTTGCTGGCAGATCATCCTGGAACTGTACACGATGTCTCTGCTGCGGCGGGTGTACAGATCGTTGCTGAGGTATGTGCTGTGAGACCTGCGGAGACATATGTTGCATCGGCGGCTGATAGGCGGCTGCCTGTTGTTGATATTGCGCCATCATATATGAATCAGGTGTAGGTGCATATTGCGGTATTACCACCATGGGCCCTACGTATTGTTCACCAGGCTGTTGAGGCCATCCCGCGATATTTTGAGGATATGCTGTTATTTGCGATCCGTTCGGATATTGATGGGCGTATGGCCGCCCATTCGCGTCCATTGCAGTCACCTTGACGTGGATTGGGCGATGAAACGAATATTCTGAAACACGACGCGACTGTTTCAGGTTCATCGGACTTAACTTAACTCCGTAGGTTATGACATACTATTTCGTGGTGCATTCTTCTTTCTATTGCTAGCACCGCTGGTCCGAGTCTATCTTGATATATCAGTAGGACATTGTGCATCTTGCATGTCTAGTTCGTGAAGTGTCACCGCACCAGCTAAACAAATCGAACAGTCCAGTCCATTATTGTTCTCCCTTCAGCGCTCGAATTAGGACACTGCCCCCCTTGGTTCCCAGACATCATACGCTTCAGCCATGTCCTGGCTACTTGGCCACGCCGAAATCAAGTTCTATCACGCCTCCAACACTCTTGACCTTCCTCTTCACACAACCTCTTCCTCATCCAAAGCAATCACCACAACCCTCGCCTCCCTCTGCCAATCCTCCACTCCACCCTGCACGCTGAACCCTTTCCTCTTCAATGGGCACCTCCAAACCTTCTACACCGCCATCAAGTCCGAAGCTGTCCCTGTCCATTACCGCCGCCGCGTATTCACTTCCAACGATGCAGACTATCCAGGTAGTTTTGCTGTAGACTTCGCAACACATACAGAAGCCAAAGAAGAAGACAAGACATTACATCCAAGAGTCACATACTACTCCGAGCAGGAGTGGCAGGATATCGGTAGCGAGGATGACACACCTATGCTGATAGCATTACATGGATTGAGTGGAGGAAGTCATGAGTTGTACTTGAGGCATGTCCTAAGTCCTCTAATCAATAGCCAAGATTGTGTTTCAGGCGAGGTGAATCAGAAGAAGTGGGAGGCTCTCGTAGTGAACGCGAGAGGTTGTGCAAATAGTCAAATCACTACTCCAGTCTTGTTTAATGCGCGGGCGACGTGGGATGTGAGACAGGTCGTGAAATGGGCAAAGCAGACGTTCCCAAATAGGCCATTGTTTGCAGTAGGATTCTCACTTGGAGGCAACATCTTGTCAAATGTAGGTAGAGGTGTAGAATGTAGAGATACGATATTGTATATCTTATTGACTATAAGTACAGTATGTCGGTGAAGAAGGCGACCAATGTGAGCTAAAGGCTGCCGTCGTATGCTCGAATCCGTGGGATTTGCATGCTGGCAGTCTGGCATTGCAGAGGACGTGGTTGGGACGGGAGGTCTACTCGAAAACGATGAATGAGGGATTGAAGGGACTGTTTTTCAAGTATATCTATGTACGTCGCCGACCTGTACTACACCCCACTGACAAACGTCCAGGAATGTGGAAGAGCTGAAGAAGAACCCACGAATCGACCTCGAAAGAGTCAAGAACACTCGTTATATCCACGAGTTCGATCGGTGAGTATACAGAAGCGTTTTTCCATGTACTTTATGCTTACAATACTGTAGCGAGGTCCAGTGTGCTTGCTACGGTTACCCAACAGAGGGCGCTTATTATCGTGATGCTTCCTCGACGGAGTCTCTGCTCGCTATTCGGATACCATTCTTTGCTATACACGCCGAGGATGATCCTGTAGGTTACAGTCCAATAACAATCGACCTCGCTTGCTCATGTGTCCTAGGTGTCGCCAAAAGAAGGTCTCCCAATCCAGGAGATTCAGCAGACGCCATATGCTGTATTATGCACGACGAGTACTGGCGGCCATCTGAGCTGGTTCGAGCTTGGTGGAGGTCGATGGTTTGTGAAACCAGTAAGTTTGCTGCTAGGGCTGTTTCCGCCTTTGTCCTTGCAATCAAATTGATGTAATCCTAATAGGCAGTCAATTTCCTTCGGAAGATGGCGGAGGAAGTCGACCTCGATGCGCTAGGCAGACAACTGGAAATAAACGATGTCGAAGAGTCGCCCAAGGGGTTTGGCGGCGCCGTCTTCCAGCCGATTCGGCGAAAGTTGGAACTTCCACGATGAATCTGAAGGAGCAACCCAAAATAAGTGGGATAAATCAAATCATCTTGCTCCACCAAAAGAGACGCGCTTCTTCTGCTTTAGTGGCTTTGCAGCTGCCTGCGCAGCCTTAATCTCGGCTTGTCCTTCGTCCTCATCTTCGGCGCCCTTCTTATTCTTCGATCCCTTCCTCAGAGAATTCTTTGTATCCTCAAACTTTTCTTTCTTGAAATTCTGCTTAGCTTCCATTTCTTTCTGCCTCGCCTGTCTGATCTCCTCGAGTTGTCTCTGTTTGAGTATCTTGCTCTCGATCTGTCCTTCCTTGTCGGCGTTCACCATGGCTAGAATCGTCATCATGCTTTCCTGATCATCAACAAAGACTTTGCCAATCTTCTTGCCCTTTGGTTTCTGCACGCCTGCTGGAGTGATCATGTTGAGTTTAGGAATGCCGAGTTCTTTCTCAGTGTAGACACGACGCTTCTTTCTGGCCGGTGCAGCGGAGGCAGGCTTGGGTTTCTTTTGAACTGCGGCGCGCTTGATGGTGGGTTTCCCAGGCTTGTCTTTGGACGAACTGGAGCTGGATCCTGAAGGCTTTGCGCCAGTGCGCTTAGGCGGGCCTTTGCTCGAACCTTTGGAGCCACCCTTGGAGGGCCTGGACATGGATTTAGTAGATCCCATTTTGTGCTGTTGTTGTGGTTGTGTTTGAGAAAAGGTTGGTCATCAAGGTACTTTCGACTTTTTTTGGAAGCTAGATCGTGGTTGAACTTCGGATAAGAGTCTTGGCACTGATTGCGGCTGTCGACTCTGGAAAGGACGAACGAACCGACGTCGTCAAGCACATCGCAACAACCTTCTTCTCCAAGCCTCAAGCATTCCTCAGCCATGGACTCTTCTCGCGATCGCCTTTTCCGCCTGCCTTTCGTCCGCCCTGACTTCCTTAACAACGCAAACGTCCGCACCGCTGGTGTCTACCTAGCTGGAGCACTCGTAAGCTATACAGTCCTAGACAGCCATTTGTATTACGAGCACATCTAACCATCGCCCCCAGTTCGCCCTTGGTGTCTTCTTCTTCGTCGACGCTGCTACCTACTCAAAGTCAGCCCGCAATGGCTCCGATGTCCACATCCGTTTTGTAGACTGGATTCCAAGCATCTGCTCGTTCCTGGGCATGCTCGTCATCAATTCCATCGACAAAGCAAGATTGAGCGGAGACAGCTACAGCTACAATGGCAATGGTGTGGCATGGAAGGCGAGACTGGTTCTGTTCTTTGGCTTTGCCATGATGGCAGGTGGACTGGCTGGTGCAGTGGTACGCGCTTTCATATGGTTTCATAGTCCCGCTACAAAAGCTGACACTGTATATAGACGGTTATGGTGCTCAAGTACGTGGTGCCAGACTATGGATTTCCGGTACTATGGTTTGGTGTTGCAAATGTGGTCGCAAACACGTTGATCATGATCTCGTAAGTTTAAGCATCCGGCTTGCTGGTTCATTGTGTGGTGCTAACTTGTATAGATCTGCTGTGCTTTGGGTGGCTCAGAATGTGGAAGATGACTACCAGTATAACTTGGCTCTATAAAAATCTCGACATGAATTGATCATCTTGTCCTCGTGGAACTCCCTACACGTCTAGTCAGCCATTGGTGTGATATCCAATTGCAATTCCAGCGCTGCCCCGTCAAGGATCAGTAGTGAAACAGAGTGTGGTCGAGCTGTCCCTGCCACTCACCGCGCTATTGGTGAGTTCTCTTAGTTTAACATTAACTGACACCAGAAAGTTCGTGTACAGACGAAATGTTTCTACATTAAAGGTTTCGAGTCAGACTTCGAATCACAATGTCGTCAAGCAACAGCGCCCAAAACGACGAGATGATGCAGTTTATGAATATCACTCACCTAATCGAAGAAAGCGCTAGAAAGTGGATCAAGAAGTATGGCAGCGCTGCGAAGGCAGTAGAGCAATGGTGCGAAAGCGTGAAAGGTGAAATACCGTCTTCTTCTGAAGCTTGTTTGTGTGGTCATATGAGATGGAAGGTTGCGTTCACGGCACACTTCCAATGCCTTATTTACGGCTTGTTCGTTTTATTCTGGCCTGAAACTCAATGCCGACCTCTAAGGATGATACGTGGAAACCATCAGCTTACTGACCCTTGGAGCGGCATAGCATACCTCTCAAGTCATCATTGCCACAGTCTAGGTTGCTTCACGATCTTTATCGCTATAAGTCCCTTTAGGACACTCTCGGAAAGAAAGCTGTATCGTTGAAGATTAGAAGAACTCGAACGCGTCGTCTGGTGTCCTAAGAGAATCGACCGGGAACGCAGCGATAAAAGAGTGACCAGGTGACACTTTTGAAGACATCAATGACGACGAGCTTGAGGACGATGACCTGGAATTTTGTCAGTCAGAAGAAGAAGAAGAGGGTGACGAACGTGCCAATGTGGCCATGCAGGCGTTGGTGTCAGCCCTGACATTGCCATTCCCATCACCAAGTCGTCAATCACCGCTCGGGCAGGTCCTGTTTCCGATACTACCACTCCGGTCACCAAATCGCCAATCACTGCTCAGGCAGGTCCTGTTTCTGGCACTGGAGATGCGCTCTCATACCACCAACTCACTCCGATCGCTGGACAAAATGACCATGATAACTCAGCTAACAGCCACTACTTGACGCTGGATCATCCTTGCTAGCTTCCAAGGAAGACCCACGCTCACACCCCGACGCTATACATTAGTTCAGCTTAGATAGGTATCTTTTGCCTTACGGTGTTGAGACACCTTTCTTTCCCACAATACCCAGCCCTCCCTTTGCCGCATTTACAGGTATTAAATGGCGCGTCATTACAGAAGCTTTCCGCAATTCCAATTTCCGAAGACAATGTAAGGTCTTCACATTCAGATTGCTCAGATTGTACTTTCCCGATCTACAACGATGGGACGGTCGCGATACAATCGACGCTCGCCTCATACCATTTCTTCAGCAGCAGTGCATACCGGGCTCTCCTCGGCAGTGAAAGCCCCCCTATTTCGGACACTAGAAAACAAACTGTCCTCCATCCCAACACTCCTTGTTCCCGGAATCAGCTCTTTTGATTGACATGGACACAATCGTGCACGACCTTCAGCACGCCTGATACGTGTTCAGCAGGCCTCACCGATGTTAGTCCTCACACTCCTCATTCCAGGAGTGAGTGCCTTTGATTGATACGAACACGATTGGTTCCACCTTCAGCACGCCTCACACGTCTTCACGAGCTAGACATCATGGATATGGATGACATCCTAATCCGGTCTTCTCCACCACCACCACCACCACCACCACCTGCAGCTGTGCCTGAAAGCTGTAAGAGGTGAAGGATTCTTTGAGGAGTGCCCGAATACTTTTGCCTGCATAACCGAATATAGTTTCTCGTTGCCCTATCTAGCGGCACCTTCGACAACCTCTCCGTCAGCTTCAAGTGCGCAAACGAGCAATGCGGGACAAACACGCGCCCAATCTTTCCGCAACTGCATGAGCACAGAGACTATGAGCTGCACCAGACTTCCTCCGGAAGCAAATTTCTGACGTGTTCTAATGCTTGTGGTCTTATTGTCTTCGCCCCTCTCCAAACCTGTCTCAGCAAGACACTGTCTAATTGACAATATAGTGGCATGGCACTCCTCACACGTCTACTTCCTCAAAGTCCGCTGTACGTTCTATCAGACATCGCTGTTCTTTATGTATAGGATAATAGTACGTAGTTGTCATCGTGCTATCCTCATTATAGCATGGTATTCCTCACAGCCTAAGATTATCCAGATCTAGAGTATTCATCCTGGCTGTATCTCAATATGTTCTAATTAAGCATTGTGAAGATAAAAGAACACTAATAGCACCCTACTATACCAGGGTATTCTTCACACCTTCGTTCCTACGTTAGAAGAATATGTATATCGGCCTTATCTTAGCTGTCCCATTAGGAGCTAGCGGGATGAATGTCAAGTGGCATCAATTGATAGCCATGGGCACTCTTCACAGAGGGCTGGCTGTTCTATGCAGCGTCTTTGGTGATGAAAGATCTAAGACATCACAAACACTAATCAGCTTCCCTGACTTCGCCTCCAACTTCGCTCTCACAGCAACAGAGGCACAATTGCTGCAAGGGACAGAACATTGCGACGTACCTAAAATTCTAGCGTGCAACAACTGCCTCAGCTTCTCTCACACCACAAGCACTGGATACCACATCTCAGTACCACCCCTAGTGGCCTTGAGTGAGCGAGCTACGAAGCAGAATGATGCGAAATCCGAGAGTCCGCTGGCTACTTCAAGGAGAAGAGCCTGCTATCACTCGGCTGTGCATTTGGTGTCATCAGAACCTGCCGCATCGACGTGAGCTTCAGCATTCCTCTCTATCTTGTAAAGAATGCAAAGCAGACGCATATGTACATTGGTGTGAGAAGTGTTTGGGGCCAGTGGGCGATTGTCTACAAGTTGCGAGGTTATATTGGAAGACACAGGAATCACAGCAATAGAAGGTATCGAAAGATCGGAAGCTTGATGGGACGACATTGGACGTACACTTAACTACACACACACCCTGGTTTCGCGCGCTTATATTGGAGGATACAGGAACAGCAACCGTAGAAGGTAGCAAGAGATTGGGAGCTTGATGGGACTACATTGGATATACAGACAGTCGCACAGCACTCTACACACCATAACTTCATCAGACGATACCTTCAGTTATATGTCAGCATCCCAGAACAAGAAATGCTCTTGCTTCCAGCATGGGCAGAGGACCACCGCACACCAAGTGCCAGCCATGAATACCTTCACTCTTAAGGCCACGAAACTCATATCAGGCACTTTGGGGACTTTGCGGCTGGATTCTAGAATAGTGGCCAATCTGTCATACTAATATTATAAAACGACTCTTCCTCTTTTTCATCCTGCCCCTGTCTGCCCTGCCTGCTATGCTTCGCCGCCATGTTCCGTGAATAGCTTTAGCACA
>Ga0160427_10000904_pt1 | contig 18088 bp, 19 predicted proteins | sample SolpanmetagenomL_FD_108194 | JGI IMG/M metagenome (GOLD analysis project Ga0160427, IMG submission 108194) | Solar panel surface microbial communities from Lawrence Berkeley National Laboratory, California, USA - L | ecosystem: Engineered > Built environment > Solar panel > Unclassified ...
GGGGGCCATGGTGGAGCCGCCGCAGGGCGTCCCGGCCATGCCGCCGATCCTCGAGGCCCTCGCGGGCCTCGACCACGACGTGTTCGCCATCGTCGAGCAGGACCTCTACCCGGTCGCCTTCGACGCCCCGCTGCCCATCGCCACGCGGACGCTCGCCTACCTCCGATCCTGCCGCTGAGACACTTCCGGGAGCCGGGGGGCGACCGCCCCCCGGGACCGCAGGCAGGGGTGGCTCTCGGTCACCCCACGAAGAGAGGAACGGATCGATGAAGATTCGAGGAACCGTGCACCCGGTGGTGGTGGCCCCGTGAGCCACAGCGTGCAGAGCCCGGCCGGCGGCACGCCGGCGGTCACGACCCACGCGGGGAGTCCGGCGACCTCGTCGGACGACCGCGTCCAGAAGCGGCCCTTCCTGTCGGTGCTCCTGTCGCGGCCGGAGATCGGCTCGCTGATCGGCGCGATCGCGCTGTTCGTGCTCTTCCTCGCCGTCGCCCCGACGCTGCGCTCCAGCGCCAGCCTCCTGACGGTCCTGTACTCCAGCTCGACGATCGGCATCATGGCCGTCAGCGTCGCGCTGCTCATGATCGGCGGGGAGTTCGACCTCTCCGCCGGGGTCGCGGTCACGACGGCGTCCCTCACGGCGGCCACCGCGGCCTACCAGCTGCACCTCAACATCTGGGTGGGCGTGCTCATCTCGCTGCTCGTCGCCCTGGCGGTCGGCCTCTTCAACGGCTGGCTCTTCGTCCGCACCGGCCTGCCGAGCTTCATCATCACGCTCGGTTCGTTCTTCATGCTGACCGGCCTCAACCTCGGCGTGACCAAGGTCCTCTCCGGAGGCGTGTCGTCGCCGACCATCAGCGACATGGCCGGCTACAGCTCGGCCAAGGCCTTCTTCGACTACAGCCTCCCCCTCGGCAACGGTGTGCGGGTCCCGATCCTGTTCTGGGTCGTGCTCGTCGTCGTCGCGACCTGGGTCCTCCTGCGCACCCGCGTCGGCAACTGGATCTTCGCGGCCGGCGGCGACCCGGCCGCCGCCCGGGCCGTCGGTGTGCCCGTGAAGGCCGTGAAGATCGGCCTGTTCATGAGCGTCGGCTTCACGGCGTGGCTGCTGGGCATGCACACGCTGTTCGCATACAACAACGTGCAGTCCGGCCAGGGCATCGGCAACGAGCTCTTCTACATCATCGCGGCCGTCGTCGGCGGCTGCCTCATGACCGGCGGGTACGGCTCGGCGATCGGCGCGGCGATCGGCGCGCTGATCTACGGTGTCGTGACCAACGGCATCGTGTACGCGGGGTGGAACGCGGACTGGAACAAGCTGTTCCTCGGCGCGATGCTCGTCATCGCCACCGTCGTGAACCTCGTCGTGAAGAACCAGGCTGCGAAGAGGTGAGCGACGTGATCACGACCGCCGGCGACGGGCACTCCCCGAACGCCGAGATCCTCCGCCTCGACGACGTCGGCAAGCGCTACGGCAACGTCAACGCGCTGCGGGGTGTCACCCTGGCCGTGCGTCAGGGGGAGATCACCTGCGTGCTGGGCGACAACGGCGCCGGCAAGTCGACGCTCATCAAGATCATCGCTGGTCTGCACCAGCACTCCGAGGGGGTGCTGACGGTCAACGGCGAGGAGGTGCACTTCACCTCCCCGCGCGACTCCCTGGGCCGCGGGATCGCCACGGTCTACCAGGACCTCGCGCTGGTCCCGCTGATGTCGATCTGGCGCAACTTCTTCCTGGGGCAGGAGCTGCGCAAGGGCTTCGGGCCGTTCTCCCACCTGGACGTCAAGCGCATGCAGCGCATCACGGGCGAGGAGCTCACCAAGATGGGCATCTCGGTGCCCGACCTCGACCGCAACGTCGGGGCCCTGTCGGGTGGTCAGCGGCAGTGCATCGCGATCGCCCGGGCCATCTACTTCGGGGCCAAGGTGCTGATCCTCGACGAGCCGACGGCTGCCCTGGGCGTCAAGCAGTCCGGGGTCGTGCTGAAGTACGTGGCCAAGGCGCGCGACGCCGGGCTGGGCGTCATCTTCATCACCCACAACCCGCACCACGCCTACCTGGTGGGCAACCACTTCGTCATCCTCAACCGCGGGCTGGTGTCCCTGGACTCCGCCCGCGCCGACATCACGCTGGACCGTCTCACCAACGAGATGGCCGGCGGCGCGGAGCTCGAGGCCCTGAGCCACGAGCTGAGCGCACCCGGCACGACCCCCGAGCCCGCCGCCTCCCTGGCGGCGTCCCGTCCCACCGAAGGGTGACGCAGCGACCATGAGCGCGCCGACCACGACCACCACCGAGCACTCCGCCCGCCAGGGGTACGGCGGGGATCCCCGCTCGCCCCTGCGCGTCGCCGTGCTCGGCGTGGGGATGATGGGACAGGACCACGCGCGACGGCTCGCTGGTCTCGTCAACGGCGCGGAGCTCGTGGCCGTCAGCGACGTGGACGCCGCGCGGACGGACGCGGTCGCGGCCGAGTTCGGCGTGCGGGCGATCCACGACCCGAAGGCGGCGATCGCCGACCCGGAGGTCGACGCCCTCGTCATCGCCACGCCGGGGTTCACGCACGAGGACCTCGTGCTCCTGGCGATCGAGGCCGGCAAGCCCGTGCTGTGCGAGAAGCCCCTGACCACTGCGCCCGAGACGTCGCGCCGCATCGTCGAGGCGGAGGCCGCCAGCGGCCGACGGCTGGTCCAGGTGGGGTTCATGCGCCGCTTCGACGCGGAGTACCAGCAGCTGCGTGCGCTGATCGCCTCGGGCGAGCTCGGCAGACCGCTCTTCCTGCACTGTGCCCACCGCAACGCGACCACGCCTCCCAACTTCTCCTCCGAGATGCTGATGCTCGACTCGGTGGTCCACGAGGTCGACGTCGTCCGGTACCTGACGGGGGAGGAGGTCGTGGCCATCCGCGTCCTGGCTCCCGGGTCCACGTCACACGCCCCGGAGGGCCTCAAGGACCCGCAGTTCGTCATCATGGAGACCGAGTCGGGCACGCTCGTCGACGTGGAGATCTTCGTCAACACGACGTTCGGCTACGAGGTGCGCACGGAGCTGGTCGCCGAGCGGGGCAGCGTGCAGATCGGGTTGGGCGTCGGGCTCGTCCGGCACTCCGCGGCCGGGTGGGGCGGGTCCATCCCCCGCGACTTCAAGGAGCGCTTCGGCGCCGCCTACGACACCGAGGTCCAGCGCTGGGTCGACGCCGTGCGCGCCGGCCTGGGTGTCGACGGGCCCGGGGTGTGGGACGGGTACGCGGCCGCGGCCGTGTGCGCCGCGGGCGTGCAGTCGCTGCGTTCGGGCGAGCGTGTCGTGGTCGACCTCGGCGCCCGGGTCTGAGGCGGCCGACGTGAGCGCACCCGCGGGGCTGCAGATCGCCCTCGACACGTACATGTTCCGGCGGGTCCCCCTCCTGGAGCTCCCCGGCCTGGTCGCCGACCTGGGCTACGAGTGGATCGAGCTGTCCCCCCGCGACGACTTCGTCCCCTTCTTCCGCCACCCGCGCGTGGACCTCGCGACCGTGCGGAGCTTCCGCAAGGCCCTCGAAGCCGCCGGGGTCGGCGTCTGCTCGACGCAGTTCGTGCAGCGCTGGTCGGGACCGGGCGAGGACGAGCGCCGGCAGGCGGTGCGCAACGTCAAGCGCATCCTCGAGGTCACCACCGAGCTCGGTGTCCCGGTGGTCCATAGCGAGTTCAACGGCCGGCCCGAGCTCGCCGAGGCCAGCGAGGCCAGGTTCTTCGAGTCCCTGGACGAGCTGGCGCCGTCGTTCGAGGCGGCCGGGGTCGAGCTGCGTCTGGAGCCCCACCCCGACGACTTCGTCGAGGACGGCTTCCGCGCCGTCGACCTGGTGCGCGGGATCGACCGGCCCTGGGTCGGCTTCGTCTACTGCACCCCCCACACGTTCCACCAGGGGGGGGACGGGCCGGGGATCGTCCGCTACGCGGGAGACCTCGTCCGGCACGTGCACGTCGCGGACAGCTTCGACCCGCGGGGCTCGTCGGGACTGCGCTACATCGTCAACCCGCCGGACTCCACGGCCCGCGTCCACCAGCACCTCGACATCGGTGAGGGTGAGGTCGACTTCGACGGCATCTTCGCCGCGCTAGGCGATGTCGGGTTCTCCGGGGCCCTCTGCGCGAGCGTCTTCGCGTGGGAGGAGAGGGCGGAGCAGTCCAGCCGCCTCATGCGAGAGAAGATCCAGGAGTACGTGGACCGCTGGCCCCGCGCCTGAACCACGACTCGCAACCCGTCGCTGTCCGACCTGGGCAGCGAGCAGCACCTGTCGACGAGGATGGGAACCACCATGAAGATCAACCGAGGACGCATCCAGGTCACGGCGGCACTCGTCGGAGTCCTCGCTCTGGGGCTGGCCGGGTGCAGCAGCACCGGCGGTTCCCAGGACTCCGGTGACTCCGGCGGCAGCGGTGCTGTCGCCAACACGCCGAAGTTCAAGATCGCCATGATCACGCACGCCTCCGCGGGCGACACGTTCTTCGACATCATCCGCAAGGGGGCCGACGCGGCCGCCGCGAAGGACAACATCACCTACCAGTACACGAACAACGACAACGCTGCGCAGCAGGCGACCCTGATCCAGAACGCGGTCGACGCGAAGGTCGACGGCATCGCGGTGTCGATGCCCAACGCCTCCGCCCTGCAGGGCGCGCTCGCCAACGCGAAGGCGGCCGGGATCCCGGTCGTCGCGTTCAACGCCGGCTTCAACGACTTCGCCTCGGTCGGGGCGGTCGGCTACTTCGGGCAGAACGAGACCATCGCCGGTACTGCGGCCGGCCAGCGGCTGGGGACCGAGAGCGCCAAGAAGGTCCTCTGCGTGATCCAGACCCAGGGCCAGGTGCAGCTGGAGGACCGCTGCAAGGGCGTCGCGACGGGTCTCGGGACGGCCGGCAGCGTGGAGAACATCTACGTCAACGGCACCGACTCCGCCGCGGTGCAGACCACGCTGACGGCGAAGCTGCAGCAGGACAAGTCGATCGACCACGTCATCACCCTGGGCGCGCCGATCGCTCTCGTCGCGGTCCAGTCGCTGAAGGAGGCCGGCAGCACGGCGAAGCTCGCGACGTTCGACACCAACGCCGAGCTCGTGGCGGCCGTCAAGAGCGGGGCCGTCGAGTGGGCGGTGGACCAGCAGCCGTACCTGCAGGGCTACGAGGCGATCGACTCCCTGTGGCTGTACCTCAACAACGCCAACACCATCGGTGGTGGCCAGGCCACGCTGACGGGCCCGGCCTTCGTCGACAGCTCGAACATCGACGCCGTCTCCAAGTACGCGCAGGCCGGCACCCGCTGACCCGCTGAGCGCAGCACGACCACGACGAGGGTCGCCACCCGGGAGACCGGGTGGCGGCCCTCGCCCACGACGGGAGGGGCAGGTAGGTGGACAGCATCCGCTGGGGTGTCCTCGGGACGTCCGGCATCGCGCGCCAGGTGGTGACCGCGACCCGTGAGGACGGTGACGCGACGCCGACGCGGTTCGTCGCGGTCGGGGGGCGGGAGCCTCGACGCACAGCCGCCTACGCGCAGCAGCTCGGCCTCGTCGCCCGCAGCTACGAGGGCCTGCTGGCCGATCCGGACGTCGACGCCGTCTACGTGACGCTGCCCGTCGCACTGCACGTCGAGTGGACCCTGCGGGCGTTGCGTGCCGGCAAGCACGTGCTGTGCGAGAAGCCGCTGGCCACCAGCGAGCGGGACGCGGTCCGCTGCTTCGACGCCGCCGAGCGGGCGGGCCGCACCCTCGTGGAGGGGTACATGCACCGGCTGCACCCGCGGACCTCGCTGGTCCGGCGGCTGGTGGCCGGGGGTGCCGTCGGCGACGTGACGCACGTGCGCGCCGTGCTCAGCGTCAGCGTGCCGGCGACCGACATCCGTCGGTCCGGCCCGCTCGGAGGCGGCGCCCACCTGGACCTCGGTGGCTACTGCGTCAGCGCCGTGCGCATGTTCGCCGGTGAACCCGACCGCGTGCACGCCGAGCAGGTCGCCGATCCGGTGGCCGCCGCCCGCGGTGAGGACGTCGACCTCCGCCTCGCGGCGACCCTGCGGACCACGGCCGGGGTCTTCGGCCAGTTCGACGTGGGTCTCGACCTCCCCCGCCGGGACGAGCTCGTCGTCGTCGGCACCGAGGGCGTGCTGTCGGTGCCCGACCCCTGGCTCTGCCGTCCGCCGACCGTCGAGCTCGTCCGGGACGGTCGCACCGAGTCGGTGCCCGTCGACCCGTTGGGGGAGCTCGGGCTGACCGGAGAGGAGTCCGACCCCTACCGGCTGGAGTTCCGCACCGTCTCGCAGGCGCTCCTGGCCGGCTCCGAGCTGGAGTTCGGCCGTGCCGACGCCCTGGGACAGGCCCGGGTGCTGGCCGCGGTCGGGCAGGCCAGGCGGGGAGTCCCCGTGGAGGTCGTCCCTGCGCTGCAGGAGGCTGAGCGGTGATCGGTGCGGTGCGCGTCGGGCCGGGTCGGTCCGGAGGGTGGCGACGCCCGGCCCGCTGTGCTCAGCCCGCAGCGGAGGAGGCCGGTCCGCTCGTCGAGCGGAGCACCAGGCGAGCTGCGGAGAGACGCTCGCGCGGCGTGGCTGCCCCCGAGAGGCCGTCGCTGCGCTCGCGCAGCACGGCGATGGCCCTCGTCGCCAGCGCGTCGACGTCCTGGGCGACGGTCGTCAGCTGGACGTCCGGCGCCGCCGCGATCCGGGATCCGTCGAACCCCACGACGGACACGCGTCCGGGGACGTCGACCCCTGCGGCGCGCAGCGTCTGCAGCACCCCCACCGCACACAGGTCGTTGCTCGCCAGGACGGCTGAAGGCAGCGGTTCGTCGGCCGCCAGCAGCTCCCGCGCCGCGTTGGCGCCGTCGAGCTGGGTGAAACCGGCGGGAAGCACCCTCCTGGAGGCGGCGAGTCCCCGCTCGGCCATCACCGTGCGGTAGGCGGCGAGCCGGGCGGCGCCCGACTGGTGCCGGGTCGCCGCGAGGCAGGCGATGCGCTGGTGACCTCCCGCGACCAGGTGGTCGACGGCTTGTCTGATCCCGTCCTCCTCGTCCGTGCGCACCACGTCGACCCCGGCGCCGTCGTGGTGACCGACGAGCACCAGGGGGATCTGCCGGTCCTGCGCGGCGAAAACGTCCGGCGGTGTGCTCGCCCCGAAGACGAGGATCCCGGCCACCCGGGAGCCCAGGAGCGTGGCGAGCGCCCGTTCCTGCGTGCGCGAGGGGGTCGCCGCGCTCAGCAGCAGTTCGTGCTGCGAGGGCTCCGCGGCTCGGTAGCAGGCGTCGAGCAGGTCCGCGTGGAAGTCGTCACGGACGTCGAACACGACGCCCAGCAGGTACGTGCGTCCGGTGCGCAGCGAGCGGGCGGAGTCGTCGCGCACGTACCCGAGGTCTGCCGCCGCGCGCAGCACGCGCTCTCGCGTCCCGGGGCCGGCGCCGGGTGCTCCGCGCAGCACGATGCTGACCAGCGCGCGGGAGACCCCGGCACGGGCGGCGACGTCGCTCATGGAGGGTCTCCGGGTCGACGTCACGCGAGCAGGGTAGACCTTGACGGCTAGATCGATCTAGTAGACGCTGGCCCGACGGGCCACCGGCGGCCCGGACCTGAGGGAGGAGATCGCATGCTGAACGTCGCCGTCGTCGGCGCGGGGATGGCCGGGCGCAGCCACGCCAACGGCTACCGGCAGGCGTCCACCGTGTTCGGCCCCGATCTGCCCGAGGTCCGCCTCGTGGCCGTCGCCGACGCGAACCTGCCCCTGGCGCAGGAGACGGCGCGCCGCTACGGCTACCAGCGGGCCGTCGGCAGCTGGCAGGAGGTCGCGGCGGACCCCTCGATCCACGTCGTGTCCGTCGTCGTGGGCAACACGCTGCACCGCGAGGTCGTCCAGGGCCTGCTGGCCGCCGGCAAGCACGTCCTGTGCGAGAAGCCCCTCGCCGGATCGCTGGCCGACGCCGAGGCCATGGTGGAGCTCGCGGAGAAGGCCGCCGTCGCCGGCCAGGTGACCGGTGTCGGCTACTCCTACCGCCGGGCGCCCGCCTTCGCCGCCCTGGCGCAGCGGGTCGCCGACGGCGGCCTGGGCACCGTCTCGTCCCTGACGGGCCACTACTGGTGCGACTACTCCTGCGACCCGGGAGCGCCCTGGACGTGGCGCTACGGCGGCGGCCCCGGGACGGGAGCCGTCGGCGACCTCGGGTCCCACACCATCGACTTGGCGGAACTGCTGTGCGGCCGGGTGGAGCTCGTCTCCGGGGCGCAGCTGTCGACGGTGGTCGGCGAGCGGCCGCTGCCTGTCGGGGCCACCGTCGGGCACCGGGTCGGCGCCGTCTCCGAGGAGACCCGGCCGGTCGACAACGAGGACGTCGCGGCGTTCACCGTCCGGTTCGCCGGCGGTGCCGTCGGCTCGTTCTCCTTCTCCCGCGTCGCCTTCGGCTTCGCCAACGGTCAGGGGCTCGACGTCTCCGGCACCTCGGGACGCGCGAGCATCGACTTCCAGCGCCCTGCCGAGTACCTCCTGGACGACGACCAGCCCGGCGCCGGTTCACGCGGACCGCGGTCGGTCGTCGCCGGTCCGCTGTTCCCGGGGTACGAGGGAGGTCTGCCCACGGACGCCCCCGGACTGTCCTACGGCTACTCCGACCTCTTCGTCTGGCAGGCCAGGGCGTTCCTCGACCAGGTCGCCGGGGTCGAGTCCCCGGTCCCCGCCTGCGCGAGCTTCGCCGACGGCCTGCACACCCTGCGCGTCATCGACGCCGTCGCCACCTCCGCCCGCTCGGGCGGAGCCCCCGTGGAGGTGAACTCCTGATGGAACTGGGCCTGCTGACCGACAGCCTCGGCGAGCTGCCGCTGACCGACGCCCTGGACGTCGCCGCCCAGCTGGGCATCGACACCGTCGAGATCGCGCTGGGGGGTTGGTCGCCGGCCCCGCACGCGGACCTCGACCGGCTGCTCGGCGACGCCGGCGCCCGGCGCCGGCTGGCGCAGGACGTGCGGACCCGGGGCCTGCGGCTGGAGGCGTTCAACGCCAGCGGGAACCCGCTGCACCCGCTGGAGGGCGCGGCCGACGACCGGGTCGTGCGCGGCGCCCTGCAGCTCGCGGAGGAGCTAGGCGTCTCGACCCTCGTGCTCATGTCGGGCCTGCCGGCGGGGCCGGGGGACTCGTTCCCCGCGTGGATCACGACCGTCTGGCCCGAGGAGAACCTCCGGCTGCTGGAGCACCAGTGGACGGTGGCCGAGGACTACTGGGGCGTCCTGGCCGAGGAGGCCCGCCGTCGCGGTGTGCGCCTCGCCGTGGAGATGCACGCCAACCAGCTCGTGTTCAACGTCCCGAGCCTGCTGCGGTTGCGCGCCGCGGCCGGCGACACCGTCGGCGTGAACCTCGACCCCAGCCACCTGTTCTGGATGGGAGCCGATCCGCTCGCCGCCGCCGCCGCGCTCGAGGGCACGATCCACCACGTCCACGCCAAGGACACCCGGATCTCCGAGGACGTCGCGTCGGTGACCTCGCGGCTGGAACCGGTCTCCAACGACCTCGTCGACCGGCGGGCGTGGAACTACGTCGCCGTCGGTGCCGGACACGACGCCGACTGGTGGCGGCGGTTCCTCGACGCGCTCCGGGCCGCCGGCTACGACGGACCGGTGTCGATCGAGAACGAGGACTACTCCCTCTCCCAGCGGGAGTCCGTGGCCCTCGCCGCCCGCACCCTCACCGCTGCCCGGAGGTCGGCTCCGAGAACGGGTGCCCGGTGACGGACGTCCCCGACTTCCTGCCGGGACCCCGGCGTCCAGACCCCCGGTCGGTGCCGGTGCTGAGGTGGGGGGTGCTCGGGACCGGCTGGATCGCGGGGCGCTTCGTCAGGTCGCTGCACGAGCACACCGACCAGCGGGTCGTCGCCGTGGGATCCCGCACCCGGGCGGGAGCCGACCGGTTCGCGGCGGCCACGGGGGTCGCCACCGCGCACGGCTCCCACGAGGCGCTCGTGGCGGACCCCGGCGTCGACGTCGTCTACGTGGCCACCCCGCACCAGAACCACCGCGCCGCCGCGCTGCTGGCCGTCTCGGCCGGCAAGCACGTCCTCGTCGAGAAGCCCCTGGGTCTGGACGCGGGCGAAGCCGCTGAGGTCCTCGCCGCCGCGGCGGCGGCCCGGGTCGCCTGCGTCGAGGCGCTCTGGACGGTGTTCCTGCCGCGCTTCGACGTCGTGCGGCAGGTGCTCGAGGCGGGGTGGCTGGGCGACGTCCGCACGGTCCTGGCCGACCACGGCGAGCGCTTCGACGCACCGCACCGCATCCTCGACCCCGCGATGGCCGGTGGTTCGCTGCTGGACCTCGGGTCCTACCTGACGTGGCTGGCCACCTGGGTGCTGGGACCCGCGCTCACGGTCTGCGCGACGGGGGAGACGACACCGTCGGGCGTCAACGGCCAGGCTGCGGCCGTGCTCACCCACGCCGGTGGCGCCGTCAGCGCCCTGCACACGAGCATCCTCTCCCGCACGCCCACCACGGCGACGATCGCCGGCACCGCGGGGACGCTGCACCTGCCGGGTTCCTTCTTCATGCCCGGTGACGTCGTGCTCACGGCCGCCGACGGTCGCCGCACGACGACCTGGCTCGAGCCGCGACCGGTCGGACACGCCGCGCTCTTCCACTCGGCCGTGGAACTGGCCCTGCGCGTGGGCCACGGTGCCCTCGAGAGTCCGCTGCACCCGTCCGCCGCCGTGCTGGCGAGCCTGGGTGCGCTCGACGGGATCACCCGTCAGGTCGGGATCGACTACGCAGCCGCCCGTTGAACCGAGAGGAGCAGACCATGTGGGCCGTCGCCCTGAACGGTGCCCGAGAGCCGGAACTGGTGCAGCGGCCGGTGCCGACGCCGGGTCGCGGCGAGGTCCTCGTGCGTCCGCACTGCTGCGGCATCTGCGGCAGCGACCTCCACGCGCGCGAGAACCCCCTGTACCGGACCGGCGTGGTGCTCGGCCACGAGTTCACCGGCGAGGTCGTCGAGGTCGGTGCGGGCGTGTCCGGCTGGGCGCCGGGCGAGCTCGTGGTGGTCAACCCGAACGGCCACGTGTGCGGGCACTGCTCCGCGTGTCGGGCGGGCCGGGTCAACCTGTGCATGGTCGCGACCGTGGAGAACCCCGCGGGAGTGGCCCGCGACGGCGGCATGGGGCAGTTCGTCGCCCTGCACACCGACTACCTGCGGAGGCTGCCGGAGGGGACGGACACCCGGCGCGCCGCCTGGACCGAACCGCTGGCCGTGGCGGTGCGCGCGGTCCGCACGTCCCGGGTGAGCATCGGGGACCGCGTCGCGGTCATCGGCGGTGGGCCGATCGGGCAGCTGGTGCTGCAGGTCCTGCGCCGGGCCGGGATGGGCCACGTCAGCCTCGTCGAACCCTCGCCGTTCCGGCGCCGCACGGGTGAGGCGCTGGGGGCGGACCTGGCGCTCACCCCCGAGGAGGCCCGGTCGGGGCTGACCGCGGGAGGGTTCCCCCCGGTGGACCACGTGTTCGAGTGCTCCGGTCACCCGACCGCGGTCCAGCTCGCCGTCGACCTCGTCGCGGGTGGAGGCAGCGTCCGGCTGGTGGGCATGTCACCCACCCCGGTGGCGTTCGACCCCGTCACGGCGCTGACGAAGGAGGTGGCCATCCTCACCGGGTTCATCTACGTCGGGGAGTTCGCCCAGGCGATCGACCTGCTGACCTCGGGGGCGGTGGACGTCGACCGGCTGACCACCTCCGTCGTCGAGCTCGATCAGCACGGCGACGCGTTCGCGGCCCTGCGGCAGCCGGAGTCGAGCATGAAGGTGCTCATCGACACCCGGGCACCCGTCACCACCTCGCGGTGACGCGGGTCAGGGTTCGAGCAGGAAGACCTGGGGCACCTCCCTGCGTTCACAACAGGGCGACGGCTCGGCCGGCCACCTGTCCCGGCGCGAGCAGCCCGAGGTGCTCGGGGATCTGCGCGAACGTGATCGGCACAGTCCTGGACACCAGTCCACCGGAGGACGTGAGGTCCGGCACCGCGGCGCACTCGCTCTCCTCGCCGTCGGAGGCAACCACGACCGTCAGTTCCTCGAGGATGGGCCTCTGCGTCGAGATGGTCGCCTCCTCGCGTGCCGTGCCGATCTGCACGACGCGGCCCCGGGGTCGGACGGCGTCGACGGCGGAGGCCGTCGTGGTTCCGGGACCGGCGACGTCGATGATCACGTCCAGCCGTTCGTCGGCGACGTCGTGGACGTCGGTGGCGATGCCCTCGGAACCGAGTCACGCGCTGCAGGCCAGGCGGTCTCGTTGACGCCGGCGATCCAGACCTCCGCCCCGACGGCCAGCGCGATCTGCGCCCCCAGGGCCGATCGGCGGGTCGAACGACGCGGTCCCGCGCCGCGGTCGAGGCCGTCCGGCCGTCTCCTCGCACCACGAGATCGAGGTCGCCGCGATGCGGCTCTTCCTGCGCGAGGGGTACGCCGCCGCCACCATCCCGCTGATCGCGACGCTTGCGCCGTGAGCCGCCGTCGACGAGGACGGAGCCTGGCTGGACTGCTCCCGCGTCTCGGACGGCACTCCTGAACTCGCCGGGGAGGAGGCGCACCACTGGATGGGCTGGGCTCGTCACGGACTTCGTCGCCCGCTCCCGCGGGGGCTTCGGTGCGGTGCTGCTACACCGCTTCGCGGTGCCTCCAGTCGACCTACCTGGCTGTGCTGCGCCGGTGGGCCGCCCTCGAGGGCTCCGGTGCGCACCAGTTGCCGCAGCTGCACACGCAGCTCACCGCTGTCGGTGAGGCTCTCAGTGCGCTCCCGGACCGGGACGGCACCGACGGCACCGCCGGGTACGCGTCCCGGCTCTGACCTCGTCCACAGGGCTCCGGACCGTCTCCGGGAGGTGGGCCGTGGTCAGCGGCGACGTGAGTCGGCACGAAGGCGGAGATCCGAGCACCGGAGAGCCGGCCGCTCACGGCGACAGCGAGCACGTGTGCCCGCCGCGACCGGCGGATCCTGCTCCGGGGACGTGCCGCTCGGAGCCGGTGGCAACGGTGCCACCGGCTCCGAGCGGGGCGTCGTGCACCGGCTCAGACGCCGGCGGCCTGTTCCGCGGCCTTCAACACCTCGCTGGCGACCTGGAGACCCTCGATCCGGCCGAGGGACACGTCCTCGTGCTCGATGTTCACGAGCATCTCCGGGTCGACCTCGTGCAGGGCGGTGAGGAACTCGGTCCAGAACGCGACGTCGTGGCCACGGCCGAGGGCGACGAAGTCCCACGCGGACTCCTGCGGCCACTCGTTCACCCACTCGTCGCCGCCGAGGTTGACGCGCCCCTCGTCCGGCGACAGGCGCCGGAAGCGGTTGTCGAGGACGCCGTAGACGGCCGCCGCGGGGTTGACGCGGACGTCCTTCGCCGCCGCGTGCACGACCAGCGGTCCCAGGTCCCGCACCACCGCGACAGGATCCATCTGCTGCCAGAACAGGTGGGAGGCGTCGAGCTCGACCCCGAGGTGCGTCGCCCCGGTGCGTTCGACGAGCTCGCGGATCCCCGCGGGGTTGAAGACGAGGTTCTGCGGGTGCAGCTCCAGGGCCACCTTGACGTCGAGGTCGCGCGCCAGCTCGTCGATCTCGCGCCAGAACGGCGTGGCGACCTCCCACTGGAGGTCCAGGACGTCCAGCGCCGCGGAGTTCCAGGCGTTGACGATCCAGTTCGGCCGCCGGCCGCCGGGCTCGCCGGCGGGCAGGCCGGACATCGTCACGACCCGGTGCTGTCCCAGCCGGTTCGCCAGGCGGATCGAACGGCGGACGTCCTCGGCGTGCCGGCCGCCGATCGCGGGATCGGGGTGCAGGGGGTTGCCGTTGCAGTTGAGTCCGGCGATCTGCACGCCCGTGCCCTCGAAGACGTCGAGGAAGTCGTCGCGTGCGGTGTCGCTCGTGAGGATGTCGTCGAAGGTGGGGATGTGCACCGCGGGCAGGAAACCGCCCGAGTTGAGCTCGATGCCCGTCAGCCCGAGGTCGGCGACGACCGTGAGCGCGTCGGCGAGCGGCCGGTCGTGGAGGATCGCGTTGTAGACGCCGAGTCGCATGTCGTTTCCTTGTCCGGGGTTCGTCGTGGGGGTGGAGTGGTCGGGAGGCGTGCGGTTCAGTCGACCGGGACGAGCTCGCCCGCGCCCTGGGCGGCCGCCGTGACGGCCGCGAGGACGCGGAGGTTGTGCAGGCCGTGCGCCATCGGGGGTACGACGGGCAGGCTCCCGATCGGGGTGCCGACGCCGCCGGCGACCTCGTTGAGCAGGGCGCGGCACTGGTAGACGAAGAAGTCGTTCTGGCCGTGACCGACGCTCGGGAAGTCCATGGCCAGCCCGCCCGCGACGTAGGGGTGGGCGGGACCCACCAGGACCTGGCGGAAGCCGTTGATCTCGGCTGCAGCGCTGGAGTCGGCGAGGGAGAACTCGCCCGGGCGGTTGAGGTCGAAGGCCGCGGCCCCTGATCCCCCGAAGACCTCGAACCCGAGCCCGTTGGGCAGCCCGTGGGCGATGCGCGAGGCGGAGAAGGTGCCCGTCGCGCCGCCGGCGAAGGTGGCGGTGAAGGTGACGAGGTCCTCGTTCTCGACGTCGGCGAGCTCGTCGGAGACCTCGGCCAGACCGTGGCCGACCACGGCGCCCAGGGGCTTGGGACGCCGGGTCGTGACGGTGGACATGACCGTTCCCCGGACGGTCTCCACGGGGCCGCAGAGGAACTCGCCCAGGTCGACGAGGTGGCTGCCGATGTCGGCCAGCGCTCCGGAGCCCGGACCCCCCAGGTACCGCCAGCTGATGGGGGCCCGCGGGTTCTGGGCGTAGTCGCACCAGTAGTGGCCGTTGAAGTGGCGGACCTCGCCGAGGTGGCCCTTCACGATCTGCTCGCGGACCGCGTTGATCGCGGGGGAGCGGCGGAAGGTGAACCCGACGGCCGCGACCTGGTCCGGATGGGCGGCGGCCGCGGCCACCATCGCTTCCGCGTCGGCCACGTCGGGCGCCAGCGGCTTCTCGCACAGGACGTGCTTGCCTGCGGCGAGGAGCCCCTCGACGATCTCGCGGTGCAGGTGGTTGGCCACCACGACGCTCACGACGTCCACGTCGCCGGCCGCGGCGACGGCCTGCCAGGAGGTCTCGGCGCGCTCGTAGCCGTAGCGCCGGGCGGCGCTCGCGGCGAACGGCTCGTGCGCGTCGACGACGCTGACCAGGCGCACGGGCGGCAGGGCGTCGCCCCAGGCGGGCCCGGCCAGCGTCGAGGCGGTGCGGTAGCCGGCGACGTGCGCGCGGCCGGCCATGCCGGCGCCGATCACGGCGACGCCGAGAGACTTCTGAGAAGACATCATCGTCCTTTTCGAACCGGTTCGAGGGGTGTCGGTAGCATCCTTTCGCGACGGGGTGGTGTCAAGGGCGGGGGGAGCGGACGTGCCGGGTCGACCGACGATCAAGGACGTGGCGGCGCGTGCCGGGGTGTCGAAGGGCATGGTGTCCCTGGCGCTGCGCGGGGCCCCCGGCCCGAGCGTGCAGACCGCGGCCCGCGTCCTCGCGGCGGCCGAGGAGCTCGGCTACCGCGCCGACCGCGCGGCCAGCTCGCTCGCGCTGCGCCGCACGCGCCTGCTCGGCGTGACGATGTCCGTGCGCAACGCCTTCCACGCCGAGCTGGTGGAGGAGCTGCAGGCCGTCGCCGAGGACGCCGGCTACGAGGTCGTCCTGGCTGCCGTGACCCGCACGCGCGGCGAACGGGCCGCCGTCGAGACCTTGCTGGACTCCCGGTGCGAGGCGGTGCTGCTGCTGGGCCCGGAGCTGTCGGCCGTGGAGCTCGCCGAGCTCGACGTCCGCACGCCCGTCGTCGTGATCGGCCGGCGGACCGGGCGCGACGACCTCGACGTGGTCCGCGTCGGCGACGACGCCGGGGTGGCCCTGGCCGTCGACCACCTCGTCGGGCTCGGCCACCGCGACCTGCTGCACGTCACCGGTGGGCCCGGGGAGATCGCGCGCGACCGCCGCGAGGGGTTCCTGCAGGCGGTGGCGCGCCACGGGCTCGCGGACCGCGCGCGCATCGTCGAGGGGGAGTTCTCCGAGGAGGCGGGCCAGGAGGCCGCGGCGGCCCTGCTGGCGGGCGGGTGGCCGACGACGGGCGTCGTGGCCGCCAACGACCGGATCGCGCTCGGGGTGCTCGACACCTTCGCCCGGGCGGGACAGGCCGTGCCCCAGCGGTTCTCGGTGGTCGGCTACGACGACAGCTTGCTCGCGCAGCTGACCCACGTGCAGCTCACGTCGATCAGCCAGCAGCCGGTCGAGCAGGCCCGTCAGGCCGTGCGAGCCGCGCTGGAGCGGCTCGACGCCGGGCGCACCGGGCAACGGGACGTCGTGCTCGCGCCCCGGCTGGTCGTGCGCCGGACGAGCGGCCCAGCGCCCTCGGCGTGACGCGGTCGGCACCTCGGAGTGTGTCACCATGTCAGGACAAACTCTCGAGGAGGACCCGTGCCCCTGCTCCGCTTCGACCTCGTCGCCGGCCGCTCCCCGCAGGCCCTGACCGCCCTGCTCGACGCCGCCCACGCGGTCGTGGTCGAGGCGTTCGAGGTACCGGAGGGCGATCGCTACCAGGTCGTGCACCAGCACCCCGCCGGCGAGCTGGTCGTGCGGGACACCGGCCTCGGCATCCCCCGCACCGACGACGTCGTCCTGCTCCAGGTCACCAGCCGACCCCGTTCGCGCGAGCGGAAGGAGCGCTTCTACGCCCTGCTGGTCGAGCGCCTGCTGCGCGACTGCGGGACGGCGCCGAGCGACGTCGTCGTCAGCATCACGGAGAACTCCGACGAGGACTGGTCGTTCGGGCACGGCCGCGCGCAGTTCCTCACCGGCGAGCTCTGAGGCGCGCCGCGCATCCTCGCGGCACAGTGGGCCCGTGATCGAGCCCACCGTCTGCTTCACCCTCGTCCACCCCGAGGGCTCCCCGGCCGAGCAGGACTTCCTCACCGGCGGCCGCGAGGTCCTCACCGCCGTCCCGGGCGTGCAGGACTTCACCGTCAGCCGCCAGGTCAGGTCGGGGAGCCCGTCCCTCTTCCGCTTCGCGATGCGCTTCGCCGACGAGGCCGCCTACCGCGCCGACGACGAGCACCCCGCGCACCGCGGCTTCGTCGAGCAGCGCTGGGCCGTCGAGGTCGCCGACTTCCAGGAGTTCGACCCCCCCGCCTGGTGACGAGGCCGGCCCGTCCGGCTGCGTCTCGGGCCTGCTGGAGCTGTCACCACGTGCACGGTGGAGCGGCCGCTTCCGGCACGCTGCGGCAGTCCTCCAGTCCTTCCCGCTCAGCGTGGACCCGTCCGGCGGCTGGTCCGCGGGCCTCGACGTCCAGGCGGCCGAGGGGTTCGCCGACCACGGCAACCTCGCCACGGACCTGACGGACGTGCTCCTCGCCCTGGGGGAGGCGGCCAGGGAGCGTGGGCGCGGAATCGTCCTGCTCCTGGACGAGGTCCAGTTCCTCAGCAAGCAGCAGCTCGAGGCGCTGATCCAGGCGTTGCACGAGATGGTGCAGCGCAAGCTGCCCATCACCACGGTCGGTGCCGGTCTGCCGCAGATCGCCGAACTGGCTGGTGACGCCACGTCCTACGCCGAGCGGTTGTCCACGTTCCCGGAGGTCGGCGACCTCTCGGACGCTGACGCCAGGGCGGCGCTGCGCGACCGGCTCGCGAGGAAGGCGTCAGCTGCACCGCGAGCGCGCTCGATCGAGCGGTCGACATCACCGGCGGCTACCCCTGCTTCGTCCGGGAACTGGGGTGCGCGGTGTGGACGGTGGCCGTCCACCTCGACCGTGCGACGGACCTGCAGCGTGCCTACCTGCAGGCCATGGCCCAACTCGGGCCTGCCGCGCAGAAGGCGTCCGGTGTCGCCGACGTCATGGGGCGTGCCTCGACCGACCTGGGCCCGACGCGAGCCGAGCTGATCAACAGGGGACTGCTGTGGACGCCTCAGCACGACTACGCCGCCTTCACCGTTCCCCACGTCGACCGCTTCCTCCTGCGGGCGATCCCCAGGCTCGACGTACCGGCACGCCGTCCCCGCGGCCGGCGCTCCTCGGGCGAGTAGCCCCGGCCGTCGCCGTTGTGCGACGCTCGGCCGGCACGCA
>Ga0160427_10000905_pt1 | contig 18083 bp, 14 predicted proteins | sample SolpanmetagenomL_FD_108194 | JGI IMG/M metagenome (GOLD analysis project Ga0160427, IMG submission 108194) | Solar panel surface microbial communities from Lawrence Berkeley National Laboratory, California, USA - L | ecosystem: Engineered > Built environment > Solar panel > Unclassified ...
GACTTGCCGACGGCGCGCGCAGGCGAGGCCCTCGTAACGAAGTCGGACAGGGGAGCAGGCGCGACGGCCGGCTTGGGGATCCGGGGGTCATCGGGCGGGTAAGAATGGGCAAGCCCTTGCGACATCGAGAGACTCTAGCGGGCCACACTCGATTAAGGCAAGCAAGCTAACACGACGTAATGCAAAAAGGGCGGATATCTAACAAGCAATATTACCTCCGAGAATCGGGCTTACCGGAGGTAATCGCTTGCTCATCGCACGACCATCAGCGACGCTGCGCCGCCATGGTTATCCCGCCCTCACGCCCTGCCCTGCCCCCGTCCAGCGCCGAAACTCCGCCCGCCGCTGACCACGACGCCGCAGCGGTGGTCGTAGTCACCGACCACGAAGTCCAGCAGGCCCGCGGCTACGTCGAAGCCAGCCGCGCCACTGCCACCCGCCGGGCCTATGCCGGCGACTGGCGGCGCTTCGAGGCCTGGTGCCACGCGCGGGCCACCCCTGCCCTGCCCGCCGCCCCAGCCCTGGTCGCCGTCTACCTCTCGAGCCTTGCCGCCGGTGGGCTGGCGCCCCCCTCCATCGCCCGGGCGCTCGCCGCCATCGCCCACTACCACCGGCAAGCCCGGCTGATCCCGCCACATCGCACCGACGGCGGCAGCGTCGTCACCGACGTGCTCGCCGGCATCCGCCGCTCACGCGTGCGCGGGCCCGACCGCAAGGCCGCCGCCGACGCCGACGTGATCATGCAGCTGCTGTGGTCGATCGAGGGCGACGGGCTGGCGGCACTCCGCGATCGCGCCGTGATCGCCTTCGGCATGGCGCTCGCCGCCCGGCGCTCCGAGCTGGTGGCACTCGATATGGCCGACCTCGCCTGGGAGGAGAAAGGGCTGCGCGTCACCATCCGCCGCTCGAAGACCGACCAGGACGGCGAGGGTGCCATCGTTGCCGTGCCGGAGGGACGCAGGCTCACCCCCCTCACCCATCTGCGCCTCTGGATCGCGGCCGCCGGCATCATCGAAGGCCCGGTGTTCCGGCCGCTGTGGAAAGGCGGCCGCGTGCGCTCTACCCGGTTGTCCGACCATGCCGTCGCCCGCATCGTGCAGGCACGCGCCTTGGCGGCCGGGCTCGATCCCGCGCGCTATGCCGGGCACTCGCTGCGGGCGGGCTTCGTGACGGCAGCCGCCAGGGCCGGCTCGGACGTCTGGAAGATCCAGCAGGTCAGCCGGCACAAGTCCATGCAGGTGCTCGCCGGATACGTTCGCGATGCCAGGCTGTTCGAGGATCATGCCGGCGACGGCTTCCTGTAAAGGAGTCCTGCAAGCAACACCTTCGCTGCGACTCGGAGACAGCGAAATCTTGGCTGGCTGACCGATGCAAAGGGTACAGCGATGCGCCCGGTACGCCAAAACGATGCGTTCGGTACGCGCGACTCCGTATAAACCGATGCGAAAGGTACGCACAGTCCCATCGGAACCGATGATCGGGGTACGATACCTAAGATTCTCTTCCGAAGAAGATCCGTAGGCTGGACCAATTTTCGAATTTCAGATGAAAGTGGTAGCACTTATGCAAATCGGACCCTGATGAGACGTCCGGAACGGAGAATGGCGCGATGTCACGCACAGCCCTCGGACACAAGGTCCATTCGATTCTGGTGACAGAAGGTCCGGACGCCGCTCGCGCCATGGCTGAGACCATCGGCCACCCCGACCTGTTCGATCGCGTCAACGCCGTCGCCAGTGAGAGCCCGACGCCATCCTTCCTCCATTCCGCCCTGTGTGCCATGTCGTTGCCGATCCGCCGGCCGGCAGACGACCAGGCGCCCATCATCCGCCAAGACGGGCAGTATACGCTGGCAATTACCCCCCGGCCTGTCCTGCTCGCCGCCGATGCGCCCAACCGGCTGGTGACCTTGGGGGTGCCCTACGGCGCATTGCCGCGGCTAATCCTGATCCACATCATGTCAAAGGCGGTGCGCAGCCGGTCGCGTCAGGTCCATCTCGGCGAGACCTTCACGGAATGGCTGCGGCATATGGGATATCGCACCATCTCCTACGGTCCCAGGGGATCCGCCACCCTGGTCCGGCAGCAGCTTGACCGGCTGCTCGCCTGCGAATGGATGATCCGCTGGGACGGCAAGCGGGAGGACGGCGCCAAGGAGTTCGGCTTCAAGGAGATCAAGCTCTCCAACGAGTATACGGGATTCGACGGCAAGACTGGCACCTTTGCCCGGGAGATCAGGCTGACGGAGGGGTTCTTCGAGCACCTGTCCGATCACGCCGTGCCGCTCGACGAGAACGCCATCCGGCAGCTTCGTGAGAGCCCGACGGCCCTCGACCTCTACACCTGGCTCGCCTACCGGCTGCCTCGGCTGAGCACGCGCCGGCCGACGACTTTGAACTGGCAGCAGCTTGCCGTGCACTTCGGCAATGACGGCAACCACATCCGCAAGTTCCGGCAGACCGTGCGGGACGCCTGGGAGAGGCAGGTCTCCGCGGTCTATCCCGAAGCCCGGGCCGACTTCGACTCAACGGTGATCCGCCTCTATCCTTCGCCGGCTCCGCTGAGCCGGACGGTGGTTAAGGGGGCTGACCTTCGGCTCGTCGCCGCGACGGCGCCCGGCCCCGACATGCAACCGGCTGCGACCGATGCGAACGGTACGGCGCCCGACTACCTGTCGGTCCTGCGCAGCAGGCTGACGCCGGCCGAGGCGTGGGCCTGGCTGCTGGATGCGCAGTTCGAGGCCGGGCCGGACGGCGCGGTGCTGCGTCTGCCGACAGCCTTCGCCGCCAGCTGGGTGCGCAGCCGTTATCTGTCAGCCCTTGAGGGTGCGGCCACAGTCTGCGGCCTGGTGGCGCCGCCTGAGATTTGCGGCCCCGCCGTTAAGGCCGGCGCATGACCGGCCGCACCAAGCCGGCCTCCGGAATGCGTCGTCTGGCAAGCCCTCCGGCCCTGCCCGGCAGCGAGACCATCGCTGAGCTCTACGACCGGTCGCTGGATGTGCTGTCATCGCTGCGGCAGCAGGGTATGTCCGATGCCGACCACCACCGGCCGCCGCGACACCCCATCACGCGGGCGGCCGAGATGGTGGGCCGGACCTCCGCCGCGATCCGGGAGGCGGAGAAGGACGGGCGGTTGCCGAGCGTGGACCGGAGCGCCAACGGTCGCCGGGTCGGCTACACCCTGCACGAGGTGAACCACATGCGGGACGTGTTCGGCACCCGGCCGTGGCGGCAGCCCGGTGACCCGCTGTCGATCATCGCGGTGCAGAATTTCAAGGGCGGTGTCGGCAAGTCGACCGTGTCCGTCCACCTGGCGCAGTTCCTGGCCATGCGCGGCTACCGGGTCTGCCTGATCGACTGCGACAGCCAGGGATCGTCCACGGCGATGTTCGGCATGATCCCCGACCTCGATGTGGCGGAGGAGGACACGCTCTATCCTTTCATCCGCAACGGCGAGATGACCAGCCTGGAATACGCGGTGCGCCCGACCCAGTGGGACGGCCTCTATCTGGTGCCCGCCAACCTCCGCCTCTACTCGGCGGAGTATGAGCTCGCGGCCCGGATCGCGCAGTCGGAACCCGCTTTGCTGAACCGGATCGCCGAGGGTGTGGCGTCGATCGGCGACCACTTCGACGTTGTCATCATGGACCCGCCGCCGGCGCTGGGCACGATCTCCCTGTCGGTCATGCGGGCGGCAAACGCCTTGCTGGTGCCGGTGCCGCCGACGGTAGTGGACTTCACCTCGACGGCCAGCTTCTTCGCCATGCTGCATGAGACGATCGGGGTGCTCAACGATCGCGGCTTCCCGGTCGACCTGCGATGGATCCGCATGCTGGCCACGCGCGCGGATGAGGGCAAGTCGATGCAGAGGGAGCTGCTGGGCATGATGCGCCGGGTGTTCGGCGTTTCCATGCTGAGGACCACGCTGAAAGACAGCGCCGAGATCGACAATGCCTCGGCCCGGATGATGACGGTCTATGACCTGGAGGGTCCGGTCACCTCGCGGGAAACCTACCAGCGCTGCATGACCTACCTGAACGGCGTCAATTCCGAGGTCGAGCAGCTGGTGCGGATGACCTGGCCCAGCCAGACAGCGCAGCTTCGGGCTGAAGGCGTGTTGTGACCAGATTCTTGCAGGCCTGCAAATCAACTGCAACCCATTGGGAACATGCATAAAATGGCTGCAAAAGGCAATCGCGGCTTTGCTGACTCGATCGCGCCCGATGAAACGCGGGCCACGGCCTCGCGCCTGCCGCCGCGCACCGGGATCCTGTCGGGGCGGGAGAACCGGCTGGCGGCCCTCGCCTCGGGCTCGGCGGTGTCGCGCCTGCAGGAGCTCATCGATCCCGCGCGCTGCCGGATCTGGGAACACCACAACCGCGACTATGCAGCCCTGAGCGAAACGGTGTGCCGGGACCTGGTGGACAGCTTGCGGGCTCAGGGCCGGCAGGAGGTCCCGGCCATCGTCCGCCGCGTGCTGGGGGACCCGTCGCATGACTACGAGGTGATCTGCGGCGCCCGGCGGCACTGGTCGGTCACCTGGCTACGCGGGCACGGCTATCCGGATTTCCGGTTCCTGATCGAGCCGCGGGAGCTCTCGGACGAAGAAGCCTTCCGGATCTCGGATCTCGAAAACCGGTCGCGCAAGGACCTGTCAGACTACGAGCGCGCGGTGGACTACGCGCGCGCCGTGTCGAGCTACTACAACGGCAACCAGGGCCGCATGGCCGAGCGGCTGCAGGTGTCGCAGAGCTGGCTGAGCCGCTACCTCGAACTCGCCCGGCTGCCGGCGGAGGTGATCGCGGCCTTCGGCGCACCCCAGGCGCTGGGGATCAGCCACGCCGCCCGGCTGGCGCCGCTGCTCCGGGCGCCGGTGTCACGCGGGCGCCTGCTGACGATCAGCGAGGCGCTGGCGGCGTCGCAGCGGGAACGGCGCAACGCGGGCGACGTGCCGCTGACCGCCGCGGAGGTCATGAAGCAGCTGACCGCGAAACCTCGGCCCGGTGCCAGGCCCAAGATGTCGTTCGACCACAAGGACGAGCAGGGCCGGACGATGCTGCAGGTCGACCAGGGCAGGGGAGGCGGCGTGACCTTGTTCGTGCCTAAGCCCGGCCTGCACGACCGGCGGGACTTGCTGAAGGCGATCGATGCCGCCCTCGCCCGCCTGGCCGACTGAGTCCCGCCCTTCGGGCACGGGCACGTTTATAAGCTCGGGCATAAGCTAGGGCATGAGCTCGGGCGACACGACGGGCTACCGATCTGATCGAGCACGGAACCGGCTTGGGACGGGTCTTTGACGGCACCGGTGGTCCACGCTGCCGCTGTGATCTGTCCGGTGCCGGCGCCTACGGCCCGTGCGATCGCTCAGCCCATTAATGGGACCGCAGCCCGGATGCGGACGCGCCACGTCTCGCGAAGCTCTGCCTTCCAGGCGGCGATCGATGTAGCACAGTCTCGCTCAGTGGTTCCGCAGATTGCCAGAGGGATGTACGCGCTGCCGCAACGCCTGGCGCTCGGCCGGCCTGGAACCTATCATGAACTGTATGGTCGACCAGATCGTCATCACCGAGAAGACCAGCCAGGCCCGGGACATCCGTGACGCGGTGGGCAGCCGGTATGGCGCCATTCTCCCCGCTGAGGGGCATCTGTTCGACCTGGTCGAGCCTGAAGACGTCGAGCCCAGCTGGAAGCGGTGGAGCGCCATCCTGCTGCGCCCCGACGGGCTCTACGCCACCAAGCCCGCCGCCGGCGGCAACAAGGCCTCCAAGCTGCAGGCGATCCGCGAGGCGCTGCACACGGCCAAGCGGGTCTGGCTGGCAACAGACTGCGACCGCGAGGGCCAGCTGATCGGCCAGGAGATCCTCGAGTACTACGGCTATGCCGGAGAGGTGCGCCGGGTGATGTTCACGGCGCAAGATCCGCAAACCATTCGTGAGGCCTTCGCCCAGGCACGGCCGAACAGCGACCACCTCGCGCTCTACCAGGCGGCCGTGGCCCGGCGCCAAGCCGACCAGATCTACAACCTGTCGCTGACCCGCACCGCGACCGTCACTCTGGCCCAGGGCGCCCGCATGGTGATCGGCGTCGGCCGGGTGAAGACGCCGACCATGGCCATCGTCTGCCGGCGTGAGCTGGAGATCCGCGACTTCGTAGTGCAGTCCTACTTCGAGGTGGTGGCGACCGCCACCGTCGCTGCCGGGCAGTTCCGCATGCGCTTCGCCCCCAAGGAGCGCATCGCTTACAGGGCTGCGGCCGAGGCGGTCGCAGCTCTGGCGGAAGGTGCCACCGGACCGCTCTCCGTGAAGGTGGAGGAGAAGCGACAGGCGCCACCCCGGCTGCATGATCTGCCCTCGCTGCAGAAGCTGTGCGCCTCCCGCTTTGGTTGGTCGGCGGCGCACACGCTGGACGTCGCCCAGGCGCTCTACGATGGTCAGGGCAAGAAGATCATCACCTACCCGCGGGCTGAAACCCGCTACCTGCCGGAAAGTCTGATCCCGCAGGTGCCGCAGATCGTCGCTGGGCTGCAAGTGGGCCAGAGCTTCGCGGCGATCCCGGTGCCGGACCCACCGCTGGTCCGGCGCGGCATGTCCGGCACGTTCAGCGACAGGGGGCTGGCCGGCGCCAGCCACCACGCGGTCATCCCGAACCACAACACGATCGGGACCCTCAAGGAGGTCTGGCCGCGGCTGAGCCCCGATGAGCGTCGGCTGTTCGACGTGATCGCCCGCGCCTACCTGGCCGCCATGATGCCGGACTTCCGCTACCGGCAGACCACGGCGCTGCTGGACGTGCAGGGGCATGCGTTCCGCGCCGTCGGCCGGCAGCCGATCGAGCTCGGCTGGCGCGCCGCCTTTCCGGAGTGGCAGCCTGCCGAGGAGAAGGGCGACGAGGCGCAGCTGCTGCCGGTGCTGCGAGACGGGGAGGGGACGGTGCTGTCCGATCCCGTGGTGGAGGACAAAGAGACCCGGCCGCCGCCGCGCTACAACGAGGGCACGCTGATCGACGCCATGCAGAACGCCTGGCGCTTCGTGACGGACGAGACGCTGCGGGAGCGGCTAAAGGATGCCAAGGGCATCGGCACCCCGGCAACCCGCGCTGAGATCATCCGCGGCCTCAAGGCGCAGGAGTTCCTCGTCGCCGAGGGCAAGACCATCGTGCCGACCGAGCGGGGCCTGGCGCTGTTCGACGTGTTGCAGAAGGCAGACCCGGCTCTGGTCGATCCCGGTGTCACCGCGCAGCTGGAGCGGCTGCTGGATGAGGTGCTCGTGGGCGAAACGCATATGATGGGCGCCATCGACGCGGTTTGCGCCCAGGCCTTGCGCATCATCGGCCGGCTGACCGCGCATGCTGCCAGCGGAGCGGCACCGCTCGTCGCCTCGACGGCACTTGGTCCGGTCGGCGCTGATCGTCCACCAACGCCGGCGATGAAGGCCTACGTGATCAGTCTGGCGAAGGGCAGGGGCCTCAAGCCGCCGCGCGGCTATGCCGGCTCAGGTGCCATCTGCCGAACCTTCCTGGACAAGCATGCTGGGCGGAAAGGAGCCACGGGCGACGAACCGGTGGCCCCTCCCACGACACGTGCAACGTCCGCTAAACGGCAGGCAGCCTCCCAACGTCCTGCCCCACCTGCGCCCGCCGTGAAGAACGTCGGCAAGGGTAAACAACGCTCTTCCAAGGGCCGCCCGAAGAACACAACCGCGCCACATTCATCAGCCTCATCTACGGCCGATGCTGCACCGGGCGACACTCGCCTGAACATTCCCTACGGCAACAAGGAAGCCGCGCAGAAGCTTGGCGCTCGGTATCGCGACGGCGCCTGGTATGGACCGGCCGGACTTGATCTTTCGGAGTTCCGGGATCGAGGATGGCTGTAATGCCGCGGGTGGGGGTTTCCGCCCCACCGCTCGCGACCGCCCCCTGAGGCCAGTCCACGGTCGCTGGGTTGGATCGTCAGGCTTACCAGAGAGACCAGAAATTAGGGTGCCGCTCTCAGCCTGGTCAGCCGCCCTGCTGCTGACCACCGTTCCGCCTCCTCGCAAATGACGGTAGTGATGGTGAACTCCCGGCAAGCCGGAACCGGACTGCACGATGCACGTCAACTACGACCACAACGCCGACCTGCCAGGCTGCCGCCCCGACGCGTCCTGACCCCGTTTACCCAGACCTACCAACTGATGCCGGCCCGCAGGAGCGTGAGTTCTACATCGCCGGATTCTGCGACGCCGCGATCGATAAGCGATGGGAGACGTGTCGGCAGGACACTGTCTTACCGTCGCACTGCTGAATTAGGTCTTGCGTGCGGGTTTCACGCAGGCAGTATGCCTTACCTTAATACGTGCGGAGCAACCCATCAGCGACAAGGCTCCTCTGGCTGACCCCACCGAACTGACACTGGATGAAATCCAGTCGGGCTTTGGTTCGGGATTATTCACGTCAGCTGACCTAACTGCAGCGTGTCTTGATCAGATCGCCACTTATAACTCCCGCTACAATGCGATCATTTTCCATAATTCCGAGGCAATGAATGAGGCACGGTCCATAGATCGACGCCGAGTTGCCGGAGAAAAGTTGGGTCCGCTGGCTGGGGTTCCGGTTGTGGTGAAGGATACCATGGACATGGTGGGCTTCCCGACTACGGGAGGCTGGTCATTGCTCTATGGTCCCGCTGGTGGGATCGAGTTGATGCCCCGGATGGATGCTCCGGTGGTGGCGCGTTTGCGTGCGGCAGGAGCCATTATCCTGGGTAAAACCAACGTGCCAGTTCTCAGCGCATCTGGCAGCCATGCCAATGACAGCTGGGCCGGTCCAACGCTGAACGCCGCAGCGCCCATGCTGCTGCCAGGTGGCAGCAGTGCAGGTACGGCGACGGCCGTTGCCGCCAGCATGGCTGTGCTCGGTCTGGCCGAGGAAACCGGAGGTTCAATCCAGAACCCGGCATCCGCGCAGGCCTTGGTCGGCATCAAACCGAGCTTTGGCTTGGTTCCCAACACCGGTGTCATGCCACTGGCCGGCAGCACCCGCGACGTTGTCGGCCCTATTGCCCGATGCGTTCGGGATGCTGCGCTCGCGCTCGATGTCCTCGCCGGCTTCACTGCTGAAGATTCCAAGACGATTGCCAGCATCGGTCATCTGCCCAAGGAAGGCTACGCGGCAGGCCTCAATGCAGAGTCGCTACGTGGCAAACGCTTAGGACTATTCGGACCGGGCTGGCGGGACCAGCCGCTGACGACGGATGCGGCGCAGCTATATCGCCGAGCCTTGGCGGAGCTGGAAACGCGTGGCGCCGTCCTGGTAGCCGATCCGTTCGCCGGGTCGGGCTTCGCGGCAATTAGCTGTCCAGTTGAAGGGCCGGGCTACTACGACGCGCGCGGCGTGGAGTCCGTGCCCTACGATCTCAACAAATATCTCGAGCGGTTCGGACCTGATGCTGCCATACGCGACTATGCCACCTTCGCGGCAGCAACGGTCGAGCAGGACCCTTTCAGCAAGGGCGGCGTCCTCAGCTACATGCACCAGTTGCCGGCCTTCACCGCCTGCCTTGCCGATCCGACCAGGCCGCCACGGCTTGATGAATTTGTCGCGGCGAAAACGGCTTATCTGGATATCTTCGCCACTGTCTTTGCACAGGAGCGGCTCGACGCCCTCGTATTCCCGCAGATGCGCGATGAGCTTGGCCAACTGCATGGCACCAAGACGATTCATGAAACCACGGTTTGCGAGATCAACATCGCCGGGTTGCCCGGCGTGACCGTGCCGGCGGGTTACTATGCTTCCGGTGCGCCGTTCAACCTGATCTTCGTCGGTTCGATGTGGAGCGAGGCCGAACTGCTCTCGTTAGCTTACGCTTACGAGTGCGCCACCCATCACCGCCGCGCACCTATCCTTGACACCACCCGGCCGCGCCACTGACCGCTCCCGCCAACTGGCCACCTGCCACCGATCACACTTGCCACGGAAGGACTTCGGATGGCCCATCATGACCTGCCCGACACGCCCGAGAACATGATCCTTGGATACCTCGACGCGACATCGCCGCCGGTGCTGACCATCCAATCTGGCGATACCGTGACCCTGACATCGTTTCCTGCCGGCGGACGCGAGTTCCTGCCCGCCGATGCCTCGCAGGTGCCCCCGGCCTACCGCGCGGCGCTGCATGCGCTGCCGCCGGGACCGGGGCCCCACTTTCTCAGCGGGCCGGTGTTCGTCCAGGGCGCGATGCCTGGCGACGCACTGCAGATCGATATCCTGGACGCCAAGCTGACGATGGACTGGGGCTTCGTTGCCGTCCTTCCGCTGCTCGGCACGCTGCCGGAGGAGTTCACGGATTACGAAACCATCCATCCCACCATCGACCGCGACCGCGGCGTCGTTACGTTGCCTTGGGGCACTGAGCTGCCGCTTGATCCATTCTTCGGCATCATCGCCACGGCGCCACCAAAGGCCTGGGGGCGATGCGGCTCACCGGTGCCGCGCAGCTTCGGCGGCAACATGGACAACAAGGAGCTGAAGCCCGGCACCACGCTCTACCTGCCCGTGTTCAACGAGGGTGCACTGTTCTCGGCCGGCGACGGGCATGGTGTGCAAGGGGATGGCGAGGTCTGCGTCACGGCCCTTGAGACTGGACTGTCGGGCACCTTCCGCCTCACGGTGCGAAAAGACCTGGCGATCACGCATCCTTTCGCCGAAACCGCGACGCATCTGATGTCCATTGGGCTTGACGAGGACCTAGACGACGCAGCCAAGCAAGCGGTTCGCGAGATGGTCCGGCACGTTTGCTTGCGGACCAATCTGTCACCTAACCAGGCCTACATGCTGTGTTCCTTGATCGGCGATCTGCGTGTCACCCAGACCGTGGACGGCAACAAGGGCGTGCACATGATGCTGGCCAAGTCTTACCTGTAGGAGCGAACACAATGCGCACTCTCGCCTTTGCCGCTGCCACACTGGCGGCGCTCGCTTCGCCAGCCTTCGCTCAGGCACCAATCCGGATCGGCGTGCCGATCGGGCTTTCCGGTGCTAACAGTGTGGTAGCTCCTTCGGTGGTGCAGGCCGCGGAGCTGGCCGTGGCCGAGATCAACGCCAAGGGCGGCGTCCTTGGCCGGCCGTTGGCGCTGGACGTCGCAGACGACGGCAGCGGTGCCACCGGTGCACAGCGCGCCTTCGACAGCCTGGTGTTTCAGAAGAAGGTGGACGCGCTGATCTCGATGGAAACCAGCGCCGCCCGCAACGCCGGGCTGCCAATCGTCACCCGTGGCAAAACGCCGTTCATCTACACCTCGTACTATGAAGGCCATTCCTGCAATCGCTACATGTTCGTGAATGCTTGGGTGCCCGAACAGCAGGAAGGACCGGTGATCGACTTCTTCCTGAAGGACAAGGGCGCCAAGACTTTCTTCCTGATCGGCAGCGATTACGCATTCGGCCGCGGCATGCTGGCCTATGCCAAGCAGTATATCGAGACTCATGGGGGCAAGGTGGTCGGCGACGAGTACCAGCCGATGGACGCTGGCGACTGGACGGCGATCATCAGCAAGGTACGAGCGGCTAATCCCGATGCGCTAATCCTGTCGACCGCGGGAGGCGTGCCGAACGTCACGCTCACCAAGCAGTACCGTGCTGCGGGCATCACCGCGCTGGTGGGCAACCTTGGCGTGGACGAAGGGACCGCCAAGACGATGGGGGAGGATGCGAACGGCATCTACATCTCCGGCTCCTATTACACCAGCGTGGACACCCCGGCGAACAAGAGCTTCCTGGAAGCCATGCGTGCCAAGTTCGGCACGGCGCTGCTGACGCCGAACGACCTTTCGGTGCCGCAATACGAAGCCGTCTACCTCTACAAGGCAGCGGTGGAGAAGGCTGGTGGCACTGCGGCCGACGGTGTGATTAAGGCGCTGGCCGAGGTCTCGTTCGAGGGACCGCGCGGGTCGGTTACGATGAACAAGCAGCGCCATGCGCCGCTGACCATGTATCTGGGCCAGGTTCAGGCTGATGGCAGCGTGAAGATCCTCAAGACCGCTAGCAACGTCGATCCGGGCGAGCAATGCCCTAATCTGCAGTAGGCCGTGAGTCTCCTGCTGGATATCGCGACCACGGCGGCGATCCTGTACGCTGTGGCGCTCGGCCTGCTGATCGTATTCGGAGTCATGGGCATCATCTCGTTTGCCCATGGCGCCATGATGACGATCGGTGGTTACGCGGCGCTACTGGTAACGCAGGAGGGGTGGAGCCCCTGGGCCAGCTTTCCGGCGGCAGCTTTGGCCGGGCTTGTCGGCGGGGCTGTTATGGAGCGGATCGTCTTGCGCCCGCTGTATCGCCGCCCGCTGGATGCGATCCTAGCCACCTGGGGCCTGGGGATCGTCATAGGACAGGTGATCACGTTGGTGTTCGGGCGACAGGTGCAGTTCGCGCAAAGCCCCTTGTCGGGCGCCATCAACGTGCTCGGTGTGACCTACTCCCAATATCGCTTGTTGCTGGTGGCGTTGGCCATCCTACTCGCCGGAGTGATTGCATTCATCCTGCATGGAACCCGGCTCGGCCTGGTCACACGCGCAGTGATCGCCAACGAAGGATTGTCGCAGTCCCTGGGTGTGAACAGTGCCAGGGTCCGCTTCGCCAGCTTTAGCCTGGGGTCCGCCCTGGCGTCGTTGGCAGGTGCCCTGGTGGTCCCATTGTCGAGCGTCGACCCTAACATGGGGGTGCCTTGGCTGGTGGGCGCCTTCATGCTGGTTCTGTTGTCCGGCTCCTCACTGGTCAGCATGGCGGGTGCGGCGATTGTACTGGGCGCCGCGCAGGTCCTGGTCTCGACCTACCTAAACGCCGTGCTCGGCGGCATGACCATCGCCATCCTCGCGGCGATCATCCTGCGCATCCGGCCAACAGGGTTTGCCCGTGCTTAGCGGTTCGAACCTGGCACCGTCTTCGCATCAACTTCCTCCGGCAGCGCTGATTGGCGGCGTGCTGGTGTTGGCCGGAGTGGCCGCAGTGCTGGCCGCTCCGCTCGTGCTGGACATCTACAGCGTCAACGTGCTCACCCGCTCCCTGCTGTTGGCCGTCGCCGCGGTCACGGTCGACCTGCTTTGGGGCTATACCGGCATCCTCAGCTTTGCCCAGGCAGCGTTTCTGGCCATTGGTGCCTACGCGCTTGCGCTGGTGTCTACTCGACTAGGCTTCAGCCCGGGCACCGGATTGTTTGCGCTGCTGCTCGGCATGGGCGTGGCGGCCTTGGCGGCGTTGCTGGTCGGGTGGCTCGCGTTTTCCTACGGCGCTTCCTTGCTTTACGTGTCGACCATCACGCTTGTATTCCCGATCGTTTTCGTTCAGCTGATCTTCGCTGGAGGCAATTTCACGGGATCAAGCAGCGGCTTGTCCGGCTTCGATGTGCCGGACCTCGATACTGAAAGCTGGTTCCGCGTGGCCGGGCTGCTGCTGGTGGCGGTGGCGGCACTGGCGGTGACGTTCGTGCGCAGCGACTTCGGTCGGCTGCTGGTCGCGATGCGCGAGAACGACCTGCGCTGCCAATACCTGGGCATCCCGACTGCCCGGCTGAAGGTGTCTCTTTTCGTGGTATGCGCCATGGTCTGCGCGGCCGCCGGTTGGATCTACGCGGGTGCCACGGCAGTGGTGGCGCCGGAACTCGGCAACTTCGTTTCCGGGACCGAGCTGGTGATCTACACCGCGCTTGGTGGCCGGGCGACACTGGCCGGACCGATCGTGGGTGCTGTTGCGATCGACGCCATCAGCAATTTTCTAAACGGCGCGCTGCCGTTCCTGTGGGCGTTGATCGTTGGGCTGTTGTTCGTCGTGGTCATTGTCGCCTTGCCGGGCGGCTTACTATCGCTGCTCCGGCTTGGCCGAGAGCGGAGGTCGCGCCTGGTGCCCGATCTAGTGGAAGCTGCAGTCCAGACTCCGATGCAGGACGGGCTCGTGCTGCAGGTGACCACGCTCGGTAAGCGGTTCGGCAGCCTGATAGTGCTGAAGGACGTTTCCTTCGTCGCCCGCGCCGGCGACTTGGTCAGCCTGATCGGCCCCAACGGCGCCGGCAAAACAACCCTGATGCGCTGCATCGCGGATGGGCGGGAGCGGAGCGCCGGCACAGTTGAAATCGGCGGACACTCGATCCGTCACCTTCCCCCCCACCGCTGCACCGCACTCGGTGTCGGTCGCAAGTTCCAGACGGCTTCGGTATTTGAAAGCATGACCGTGGCCGAATGCCTCCGCGTCGCACGGACCAGGATCGAACGTCCGTCCTTGTTCCGGCGCACGCCAACCATCGCCTTGCCTGCCGCAGCGCTGGAGGTGGTGCGGGCAACCGGGCTTGGCGATCGGCTGGGCGTCGAGACCCGGCACCTTTCGCATGGCGAGAAACAGTCGCTGGAACTGGCGATGGTGCTCGCGCTCGAACCAACGCTTCTGTTGCTAGACGAACCAACGGCCGGGTTGACGGGCGCGGAGCGAGCACGCATCGGCGAGCTGCTGGTTGATCTGGCACGGCGCTACCGGCTGTGCATCGTGCTGGTCGAACATGACCTCGACTTTGTCAGGCGGATCTCGTCGCGGATCATCGTGCTGCATCAGGGCAATATCGTTCTGGACGGCGGCGTAGAGGAGGCCACGCAGTCCGAGACCGTGCGCACCATCTATGCCGGCGCGGCCCATGCCTGATCCGACCGAACTACTACAGATCGAGGGGGTGACCGCCGGCTATGGCGCCACCATGGTGCTGCGAGATGTCTCGTTGCGCGTAAGACCGGGCGAGGTGATGGCACTGCTCGGACGCAACGGCATGGGCAAGACGACCCTTCTACGCACCGTGGCCGGGTTCGTTCAGCCCAAATCCGGTAAGGTGGTTCTGGCCGGTTATCCACTGGCGCGTCTGCCCCCATATCGCGTCGCACGACGCGACGTGTGCTACGTGGCGCAGGAACAGGCTCTTTTCGCTGATATGACCGTGAGCGAAAACCTCCGGCTCGGCGTGACCAGTGACCGGCTGTACCGCGACCGCTTGCCCGATATCGAGCCGCACTTTCCCGTCCTGTTGAAGCGGCTTCGGCAGAAAGCTGGCACCTTGTCTGGTGGCGAGCAGAAGATGCTGCTGATGTCACGTGCCATGCTGGCCCGACCTCGGCTGATGCTGCTCGATGAGATTTCGGAGGGACTGCAGCCCTCTGTCATCGATCGGCTTTCCGCCTTGCTGGTCACACAGAGGCGGGATCATGGAACCGCGATTCTGCTGGTCGAGCAGAATGTCGCGTTTGCGCTTGCCACCGCCGACCGTTTCGCGGTGCTCACCTCGGGCTTGGTGGTGGAACGAGGCGAAGCAGCAGATACGGGCGCGGCAGAACGCATCCAGCAGCACATGAAAATCTGAACGGCGAGATCGGATGGAACTCAACACCTTCTCGATTGTGGCTTGGTGTCCCCGAACCGGCCAGCTTGGTGGCGCAGTGAGCACCGCCGTGCCGGCTGTGGGATCAATCTGTCCCTTCGTGCAGCCTGGGGTTGGTGCGATCACCAGTCAGTCGTGGGTCAATCCATATCTGGCGATCGATGGGCTGGCGCTGATGAGAGCGGGTGCATCCGCACAGGACGCGCTTGATCAGGTGCTCACAGGCGACGAAGGCCGCGAGCTGCGCCAGGTTGGCGTGGTCGACGCTACCGGACGTGCGGCGGCCTGGACTGGATCCGACTGCACAGTTTGGCATGGCCATCGCACCGGGCCCGGTTATGCCGTTCAGGGCAACATGCTAACGGGCGAGGCGGTGATCGCGGACATGGAGGCCGCGTTCCTGGCGGCAGCGGATCAGGAATTGAGCGAGCGCTTGATGCAGGCGTTGGAGGCTGGGCAAGCAGCTGGCGGCGACAAGCGTGGCAAGCAGTCTGCCGCGTTGAAGGTCTTCGAGCGCGAAGCCTACCCCTGGCTGGATGTCCGCGTTGACGAGCATACGGAACCGGTGCCCGAGCTGCGCCGGGTGTTCGGCGTCGCGATGCGGCAACTCCGGCCATTCGTGGCCGCGATGCCGACGCGCGGCCGCGCGAGCGGCAGCATGCCAGAGATTGTCACCAGCATGCTGGCACTACCGCCATCCCAACGGCCAGTGGAATGAGGTCGATCATATGATGGAACTAGGCGTACATGCACGCCCATGTTCGTAGTCGATTAGAAGCGCTTGATGTGGCAGAAGCGCCTTTGGGAGTTACCGCCGCTGCACCTCATTGCTCGATGATGCCCGACTAAGCTTTTCGTGTAGCTGGCCCAATACTCCGGTCTGGCCCACCTTCCTAAACTTACCGTTGGCATAGATCGTCTCGCCCGGACAAAGCACATACCGGACGCCGTCTTTCGCGTGTTGGATAATCATATCCTACATTGGAACCTCGGTTTTGAAATGCGGATGGCTGGCCTGGTCTCAATTCAACTAAGGCGCCTCGCCTAAGACGACGTAATGCAAAAACTGAAGTAGTGAATCAAGCATCTCTGTCCGATAATTATGATTCTCGGACAGCAGAGCACGTGGTAGACACGGGAGCGTGAGCAGCAAAATCGACCCTCTCAGCAACCCTGATCCGAGGAACCCCGACGGCGCCGTCGAGCCTCCAACTGCAGCAACCGGAGTGCCGGCCCATAAGTCCGACCCTATGCCCGCTGACCTGATTGTCTGAGATGGCACCGAGATCGCCACCGCCCGCCGCTACGCCGATGCCTCCCGTGCCGCCTCCACCCAGCGTGCCTACACCTCGGACTGGTGGCGCTTCGACCAGTGGTGCAGTGCACGGGCTCTCGACACCTTGCCGGCCGATCCGCGGGTGGTCGCCGTGTTCCTCGCCGCCGAGGCGGACGCGGGTGCTGCCCCGGTCACCATCGGCCGCCGCTTGGCCGCGATCGGCTGGATGCATCGCCGCGCCGGGCTTCAGCCACCCCAGGCGCGCGAGGGGGCGGCCTCCATTCTGGAGGTGGTGGCCGGGATCCGGCGCAGCCATGGCGTGGCCCGGGTTCGAAAGCAGGCGGCGAATGCCGATGTGCTGCGAGACATGTTGCGGGCGATCGAGGGGTCGGATCTGCGGTCGGTTCGGGATCGGGCGGTGCTGGCGGTGGGGATGGCAGGGGCCTTCCGGCGGTCGGAGTTAGTGGCGCTGCGGTGGTCCGACCTCGAGCGTGTCCCCGAAGGGCTACGCATCACCATCCGCCGCGGCAAGACCGACCAGGAAGGGGCAGGGGTCACCATCGCCATCCCAGAGGGACGACGCTTGTGGCCCAAGGCGCTGCTCGAGGAGTGGATCACCCGAGGCGGGGTCAACGATGGGTTCTTGTTCCGCAGGGTGACCGCGGCGGGGCTGGTGACGGCGGCGCCGATGTCAGACCGGTCCATCGCGCGGCTGGTGCAGGCGCGGGCGGCGGCAGCGGGCTACAGGGCCACGGACTTTGCTGGACACTCACTCCGGGCTGGGTTTCTGACCGCGGCAGCGCGCTCGGGAGCCTCGGTATTCAAAATGAGAGAGGTATCTCGACACAAGTCGATGCAGGTGCTCGCCGACTACGTGCGAGATGCTGAGCTGTTCCGGGATCATGCAGGAGACGGGTTCTTGTAGGTGCCTTCGACACTGCAGCGTCACCTTAATCCCATGTCCATCGAACCAGCAGCAGCTCACAGCCCGAGAGACAGCCAAAGGCTGGTCTCTAGAGCAGATCCCGACCGAACCGATTCAAGGCTCTTGCCCGGCTCGGGGATGATCTGATTCAAGCTTCTGGCTGGGGTTGGAGGCCAGCGGTGATGGCGAGAACCTTGTTGGAGGACAGGCGTGGCCGTGTGATCGCGGCGGTGGAGGGCGGAGCGTCGCGACGCGCTGCGGCCGAGCGGTTCGGCATTGGCGCGGTAACCGCGATCCGCTGGGTGCGAGTGTTCCGTGCCACGGGCATCGTTTCGGCGCAGCCTAAGGGCGGTGACCTGCGCTCGCATCCCATCGAGGCGTTCCGGGACGTGGTGCTGAGCGCGATCGAGGCGCAGAAGGACATCACGCTGGCCGAGCTGGTCACCCTGCTCCGGCGCGAGCACGGCGCTGGCTTCGCGATCAGCACCGTGCACC
>Ga0160427_10000908_pt1 | contig 18056 bp, 31 predicted proteins | sample SolpanmetagenomL_FD_108194 | JGI IMG/M metagenome (GOLD analysis project Ga0160427, IMG submission 108194) | Solar panel surface microbial communities from Lawrence Berkeley National Laboratory, California, USA - L | ecosystem: Engineered > Built environment > Solar panel > Unclassified ...
CTAAGCGACGCTCTGCCATGTGCTCTGCTCGGCATGAACGCTGGCTTGATGAGACAGTACATTGAGTTCTGCGCTGACCGTCTACTACTCGCTCTTGGTGGCCGCAAGGTATACAACGCTACCAACCCCTTCGACTTCATGGAGAACATCTCATTGGCTGGCAAGACCAACTTCTTCGAGAAGAGGGTAGGTGACTACCAGAAGGCTGGTGTCATGCAGAGTACGAGTTTGCAGAAGAACCAGAAGGTGCTTGCTGAGGGTGAGGTGGCAAAGGAGATTGTGAAGACTGGTGACTTTGACTTCAACGAGGACTTTTAGTGTTGTCGTTTGAGTTGATGTTACTTGGTTTGATTTCTCCTTGCATTCATATTCTTCGTTACCACTCATGATGTCGTCGATGCTCGTTGGATAGGGTATGAGCATTGTTCACGAACGGTATGATGGTGTCTTATCTGGTACAGGATTAAAATGTCCTTTTATTGTTTTCAATTGTATGGTAAGTATTGGGGATGCAGGTATCAAGAACCTCAGCAAAGGCGTTTGAGAGGGATGCATCATGGAATGGACATAGGGAAGGTCGCCGCTCCTCGTCTGTTGAGCTTGTAATGAGGCGATTGATAGATAGTCTGAGTATTAACTGAAATGAAATGAAAATATTAGAACTACATGAGCCTCTGCTTCTCGTCATCTTGTTGGAACACTGTCGTATAGTACAGACAATAATGAGTTCGATGCCCATTCCACCGATTTCGTGCCTCGGCTTTCTTTTCATATCTGAAACTCACCTAAAACACGTCCATCTGCTTCATACCCTTCATACCACTTCCCTTGCTTCCCCCTGTTTATATTTCCATCATCTCACTCTTCAAATCCCCAAAATGCCCCTCCCACTCCCCACAATCCTTCGCACCCGCCGCCCACACCACTACCCACACACACTCGATTACCGCACACGCTGGCTCGACAACGACACCTACGCCCATTTGAATAACGCTATATATCAGCATCTGTTTGACTCTATCATCAATTCATATTATGTTACGGAGTGTGGCTATGATCCGGCGGAGGCGGAGAACAGAGGGTTTATTGCGGGGAGTGAGGTTGTTTATCTGGGTGTGAGTTCTTTTTTATGTTCTTTCTTAGGAAGTATGGGAGGGGGGGAAAGGTGTGGTGCGTTGAAGGTAACATAATATGAATTGAGTGAAGTGCGGGAGGGGAGAGAAGGGGGAGGGTGTTGTGGTGGTGTGGAGGTTGAGGTTGCGTTTGGTTGGAGGTGTGGAAAGTAGGGTCATGTGAGCGAAGAGCAGAAGATTGCTGTGAGATTTGGTTATGTGGGCGCAAGCCGCATTCCTCCCCCAATATCACCCGGTCCCATATCATCCCCAAAACCACAGCATCAGCACGCAACCACCCATCGTCCTCTCCCCATCTCCAACCACTTCCAAAACAAATCCCCAATCACACCATACTAACCACCCTCCCAACCCTCTAGCCACCAGTCAAATTCCCCGAAGTCGTCTCCGTCGGCGCCCGCCTCATCAGCTTCGGCGAAAAAGGGCGCGTCATGTGGGAATGTGCTGTTTTTGGCGAGAACGACGACAAGCCGAGGGCAATAGGGAGGATGGTGCATGTTTTTGTGAGTAAAGTGACGGGCAAGGGTATTGGGTTTGTGCCGGAAAATGTGAGGAGGGGGGTTGAGAGGTTGGTTGTTGCTGGGGTGGAGGGCGATGGTGAGGAGGTTGGTGTGAGTGGTGGAGGAGGAGCGGGTAGAGGTAAGGCAAAGATATAGGTGGGGTCTGAGTGGTGGTGGATCGTGAGGGGTTAAGGGCGATTTTGTAATGTTTCACGACAAGTGAGATGGTTTTGATATTGAACTGGTTTGGGTGTGTTGGTGGAAGTAATCAGGTTGGTCATGGGAGGGAGGCACTGACGGAACTCGAATATTCCAATTATGGTTGCATACAAGCGATGATTGTTGCGCCAAAAAGATACTGCGAGAGCAAGCAGAAGGTCATCTCGACACCCCGATGCGAATCAAACCAGCGCTGGTCTGAACGAGAATATCGTGACACTCAAAGAGGCGAATGGTACTGATGATGGTATCAGATGCAGAAGGAGCGACAGCCACTTCCTGCAATTTTTTGGGATTTCCTTTGCAAGACCGCCATACCAAGGTAGCGCCTATCTATAGTCTATCAGCTTCTCTCCATACCAAATCTGCAGTCTCATCCAGCCAATGCTGAGCAACAAAGTCAACGATCTCAACCCCTGTTTCCAAAGCCTAGCTCAGCGCAGTCAAAGCGCCTCCCACCACTACATTGACACCCAAATGCCACCCAACCAGCCAAGCGACCGTGTATAAAAATTTCGGACTGAACACGGTCCACACAAACAAATGCGTCCTCAAAACACTGCACGCCGCCATCGTGCTGAGCGTTGCGGCTGCCAGAAAGAGTGTCAGTAGCGTGATGTACGATGTATAAATGTCCCATTTTGACGATATGTGCATGTGCATGTTTTCTGTATCTGTACTTGTATATGTGCTTGTATTTGCCTCTTTCTTGGTCGTGGCGGATGAAAGCTTTGATGATGATGATGATGATGATGATGATGTTGAGGGCGATACTTTCGATAAGACTCCATCTAAACCAGCAATCGCAAAGTATATCGGCCCGGCCCAATTTCCAATGAATAGTAGGAGGCCAACTAAAGGCGCGTTGAAGGATGCAATACCATTGTAGGCCAGGGAGAGGTCGAGGCTGGAGATGGTATTTGTGCCGCCGTTGGCAAAGTATGCAGAATGCGTGAGGAGCAGTACACTGAGCGTTGTGGTAACAAGCGATGATGGAGGATTGCTTGTTGAATTAGAGTGCACATTTGGTGACAGAACGGTGACGCGAAGCAGTTCGAGGAGTAGGAAGGTCGGGATGTTGGTTAACCTGGTTTGGAGAAGAAGAGCCGTGGTAAGAAGGGGAAGGATGGTAGAGGATAGGCGCTGCGTCTGACGGGCTGGAGGTAAGATCGTTAGTAAAGAAAACACTAGCCATTCTCCCAGCAGAACTCACCCTTCATCACCTGCCCTGCCCCACTGATATACAACAGGACAACATACACGACTGCCACGCCAATGCACAAATACACCATCCTTGCAGCAAACACCAAGTCAAGCAGCATGAGCGACATTACTCGTCTTTGACCTGCCGCAGGTATGACTGCCACCAATCGTTCCACAAGTTCTGGCTCGTCATTCCAGGTGAACGCGACTTTGAAAGCTAGGCTCCCTGCACAGATGACAGCAGCCCACAGACGGCCAATGATGTTGTCGAGATCTGTTTGGCGGAAGGAGCTGAGGATGCGGATGAAGAGGTAGAGGTATGTCAACAGGACAAGGGTCCACAATAGCAAGGCTGACGAAGAGTCCTTTCGAAAGAAAGAGGCAATGTCTGGGGCGCCTGCAAACTTCTGGCCGCTCTGATTCCAGCGTCGGAGGAGGCGCAGCGATAGTAGTGGCAGTAGTGAGGTTGTCATTGTGCTCAACTTCCCGATCTTACTTTTTCTGTCGAATGAGGTTAGTTGGAACGTTGTACTTGCAATCATTACATGATCCTACCCTTTGATCACTAAAAGCATAAACCACCCTGAACATGCCCAGTACCAGAATTGTTGCTCTTCTTCCACGTAGCTGCTTGCGAACATCATCACACCGTACCCTATGTTGACAATTGTAAAAGCTAGGTTACTCGACATCGACGTCTTGGCAAACAAGGGCGCAGCATTGTATAATGAAAGTACAGCACTGCTGCCAGCTAGAGCAAGTCCCAAGAACATATGTGGTAGATTGTAATTGCTCGCCGTGCTACTGAGCAGTTCTTGAGCGGTTTTACAGAACTAATCAAACAAAGGTTAGCGGTTTCCACTTGTAAAGTATGTCTCATTGTCAAGGACATACGTAGACTAAGAACGGCATGATCATTTCTGCAGGTGGTTCGGCAGATCTGCTGGCACGCAAGGTGCTGTTCACCTCACGCCAAGCACAAGCCAGCTTATCGGCACTGCTTAACGAGCCTCTACAATGTATGTCTGCTTTCGGATCCTCCCAGAAAGGATGGGGGAAGGTGGCTTTTGCAATTTGAAGCATCTGCGCCGCATTCTGTAGAAGAATGTGTATACGATCACGATCTATGATACTTATCAGTAAATATCCCAGGATTAATTGCGTAAAGCTGTGCGTACCAGTAGACCATAACGGAAGGAATTGTGCAATGAAGACACCCAGGTTGTTCAGAGGAATCGGGAAGCCAAGTAGACCTGCCAAAGTCGGTGCGATATCTGATTGTTCAATCTTCGTATAATACTCAAATTCATCTTTGGCTTTGATCGGGCTGGGTAAGCCTTTGGAGATTCTACTGAATTTGGGCGACAGGAAGACAAGAGCTGGTGAAGTCTCGCCTGGTGCCGAGCCGCCATGATTACCACCCTCGTTCATACCATGATCGCCACAAAGCACGAACAGGGTAGAGGAGAGATGTTGGGATGTGTCGATAGCATTGTAAACCTTCTCCACAATACCATCCATTTCTCGCTGCTTGGGAAGCATGTTGACGCTGCAAGTCGTCAGCAAAACTAGGTACACTGTCGCGTGGTTCAAAACTCGCCTTCGAGGTCCAGATTTGTGTCCGATGTGGTCCATACCCAGGTAATGCATTATCATGACAGTCCAATCCTCCTTCTTCAGCTCATCAGGAACATGCCTGGTAAGGTTGTTATCAACTTCTGTAAAATCCTATTCACATCTTAATACAGTAACTCATGCAGTTTCCTCCTAAAACGCACCGAAACGAAAAAGCTCGAAGTGCCGTCTGCCCGGTCAAAGACGTCCGGGAAAAGCTTGAGCCATGTATCGTCACCATACATGATAAGCTTGCCACCCTTCTTGGCCTTCATTTGTGCAAGCCAGGTATCCTGGTGTGCCAGACTTGACGTTGTGTCAGATTCAGCAAAGTTGAGGATCATGTCGAGGAAGGAGGGTATTGAGCCTGTGGTTATGGCTTTGACACGAGGCATTGTGACGGTAGGTGCAGTTGCATGAGCAGTAAACGGTAAGGCGTAGCCATTGCGGATGAGCCTAGGATGCTCAGCTGGGTTTGCTTGATGAGGAAGGCCACATATAGCTACCCTTGAGTGAATGAAAAGCCAGACTCGCTACCGAAAACAAAGTCGCTATGACGCATCAGTAAACAAACAACGTCGAAAGGGCCTAACCAGCAGTACCTTCTCAGTGCATCAACCACCATGAATACCACTTTGTTAAAAGGCGCAGCTGGAGGAGAGCCATATTCAGCAGTGTTGTATTCTGCTAGTCCAGGCAGGAATGGTTTGTATGGAAAGAATCCAGACGCGAAAATCACGCAAGCGAGCAAAAGTAGCACATTGGCTGTCACCAGCACAATAGCGCGTGAAAGTAGTGACATTGTTATTGTAGAGAGTTGTCTTTGGAAAAAATGTTCGCCTCACAAAAGAAAGAGCTAAGCACAAAATCACGGGTCACTGCCATTTATGTGGAGAGCATTCACGGAGAAGAGCATGAAGCCTGACAATAAATCGCGACAAAAGAAAAGGCCTGACTTTAGCTTGTTGTTTATGGTGAATATGCTCTTGAAAAAGTGCCGGAGCTGGAACCGGACGCCAAGCAAATCCCATACTCACCTCATCAACTTCAACAAAGGCACTGAAGAGAAGTAACACGACAATAAGACCATGGAAAACAAAGCTTATGCTTTTTGAATATGGCCAGTTAAACACTGAAAGCTACGAGCAACCAAGCTAGATCCTTCGCCAATATATACCCCGAAAGCGATCATCAATACTCCTGTATACTTGGCCTGTATACTTGCTGGCCCAGCATGTCCTCCAGCGGACTATTCCCAACTTTCCCCATCCATTTACAGCCAGCCTGAAAGCAAAAGTCAAAAGACTCAAGATACCATAACGAAAACCCAACAACCTGACAGTCAGGCTCGTTCCTTCCATGCAAAAGCGATCTCATCCTGAACATTCACCAACATATCGAGTTTTGCAAGACGTTTGCCAAAAGCGTGCTCGAGGAAGCAGGCTTCAGTACATAGGCACTGGGACCATACCACCGCCCATGCGATCGTTCACGCCACCGTTCATCCCACCACGAGTGCGACGAAGACCAGCAACTGTACGGAGATAGCTGTCCAAAGATTGGTTAGGAAAGAGCTTGGTATACGCGATTAAAGACGTTGACATACCGGTTCTCCGCAACAAGTTCTTCCATGTCAGCAAAAGAGGTTCCGCGGTCGTATTGTCCACGACGGTGACGATCGAAGCCGCCAAAAGAAGCCCCACCACGACCGGGGCTGAAGAGACCTGATCAACAATTAGCTGTGTGCTGTGAGTATCCTTGACTTGAACATCCATACCAATGTGAGCAGCATTCTGATTGCTGCGTGCCAATTTGAACAAGTTATCAGGAGAAGGAAATGGTTCCTCTTCACCGGCAAGAGGATGATCTCTGGTGTAGAAGAGCTTAGGGCGCGAAGACTCAGCTTCGCTCATCACTAGCAGAGTAGTCAGCAACGATGTGGATGATACGAATTCGTGGAATGTACCAGAGGAGTTGCGAAACTTCTGTACAAGAGTCTCGCGTCCTTGCATAGCTTGGGAGTTGTTAGCATCACTCAGATACAGAACATCTCAACCCTTCTTACTAGCATAGGAGACTTCGGCAACCTTGTCACTGTTGGCCCTACACAGTGTTAGCAGGCAGCTTGAGTCTTCCTGCATGTGGATAGCTTACCACTTCTGTCCGACCATGGCCATGGTGAACTGGAAAGTCGTTAGCGATTGCTTTTCGCAAAGAGAAGCTCAGATGTCAAAGACATACGGGGACAATTTCTTCCGGCTATGTGTTGATTAGTGACGTTCCAGACACTAATACTGTGGGCGAATGAACACTCACAAGCTGGAAATTGATGAACGCATAACCAACGCTTTGTCAGGTAATCAGTAAGAGCATCTTGGTAGCGGAGCAGGACCAATAACATACTTGCAGTTGTTCGTAAAGTCTGAGGCTGATTAGCTATATATACTTCACAACAAGTACGATAGGTCTGCTTACCGATTCGTAGGTACATGAAGTCATACTTGCCATGCGAAGTCTGGTCGACAATCGACTTGAGCATGGCCTGGTCGATGCGGTTCGGAATGTTCCTCAGCATGATCGTGGTGCGAACGTCGAGACCAGCTCGGATTTTCTCGACACTGACAGTGTTCTTATTCTCCCGCCTTTGTCCTCCAAGTGGGCTCAGATCGTAGTCATGGCTGCGGCGGCCACGGAAGCTGCTGTTGCTCATCAGATCAACAGATGAAGGCCTGTTTTGACCGATGATTCCAATGTTGGAAGAACGAGTGGAGGATGGTGATGAGTCGTGGAGAACAGCATCTGCTTCAGCGGCGAAGTTGTTGTCACCCCACCACCGACGACGAAAAGAAGAGAGCATGTTGTAGGGCTCATTGTGGCCATCGGTCCTTGGTGCAGCAGGCTTCCAAAAGGCATCCTCGGAAAAGAAGACACCCCAAAATTTGATACCCTGCAATAAAATGTCAGCCAGCCCAATTCAATTTCTGGACATGAGTGCTTACTCTCCATTCCCATCCATCCCGAAAACGGTAGAAGAAGTCGATAATGGTATCTGCTCGGGTAGGGTCGAAAAACTCGATGTGGAACATGGCAATATTTGGATTGTTTATGTTATTGGCTGTGAGTAATAGGTCAGCTGCCTTGCTGCTGTTGCACAAAGGGTGAAACTCACCCGGGACGAGCTGAATAGCTTTGATATCACCAAAGGACTCTGTGACCTCCTTGACTCTGTCCTGAATCCAGGCACGAAGACGAGGGCTCGACAAGCCCTTGGGACCAGCGTTATTCATGTCTTGGATGCTTGCTTGAATGAGCACCTGCCCATCATGGCCAGTCACGAATGTCCTGCCCAAGTCGATGGGTCTGACTTGCTCTGGTGTGTCTTGAGTAGCTCGACAGTACTGCTCGACTGAGACGCACAACACGTTGAGGCTGACGCGAGGTGGGTCGAGCTGATGATTGCCTTGCACGCGAAGATTGTGGACCGCGTGTTCAGCATCACGGACATCACGATAGTAGATGAATACTTCTTGTCCGTGGCTACGTGATTGAATTGCCACATAGGATGGCAGCCGTAAGGCCTGTAAGGTCTTGTTAGCTTAATGCTCACAGGGTGCTGTTCGACTCGACTGACCCAGCTGAACTCGCCGCCAGCGTAGTACGAGGAGATGTGTTGCTCGCCAGAAGCCCAGACGAAACAGGTCAAGGGCTCCCCACTTCGCATCTGAGCAAAGGTGTTCCCGTGGTGCATACGGAGTCTAAGGTCAACGTATGGATCAGGAAGTGGGCATTTGCGGATAATGTCGCTGATTGTTTCAAATGCTTGAGAGTCGGTGGGCAGAAACCTCTTGACTGGGCCAGGTTCAAATGGCCTCGCTTCTGGAGAGAGAGGAGCGGAAGTGAAAGGATCAGAAGAAACGGACAAATGCTTGAAACGGAGGACTTCAGGTGAGAAGTCTGTGCTGGCAGTCCTCTCGGAGTGTTCACGAGACTGAGGTGTCTGGGTTCCTGAAGCCGAAGACATCTTGCTGGCTGAAGACATTTCGTTGAAGACTGCGTTTCAGGTATAGTCTCGAGCTGAGTAGGCAAAGAGAAGCCAAAACCTGACCAAGAAGTGGTGAAGAAGTTGTTGAGTAAATGAATGAGCCCAAGATGCTTGTCTTGATCGAGATCGAGATTGACCAAGAGAAAGAGATCCAAGCAGGAAAGCGTGTACAATAAAGAGCAGACGTCGTAGAGGTAAGTGACGAGGTTGCTGAAGGCGTAAAGAGAAGAGAAAGGTCAATGAGAGAAGAAGACGAGGAAGACGAAGGCAAGAAAGGAGAGAGAGACGAAAGAACAGCAACGAGAAAGGGGTTTGTGAGGAGGTGGTGAAGCTTCTTCACCGCTATTTCGAGATGGCGGTGAGGTAAAGTGGGGATAGTACGCTAGGTTTCAGAATTGTCACAGATTACTGACAAATACTTGGAGGCAGGAAAACGGTCAGCCTGCTCTGCTCAATCAGCGGACAATAGCATTCGTCATTACTACCAAGTCCCAGCCATAGATGAACAGGATCTCCAGCACAAGCTCTTGAGCATTGTACTCGACCCAACAACGAGTATCGAGGTGGCAATGGCAAGATAGCAAGACTGATCGAATTTTAGGGATTACAAGACATATGTCTGCAAACCCACAGAGGCAGGATTTTCATGGCCGTCAGGCTGACATTGGTACGCCGCCTGCCTGACCTCTCATTGGTTTGCAGCACCTCATCTCAAGCTCGTATTGTCAACGTTCAGACGGCAATTCTCATCTCAAGGTCGGCGCTCAAGATCTTGAGCATGGCTATTGAGCATGGCTGGGTGATGGAGAACGTTGAAGCACCATACACAAACAAATCACGCTTCTAATTTCAGGGTGCCACACGTCATCCGATCGTGGCCGTCGCCAGCCTTTTCAACGGGTTAATATCACGAGTCTTGGCGCAAGTTTCGCGTTGATTTTTTACTCAAGATCTTATGCTGTGGGCAACGCGTCTTGTATCAACCATACACAGCAGACATCAGGACAGAGGATCAAGACAGCGCTCATCCGTTCAAGAAGCGAGGTGTACTATTCTTAAGAGTCTAGGCTCTACATGGAGGATCTGATCTGATGTCTTTGCTTCAGTATGGCTCTGATACTGTCCAAAAATGATTGAGCTGCATGCACCCAACTATGTCCTCTGCAATTATCTCATCCGGTATACCACAGTCGACTCCTTTTCGCCCTTCGTAGTCTCGTAGTCTCATGGTCTCGTAGCTTAAAAAATCCACCTTATCACTTTCAATGCAGCAGTCTTTATAACCCAAGTGACATTTGCAATTTTGATTCAGGAGCTCCTTCCCAATGCAAGAAAGTGGATCTTTAGGGTTAGCAGACCCAACGAACGACGGACGTCTACAACAACAACGCCAAGACAAGGTCGTATGCATAGTACTACGCGTAGCAGTCCTCTTTTTTCTGGTCTGAGACATCATGATATCATAATGCCTGTGCGAATTGAGATCCCTGACGGTAGTGCTGCTGTGCGCCAGGTACGTGCTGGAACTTATTTGCCAATGACGGAAGTCTGACTGCCTATCTTAGATTGTCACATCCTCGTCGGGGCATGACTTTCTGGAGCACTTGATTGAGTCCTTGAAACTCTCGGATCATACTGATCTCGTGCATTCTCTGACTAAGATCTCTTCGGAGCGTGATGCTGATATTGAAGACATTTGCACAAATAACCACCAGGAATTCGTGAATTCTGTAACACATCTTGACCATGCTAGGCAGGGATGTACCAACTTGGGCAACGACATTCTTAGCCTCGTGCAATCTTACCAAACCAGTACAGACAATCTAGCGGCTCAAAAGAAGAATCTTGTCGACTCGCGCAATGTCCGTCAGAATATTGACGATTCGTCCGAGGCATTGAAGGAGTGCTTGGAAGTTCTACGTCTGTCGAACCAGGTACATGATCTAGTGGCCAAGCAAAATCATTATGCTGCGTTACGAACACTGGACGAGCTGCAAGCCACCCTGCAGGCTCGTGAGGCTGTTCGCTACAAGATTGGTGACCTCATTGAGAAGTCCGTTCCCGCCACACAGAAAATGATTGCCGAGGCAGTCCTGTCCGACCTGAATACCTGGCTCTATCACATTCGCGATGTGTCCCAGTACATAGGCGAGGTAGCATTCTTCCACACAGAGCAAAGACGGCTAAGGCAGAAGGAGCGCATGGCTAAGGACGAATACCTCGGAAGCTTCAAGCTCAATTCTGCAATCGAGCTTGTCGCGGATGAGACGGAAGAGTACGATGTACTAAATAACGAGGAGGCACAAGTCAACGTCGACTTTACGCCTCTTTTTGAATGCTTGCACATCCACGATGCATTGGGCAAGGTCGACACATTTAGGACTGAGTTTGCTTCAACAAGACGACGTCAAAAAGATCTCATTATACCGGCAGTGCTCAAAGTTACGGACGAAGATTGCATAGAGCTCAGAACTCTGCTAGAGAGCATCACCGGTTTTACTATTGTCGAAAATGCAATCACCAAACGCACCAACAATTTCAGAGCTTCAACAGATGTGGAAGAGCTGTGGGACGCAATGTGCCAAAACTCTGCAACCCTCATCTCGAACGCCGTTGCTACTGTTGACGACCCAGATGTACTTTTGAGAGTCACTAGTGTTGTGGCTTTATTCATTCAAACCATGCAAACCTGGAACTTCACCTCAAGCTCTTTGAGCGCACTCCTGATGAACATCTATCAAAAACACGTGAAGGTGCTCAGCAAGCGTACTTCAGAGGACTTTGCTGAGATTGTGGATTCTGACGACTATATGCCAATGCCAATCAATAACATTGAGGAATATGACAAGATCATTGAGGTTGGCTGGTACGTGCCGGACAAGGAACGCAGCGATATGGTTTTTCCTTGTGTTCTGCCATTCTCTCAGATGTACCCGATGTGCTGCATCGATATCCGCAACTTCTTGAGTCAAGTGTATTCGGGACCGGATGACTACCTGCAAAGGTCCAGTGCAGTGGATGATGCGATACGTGATGTAAGTCCCAGAACACTGCCTTGCGACTCTTTGAGGTGCTGATTTCGTTGTAGTCTCTTGACCAAATGCTATGTGAGAACGTCTGCAAACCTCTTGTAGGCCTTCTCAGCTCTCAGTATCCTGGCCAGATAGTGCAAATCATGACGAACTTTGAGTACTTCCAGCAAATGAGTCTGCACCTTCAGAAGGATTTGACAGAAGCACGGTCATCACGACCGAAAGGTGGACCAGTCGTACTGAATGCAACATCACAATTCGAGAATGGAAAGTTGACTGCAGAAAAGCGTATCTTTAAACTTGTCAACTCCAAAATTGATGACTTGGTAGAGACTTCAGAATATGATTGGTACGTTGAATTTTGCATGTTTTGGGTTCGAGGATGATGAGCTAACCAAGTCAGGTCTGCCACAAGGAAGAACGAAGCACCAAGCAATTATATGACTGAATTGACCGCCTATCTATCCAATATCATGGGATCCGTGCTGCTTGGTCTACCTGACCAGATGAAGGAGATCATCTACCTTGATGCTCTTATTCACGCTTCGTCAAACATTTTGGTATTTGCTTTGAACGATCCTTCAAGACTCACTGATTCTGACATTATCCCAGGCCCTTCCACTCGATCGCACCGTCACATCTATTAGCCCGGCAGCCCTACACACTCTCAATCTCGACGTCAAGCATCTGGATTCCTACATCTCCACTATCGCTCTTCCAGAAGCTGAACAAAACTCGGACAATGCCACTTTATCTCCTGCTCGCCCCTTCTCCATGGCTTTTGCTCTTGCAGGCACATCATCTGGCAACAACTCCAATGTTAGTGCTGCCACCGCAGCTCGCGCCACCACTTTGCAAAAAACTTTGCAAGAATTGACACAGACTCTGGCACTCATGTCAACACAAGATCCAATGGAGTTTTACGACATCTCACAGCGCAACAAGAAGTACAATGCAGTGAATCCGCAGAATGGTGCAGAACTACTGGAAAAGGTAGAGAAAGGACGAGACGGCCTCGAGCCTGTTCAGCAGAAACAGCAGGGTGCCATGGCCGGCATAGCTGGTGGACATACAAATAGAAACAGCAATGACTTGAGCATGGAGGCGAAACTCAAAGCAGGGAGCGATCGATTGTTCGGCAGTATGCGTGGTCTGAGTAAAACAGGATTGAACATTGGCTGATGAATGCGAATCTTTGTTGGAACATCAAATTGACGTGTCTTTTGCCAATGTGATTCTCATGCTGTGACTTCTTCCACTTCTTTTTGCCATGCATAGTTCATCATGATATCATTCCATACAAACTCGACTTCTCCTTCGTGGTCGTCCTCTACTGCTCCTGGTTCTTCTCTGCCTTCTTGGAGCCTCTGGGCTTCTTTGCTGGCAGATCCTTCTTCGACCTCTGGCTGAACTTGATTGCGCTTGCCCTTGCAACAGCCTCGGCCCTCAAATCACTGCGGTAGCCCTTCTTGGTGGTCTCGTCAACAATCTTGGTGTATGTCTTGCGGATGGGGTAGGTAGTCTTGAAGGTAGTGGCGTTAATGGCTTCAGCGGGCTTGTTGATGTTCTCAGGGTTCTTGGTCTTGACAATGATACCAGAGTCCTGTGCAATCTAATGTTAGTGCCGTGTTCAAAATCCAATGATTGTGCTGGAGTTTACCTCAGGAGCGGCGGTGACGCCAATGGCAGTGTCGTTAACGAAGCCGGCGTACTTGCGCGAGTGCTTGTTGGTGAGGTTGAAGGGGTCGCTGGAGAACTGGACACCGCCGGCCTGGGTGCGCTTCACGAGGAAGGCATTTTGAGAGCGGGTGAGCTCCCAGACCAAATCGGCGGAGACGTTGTCGTAGGAGGTAGACATGGCGTAGGGTGTGATGGGCGAGAGTGTGGTGTGAGTGGAGTTATAATTGGTGTTAATGGATTTTTACCTTGCTGCTGCTTCAATGTGCGGTTTCATGTTCGGAGTTACCGCCGGATCCTCATTGACGTGGAGTAAGGAATCTCGACTACATCTTTGCTTCTTCTTCAAGGTGAGTTTCGAGAATCAGCCTGCAAAGCTGATGAAGGACTAATAAAGCTACAAAGATGACCGACTACGATGTGCCCGATGACGAAGCACTCCAGCAATTCCTGGGCACCACTGGCTTTGGTAAACAGGCTAGAAAGAGCAATGTCGCAGCTCAGATCGACCAGTCAAAGCGCAATGTCGCCACCACAGAAAAAGCCATCAAAGTGGAGGAAGATGAAGATAAAGACGAAGACGTTGATGATGATTCCGATGATGACGACGAAGATGAAGAGGACGAGTTCCCAGTGTCGCATGAAATGATTATCAAGACCCATGACCGAGCAATCACCACAGCTACACTTGATCCCTCTGGAGGTCGCCTCATCACTGGCTCTGTAGACTGCAATCTCAAATTCCACGACTTTGCTTCCATGACGCCTACTACGATTCGCGCCTTCAAGTCAATCGACCCTACAGTGACCAAGACATCGGCGAATAACGAAACACATCCCATCCACCAAGTCCTCTTCAACCCGATAGCACCAAGCTCAATATTGGTAGTAACAGCTCTGCCACAAGCCAAAATATTCAGTAGGGATGGAGAACTTGTTACCACATTTGTGAAGGGTGACATGTATCTGCGAGACATGCACAACACGAAAGGGCATATCTCAGAAGTGACCTGCGGCGCATGGCATCCCACGAATCGTGATCTCTGCGTCACTGGTGGTACGGACAGTACTCTGCGTATTTGGGACGTCAACAATCCCCGACAGCAGAAAGAGGTCATTGTACACAAATCACGAGCAGCAGGATCAGCAGGAAGAACTAGAATGAGTGCTGTAGTGTGGGGTTCGCCCCTGCAGGGAGGTCCTAACATTCTCGTTGGCGCAGCGTATGACGGCAGTTTAGCGATGTGGAGTGGGGAAGGTCCATACAACCGACCCGCTGGAGAGATTCGAGATGCACATACCAAGGATACTTGGACAAGTGGACTCGATATCAGTGCTGACGGTCGCACAGTCATCACTCGTGGCGGTGACGATACTATCAAGCTCTGGGATACTCGCAAATTCAAGACACCTGTAACAGTTGTCAGTCACCCTTCAACTTCAGCTCACTACCCATCCTCGAACATCTGCTTTTCGCCGAATTCGAGTAACATCATCACCGGTTCCGAGACGGGCCATCTCCATATCCTCAACCCAGCCACCCTACGACCTGAACTGGTAACGCCAGTAACTCCAGGCTCGCCTCTCATCACTGTTCTATGGCACCCTAAGCTCAACCAGATTATAACTGGATCTGCCAACGGAGAGACACACATCCTATACAACCCTAACACCTCCTTCAACGGAGCCAAGCTCGTCATGTCAAAGGCTCCCAAACGCAGACACATCGACGACGATCCCAACCTGACTATGGACCTATCCCAAGGCATAGCAAGCGACGCCACAGGCGGAACGTCACATGTAACCCGTCACCCTAACACCGGCATGACAGCCTCTGGAAAGTCGAGAGATCCAAGAAGACCTCATATCCCTGCAAGCACACCTTTTGCCAAGAGTCAGCCCGATGAGAAACATGTCAGGGAATTCATCCCGTTGAGTTCGATGCGTGATGAGGACCCGCGGGAGGCATTGTTGAAGTATGCGGTAACGGCTGACAAGGACAAGATGTTTACGAATGCTTGGAGTGAGACGCAGCCGAAAACTATTTATAGAGAGTTGAGCGATGATGAGGAAGAGCAGCCGGATAAGAAGAAGAGTCGTCGATGAGATAGGCTGAATCAATAACGAACATGATCTCAACCTCAGCTGACAAGTTGCCGACACTGCAACAGAGGCTACACCTGGTGCTAGGGCTCATGACAAAGCCTTTCGATTGACAACCCATATCGACACCAGTGTCAAGGAATCGTATTCTCTGGATAGCAACTTCTGCGTTTCACAGTAATAATGATAAGCACATCACGCGGGTCTGTCCGCAGACAAAGTTGCCATTGTGCGCTTAGCACTACAGACAGCTCAGTACTCGCTAGCACTTTCTAGCAGTAACACAGGCCATCGGCTTTGAAAGGTCAAGTGCACAATTAGGCTGAGGGATGTCCGGCTAATTGAGAAAGGTGTGCAACCCGCATTAGTCTAGATGCTGACTATGAAAGAACCGTCCGAACATTTCATGGCTTCAAGACGGAGCGGTATAATTGGCACTGGTCCGATTGTGGCATAAGTTCCGGAGTGCGCACTGCCGGTCTCTGGCTTGGCCTTCACTCAGATGGGTGTCATGTTTTGGAAGACGACATAAGAGAACTCAAGATGACTAAGGGCGAGTCTCTGGCTGCGTCTGATAACATAGAGCAGTTAGTTCAGGCCGCCTACCCATATTGAGGGACGGGGCTTTCATCACTCTCAGGGTGAATTTCGACCGCTTATAAGCCTGCTTATCGTGAGCCTAAATAGTTATGGACAAAAGAACCACATCCACCCTTGCAAAGCTACACTGTGCTACCCAAGAACGGTGCTAGGATGACCTGAAGAAGGTCGCGCGCGCATGGTCGTGTCTTGGTAGCCCTAACCCCGTATGCCATTGGAACGTCATGTTATGTAATGGTTTCAAAAACATTCCTCGAAATCTGAAACACCTCCAATTGACACACATACAGCTCTTTCCTCCTACCATCACGCTACAAAGCTAAACCCACACCTCATCCACCCACCATGGCAACCGCAAACTCCCTCTCCTTCACTCCTCGCTCCGCCACAATCAACCGCGATACCAAAGAAACCAAAGTCCAAGTCAAACTCTGCATCGACGGCGGCCAACTCGACTCCATCCCCTCCATCCCCTGGGCCTCGCGCACAAACAAACACGCCTTCCAAGAATCCCCCTCCCAGTACGTCGACATTGATACCGGCATCGGCTTCCTCGACCACATGCTGCACGCCCTCGCCAAACACGCCGGCTGGTCCCTCTGGCTGCGCTGCCAAGGCGACCTGCACATCGACGACCACCACACCACCGAAGACATATTCATCACTTTGGGCAACGCCGTGCATAAGGCGCTGACGAGCACGGAAACGAGTCAGCTGGGGTTGTATCGCTTTGGACATAGCTATGCGCCGCTGGATGAGGCGTTGAGTCGGGCGGTCGTGGATCTGAGTAATCGCCCGTTTGCGGTGGTGAATTTGCACATGGAGAGGGAGAAGGTGGGCGAGCTTAGCACGGAGATGTTGACGCATGGGCTGTTGAGCTTTGCGCAGGAGGCCAAGGTTACGATGCATGTGGATGTGCTGAGGGGAGATAATGATCATCATAGGGCGGAGAGCGCGTTTAAGGCGCTGGCGGGTGCGCTGAGGATGGCGTGTGGGAGGAGGATGGGGGTGGGTGAGGGGGAGATGCAGAGTACGAAGGGGGTTTTGTATTGAGGAGGAGATTTGAAAGAGTTGGACATTTTTCGATGTCAAGCATGATTCGGTCAGAAGCGCAGTATTTCATGCTAGGCCAGCTGATGCTGTGTTAAGCGAAGTGACTTGGGAAAGGACTGATTAGGGCAGCCGCTACAACGTGGACTTTGAGGACCTAGCAAACAAGAGTCAAAGTGCTGGGATGAGAGTTTCGTGGACGGAGAGACAGAACACTGCATTTATATCCCGAGCATAATGTGTAATATAGGTAGTCCAGAACTGAGACTCTGGAGCCCTGCCGGAAGTTTTTAGCGGCGAACGCAAGCCATCGAAGCAGTATCTATTGTTGTCCAAGTTCTCATTCAGGTCAGTCTCGTTGTAAGCAGCGTGCTGCAGCTCAATCCCGGCAATAAGATGGTTATGAAACCTTGTCGAATTTGTTGACTGCGTTATCCGAAGCTCGACTTGACATTTGAGCAGGACGATGGGACGTCCAACTATACAGCGGACTCCATCTACCGCCCGAGCGTGGTTTTGTAGTATCCTTAAATCATGAGATAGCACGTCTTTCCCTCTTTTGTCAATCGACCAGTCTCGTTAACGCAACTTCTCTCAACCTAACTGTCTGAGCTCGAACGACCAATCTCGTTGAGGCAATCATAAATCATGGGTATCGTTTGCCCTTCGCAGATCATGCAACGCCAGTATCCGTCCCAGGGACATGTTTCCGTACAGCACCAATCATGTATGCGACAAGATAGACCTGTTAATCCTGTACAGTGCTTTCGAGCCGCTAGTTTGTCCAGCCAGGCGTAGATGTTAAAATTCCTTTTCGTCATATGCGCATCCAGGATGCAAATAGATCATTTCTTCGACTTCGACTTCTGAACTCGCGAGGATC